>WNFT01002391.1_pt1 | contig 30675 bp, 30 predicted proteins | sample 5400191 | NCBI WGS metagenome assembly WNFT01 (sample SAMN13153359, study PRJNA577476) | soil metagenome | isolation source: 80 cm saprolite under Madrone tree | place: USA:California | collected 2016-06-14 | reverse complement strand
GCCCGGTCGGTCACTCGCGACAGCACGACGCGCGCTCCGGACTTCTGCTTGTCGAACGCCTCGACGCAACCTTTGAGCGATCGGCCGAAGACGTTGTCGGCCAGAAGCACCACCGTGCGGCCGCCGCCCGCGAAACGTTCGGCCAGGGCGAGGGCTTCCGCGATGCCGCCGGGCTTGGCTTGATACGCATAGAGGAGTCGCGCGATCCCGAACTCGTCGCCATTGCCAAGCAGGCGCAGGAACTCCCCCGCGTGCGTGCCGCCGGTGACGAGCATGATCTCAGTCACCCCGGCCTTGACCAGCGCCTCGATCCCGTAGTTGATCATCGGGCGGTCGTAAATCGGAAGCAGGTGCTTGTTGGTGATCTGCGTCAGCGGGTGAAGCCGGCTGCCCGTGCCGCCGGCGAGGATGACCCCTTTCACTGCACCGGGATTCTACTTGCGGTACTCGGATAGGCTTTCGCCCATGGAGCAGCCTCCACCCCCCGAAACGCCCCCCGGCAGACCCCCGCCGGCCGCACCCGCCCCGCAGCCCCTGCCCGGCGCTCAGACAGGGCAGGGGAGCCGCTTCTCACCTGACGGCTTCTGGTGGTGGGACGGCGCCGGTTGGAGACCCGCCTATTCGCAAGACCGCCTGTGGCGGTGGGACGGCCAGGCCTGGGTGCCTGCCGCCGGGGGCGCCGCACCGCGTTCGGGAGGCGGCGTCGGGCTCGCGATCGGCCTTACGGTCGGCGCGTTCGCGCTGGTTTTGATCCTGGTCTTCGTGGTCGTGCTCGTGATCCTGAGCCAGATGGGCGGCCAGATCGCGAACGTCTTCTCCAACGTCGCCGCGGCCCTGAACTCGACGCCAAGCCCTTAGAGGCCGCGGCTGCCTCTAGACAGCAACAACCGGGGCACCAAACGGAAGTAGGCCACAAAGATATGAGGGAAAACCCGGATGGTTTTCCCTCATCGCCGGGTCGGCTTCGCCGACGCGGCTGCGCCCATTCCGGTGTAAGGATGGACTCTTTCCAAAAGCCTTCTCCTTGCCACGCAAGGGAGGCAAGAAAACAAAGTTGCGGCCGGGTTGGACCCGGCCGCCCCGGCCACGCCAGGCCTAGACACCAAGACCCGGGGCACCAAACGGAAGTAGGCCACAAGTTGTTGTGGCAGACTGGCCGCCAGAGCATTGCCTAGACCGGACAACTGGCCCCGAACGATCCTCCACGTCGACATCGACGCGTTCTATACGTCGGTGCACCAGCGCGACGATCCCAAGCTGCGCGGGGTGCCGGTGGCGGTGGCCGGGCGATCTCGCCGCGCAGTCGTCATGGGCGCGTCCTACGAGGCCCGGGCGTTTGGCGTGCGATCGGCGATGCCGCTCCATGAGGCGCTGCAGCTCTGTCCGCAGCTGATCGTCGTCAGCCCCGACGGCGCGCGCTACCGCGAGGCCAGCCGTCTGATCCATCAGATCTTCAGGCGCTTCACGTCGCCCGAGCTGGTCGAAGGTGTCAGCCTCGACGAGGCCTACCTCGACGTCACCGCGCGCACGCGCCACGGCACCTCGAACGCGGAGGAGGTCGCGCGGCGGATCAAGTTCCAGATCCACACCGAGGTTGGGCTCACGGCGTCGGTCGGTGCGGCCACGTCCAAGCTGGTGGCGAAGGTCGCCAGCGGAACCAGAAAGCCGGACGGGCTGGTCCTGGTCCCGCCCGGCACAGAGGCAGACTTCCTCGCCCCACTCCCCGTCGGCGCCATCCCCGGCATCGGACCCAAGACCGAAGAGAGGCTGCAGGCGATGGGAGTGCGCACGGTCGGCGAGCTGGCCACTTACGAGACGCAGCGACTGGTGCAGGCGCTCGGTGTCGGCGGCGCCGTGCTGCAGCGGATGGCGCAGGGACGTGACCGCGCCCCGGTTGACGGGAGCAAGCCCGCGAAGACCATCTCGGCGGAGACGACATTCGAGAACGACGTCAGCGACCGCCTGCAGCTGGACGGCGCTCTCCGCGAGTTGACCGATCGCGTCGTCGAGCGACTCAAAGCAGAAGGCGTGCGCGCGCGCACGGTCTACGTGAAGCTCAAGCTCCCGGACTTTCGGCTGGTGAGCCGCCAGGTGAGCCGGACGAGCCCGACCGACGACGTCGAGACGATCTTCCGCGCCGCGCGCTCGGCCCTTGAGAAGTCGCACGTCGAGTCGCGGCCGGTGCGGCTGATCGGGGTTGGCCTGTCTGGGCTCGAGCACCCTGAGCCGGACCTGCAGCTGACCCTCTTCGATTAGGAGGGGTCCGGTCGACGATCGGCCGCGGCGGCAGCGCCGCCAGCACCTCGCCCAGAGTTCTCCAGCCCAGCGTTTCGCGTACGCGAGCGATCAAGGCTCGGAAAACCATCGCGGTCGCACGCGCGTCGTCAAGCGCTGCATGTGCCGGCGTGATGTCGAGGTTCAGCAGCTCGACCAGCGTGGCGAGCCCCGGCGTCTGGCCTTTGGGAAGCTCGAGCACCAGCCTCGCCAACCCGGATGTGTCGATGATCGGGTGCTGGAGCGGGCTCTCGAGTCCGCGCCCCACGAGCCAGGTGTCAAACGCATCGTGGCTGTGCTCGACCAGCACCGCGCCTTGCGCGAAACGCAGGAATGCCCTACGCGCATCCTTGAACTCCGGGGCGCCGATCAACATCGAGCGCTCGATGTGATGACGGCGGCGTGCATACGGGTTGATGGGTGCGCGGCAGTCGACGAGGGTGTCGAAGAAGGACAGCGGGCCGTCGAGCTTGAATCGCTCGGCGCCGATCTCGAGCACGAGAAACGGGGCGTTGCCGGTGGTTTCGACGTCCAGGGCCACGTACTGGGCTTCCTCGAGAGGGGTTTGCGGTTTCAGCTCCGGGGCATCGACCGCGATCTCCTCCCACGGCACGGGCTCGACCGCGCCGCGCGGCTTGAGCAAAACCGGTTTCGGGGTCACCTGGCCAGCGCTAAAGCCCTCCGGGCGAACGCGATCTCGTCCGAAGTAACCGCGCGCAGGAGCAGCGCCGCGCCCGCATAGACGGCCGCGCCAACCGCGATCGGGATGATGACCTGCACTCCATCGAGATTGCGAAGCGGAAACAGGACCGCGCCCATGACCAGACCGGCGAGGATCGGTCGCCACGTCAGCTGGAGAACCGGGACCTGGCCGATGTGGCGCCTGGTCAAGATCCAGCCGGCGACTCCGAGCACGACCTCAGTCAGGACGGTGGCCCAGCTCGCGCCGATATAACCGAAGAACGGGATGAGGATGAGGTTGAGCGCCAGGTTTGCGATCAGGCTCCAGCCTGCGGCCCACGTAAAGGACAGCTGGCGGTCCGATGCGCTCAAGGCGCCGATGAACGCGTTGTTGACGAAGCCGATTGCGAGAGCGAGCGCAAGAATCCGCAGCGCCGGCTCGGATTGTGGATACAAGAACATCGTCGTCAGCGGGTGTGCGAGGACGAACAAGCCGACCGCGATCGGCCACCCGATGACGAGCAGAGCTTTGAAGAACCGGCTCACGGCGTCGGTCAGCTCCTGCGGCCTCTCGCGGAAGTAGACCGATAGAACTGGGAACACGACCGACAGAAGCGTCATCGGGATGAAGAGGAGCGCTTCGAATGGTTTGTAAGCCGCCGCATACCATCCCGCCTCTACGTGCGGGCGGATCGCGTAAACGAGCGGCTGGTCGATCTTGAAGTAGAGGATTGTCAGCACGAAAGTAAGTGCGAAGGGAAGACCCTGGAAGAACCACTCGCGCACGAGCTGCGGCTCGAGCTTCCAGCCCACGACCGCGATCTTCTGCCACCAGAGCACGATCGCGAAATACGCGCAGCTGAACGCGTACTGGGCCGCGTACGCCCAGACGAAATATGTGACTCCGGCCCCGATCTTGATTCCGATCAGCACCAGGGCGAGCAGAACGATGCTCTCGAGCACCACAGCCACGGCTTCGTAAGCGAGCCGCTGGACCGCATAGAGCGTGTTGCGCAGCAGGGTCGAGTAAGACGTGAGAACCATGAGCAGAAATCCAGGCACCAGCAGGCTGCTCAGGCCGGCGACGGCGAGGGCGATGGCGAGGACCACAAAGCCTCCGACCGCCATCACGAGCCGCAGCGACATGACATTGCGCAGATATCGCTGGATGTCGGCGGGGTGGCGAGCGCCCTCCCGTACATAAAGGACGTTGAAGCCGAGGTCGAGGACGACGCTCACGATGGCCGTGTAGTTGATCAGGGTCGTGAAGGTGCCATAAGGGGCTGGCATCAGCCATTTCAGAGTCGCAATGACGGTGACCAGAGCTATGAGCCGCGCCACCACCTTGGCCGCGAGCACCAAAACCGTGTTCCGAAGCGCACGCGAACCTAATCCGGCGGTCGCGACCGGAACTTCAGGTGCTCGCTCGTCCTCTGGCAATTTGCGGCAATGCTAACGCCCGGTCCCTGAGTCTTGATCCCAATACACTCTTCGGTCACATGGAAGGTCGAAAACGCTCGCTGAGCGGTATCCGGGTCACCGGTCGCTTCCACCTGGGCAACTACCTGGGCGCCGGGATCAACTATGTCGGCCTGCAGGACCAGTACGAGTCGTACATCTTCGTCGCCGACTACCACACCCTGACCACGATCCCCAACGCTCGCGATTTCCGCGACGACCTGTACGAGATGGTCATGGACTTGATCGCCATCGGCGTCGATCCCGAGCGGACCGTGATCTACCGCCAGTCGATGATCCCGATGGTGGCCGAGCTGACTTTGCTGCTGGCGATGGTGACACCGCTTGGCTGGGTGCAGCGGGTACCCACGTTCAAGGAAAAGGTGCGCGATCAGCCTGACAACGTGAACCTCGGATTATTCGAGTACCCGGTGCTGCAGAGCGCCGACATCATCATCGTCAAGGGCGACGTCGTGCCTGTGGGTCGCGACCAGGCTCCGCATGTCGAGCTCACACGTGAGATCACTCGACGCTTCAACCGCACGTACGGCCCCGTCTTTCCCGAGCCGCAGGTCGTGCTCAATCCCGACGCGCCCATCGTCAAGGGCACCGACGGCAAGGCGAAGATGTCGAAGAGCCTCAAGAACATCGTAGGAGTCACAGACCCACCGGACGTGATTCGCAAGCAGGTCATGAGCATGGTGACCGACACCAAACGCGTCTACAAAACACAGCCGGGCCACCCGCGCACATGCAACGTGTGCGCGTTCTACAAGTTCTTCTTCGACGATTGGGAGCACTACTGGGACCTGTGCCGAAAGGCGCAGATCGGTTGCCAGGAGAAGAAGCGGATCCTCGCCGAGCGCATCGTTGAGCGCTTCGCTCCGTTCCGCGAGCGGCGCGCCGAGCTGAGCCGCGAGCAGATCGACGCCATCCTCGAGAGCGGGGGCGAGCGAGCGCGCGCCATCGCCGGCGGGACGATGGACGAAGTGCGCGCGGCGGTCGGCCTGCCGCCTTACGCCCGCGACTGAAGGGCGGCTAGAATTCGGGTCGGATGGCTGACTCGACGCCACGGACATTCACCCGCCGCACGTTCATAGGGTGGTGGATGGCCAGCCTCCTGACCGCGATAGCGGCCATAGGGCTGGCGCCGATTCTGGTCTTCCTGTGGCCCGCGCCACCGAAGGGTCAGAGGAAGGTAACGCTGCCGGTTAGCTTGCCGAAGGGCATCAACTCGCTTGCGGACGGCGAGGCGATCCGATTCGATGCGCCGTCCAGCCCCAACTCCGCATTCGTGATGGCCGACGGCGGTGGCGACAACGCGGCGGGGGATCTGGCGTTCAGCGGGTATGTCGTCAAGACCGACGGCAAGGTGAGCGTGTACGCCATCAACTGTCCGCACCTGGGGTGCTCGTACGCACTCAACCAGGACGCCAAGACCTTCGACTGTCCGTGCCACGGCTCGCGCTTCCGCCTCGATGGCTCCGTGCTCCACGGCCCCGCCGCATTCCCGCTGTCGCACCTCACCTGGAAGGAAGGGACCGACCCCACGACGATCGACGTAGACGGCATCATCCTGGGCTTTTAGAAGAATGGCCATCCCGCACCCACGCGAGATCCAGATGGCGGTGGTGGAGTGGCTCGATGAGCGTTATCCATTCACTAAGGATGTCGACGAAGCGCTGTACCAGCGCGTGCCGAACTTTGCCAACGCCTTCTACTACTGCTTCGGCGGGATGGTTTTCGTGCTCGTCGTGCTCCAGCTGGTGACCGGCATCCTTCTCGCCCTGTATTACGTGCCCGACGCAGCCGGCAACCCCGCGCCCGCTTACACCAGCGTCAACTTCATCCAGAACACGGTGTTCCTCGGATGGCTCATCCGCGGCACGCACTTCTGGGGCGCCAACATCCTGATCATCATGGTGCTGATCCACATGGCCAGGGTGTACTGGACAGGCTCGTATCGCGCGCCGCGCGAGCTCAACTGGATCGTCGGCGTGACGATGCTCCTCATCATCCTGTTCTTCTCACTGACCGGCTACCTTCTGCCCTGGGATACCAAGGCGTACTTCGCCACCGAGGTCACCATCAAGATCGCCGGCTCGGCGCCGCCGGCACAGCTGGGCACCTTCATCAAAGAAGTGCTGCAAGGTGGCCCGGTCGTTGGACCGTCGACCCTTCAGCGCTTCTTCGACATTCATGTGTTCCTGCTGCCCGCCCTGATCGTGCTTCTGATGTACATCCACTTCCGATTCATCCGCGCGCACGGAATCTCGGAGCCGATGTGATGGACGAGAAGTTGAAGATGAAGGGGCCAGGTGCTGCCGTCGCTGAGACGGAGGTGCCGGTGATCGAGGGCGAGTCGCACGGTCATACGCTGGAGCCCGACTACAAGCGGCTGCCAATCGGCCCTGACCACATTTTGTATCCGATACTCGTCACGCTGGCCCTCTTCCCCATCCTCATGGGGGACGCCGGGCACCACCTGGCCGACGACATGCCCGACGACGAGACGCATCCCTTCTTCCCCGACCACTTCTGGCCGTATCCGATCATTATCGTCGCGATCATGGTCGCGGTCGGCCTGCTCGCGTTCTTCGTTCAGAAGAACCTGCAGCTCGAGGCCTCCGCCGATCCGCGGACGGTGACCATTCCCCGACCCGACTGGTACTTCCTATTTCTCTTCCAGTTCCTGAAGCTGGGCCCCGAGCTGATCATGTCGCTCGTCATCCCGCCGATCGTCATCGGCGTGCTTCTCCTCTTCCCGTTCATCGACGCCTACTTCGGCCCGAGGATCGCCAGGCGCAGGGGCATGAAAACATGGCCGGTGCCCGGGCGCAACTGGCTCACGGGCACGGTCTTCGTGGCCGGGCTGGCGATCATCGCCCTGCTCACGATCTGGGCGTTGGCCGGCCCTCTGTTCTGCCTGCCGTGGTTCATCAACAACCCCGTCTGCGGGGCCTAAGGGGCGAACCTACCGCACGGCGCCATAAAGCTGCTTGGTGAGCTCGATCAGCCATTCCAGGCCCGGCCGTGCAGGCCGGTCGCCGCGAGGCCGCGGGGCGCTCAGATCGTGAGCGGTGAGGGCGGCAATATGGCGGTCCATGTCGGCGTCGGCAATTTCGAGCAGGGCGATCAAATCGGCAGCGTCTGTTTCGACCTCGAACTCGGCAGGGCGATCGCGTTCTGTCTTGATCGCTCGAACCGCATTGATCATCTCGCGCTCCGAACCCAGCGCGTGGAAGACGAGGACCGCGATGGAGTTCGCATCGGGATGCGGCTTCCAGTTGAGCGCTTTCCGGTCCAGTCCCTCCACCTGCTCGCGAATGTCTCGGTGAACGGCCCTAAACAGGCTGCCGATTGTCTCAGCGACGGTTCGCGCGCTGAGAGGATCCAGCGTGCTCATACCTTTTCGGTCACGCGGTATTCGAGGTAGCGGCCCAGCAGCAATCGCGTGTGCGCCTCAAGCGCCGGCGCCACGCTCATCACCAGGCCGACGACCGGGTAGGCCATGTACTGGACGTGCACCAGCACCTTCCTCCAGAACGGCCACTCCTTCGGCTTGGGCGGCAGAATCGACAGTTCGAAAAACAGGAAGAACACAACGGTCGAGAGCGTGATCGTGAGCAGGATGCCGGACCACGACCACAGCGCCTGGCCCAGGTCGGTGAGCGCGAAGTCCTGGCTGACCCAAATCGGCACCGACGCCCCGAACATCAACAGCAGCGGCAGAAAGATCCAGTTGAGGTGGTTGAGGAACAGGTTCAGAAAGCGCCGGATGCGCAGGATAAGCGGGATCTCGGGGTGCTTGAACAGCCGGGCCAGCACGTAGGGCACGTCGGTGATGCCCCAGGCCCAGCGCTTGATCTGGTTGTACTGGCTCATATGCGTCGACGCATAGTCCCGTGAGTTGGGCGAGTCGCCGTAGAGCGGCAGGAACGCCGACTTCACTGAAAACCTCTCACCGAAGGTGAAGAACGCCTTCCAGTAAAACCGCGAATCCTCCGGTATCACGTCCTTGTCCCAGTAACCGGCCCTGTGCACGAACTGCAGACTGCACGTGTAGCTGCTGAAGCAGACCAACCGGTGCGGCCGCGAGTGCAGGAACATCTGCCACTGGGATGTCGCCGCGGACATCACCCGAACCGCCATCGGCACCTGCCAGATGTTGTTGTGGAAGAGGGGCACCGGCTGCCAGATGACGAAGTCCCGGAGTGGTTCACGCGCGTGGTGCTGGCTGATCCAGGCGAAGTACTGCGGGTGGACACGGTAGTCGGAATCCAGGTCGGTGATCAAGATCTGGTTGAGGTCGTAGCCCTCCTCGGTCAGAACGCGGACCATCCAGCGCCCGCCCCAGTTCATCGCCGCGGACTTCCCGATGACGATCCCCGGCTCGAGTGGATCCTTGATGTGATAGAAGCCGCGCAGCCGGTCCCCGAACTTCTCCTGCAGCCTGGCCACGTTCTCCCAGCCCGGCTTGTCCGTCTCCCGGGTGATGATCCCGATCATCTTCTTGTCGGTCGGATAGTTGGCGTCGACGATCGCCCGGACTGTCTCCTCTAGTACGTGGTAGGGCTCGGTGTAGGTCGGGATCACGCACAGATGGATGTACTGCAAGGGGTCGTGGAGTCCCTGTGCCTGGTCGGCGTAACAGACCGCCAGCCAGTCCATCTTCATGTCCCGGCGCATCTTCGAGAGGGTGCTCCAGACCCCCGTCACCACCGTCATCGAGCGCCCGAGCCAGTAGACGTCGAACAGCAGGACGCCGCCCGCCACTACAAAGGCTCCGGGCCAGGGAAAGATGATCGGGATCCAGGCCGGCGCCAGCAGCAGGACCCAGGTGACCAGGCCCGGTGCCGCCTCGAACAGCCGGGCTCCAAACTGGTGCATCGCCTGGTCGAAGGCAGACGGGGTCCGGATGCCTGGGGCGAGTGCCATGGGTGCCCGACTAGTCTGCCGGAATACGGGCGAGTGCCCCTGGCTTGTATCTAGCATGGAAAACATGAAGCACTTCGACGGCCCGACTTTCGAGGCCGACGTGCTCCAGGCAAGCAATCCCGTGGTGGTGGACTTCTACGCCGACTGGTGTGGCCCGTGCCGGATGATGTCGCCCGTTGTGGAGCAGCTCGCTGACGAGTACGCCGGCAAGGTGACGATCGGCAAGCTGGACGTGGACGTCAACCAGGAGATCGCGATTCGTTACGGGATCATGGGCATCCCGACGCTGGGCATGTTCAGCGGCGGCAAGCTCGTTGACCGGCTGATCGGATACCCGGGCGGCAAGACGCCGATCAAGGATTGGATCGAGAAATTCGTCCCAGCCGCGGAGCCCGAGAGGGCTGCCAAGCAGGGCGCAGCCTAAAACCGACCTTCTCTACTAGCGGCTTTGTCGGCCGGGTTAAGCCCGGGCCGAGACTTTGTTTTTCTCACTCCCAAGCGCCGCCTGAAGAAACTCTTAGAACAAGGCGATCCTTATACCGGAATGGGCGCAGCCGCGCGCGAAGCGCCCGGCGATGAGGGAAAACCATCCGGGTTTTCCCTCATATCGTTTAGTGGCCCCACATGGCCCTTTGGCCGTGCTTGACGGTTTCGGGGCCGTGCTCGCCGGTCCGGATTCGGATCGCGTCGTCGACGTCGATGACGAAGATCTTGCCGTCGCCGACCTCGCCGTGGTCGCCGGTTCGCGCGGCCTCCGCCACCTTGTCAACCACGGTCTTGACTATTTCGGCCTGCATCACCGCCTCGACCTTGAGCCGCGGCCTCAGTGAGATGTGGACGGAGGCGCCGCGGTACTTTTCCGTGTAGCCGCGCTGGGCGCCACAGCCCTTGACCTCGGTCACGGTGACTCCGGAAACGCCGCACTCGTCGAGCACGTCCTGCACTTCCTGCAGACGCTCATGCCGGATGATCGCCATGACCATTTTCATGCTGCTGATCCCTCACTCCGGGCCGGACTGCCCGCTGGTTCGGGCGATCGGTGTGGGTTCACCGTCGGTGTATCCGGCTGCCGGTAAACGCCGCCGGGCACAGGCATGAACGATTCCGGGTAGCCCCACATGCCGTGCTCGCTGATGTCCAGGCCTTCCATCTCCTCGCGCGCCGAGACGCGGAGGCCGACGGTCTTCTTGATGATCCAGAAGAGCGAGTAGCTGAGGACGAACACGGTGAGGAACGACGCTGTCACCGCGATCGCCTGGGCACCGAGCTGGTGCAGGCTGCCGGTGTAGAAGAAGCCACCCTGGCCGACGCCGTTGAACTTGGCCAGCGCCGGGACGGTGAAGAGGCCGCAGCTGAGCGTGCCCCAGATACCGGCCAGGCCGTGGGCGGGTAGCGCCCCGACCGGGTCGTCGAGGATCTTGTCGAGGGCGAGCACGCCCACGACCACGATCACGCCGGCGACGGCCCCGATGACGATCGCGGCCCACGGCTCGACGTAACCGGATGGCGCCGTGATGGCGACGAGCGCCGCAATCGCTCCGTTGCCGATCATGCCGACGTCCATCGTTTTGGTGATGAAGTAGATGGTGGCCAGCGCCGCCACTGCTCCCGCCGCCGCCGCGAGGTTGGTGACGACGACGATGTCGGCGAAGTGAAGGTTCGTCGCGTTCAGGGTCGATCCGGGGTTGAAGCCGAACCAGCCAAACCAAAGGATCAGCACCCCGAGCTGAGCCAGAGGCATGTTGTGGCCCGGGATCGCGTTCGACCTGCCCTTCTCGTATTTGCCGATGCGCGGCCCAAGGAGCAACAGGCCGGCCAAACCAGCGGTAGCGCCCGTGAGGTGCACGACTGTTGAGCCCGCGAAGTCCTGGCTGCCGAGCGTCGCCATCAGAAAGCCGCCGCCGAAGAGCTGGTGGCTGATGAGCGGATAGATGAGGGCGGCAAATGGAACGCCGAAAAGGATGTAGACGATGAACTTGGTGCGCTCGATCATCGTGCCCCAGACGATGGCCAAAGACACTGCGCAGAACACGAACTCGAAGAACCACTTGGCCGCCGCGGGCGCCGTGCTCCCGGCTATGGCCGGCAGGTTCATCTGAGAGCCTGGGCTGAAAGTCGGGAAGAAGCCGCTGCCGCCGATGACGGCGAAGATGCCGCCGGCGCCGAAGGCGAAGCCGAAGCCGACCGCCCAATAAGCAATCGAGCTCACGCTCAAGTTGGTGACAACCTTGGCGACCACCGTGCCGACGTTCTTCATGCGGCTGAAGCCGACTTCGAGCATCGCGAAGCCCGCTTGCATGAACATCACGAGACAGCCGGTGACGATGACCCAGACCGTGTCGGCGGCGACGCCGGCCGCCTGGGTCGCGGTGTTGTCGTCGGCCGCCACGGCAAGGGGAATCACACCAGCCAGGAATGCGAAACCCGCCGCAATCAAGAACAACGGTTTGCGCTTCGACAGCGCGATCCTGAGATCAGAGCTCGGCATCGACAAGAACGTCACCTCCATGTGGTTTGGCCATCGGCTCGTGATCAGGCTATGGGTGCGACGACCGCGCTCGAAACGTGTGCACCTGACGAAGGGACCTGCCGCGCCTCGTGCGCTTTGCACGACCGCACGACGCCTGTGGATTTCTCTTGTCGTGTGGCCCACACATAAGGTGGGCCGCGGTATTTGTCTGAGCCCACCGTGATCCTGCTCGCCGGCAGTTCCTAGGATGCCTCACGGGCCCGCAACGAAATCCAGGGTTCAGGAGGGTGTTCATGGCAGTTGTGACCAAAGGTGGCAGCAAGACGAGCCCGCGCGAGGTGATCGAGCGCGCGAAGGCTGAGGGCGTCGAGGTCGTCGACGTCCGTTTCATCGACCTACCCGGTACGTGGCAGCACTTCAGCCTGCCGCTCGGAGAGCTGGAAGAGGACAGCTTCGTCACCGGCCTCGGATTCGACGGGTCCAGCATCCGCGGCTTCCAGGCGATCGACGAGAGCGACATGATGCTCGTCCCCGACCCGGACTCGGCGACCATCGATCCGGTCCTATCGCACAAGACTCTGTTCTTGATCTGCGACGTCGTCGACCCGATCACGCGCGAGCCTTACAGCCGCGACGCGCGGTTCATCGCCAAAAAGGCGGAGGAGCACCTGAGGCGCTCAGGAATAGCCGACGTCAGCTACTGGGGCCCAGAGGCCGAGTTCTACCTCTTCAACTCGTTGCGGTTCGACCAGAACGCTTTCAGCGGCTACTACCACATCGACTCCGACGAAGGCATCTGGAACTCGGGCAAGAACTCCGAGCCGAACCTGGCATTCCGGCCGCGGCACAAAGAGGGTTACTTCCCGGTGCCGCCGACCGACAAGCTTCAGGACCTGCGATCGGAGATCATGCTCAAGCTCATCGAGGCCGGCGTGCAGGTCGAGGTCCAGCACCACGAGGTCGGCACCGCCGGCCAGGCTGAAATCGACATGCGCTTCGACACGCTTACCAAGATGGGCGACAAGATGATGGTCTACAAGTACGTCATCAAGAACGTCGCCGCGCAGCACGGCTATGTCGCGACCTTCATGCCCAAGCCGCTCTTCATGGACAACGGCTCCGGGATGCACGTGCACCAGAGCCTGTGGAAGGACGGCGAGAACCTGTTCGCCGACAAGAGCGGCTACGCGGGACTCAGCCAGACCGCGATCTACTACATCGGCGGGCTGCTGAAGCACGCGCCGGCGCTGCTCGCACTGTGCGCGCCGACCACCAACTCTTACCGCCGGCTCGTGCCGGGATATGAGGCGCCGATCAACCTCGTCTACTCGAAGCGGAACCGCTCGGCATGCGTGCGCATCCCGATGTACACGACCAACCCCAAGGCGAAGCGCGTCGAGTTCCGCTCACCAGACCCGGCCGCCAACCCATACCTCGCTTTCGCGTCCTGCCTGATGGCAGGGCTCGACGGCATCAAGCACAAGATCCTGCCCCCCGAGCCGGTGGACAAGGACATCTACGAGCTCGACGGCGAAGAGAAGGCGAAGATCAAGTCGGTACCGGGTTCGCTCGGTGAGTCGCTGGACGCGCTCGAGAAGGACCACGGGTTCCTCGTCGAAGGCGGCGTCTTCACAAAGGACGTGATCGACACCTGGATCGACTACAAGCGCAAGCGCGAAGTCGACCAGGTTGCGCTTAGGCCGCACCCGTGGGAGTTCATGCTCTACTCGGACGTCTGATCCGCGCTAACCACCCTCCAGAAGGGCCTCGGGAAACCGGGGCCCTTTGCTTTCATCCAGTCCGCGCTCGGTTTCGCACGGATTGATCAAAACGCGCGTAATCCGCGCGTCGAATTTGCGCGGGTTGATCCAAACGTGCGGAATCCGTGGCTACATGCCGAGCATGGCGCGGGCCCGGAGCGCGATGGAAATCGCTACGCGCGTCTCCGGGTCGTCGAGCTGCAGGCCGGTCAAAGCCTGGATCCTATCGACCCGGTAGCTCATCGAGTTGATGTGAATGCCGAGCTGGCGAGCTGCTGCCCGGCGAACCCAGCGGGCTGCTGACAGCGCTTCGAGCGTTTCGAGCAGCGGCGTGTCCCGCGACTGCGCATACGTCAGCAGCGTGCCGAGGAGCTCATCGACGAAACGGCGAAGCGCATCCGGACTCTGCACCTCGAGGAGGAGGCGGAAGGCGCCGAGCGAGCGGTAAGAGGCGACGCGACCCCGGCTGCCCGCACGCCGCGTGAGCCGGAGCGCCTGCCGCGCTTCGATATGCGATCGCGCCAGCTCGCCGACCGAGTTGGCGATGTTGCCGATGCCGACCGAAGCCGTCCCAGGTTTCATCACCGGAGCGGCACCCGCCAACACGAGCCCCGCCAGCTTCTCGACAGCAGGCAGGTCGGCCGCGATTTCGTCCGGGATAAGAAAGACCGCCGACGCCGACCGGACAAGGGTCAGCGCGCCCGGGAATCGGGACCTGATGAGACCGCTGAGCGCCGCGTCGAGGCGATCCTGCTGACCACGACCGGCGAGTGCCGCCTCGGTTTCGTCGTCATCCGGCTCCAGCACCACCACCCAGGCGCGGTGGGGCAGCCGGTGCCCAAGGCGCTCGGCCTGCCTGGCCACCCTCTCGGCCTCATCGCCCTCCATCCCGCCGGCCAGTACCTCTTCGACCAGATCACCGCGCAGCCGCCGCTCGACCTCCGCCGCCGCGCGCTCCTTTGACATCTCGAGCGCAAGCACGGTCGAACCGTGCTCGAGGGCCCGGCGCCGGCCGTGCGAGTCGACGGTCTGCTCATCGACGGCGACGGCGAGGAAACCGAGCAGGTCGCTGCCGGCACGCACAGGTACGACATCGAGAGGCCGCGCCGGCCGGCCGGCGTTGATGCGAACCTCGCGCGCCCCGGCCTGCGCGAGCGGTTGGGGCACGTGAATTCGTGGGGGCATGCCGTCGGACGCTTCGCCGACCCCTCTGACCCGATACCCGTCGGGAGAATAAAGAGCGGCATGGCCGCCTGCGAGCCCGCCCGCGACCTCGAGGATCGACGAGATGCCCGCGCCCTCGAGCGAAAGCTTCGTGAACCGCTCGTGGATGTCATGCGAAAGCTGGATCTCGCCCAGCTGGACCTCCATGCGGCGCTGCAGCTCGCTGCGCTCGAGGATGCCCGCAACCTGGCCGGCGATCGCGCGTAGGAAGTCGATGTCGCCGGAATCGAAGTCGCGCAGCTCGGCGCTCTGCACATTGAGCACGCCGACCAGCCGAGGACCCGACTCGATCGGAACCGAGAGCATCGATTGGAAGCGGTCCTCGTCGAGGCCGGGCACCCATTTCCAGTGCGGCTCCTTGCTCACGTCGGGGACAACCGCCGGTCGACGGGTTTCAGCCACCCAACCGGTGATGCCTTCGCCCACCCTCATGACGACCTTGCCGATCATCTTCTCATTGAGTCCGTTGGTCGCCGTCAGGTGCATCTCGCGGCCGGGCGCGGTGAGGAGGTAGAGCGAGCAGACGTCCGTGCCCATGGCCGATGTCGTCTCGCGGATGATGAGGGCGAGCAGCTCGTCCGGTTTCTGGGTCGATGCCGCCGCCTGGGCGAGCCTCACAAGGAAGCTCAGCTCTCGCGCGGCCAGGCTGATGTCCGATTCGAGCTCGCCCTCGCGGGTAGCGCCGGACATCACGCGCATACGGCTCAACTTACGGCTGCGCACGTGATCAAAGCTCGTGTCAAGAGTACAACCAAAGGGCCCCTGGTTAGTGTGATAGGCACAGGAACGCTCCCGCCAATCTCAATTTGGGTAGTTGGAGCGCCGGCTTGGTTCTTCTTGCCCACAGGGGAAGGAGTTTCGTTCCTGGAGGAAATCTGAATGTCGAAGGTCCGCTTTCTCGTGGTGGGAGCCGGCGCAGCGTTGGCGCTCGGGACGGCAGGCGTCCTGGCCAGCGTTGGCGCGGTGACCCTCACAAACTCGGACTCGCATGGGGACGCGGTCGCGTCCGCCGCGCGGGAAACCTGCCCCCACGGACCGAATGGCGTCCACGGCCAATGCGTGAGCGCCATCGCATCGAGCAAGTCTGAGTCCAAGTCTGAGTCGGAAGCTCCCGACACCACCTGCACTTCCAGCAGCGCCAACGACGCCGCCGAGGACGCCTCGGAGACGAAGACGAGCGCAGCCGAAGACACCTCTGAGAACAGCGCCAACACCACCAAGGCTGCCGACAAGGCGGAAGGCAAGTCCGAGAAGGCTGCAGCCAAGGCGGAGGACAAGTCGGAACGAGCGGCGTGCGAGACGCCAGAAGCGGCGGACTGACTCCCAAGGTGGAGGTGGGAATATGACCTGGGCGGTCGTTTCGTAGCGGCGTCGGTACTCATTGTTCGGTTGGAGGCGCGGGTCGGGTCCCGCGCCTCTTTATTTCTGGGGCATGCTATGGGGCGATGAAGCTCCTCATCGAGATTCTGCTGGCGATCTTTCTCCATCCCCTGGCCTGGGTCCTCTGCATCATCAACATCGTCGGGCGCACCGACATGGGCGGCGTGAAGAAGCTGATTTGGATCATCGTCACGTTCTTGTGGGGCGTGGGACCGATCCTTTATCTGCTACTGGCGGACGGTTCCTTCTGGTGAGCTGATGATCGAGGGGCGCAGGACCCGTGATCGCGGCGCGACGCGAGCGCTGGTCCTGGGTCTTCTCGGGATGTGGTTCGGGATCCTCGCTCCCTTCGCCATCTGGTCTGGCGCTCGCTCTCTACTTCGAATTCGCGCATCTGACGGCGCTCTCAGTGGACGTGCGTCTGCGGGGGTAGGGCTCGTTGCAGGGGTGGTCGGGCTCGCGGCGGTCGTCATCGGTATCGCTTACTGGTTCCTCGCCTCATGAGACTGTTGCGCTACATCTGGCGGACGGTCGCGGTGGTGCTGGTGGTGACGCTCGCTGGCATCACGTACCCAGGCGCTGTGCTCGTTTCGATGATCGCCAGGATCACGCCGGCGCCGGTGGTTGCGTCGTCGGAGCCCGGCGGCGTCCTGCCCTGGCTTCACGTCGAGCACCCATCGAACGGCATCCCCTATATCGCCGACGACCTCAGGAGACTGGTGCTCCTGCACGGCGCCATACCTCAAGGTTTGATCGATTTCTGGAACGGCACCGACCCGACGAAGGCGGCACCTCCGCCTTTCTACCCGATAGAACCGGCGGCTTACGACGGCCAGTGCCCGGCCAACAGTCCCTACATGCCGACCCCGCCGCTTTGCGAGGAGGACATCGCGAAGATGGCCGCGCTCGGATTCAACTCGGTACGCCTGCCGCTCACCTGGAGCTTGCTGGAGCCGGAGCGAGGTGAATTCAGCCAGACCTACCTCGATCGTATCGCCCAGGTCGTGGCCTGGGCTCGCGCGCAGGGCATGTACGTGATCCTCGACATGCACCAGAACGCTTACTCGCGCTACGTGGGCGCACCCGCAGAGGGAATCCCGCACCTGCGCTATTACACCGGGGCGCCGGCGTGGGCGACGCTCACCGACGGATTTCAATCCAAGGGCTACCTCGGCCAGCGCGAGGTCAATCCTGCCGTGTTCGAGGCGAACAGCAGCTTCTGGTACGACCGAAACGGGATCCAGGACGAGTACATCGCGTCGGTCGCATTCCTCGCAGCGCGATTCAAAGAGGACAGCACCGTGGCCGGCTACAGCGTCTTCAACGAGCCATGGCCTGGTTGGAACCTCCCTCCTGGCTTCGAGGACCTGCTTCTGTTTCCTTTTTATCGCCGTGTCATCGACGCGATCACGGGCGTCCATGATGGGCTGCTGTGCTGGAGCGGCTTCTTCATGCCCGCCACGTGCGGATATCGAGACCTGGGCGTGCGCGACCAGCGGCATCTGATCTTCCTGGACGCCGGGCTCCTGCGCGAAGTCACCGACTTCCCGACCCACCTCGGCATGCCCATCAGCTCATATCCGAACCAGGTGCTCTCGATCCACACGTACACGCACTTCTACACGATCGATCACGTTCTTTTGAACGAAGCGCCCGACAAGGCCAATTACCCATGGGGCGGTTACGACCAGAGCTATGCACTTGCCGAGCGAGAGGCAAAGGCCATCAACGCCGCACTTTTCGTCGCGGAGTTCGGCAACCCTCCCTCGGACGACTCCCTGCTGCTGGCGAATCAACTGCTCGAGCAGGAACGGCATGACGTCGGGTTCGCGTTCTGGACCTGGATGGACAACTGCAGTGGCGGGTGGGGGATGTACGACGGGATCGACTGCAGCAAGCATTCGCCCCAAGCCACCTCGAGCGGTTGCCTGCGCGCCGAGCGCGAGCGTCTGCTGGCGCGCGTCTACCCTCGTGCGTCGGCCGATCCGACGTTGAGCTACCACTACGACACCAGCACAGGGGCCTTCTGGCTGCACGCCGGCGGAAGACCTGGCCAGGCTGCCACCGTCCTTTTCATACCAACCGAAGTGACCGGCCAGGTGACGGTCTCTGGCAACGCCACCCAGTCGGTCGATGCCCCCGGAGACGGAACCCGGCTGGTGACCATCGCTCCATCCGGAGGTGCGTTTTCAGTCGCCGTGTCGCCGGCTCCGCTGGCGCTGACAGGCTGTTCATGAAGCCGGACCCAGGCCACTAAAAATAGCCTCGAATTGAAGCCGGCCGGATTTGGCGCCGGCCTTTCGAAATTCCGCCTGGCTTGGGCTAATCTGGGCAGGGAAAGGGTGGGTTACCGGCGTGGCCTCTAACGGCGTGCGCGCCACGGAGCGGGATCCGGTGGCGCAGGTGGTGAAATCCGCGACGAGCGGGAGCGTCGCGGCGCGCCCCGCCGCGAACGGAGTCACAGCGCCAGCCCCTGCCGTCCGCATCGCTCATTTGACCAAGTCGTTTGGGCGCCGGGCGGTTTTCTCAGACGTCAACTTCACCGTTGCGCCCGGCGAGCTGGTCGAGATCGTAGGACCAAGTGGAGCCGGAAAAACGACCCTGCTCCGCCTCATCCACGGCCAGCTTCGTCCTACGAAAGGCCAGGTTTGGGTAGAGGGGCGAAGCCTGCACCGGTGGTGGCGGCGAGGTCTTGGCCGCATCCGCCGCGAGGTCTCGTTCATCTATCAAGAGCAGCGCCTGCTGCCCCGACTGAACGCGCTCGAGAACCTGGTGTACGCCCTGATGCTCGTCGATCCGACCGTCCCGTACAGCCGGATCCGCCGGCGCGCGCTCGAAGCCCTGGACGCGTTTGGGCTCGGTAATCGGCGTAAGTCGTACCCGAGCCAGCTGTCGGCCGGTGAAAGGCAGCGCATCGCCGTGGCCCGAGCGCTGGCGAGCCGCCCTCGCGTCCTTCTTGCGGACGAGCCCTTGGCTGCAATCGACGAGCAGAACGCGAAGGTGGTCAAGCGGCTGCTCGAAGAGGCGGCCGCGGCGGGGACGACCGTGATCGTCGCCACCCACCAGCCCACGTTCCAGGCGGGCAGGATTCTTCGCCTCCCCGCGGGCCAGGTGCTCGTCAACCGGGCGCGTCGGGCGCCCGCGAACGGTGGGGCGCCTCCGCTGTGGCGCCGGCTCATTCCTCAGACCAACGGGCACAACGGCCACAACGGGACCAACGGGACCAACGGAAACAACGGACATAACGGAGCGGCGACCAACGGCCACGCGCTACTCAACGGCCATGCCCCCTCACCCCCGCTGCGCGGGGGAGCTCCCCACGGGGTGGGGAGCCGGCACCGGGCGCACAAGGCGCGTAAGAAAGACACTGCCAAACTGCCACTCTGGCGGCGTTTTGTAGCGCTGACTGCGAACAGCTTTCGTCTCGTGGTCCTGGGGGGCTTGCGGAGCTGGCGCCGTGACCTGCGACTCACCGCGCCGGCGCTTGGTTCGATGGCGCTTGTGCTGGTACTGGCCGGCATGCTCGCCATGGTCGGCATCGCGGTCGCCAACGTAGCCGCATATGAGGCCTCGCAGGCCTCGATCGTCCGGGTCTACCTGGCGCCGGATGCAACCTCGGACGCCGTGACCGCGCTCAACACACGATTGGCCGCCGATCCGCGCGTGTCGTCGGTGACATTCGTCAGTGCAGAGCAGGCGCTGAAGGAGGCGCAGAGCCGCCCTGGGCTCGACTCACTCGGCAGCCTGAGCTCCTCCAACCCTTTCCCAGCGAGCTTCGACGTCACCGTGCGATCCGTCAACGATGTGGCCGGAGTGGCCGCGTCAGTTGCCGGCGACCCTGCCGTCGATTCGTCGTATCCGACGTCATACGACCCTGACATGTACTCACGGCTGCGCCGTATCGCCCTCGTGATCGGTGCTGTTGGCGCAACACTGCTGCTGATCTTCGCGGTCGTCGCGTATGCGGTCAGCGCCAACTCCGTACGCGGCGTTGCTGCAGCTCGCAAAGATGAGGTCACGATCACGCGCCTCCTTGGCGCCCGAGCATGGATGCTGCGGGGACCGTTTGTGGTCGAGGGCGTCATGACCGGCGCGCTCGCCGGAGCTCTCGCCGGCGCGATCGCCGGTGGCGCCTGGCTGCTTGCCTTACGGTTCGCCGCCGCGACATACGCGCAGGTCCTCCCCGGCGTCGGGCTGACGTCGATGCGATACGTGGTCGCGGGCTTGATCGTGGCCGGCTTGCTCCTGGGCGCGCTCACCTCGACGCTCGGCTTTCGCCGGTACCGGGTGTGAGACGCGCCGTCGCGGGCGTCGTGGTCCTCGGCATGCTCATATCTCTCCAGGTCGGCCATGCTCGAATCGCTTATTCAACGTGCGGCTCGTCAACGGCATCCGACGCTCGGACTTCAGACGCGTCCGGTGCTGCAACCACGACATGCCCATCGACTGACGCGCCGCAAACGGTTTACGAGCAGCTGGCCGCCCGCCTGGGCGGCGACCTTGCGAGGGCGCTGACTACGCAGCAGCAGCTGAGCTCCGCCCTCGATCAGACGGCTGCCAGCGAGCAGGCGCTCACCGACCAGATCTCACAGCAGGAGTCGATCATCTCCGACCTCGAGGACAAGGTCGCTCAGCTGGACACCCTGATCCAGGAAACGCAGGATCGCATCGACGTCGAGCGCGCTCAGGTCACCGCCATGGCGCGCGCCGCTTACCGCCAGCCGAAGTCGCTCCTCGAGATCGTCGCCCGGGCCGGCAGCTTGCGCCAAGCGCTCGTCTCTACTTTCGAGCTGGTCGTCGCTGGGGATCGTGCGCATGCAGTGCAGGCGCGCCTCGAAGCGGACCTGTTGAAGCAGCAGGCGGATCGAAAAGCTCGTCTCGCCGACCTCGACCGCGCCAATGGACTGCGCGACCAGCTGCTGGCAAGCATGAGCGAGCTGGACAACCTGATGACGCGCCAGGACGACCTCAGCTCCCAGCTGTCGGACTTGGTCTCTCAGATCCAGGGTGCGCAGGACCAGCTCCAGGGGCAGCCCGCCGACGTCACGACCGCGCTGGCCGCGCTGCTCGAGCAGCAGGAGGCGGACCTGATCGTCAAGTCGTACCGCGCGGCCTGGAGTCAGGCCCAGGTTGGCGCTGGACTCGCGCTGGTCACTCGCGAGCTGCCTCCAGGTACGAACCTCTCACCGCTGACGCTCTCCTGGCCGATGGTGTTCGCCCGAATCACCCAAGCGTTTGGGCCATCCGACGTGCTGCTCGAACCGCCCCTCGGCCCGTTCGCCCACTTCCACACCGGCGTGGACATGGCTGCCGCCCTGGGTACTCCGGTGATGGCCGCCGCGGATGGAGTTGTGGTGGCCGTCGCCCACACCAACGTCGGCTACGGGTACTACGTGATGATCGCGCACGGCGGCGGGGTCATCACCCTCTACGCCCACCTGATGGAGACCGACGTCAGCGTGGGTGACCGCGTGTCGCGAGGCCAGCGGATCGGGCTCGAGGGCTCGACCGGCCTCTCGACCGGACCTCACCTGCACTTCGAGGTGCGGATCAACGATGGTGTGGTCGACCCCGTCCTTTATCTGGTCCCCGCGGCCGTACCAATCTGACGCCGCACGAGTGGTGCCCCCGGAGGGAATCGAACCCCCGACCTTGACGTTAGGACCGTCCTGCTCTATCCCCTGAGCTACGGGGGCGACTGACGAAGTCTATTAAACGGTCGTGTTCCCGATCCGAACGGGCGTAACTTCTCAGCTCCTTCCCAGGTTGCTCACAGAGAGGATTGAGTGGCTGAGCGCACTCTCACAACCATGGAACACACGAAGTCGGCAGAAGCCAGGATCCACGCCCGCGACCGGGCGCTCTCTCGGCTGAACCAGATGACGGCCGGCATCGCCTTCGCCGCTGTGGCGGGGGTTGGCATCTTCGGAACCGTCAGCGCGCTCACAATTCCCGGAGTCTCCGCCTCCTCGTCTTCTTCGTCGGGAGCGACGGCTAGCGCGGCGACTTCGAGCTCGTCCAGCTCATCGTCATCCAGCACGTCCTCGAGCAGTCTCCAGGCGTCGTCTGGGACGGTAGGCTCCGCGTCGAGCCCCGGCGTCGCCGTGTCCGGCGGCTCTTAGCAAACCTCCGCCGTGACCGACACGATTCTCTGGTACACGACCAGGGGTGCCGGCGCCGTTTCGATGATCCTGCTGAGCACCGTCGTCGTGCTCGGCGTGCTCTCGTCGCTGCGATTTCAAAGCGCCGGCTGGCCCCGCTTCCTCACCCCCGCTCTCCATCGCAACCTCGCGCTGATGACGCTCGTCTTCCTCGGCCTGCACATCATCACCGCGGTCGTCGACCCGTTCACGCACCTAGGCTGGCTCGCCGCCGTCGTCCCATTCTCGTCCTACTACCGCACGCTCTGGCTCGGTCTCGGCACGATCGCGTTCGAGCTGCTGGTGGCGATCGTGGTCACGAGCCTCCTGCGAAATGTCATCGGGCAAGCGGCCTGGCGGCTCATCCACTGGCTGGCGTATGCGTCGTGGCCTGTAGCCGTCATCCACGGCTTCGGCACTGGGACCGACGCTCTGTCGGCGTGGTTCGTCGCGCTGTCCATCGTCTGCGTGGTATCGGTGACGATTGCGATCGTCTATCGCCTCCTGCAGCCGCCCGCCGATCCTCTCGCCTCGGCGCGCGGTGAGTTCCGCTCCGGCGTATCGCGAAGGCCAAATCAATGAGCGGGCTGCGGCTGCTGGCCGGCCCCGACCTCGGCGCCGGATCAGAGGGTTATGCCGACCACATTCGCCGGCTGGGACAACCAACTCTTGCGGGCCGCGCACTAATTGAGGCGCTGGTTCGCAGCGGCTTGACCGGACGCGGTGGCGCATCGTTTCCCGCCGGGCTCAAGTGGCGGGCGCTTGCATCGTCGTCGAAAGGCTCGGCGGTCATCGTCGTCAACGGCGCCGAAGGCGAGCCTCAGAGCCACAAGGACCGACTGCTCATGGTGACCCGTCCGCACCTGCGGTCCACTTGATCGATGCGGGCATCGCCACCCCGACCACGACCCCGCCCTATTCGCGCGAGCAAGGCGTGGCGGCCGCGCCCACTTTGATGCAGAACGTCGAGACGCTGGCGCACATAGCGTTGATTGCGAGGTACGGCGATGCCTGGTATCGATCCGCGGGGCGGCGCGGAGCGGCCGGGACGCTTCTGGTCACGATCGCCGGCGGCGTCGCGAAGCCCGGTGTCCTCGAGATTGAGGCGGGCACGACGATCGCCGAAGCGGTCGCCATGTGCGGTGGTTTGTCAGAGCCGGCTTGCGCTGTGCTGTTGGGCGGCTACTTCGGCAACTGGCTTCCGGCCGCGAAAGCGTGGGACCTGCCTCTCGATGCCGAAGCCCTGCGGGCAGGGGGTCTCGGCCTCGGCTGCGGTGTGATTGGCCTGCAGCCCGCCGGTAGGTGCGGTGTCTGCGACACCGCTCGCATCATGCGCTACCTGGCCGAAGAGAGCTCAGCGCAGTGCGGGCCGTGCTTTTTCGGGCTGCGAGCGCTGTCGGATGCCTGCAGCCGCGTGGCGGAGCGAGGCACGAATCACGATGACATGGCACGCCTCAAGAGATGGGCCGTCGAGGTGGAAGGTCGCGGCGCGTGCAAGCACCCGGACGGGGCGGTGATGTTCCTGCGCTCCGCACTCTCCACCTTCGCGGACGAGTTCGCCTCGCACCCCGCCCACTGGAGGCAGCAGCCGGCATGAAGACCGAAACACATTTGACGATCGACCGCATCAAATGCGACGGGCACGGACTGTGCGCCGAGCTGCTGCCCGAGCTCATCCGCCTGGACGACTGGGGCTACCCGATCATCGCCCACGGCCCGATATCCAACCGCCTCGCTCCGCTCGCTCAGCGCGCCGTCGCCACCTGTCCCGTCCTCGCCCTCGCGCTGCGCCGGGAGTCGCGACCGAAGTGATCGCGAGCGTGCTCGGGATCGTCGACGGCCGCGCCCTGGGCACGTCGATGCGGCTGATCGTCACACGGCCGGAGGCGCTCACCGCGGCGAAGGAGACAGCGGATCGGATAATCAACGCGATCGACGTAGCGGCGAGCAGGTTTCGCGAGGACAGCGAGCTGAGCCGAGTCAACCGGGAAGCAGGCCGCGAGGTTCGGATCAGCCCGCTCCTCGCGCAGGCGATCGCCGCCGGCTTGCGCGGCGCGCGTCTGACCGATGGAGCGGTCGACCCGACAGTCGGAACTGCGGTCAGGCTCGCCGGTTACGACCGCGATTTCGCGGCGCTCCCGCCCGACGGTTCGCCGATCGGCCTGTCGGTTGCGCGCGTCCCGGGCTGGCAGGCGATCCAGTTCGACGAGGGCGCGCGCGTGGTCCTGGTACCGACAGGCGTCGAGATCGACCTGGGCGCGACAGCGAAAGCATTGGCGGCAGATCTCGCCGCGGCCGCTGGGCTCCAAGCCGTCGGTGCTGGAGGCGTTCTGGTCAGCCTCGGCGGCGACATCGCAGTCGCGGGCGATCCGCCTGTTCAAGGCTGGGCGGTGCAGGCGAGCGAGGACAGCAGCGCGCCTATCGACGACGACGAAGAGACGATCACCATCGAATCGGGTGGGATCGCGACCTCGAGCACAACGGTGCGCCAGTGGACACGAGGCGGTCTCGTCCTCCACCACATCATCGATCCGTCCACGGGCCTGCCCGTCGCGGGGCGGTGGCGTACCGCGAGCGTTGTCGCGGCTTCGTGCGTCGATGCGAACATCGCGTCGACGGCCGCGATCGTGATGGGAGACGCCGCCATCCCGTGGCTCGCCGCGCACAACCTTCCCGCCCGATTGGTCGACCGTTACGGCGGCGTCCACCGCGTGTCCGGCTGGCCGGAACCGAACTCATAGGCCCGTCCCACCAACTTCTCAGCAAACTCACAGGCTTTCGGGGCAGCATGTGGGCGTGAACAACGATGGCGGCCGGCCCCAAAACGGGGCGAGGGTCCTTGTCGTCGACGACGAGCCGAACATAACCGAGCTGCTGGCGATGGCGCTCCGCTACGAGGGATTCACCGTCAAAACGGCCGCGACCGGCCGCGCAGCGGTGACCGCGGTCACGCAGTTCTCGCCGGCGCTCGTGATCCTCGATGTGATGCTCCCCGACATCGACGGCATCGAGGTGCTCAAACGCCTCAACGCCGGCGGCCACAAGGTGCCGATCATCTTCCTCACAGCCAAGGACGCCACCGAAGACAAGGTTCACGGGCTCACCATCGGCGGCGACGACTACGTCACCAAGCCGTTCAGCATCGAAGAGCTCATGGCTCGGGTTCGTGTGGTGCTGCGGCGCCACGGCACCCCGGGAGCAGATGGAGGCCGGCTGATGCTCGCCGACCTTGAGATGGACGATGAAGCGCATGAGGTTCGCCGCGGCCCGCACATCGTCGAGCTCACGACCACCGAGTACCGGCTCCTTCGCTACTTGTTGATCAACGCCGGCCGCGTGCTCACCCGCAGCCAGATCCTCGACCACGTGTGGCACTACGACTTCGGCGGCGACGCGAGCGTGCTCGAGACGTACATCAGCTACCTGCGTCGCAAAGTCGACAAATTCAAGCCGCCTCTGATCCAGACGGTGCGCGGCGTTGGTTACGTCCTCCGCGCCCCTCGAAGTTAGTCGATGACCCAGTCCCTGCTCGGCCGGCTCCTGATCGGGGTCATATCGCTGGTCGTCATCGGCGTTCTGATTTCCGATGTCGTCACGTATGAAGCCATGCAGTCTTCTCTGATCAGTCGCATCAACCAACAGTTGCAGGCGCGGTCGACGGTCAACACGGCGACCGCGGTTCTCAGCGATCCGGACTGCCGCCCGGGGCCGGCAACGACAACCGACTTTCCCTCACAGACCCTCACGGAGCTGCTCGCGTCAGACGGCAGCGTCGTCAAGGCTTGCCGTGTCGGACTCTCGAATTCGACTGCCGCACCCGTGCTGCCCAAGTCGATCAGCAACGCGGGCGTCGACAAGCCCAGCACTCCTTACACCGTCGGAGGCACCGGCGGTGTTTCGCAGTACCAGATCACGAACTGGGCGGAAGATTCCTTCAGCAACCAGACCGTGGTTTTCGCGATTCCCCTGACGGGAGTGCAGTCAACCCTCGGCGACCTGCTCTTGCTCGAAGTCAAGATCGGCCTTGCCGTCGTGGCGGCGACGGCGATCCTTGCGCTGCTCATCATCAGGTTCAGCCTCCGGCCGCTCGAGAAGATGGGCGCTGTAGCCCAGGACATCGCCGCGGGCGACCTGAGCCGCCGAGTCGAATCGGCAACGTCGAGGAGCGAGATCGGGCGACTCGGTCTAGCCCTCAATGGAATGCTCGCGCAGATCGAGTCCGCTTTCGCCGAGCGCACCGCCTCCAACCGCCGGCTGCGCCGATTTGTCGCCGACGCGTCGCACGAGCTGCGCACACCGCTCACCTCCATCCGCGGCTATTCGGAGATGCTGCGCCGCGGGGCGGCCGAGTCACCCGCCGATGCCGAGCTGGCTCGGCGGCGGATCGAGGAAGAGTCGATTCGCATGACCGGCCTCGTCGACGACATGCTGGTCCTCGCGCGCCTGGATCAGGGCCGGCCGCTGGAGCAGGAGCCAGTCGACCTGCAGGCAATCGCCACCGACGCCGTCGCCGACGCTCGTGTCGTCGCGCCTCAACGCGATATCAAGCTGACATCCTCAGGCACCGTGGTCGTGAATGGCGATGACACCCGGTTGCGCCAGGTGCTTGCCAACCTGGTGCGCAACGCCATCGTGCACACACCGGTCCAAACGCCGATCGACGTCAATCTCTCAACCGAAGACAGCATCGCGAAACTGTCGGTCGCAGACCACGGTCCGGGGCTCTCCGCCGAAGAGATCGACCGGATCTTCGAGCCCTTCTACCGGGCCGACCCAAGCCGAAGCCGCGACAGCGGCGGCGCGGGACTGGGTCTCTCGATCGTCAGCGCCGTCGTCACCGCCCATGGAGGGCACGTGAAAGTACACGAAACCGAGGGCGGCGGGGCGACGTTCGAGGTCGAGCTGCCGTTGGCCGGTACTTAATCCCCCTGGCTTCTATTCAGGCAACCGATTGGATCGTGTGCAGGACACGTCGCAGCAATTGCGTGCACCACTGCGCCCGCCAAGAGATCACGCCCCAGCGGAGTTGGGTGGACATCGCAACCCGAACCGGGCGGAAACGGTGGGAGCAGCAAACCGGCCGCGCACGCGTCACCCGTGTGTGGCGCAGGTACTGCTAATGCTGTCGCCCGCCATGCGTCAACACCGGAGGCGATCACAGCGTCATACGCCGGCGCGACGGCCTTCATCGGGGCGTTCAGCAAGTCCGCACCTGGAGTGTTCGGGTAGGTCAATGAGTAGTAGGTGACGGCGACGATCAATCCGTTGTAGCCGGTCGCTCGGATCCCGGCGAAGATCGTATTCAGATTGGCCGCCACGGTCTGCAGCACGGCGGGCAGGCCGTTGACCACACATAGCCCTGCCTGGACGGGATCATGTGGAAACGTCAGGTCGCAAACGTGCTGCAGATGGAAGACGTCGTTCGCACCCAGCGTGAGAGTCACCAATCGGGTGTTGGGGTTCGACCGCAGATAAGCGAGCGCAAAAGCCATCTGCGTGCCTGAGTATTTGACGTGGAGCGGTTCATTCAGGAAGAACCGATACGGCCGGCACATGTTATCCGTACCCGTGAGTGAGAGGAACCCACCGGTCGCCTCGCCAGGGCAGGTTGCGTTGACGTCTTCGATGTTCAGCCGCTGCGCCACGATCTCCGGGTAGCCGATGAAGTTGTCGGCATTCGACCAAAGCGCTGGGTTCGGATTGAAACCGAATGGGACCGAGTCCCCAAGCGCGAGGTAGGTGTGACCCTCGCTTGCCGCCGAGGCAGGGATAGTACCAAGCGCAAATAGCGTAAGCGTCGAGACAATGGCAAGCAGCCGGACCCTCATCCCAAACACCTCCCAACATTGCGCTGTACGGCAGCGCTCCAACGAGGGAGTCTAATGCCGGCCGGCGACGGATGCCACTCGGAACTCAGGCCGGCCGGTACGCGATCAAGTCGCCGCGAGAGTTACCGATCAGCACCGTATTTCCGCTAATCGCGGGGCCGCTGAAAACGGCCGAATGCAAGTCGCTTGTCCAGAGCACGGTGCCATCCTGGCTTGACAGCGCCACGATCCCGCCGATGTTCGGGTCTCCGAAAACGTCACCGGTTCCGAAGACCACGACACCCCTGCCGATCGCGGGCGCGGAGTAGACCGGCAAGCTGGCGTGGTTGGCCCAGGCGGTCTTGCCGTCGGGGACGGCGACCGCGTAGAGGCCGGAAGGCGTTCCGGCCGAGGGGACGTAGAAATAATTGCCGTCGTATCCCGGCGACGCGAGGAGACCGTGCACGGCGCTGCCGCTCACCAGGTCTCGCGACCACACGACAGCCCCCGACGCTGCGTCGAGCACCTTGAAAACGCCTGCGTTGGATCCGACCGCGATCGCCTCGCGGCCGCTTGACTGAAAAACGATCGGCGTGGCGCCCACGTCCAAATCTCGGTCCGCGTCCGGATGGAAGCTCGTGAACCACAACGGCTTGCCGGTCGCGACCTCGAACGCGAGCACGCCGTCGTCGGGGTTGCCGATGCCGACGTATCCGCGACCAGCCGAGTCGATCGCCGGCGTCGACCAGATGCCATCGCCCGGCTGGCATTCCAGCACGCACAGCGACCAGATGCGACCGCCGGTGGCGAGGTCGAGCGCGATGATTCGGCCGGTCTCGAGAGGGCTGTCGCCGTACTGCGAGCCAACCCCCACGAGCACTAGCTGCCCGTAGACAGTCGGGGACGACCAGATCGCGGGCTTGATGCCCGGCGCCACTGAATCCCAGAGCAGCGCGCCATCCAGGCCGATCGCGATGATGTGGCCGGTCAAGGTGCCGACGATCACATGCCCCGCGGCGATGGTCGGCGAGCTCGGTATGGCTCCGAGCCTGTTCAGCTGCCAGAGCGTGGCTCCGCTATCGAGGCTGTAGGCGGCCACCACCCCTCCCGCGCTGCCGGCGACCACCATGCCGCCGGCGACGGCTGGGGTTCCGTTGATGGCCCCGCTCATCTCCACCTGCCACGCGGCCTTGAGATGTCTCGCGGCGGAGGCGGTGAGCGTCGCTTCAGCCGGGTGGCCGTCACGCGTCAGGTCGCCCCGGTACATCGGCCAGTCGCCGCCGGCATCCGCCGTCGGAGATGGCGACGGTGGGTTCGCGTTCGCGCACCCGACCAAGAGGATCACAAGCACGCAAGCACCCGCCACACGGCGGAAGCGTTGACGACCCAGCCTACTTGCCGCCGTAGACGGCGCCAGAGCGCGCCACAGTGGATTCACCGGCACCCACCCACCGATGGAACAAGGCCAGCGGACGCGGAGCCCACCAGTTGGCCCGGCCCAGCAGCCGCATCACAGCCGGCACGATGAGAATGCGGACGACCGTGGCGTCGATCGCGATTGCGACTGCCAGCCCGACGCCGATGGCTTTGATGATCACGATGTTGGCCATCCCGAACGCGAGGAACACCGCCACCATGATTGCCGCAGCGCCGGTGATGAGGCGACCGCTCTTCTCGAGACCCAGCGCAACCCCGGCCTGGTTGTCGCCCGTGCGCCGGTACTCCTCTTGAATCCTGCTGATCAACAGCACCTCATAGTCCATTGACATACCGAAGACGATGCTGAAGAGGATGACCGGGATGCTGGGGTCGATCGACTGCGGCGTGAAGCCAAGCAGCCCGCTCAGGTGACCCTCCTGGAAGATCCACACCATCGCCCCAAACGACGCCGAGATCGAGAAGAGGTTGGTGAGCACTGCTTTCAACGGAAGAACAACGGAACCGGTCAGAAGGAACAGAACCACGTAAGTGATGAGGATCACCGTCGCCACCGCGACCGGAGTCTTCTGAAGGATGAAATTGACGATGTCCAGGTCGAATGCCGTAGCGCCTGTGGCAAGGACCTGGCCGCCCGGGACCGACTCCGCGCGCACCGCCTTCACGATGGCCCGGGCATCGTCGCTCGTGTACTGCTTGTTGGTGACGATGTCGAGCAGAACGAGGTGAGGTCCGGCGCCGCTGACGAGAGCCTGTTGCATCGCCGGCGGCAGCTCCGCTGCCGGCCCTGAGTACAGGCGCTGGTAGTCAGCCCTGGAAAGGCTCGGGTCGAGGTCGACGATGCTCGAAACGCGCAGCACGTTCGGCATCGCGGCGAAGCGCCGGCTGAGGTCGTAGACGGCACCGACGTGGTCGGCCGTGAGTGGAGATCCGCCGGGGTAGAAGGCGGCCACGGTGATGTTGGTCTGGTCCTGGCCAGGGAAATCCCGGATGAGGGTGTCGTAACCCTGGCGCGCCTGGTTGCTGGGCGGCAGCTGGTCGACGTCGCCGTTGGCCAGGCGGAGCTGCAGGAATGGTGTGCCCGCGAGCAGCAGGACCGCGAGAGC
>WNFT01002123.1_pt1 | contig 30683 bp, 28 predicted proteins | sample 5400191 | NCBI WGS metagenome assembly WNFT01 (sample SAMN13153359, study PRJNA577476) | soil metagenome | isolation source: 80 cm saprolite under Madrone tree | place: USA:California | collected 2016-06-14 | reverse complement strand
ATGGAAGCGTTGCAGGCGCAGAGCGCCCGCGGGTTGCACCAGGCGCTGCGCGAGCTGCGCCCGGATCGCCACAATGGCTTTCACCTGGTCTACGCCGATCTGCGCGATGCGCTCGTCACCTGGGGTGACGGTTACTCCGTCTATCAGGAAACACTGGAGCCGAAGCGGGTGCACGTGATCACCGAGCGGAGCTTCGGCGCCGGCGAGGGGCAGCGCGAGCAATCGATGGCGCGGGCATTCGAGGACCTCGCGCCCGACTTGAAGGCCTGGCGGGTCCCCATGACCATGCACGCCAAGGAGCCGCTGGAGAGCGCCTGCGTCCATGCGGATGCGGTGGGGTACGGGACGCGCTCATCGCTGCAGCTCTTGCTGCGGCCGGGCGGCGGCGAGGCGCTGTGGACCGATGGGCACCCCGGTGAGAATCCGCCGCGGGACATCTCCGCGTTGGTGCAGGAGCTATTTGCGCCGGCCCGGTAGGAAGCCGCGGGCAAAGCTGCGCGCCACCGCCGGGAGATTGGCCAGCGATCGGAAGAGCGAGAACGCGAGCTGCAGGGGAGTGCTGCCCTGCGCTTCGATCTGGACCCGCTCGCCGGTGGCATCCTCCGCCGCGCCGCGGGCGATGGTGTGCCGGCCGTCCGAGCGGATCTCGACCACCAGCCGGGCGACCACGGGCAGCTCCTCCTTTTTCTCCAGCTCGTCCCTCATGTAGAGGAACAACATGGCACTTCCGCCGCCCGGGCGCACGCTGCGGGTGATCGGGTTCGACGACGTGCCCTGGCGCCATCGGAGCGGCGGCGCCGTCGGCCTCGTCGGGGCGGTTTGCGCGGGGACGCGCTTCGAGGGAATGGTCTACGGGTCCGTCCGGCGCGACGGCTGGCGCGCCACCCTGACGGTCGAGCGGCTGCTCCTCGAGAGCAAATTCCTCCCGCAGCTGCACTTGATCCTGCTGGACGGGATCGCGTTCGGCGGGTTCAACTTGATCGATCTTCCCCGGCTGGCGAAGACCCTGCAGCGCCCCTGCGTGTCGGTGATGCGCAAGCTGCCGGACCTGCCGGCGATGGAGCGGGCCGCGCGGCGACTGCCTCGCGCCCCGGCGCGGCTTGCGGTGCTGCGGCGCGCGGGTCCCATCCATGTTTCGGGGCCGTTCGTGTACCAGGTCCACGGAGCGGACCCGCGGGAGATCGCCGCTGCGCTGCGGCGCTTGACGGACACAGGCAACGTCCCCGAGGCACTGCGCCTGGCTCACCTGATCGGCGGCGCCCTCGCCTATGGGCAGAGCGGGAGGAGAGCTTGACGGCGCCTAGTGTCGGTCCGAGGGCTTGACATATTGCCGACGCGCGAGCGTTTTACGACGGATTGAGGAGTGGCCGGTGGCGCATCTCGGCCGACAGCGCGCGGAAACGCTTCCGACCACGATGCCCGGCCCGGGTGTCGACCGCCGCTCCATTGCCGAGGCGCCCCCGAGCGTCGCAGAACCGTCAGTCGCGGCCGAGGCGCCGCTGGCCGCGGGCGACAGTCTCGCGGGGCGCTTCATCATCGAGCGCGAGCTCGGGCGTGGCGGCGGAGGGGCGGTGTATCTCGCCCGCGATCTGAAACTGGACCGCGCTGTCGCCATCAAGGTCCTCCCCCGCGGACCCGCAGATCACATTGCTCTGGCGCGATTCGAACGGGAGGCTCGCACGGCCGGATCGCTCGAGCATCCTAATGTCCTCGCCGTCCACGATGTCGGCGTCCATGGAGGTGCTCCCTTCATCGTTTCGGAGTTGCTGGAAGGTTCGACGTTGCGCGACAGGATCGCGCAGGGTCCGCTGCCGGTCGGCGAGGCTGTGAAGCTTGCGCTCCAACTCGCGCAGGGGCTCGCCGCGACGCACGAGAAAGGCATCGTCCACCGCGATCTCAAACCCGAGAACTTGTTCGTCCTGCGGGACGGCCGCCTGAAGATCCTCGACTTCGGCGTGGCGAAGTTGCTGCGATCAGGGGACGGCTCCGGCGCTGGGCCGCCGAAGACGGATGCGAATGCGATCATCGGGACCGTCCCGTACATGTCGCCTGAGCAGGTGCGCGGCTCGCCCGCCGACGCGCGCTCGGACGTGTTCGCGTTCGGCGCGATCCTCCACGAGATGCTGTCGGGCAGGCCGGCGTTCAAACGCGACTCGGAGGTGGAAACCGGCCACGCCATCCTGGCGGAGGAAGCGGCCGACATTTCCGCAGAGTGCCCGCCGGCATTGCGCACGCTGATCCGCCGGTGCCTGGTGAAGGATCCGGCGGGCCGGCCCGGATCGGCGAGCGAGCTCATCGAGGTGCTCGACCCGCTCTCGCGGTTCCCGGCCCGCAAGCTCGCGCGTCCCTGGCCGCTCCGGCCCTGGGCGTTGGCGGTGTCGGCGTTCCTCGGTGCGGCGGTGATTCTGGTGGGCAGCGTTCCCGACGTCGTCCGCACCTGGCTATACGGAACAGCGCCCGAGGTGAAGCGGCTGGCGATTCTCCCGTTCACCGCCCTGGGCGGCGGTGCCGACGGACAGGCATTCACCGCAGGACTGCACGAGATCCTCACCAGCAAGCTCCAGCAGGTGGAGCAGTTTCAACGATCGCTTCGCGTCGTCTCCGCCACCGACGTCCTCAAGGAAGGCGTAAAGAATGCGGCCGAAGCCCGCTCCGCGTTTGGGGCTACGCTGGCATTGACCGGTACTGTTCAGTGGGACGGCGCCAAGGTGATCGTCGCCGCTAATCTGGTGGACACGCGCAGCCGCTTGCTGGTCGCTGCCCGCGACGTCGATGCCTCCGGTGAAAACTTGTCCGCGCTGACGGGCGTCCTCGTGCAGAAGGTCAGCGAGATGCTCGCCATCGAGCTTCAGCCCGTCGCGCAGCAAGCAGTGCAGGCGTCCCCGCCGCCGTCGCCCGCGTACGCGCTCTATCTGCAAGGCCGCGGATATCTGCAGCGGTACGATCGCATCGAAAACGTCGAACGCGCCGTTGAGGTCTTCGAACAGGCGCTCGTTCGGGACCCGCGATATGCCCTGGCGCACGCCGGCATCGCTGAAGCGTCGTTGCGCCGTTACCGGGCCACCAGGGACGTGAGCGCTCTCGAACAAGCGCGGGCCAGCAGCCGGCGGGGAGTCGAGCTGCAGCCAGACCTGGCGCAAGTCCATTTTACCGCGGGCCTGATCGACGCCGTCGCCGGGGAGCATGCGGCGGCGATCGACAGGTTCCGGCAAGCCCTTCGGATCGAGCCGGGGAACGCGGATGCGATCCGTGAGCTCGCCAACGCCTACGACGGCGCGGGCAGAACAAAGGATGCTGAAGCCACCTTCCGAAGGGCGGTGCAGCTCCGCCCCGACTCCTGGGCCGCCTGCAGGGACCTCGCGTCCTTCTACAACCGACGTGGACGCCTGCAGGAAGCGCTGCCCTGGTTCCAGCGTGTGGTGGCGCTCACCCCGGATAGCTACGGCGCCTATAGCAGCCTGGCCGGGCTCTATCTTCGCCTCGGACGCTACGGAGAGGCCGCGGTCGCATTGCAGAAGTCCCTGGCGCTGCGGCCAACGACCCCCGCGTATATCAACCTCGGGGGCATCCGCTACTTCGAAGGACGTTTCGAGCAGGCGGCCGAGGCATACCGGAAGGCCATTGAGCTCACACCGTCCGACGAGCGCGCGTGGGGCTCGCTGGCGGACGCGCTTCGCTGGCTGCCCGCGGCGGCGGACGAAAGGGTCGGCGCCTACAAGCAGGCCATTGCCCTGGCGGAGCGGCAGGCGGCTGTCCACCCTCGAGATGCCGAGTTGCGCTCGCGGCTCGCGATGTATCGCGCGTATGCCGGTGAGCGGGAAGCCGCCGACTCAGACCTTCGCGAGGCGCTGCGCCTCGGTCCTGCCGACGGCGCCGTGCTGTTCCGCGCGGCACTGGTGCACGAGCAGCTCGGCCGCCGGGAGGACGCGCTGGATGCCATCGCGCGCGCGTTGCGAACCGGCTACTCTCGCGAGGAGATTGGCAAGGCGCCTACGCTCGAAACGCTGAGACGCGATCCACGGTATGCACAGATCGCATCCACCGGGCGCGCAAACGGGCTTTGAACGAGGAGGGGGAGATGCCCGCTACATGGAAGCAGCTGTTCTACCAATTCGCCGCAGGAGCGTGGCTGTGCCTCGGGTGCGCGATGACGAAGGAAATTGCACCCCCGAAGGAGACCAGTGCGACAAGCACGTTCCAGGAGGAGGTCGAGAAGCTGCGGAAGGCGCTGGGCGAAGCTCCCTCGACCGAAGATCGCGTGAATCCTGAATCCGTCATCATCGGGATCAGCAAGGCCCGGAACCTGACGTACGTACCGTCCGAGCTGCTCGTGAAGGCGGGAGCGAAGGTGAGGTGGGTGTCGGTTGACGGCGAGTTCACTCTTTGGATGGTCGGAGTTTCCCCGTTCGATTTCGTCGCGATCAAAAGCCATGCTGACCCCAACGATCCCACGAAGCGGAAGCAGATCGCGGAGGCGAGGATCTCGGACACGACGCGCAAGGGAAGGTATCGCTATGCCGTCATGCTCGAACGGCCGGGCGAGTCCATGTACTACCTTGATCCGACCTGCCCACCGATCATCGTCGACACCAAAGCGCAGTGAGTCTCTCACCACCGCGCGAGCGGTTCAGTCATGATCGAAGTCGTCGAAGGCGACATCACGCTCGTCGACGTAGACGCCATCGTGAACGCCGCCAACTCCTCGCTCTTGGGAGGTGGCGGCGTGGACGGTGCCATCCACCGCCGCGCGGGCCCCGAGCTGCTGGAGGAGTGCAAGAACCTCGGTGGTGCGAAGACCGGCGAGGCGAAGATCACCCGCGGCTACCGGCTGAAGGCGCGCCACGTCATCCACTGCGTCGGCCCGGTCTGGCACGGCGGTTCGCAGGGCGAGCCGGAGGCGCTGGCTTCCTGCTACCGCAACGCTCTTTGCCTTGCCGGCCAGCATGAACTGAAGAGCATCGCCTTTCCCGCCATCTCGACCGGGGCCTACGGCTATCCGCTGGACGCGGCAACGGCGATCGCCATCCGCCAGGCGCGCGAGTTCGAGCGGCAGCACCCCGCGGTGCGGATCGTGTTCTGTTGCTTCTCGAAGAGCGACGCCGAGACCTACCGGAAGGAGCTCCGCCGGACCTAGCGGGCCCCGCCGGCGGCAAGCTGGTCGAACGCCCGGTCCACGTTCGCGGCCATCTCCCCCCGGACGCGATCGTCTCCGTCGCCCGCCTGCAACGACTTGCGCAGCGAGTCCAGCTCGAGGACCGCGACGGCACGCTCGTCGCCGTCCGCTGTCACCCAGTGATCGCGGATCGCGGCCGACTGCGCGGCCGCCTTGCGCGCCAGCGACGTGGTGGTCTCCACCAGACCCTGCTGCCCGGTCTCGCTCATCTTGGCCAGCGTCCGCGCCAGCGCGTCCACCGCTCCCTGGAGCTGATCGCGCGCGGCCGCGTCGGCCTGCCGGCGCCGCGCTCTTGGATCGGCGACCCCGCTCGCCACGCCTACGCCCTGCAGCTTCTTGCCGCCCTCGCTCCGGACGGCGCCGGTGCCTTCGGCGAGCCAGGGCGGACTCTGATCCCCGCCCGAAGGGCGCACGGCCTTGCCGCCGCCTCCGCAGGCGAGAGCGAGCAGCACAATCCCGAACGCGACCAGGTGCCTCATTGTTTCCCCCCGCCTTGTACGAGAAAAGCCGGATCGATCCCCAGGTCGCGGATCACCGCGTCCCAGATCTTCTCGACCGGCGTGTCGAAGATGCGCCGGGAGGAAATGCTGGAATTGAGCCAGCCGCCCCCGATCATCTCCCGCTCCAGCTGTCCCGGCCCCCAGCCGGCGTAGCCCAGGCACAGCCGATACGCGGCCGGATCGCCCGCCAGCAGCGTGCGCAGCGCGTCGGTGGAGACCGAGAGGTAGACGTCGTCCTCGAGGTGCACCGAGTCCGCGACTTCCGCCCGCCGGTGCACGAGAAATCCCCGCTCCCGTTGCACCGGGCCGCCGATGTACGCGTTGCCCGCCTCCGAGTGGACTTCCATCTTGTGCTCGCTCCCGATGTCCTTCAGCGCGATGTCGCTGGGCCGGTTGAAGACGATGCCCATGGCCCCCGATTCGTTGTGCTCCACCAGGAGCACGACCGACCGGGAGAAGTTCGGGTCGTCGAGCTGCGGCACCGCGATCAAGATGCCCGGCGCGAGGTCGCTCAAGCGGCTACCCGGAGAACGGCTCCAGGGAGAGCAGGGGCCGCTTGCCCTCCTTCTCCTTGTTCGCTTCCGCGGTGGGCAGCGGATCCTTCTGCTTGTTGATGTTGGGCCACTTCGTCGAGAGCTCCGCGTTCAGCGCGGTGTACTCCTTCCACTTCTCGGGAAGGTCGTCCTCGGGGAAGATGGCCTTGGTCGGGCAGACCGGCTCGCAGGCGCCGCAGTCGATGCACTCGTCGGGATGGATGACGAGGAAATTGGCGCCTTCGTAGAAGCAGTCCACGGGGCAGACGGCCACGCAGTCGGTGTACTTGCAAAGGATGCAAGGCTCGGCAACGACGAAGGCCATGGGCCCTCCACAAGGCGGGTGTTCGCTGCTCTCTGACACGGAACCTATCACGGCTGCAAGACGGCGGGCGCGCAGGTAGATTGCCGCGGTGTGACCTGCGTCCAGGGGGATGCCCGCCTCGACGAGACCTATCGCCGTGCGCTGCGCGGCGAGCGCGCCGGCGTGCTCCTCACCGATCCGCCGTATTGCCTGCTGACGCGGCGCCGCAAGGGCGGAGACCCGCGCGACAAGCGCGCGGGAGTGAAGATCGATCGGGAGCCGGTGGTCCGGTTCGAGGACGTGCGCGCCTACCGCCGGTTTACGGAAGAATGGCTGCCCAAGGCCGCCGCGCACGTGGACGGCGCGCTCATCGTCTGGACGAACTTCCTGGGCAAGGAACCGATCCGCTCGGTGGCGCGAGGGCTGAAGTACGTCGAGGCCGGCGAGCTCGTCTGGGCGAAGCGCGCCTCCGAGCGCGAGGGGAACGAGCAGCTCTTGCGCGTCTACGAGACCGCGCTGGTGTTCCTGAAAGAGCCGCTGCCGCCGCTCTCGGCGGGGGACCTGCCGCGGGTCTGGTGCGTGGCGGCGGGTTACGACGAGGACGGCGAGGCCACCCGCTGGGGCAACCACCCGAACCACAAGCCTTTCGCGGTGCTGGAGCCGCTCGTGCGCCAGTGGACGCGACCCGGGGATCTGGTGGTGGACCCCTTCGCCGGCAGCGGTAGCATCCCGGCGGCTGCGTTGCGCTTGCAAAGACGGGCGGCCTGCAGCGAGATCCAGGCGGATTGGGCGGAGCTGGTCTCGCGACGGCTCTCGGAGGTGCATCCATGAAACGGTTTCTCTTGCTCGTGCTCATGGCGGGCTGCGCGGCGGAACGCATCACCCACACGCGCACTGGCTGGGGTGCCTGCCAGGCGGCGGATCCCAACACGATCCGCTGTGGCGGCCAGGACGTCGCCCAGATCGAATGCTTCCATCCCGCGGACGAGGCGTGTGGCGCCCTGGCCATCCGGTACGCGGACGGCGAGCGCGTCTTCCTCTTCCGGCCCTTCGGGTTCGACGCCGGCCAGGACGACTCCACGCTGGAATCGGCGGTGGTCCGCCCCGAGCTTGCTTCCGACGGAAGCAAGATCTGGTACCGGGCGCCCACCCGGCACGGCTCGGCCTGGCTCGTGTACGAGCCCCAGACCGGCATCGCGCAGGAAGTCGACTCGTACCAGATCTTCCGGATCCGCGAGCGCGACCCGCACAGCGTGCCGCTATGGGTGGTCGCGATCCCGAAGTGAGGAGAGGAGCGCCTCGACCCGCGCCGGCCCTTCGCGGTGCAGGGTAGCGAGATTCGCCTCGGCAATGCGCTCGGCCAGGCTGAGCGGGCTCACCAGCGCCATGGCCTGCTCCAGCGAGAGCTGGCTGACGTCCAGGTAGCGAGACCCGCCGTCGCTCCCGCCCCGGACCGACTCCAGCACGGAGGCCCGCACCAGCTGCAGGGTCGGGTCGGGGCTGCGGCGGATGAACCGCACCGCTCGATTCGCGTCGAGGAGGTCCTGGGGAAGGTCAGGATGGAACGCCACGCAGTAGAAGGGCGCGCCTTTAGGGTGGGCGGCGAACATCTGCTCGCGCAGCCCGCCGCAGAAGGCCTCGAATGCCCGCGCCGAATCCTCTCCGTCCGCGGGCTCTTCCGGGAAGATCAGGAGCGCGACCTCCACGTCATCCACCGGAAGCGCCTCGACCTGCCGGATCGCCTCAAGCGCGTCCTCCCGCCGCCGGATCACCCGGCGATGGAGCTTGCCGGACTCCCGGCAGTGCCTGGCGTAGGGGCAGAGATGGAGCGCCTCCACGAACTCGCGAACGTAGCGGTCGTTGCGCGCCAGGACCTCTGCATCCGTCGTGGTCACGGCCTCCGCTCCATGTTACGTACAGCCCCCCAGAATGCCGCGCCGAAAAGACCTCAAGTCCATCCTTCTCCTCGGCTCTGGTCCCATCGTCATCGGGCAGGCCTGCGAGTTTGATTACTCCGGGGTGCAGGCGCTCAAGGCCCTGCGGGAGGAGGGGTACCGCACCATCCTCCTCAACTCCAACCCGGCCACCATCATGACCGACGCGGAGTGGGCCGACCGCACCTACATCGAGCCCATCACGGTGGAGGCGGCCGAGCGCATCCTCGCGGCCGAGCGGCCGGACGCGCTGCTCCCCACCATGGGAGGCCAGACGGCGCTGAACCTCGCCGTCCAGCTGGCGAAACAGGGAATCCTGGCGAAGTACGGGTGCAAGCTCATCGGCGCCCAGCTCGATGCCATCGAGAAGGCCGAGGACCGGCAGCGGTTCAAGGACACCATGACCGCCATCGGCATCGACGTCCCCAAATCCGGCGTGGCGCACACGCACGACGAGGTGATGCGGATCGGCCAGGAGCTCGGGTTCCCCCTCATCCTGCGCCCCAGCTTCACCCTGGGCGGGCTGGGCGGCGGCATCGCGTACAACCGCGAAGAGCTGGACGAGCTGGGGGCGCGGGCGCTCGCCTACAGCCCCACGCACGAGGTGCTGATCGAGGAGTCGGTGCTGGGCTGGAAGGAGTTCGAGCTGGAGGTGATGCGCGACAAGGCGGACAACGTCGTCATCATCTGCAGCATCGAGAACGTGGACCCGATGGGCGTGCACACGGGCGACTCGATCACGGTGGCGCCGGCCCAGACGCTCTCCGACGTCGAGTACCAGACCATGCGGGACATGGCCCGGCAGGTGATCCGTGCCATCGGGGTGGAGACGGGCGGGTCGAACATCCAGTTCGGGGTGCATCCCAAGACCGGGCGGATCGTGGTGATCGAGATGAACCCGCGGGTGAGCCGCTCCTCGGCGCTGGCGTCCAAGGCCACCGGGTTTCCCATCGCCAAGATCGCCGCCAAGCTCGCGGTCGGGTACACGCTGGACGAGATCACCAACGACATCACCCGGACCACGCCCTCCAGCTTCGAGCCCGCCATCGACTACTGCGTGGTGAAGATCCCGCGCTTCAACTTCGAGAAGTTCCCCCACGCCGACCAGACGCTCACCACCAGCATGAAGTCGGTGGGCGAGGTGATGTCCATCGGGCGCACCTTCGCCATCGCGCTGCAGAAAGCGCTGCGCTCGATGGAGAACCGGACCGACGGGCTGGACTCGCCGCTGCGGCGGGACGGACGGCGGGGAGAGTACTCACCGGAGGAGCTGGAGCGCATCCGGGCGGAAGTGAAACGGCCTACGCCCCGGCGGTTGTTCTGGCTGGCGGAGGCGTGCCGCGCCGGGATCACGGCGGACGAGATCCATGCGCTCTCGGCGATCGACCCCTGGTTCATCCGCGAGGTCCAGGCGCTGGTGGACGCGGAATTCGAGATGGCGCAGTCGGCCCGGAAAGGCGCACCGGTGCCTGATCTCCTGCGCTGGAAGCGTCTCGGATTCTCCGACCGGAGGATCGCGCGCCTGACCGGGCGAACGGAGGCGGACGTCGCCACGCAGCGGGAGGCGGCCGGGCTGCATCCGGTCTACAAGCGCGTCGATACCTGCGCGGCGGAGTTCGAGGCGAACACCCCGTACCTGTACTCGAGCTACGAGGACGAGGACGAAGTGCGCCCCGACGACCGCAAGAAGGTGCTCATCCTCGGGTCGGGGCCGAATCGCATCGGACAGGGAGTGGAGTTCGACTACTGCTGCGTGCAGGCCTCGTTCGCGCTGCGCGCGGCCGGGTTCGAGACCCTGATGGTGAACTGCAACCCGGAGACGGTCTCCACCGACTACGACACTTCGGACCGGCTGTACTTCGAGCCCTTGACCCTCGAGGATGTGCTGGAGATCGCCCGGCGGGAGAAGCCCATCGGCGCCATCGTGCAGTTCGGCGGGCAGACGCCGCTCAACCTGGCCCGGGGGCTGGAGAAGGCCGGGATCCGGATCCTGGGAACCAGCGTCGACGCCATCGACGCGGCGGAGGATCGGGAGCTGTGGTCCCGGGTCGTCGAAGAGCTCAAGCTGCGCCAGCCGGAGAACGGGATCGCCCGCAGCCCGGAAGAGGCGCTCGCGATCGCGCAGCGCATCGGATACCCGGTGATGGTCCGCCCCAGCTTCGTGCTGGGCGGGCGCGCGATGGAAGTGGTGCACGACGACGCGGGATTGATGCAGTACTCCACCGAGGCGGTGCAGGCGTCGGAAGAGCGGCCCATCCTCATCGACCGGTTCCTCAGCGACGCCACCGAGGTGGACGTGGACTGCGTGGGCGACGGCAAGGACTACGTGGTCGCGGGGGTGATGGAGCACATCGAGGAGGCGGGGATCCACTCCGGCGATTCCGCTTGCGCTCTGCCGCCGTTCTCGCTCTCGCGGGAAGTGGTGGCCGAGGTGGCCCGCCAGGCGCTGGCGCTGGCGAAGCACTTGAAGGTGGTCGGCTGCATGAACGTGCAGTTCGCCGTCAAAGGGAGGGACATCTACGTCCTGGAGGCGAATCCGCGCGCGTCTCGCACCGTGCCGTTCGTGGGGAAGGCCACGGGGCTTCCCTGGGCGAAGATCGCGGCGCTCTGCACCGTGGGCAAGTCGCTGGCGGAGCAGGGGATCCGCGGGACCGTCGTGCCCAACCACCTGAGCGTGAAGGAAGCGGTCTTTCCCTTCCACCGCTTCTCCAAGGCGGACACCATCCTGGGGCCGGAGATGCGCTCCACCGGAGAGGTGATGGGCCTCGACGACTCGTTCCCGCGGGCCTTCGCCAAGGCGCAGATCGCCGCGGGGAACGCGCTGCCGCTGAAGGGCCGCGTCTTCATCTCGGTGCGCGACGCGGACAAGCCGGGAGCGGCGGAGCTGGCGGCGCGCCTGGTGAAGCTGGGATTCGAGATCGTGGCTACGGCGGGAACCGCGGAGCTCTTCCGCTCCCGCGGCGTGTCCTGCCAGACGGTGCTCAAGGTGGCCGAAGGGCGCCCGCACATCGTGGACAAGCTGATCGACCGCGAGATCGACCTGGTGTTCAACACCACCAGCGGCAAGAAGGCCATCGAGGACAGCTACAGCATCCGCCGCCAGACGCTGATGCATGGGATTCCGTACTTCACGGCGTTGACCAGCTGCCGCGCGGCCGTGGCCGCAATCGAGGCGCTCCACCAGGGGCCGCTCACCGTCAAGCCGCTGCAGGAATATCACTCGGTGGCCTGAGGCATCTCGACTCCTTCGTTCGTCTTATGCCAGAGTGCCGCCCCGCGGGGCGCCGGGCTGGCGCGCCCCAGCGAGGATCGCCCATGCCCGACAATCCGTCTCGCATCGATCGCCGTGCTTTCCTGAAGCTTGGCGCTGGAGCGGTGGGAGCCGCTGTCCTGGGTCCCGGGGCGCTCCTGGCGGCCGAAGCCGACGAGGAGAAGAAGCTCTACGAGGCGGCCAAGAAGGAAGGCAAGGTCGTCTGGTGGACTTCGCACTACCAGCTGAGCGCGGCGGAAGCGGTCCGCGACGCGTTCAAGGCGAAGTACCCGGGCGTCGACGTGGAGTTCATCCGGCAGACGGCGCAGGTCATTTTCCAGCGGTTGAACCAGAATCTGAAGGCCGGGGTGAAGGAGCTGGACGTCTTCGCCAGCACCGACGAGTCGCACTACATCAAGCTGAAGGGGCAGGGCGTGCTCGCGCCGCACACGCCCGTGGGCGTCAACCACCTGCCGAAGGAATTCCAGAACATCGACCCGGACAACACCTACCATCTCGGCGCGCTGGCGCTGGTAGTCATCAACCACCACGCTTCCGTTTCGCCAGTGCCGGCCAAGTGGACCGACCTGCACGATCCGAAGTGGCAGGGACAGATCACGGTCGGGCACCCGGGGTTCTCCGGCTACGTCGGCAACTGGGTCGTGGCGATGTGGGACAAGTACGGCTGGGACTACTTCACCGCGCTGGCGAAGAACAAACCGAAGATCGGCCGGTCCATCTTCGACACGGTGACCGACATCGTCGGGGGAGAGCGGAAGGTCGGGGCCGGCCCGGAGAACCAGTCGCTGGAGAGCAAGGCGAAGGGGAACCCCATCGACATCAAGTTCCCCTCCGACGACGCGGTGCTGGTCATCTCGCCGGTCGCCGTCCTCAAGGATGCGCCGCATCCCAATGCCGGGCGACTCTTCGAGAGCTTTTTCTATACCAAGGAGTACTCGCAGGCGATCGCCAAGACGTACAACTACCCGCTGCGCAGCGACGTGCCCGCGCCCGCCGGCGTCGCCATCGACAAGGTGAAGTACCACCGCAACAAGGCGGACCGCCTGGACAAGGGCATTCCCGAAGCGATCGAGAAGTGGCGCGAGACCTTCGGAGTGTGAAGTGGCCGAGAGCGTAGGATCGGCGGGGGGCGCGCCCGCGCTGCCGTCCGCCGTCCGCAAGCTGGACCCCAGCGCCGCGGTGTTCGGCGCGGCGGCGCTGATCCTGATCTTCCTGGTGGTCGTGCCGCTGGCCTGGATCTTCGTGGCCAGCGTGCACAGCGACGCGGACGAGACGCTCACGCTCTCCAACTACGTTCGCGCCTTCAGCCGCTCCATCTACCTGGAGCCGATCCGCAACTCGCTGGTGCTGGCCACCGCGGCGGCGGTGCTCGCGACCTTCTTCGGGACCGTCCTCAGCTGGGCGGTGAGCCGCACGGACATGCCCGGACGGGGGCTCATCCGGGTGATGGTGTTCGCGGCGTTCGCCACGCCGTCCTTCCTCGGCGCCACCGCCTGGATCTTCCTGGCGGCGCCCAACTCCGGCTGGCTGAACAAGATCTGGATCGCGATCAGCGGCGCGGAGCGCGGTCCCTTCAACATCTATTCTCTCACCGGAGCGATCCTGGTCATCGCGCTCTACAGCTTTCCGTACACGTTCGCGTTCGCTTCCAGCGCGCTGGAGCTGTTGCCGTCGGACATGGAGCGCTCCGCGGCGCTGCTGGGCGCGCGCTGGCCGCGGATCACCTGGCGCATCACACTCCCGCTGGTCCGGCCCGCCATTCTCGCCGGCGCGCTGCTGTCGTTCCTGGAAGCCATCGCGGAGTTCGGAACGCCCGCGTTCTTGCTGATTCCGGCGGGCAAGCAGGTGATCACGACGCAGCTGTACATGTTCTTCCAGTATCCGAGCCGCCCGAACCTCGCCGCAGCCTATGCGGTGCCGCTGCTGCTGGTCACCGCGTGCCTGTTCTTGCTGCAGCAGCGGCTGCTGAAGAAGGGGCGCTTCACCTCGATCGGCGGGAAGGGCGGCGTCCGGGAACCGTTCCGGCTCGGCGCTGGGGCCGGGGGCCGGTTCCGGGCAATCTGACGACGCAGTGGTACCGCTGGGCGCTGGTCGAGAATGCCGCGGCCCGCGCGGCCATCGGCCACAGCCTCTCGTACGCCGCGGCCGCCGCCACCATCGCCACGGTCCTCGCCTTGTTCACGGCCTACGTGGCGCAGCGGCGGCTGGTGCCAGGATCCCGCCTGCTGGCCTTCGTCGCCACGGCGCCCTTCGTCGTGCCGGGGATCATCCTGGCCATCGGATTCTTCTCGGCTTATGCCAGGCCGCCCCTGGTGCTGTATGGAACGGCCTGGATGCTGATCGTCGCCTTCGCCACGCGCTTCTTGCCCATCGCCTATTCAGGGACTGAGTCGGCGTTGCGTGGCATCGACGTCGAGCTGGAGAACGCGGCGCGCACGCTCGGGTCGAGCACCTTGCGGACCTTCTGGCGGATCACCCTCCCGCTCCTGCGCCGGAGCATCGTCGCCACCTGGCTGGCGGCGTTCATTCCTTCGCTGCGCGAGCTCAGCTCCGCGGTCTTCCTCTTCACGCCGTCGACGGCGGTGATCACCAACGTGATCTTCGACCTGTCCGACGCGGGCAACTTCGAGCCGGTCTCCGCGCTCGGGGTCCTGATGATGGCGTTGACCTTCGGGCTGATCGCGCTCGCCTACCGTCTGTTCGGACGCACGGTGCTGTTCTCCCGGGGGCGCGGCTGATGGCTCGCATCCGGCTGGTCGGGGTGAAGAAGGACTTCGGCGGGGTGGCCGCGCTGCGCGGGATCGATCTCGACGTCGCGCACGGCGAGCTCCTGGCCATCCTGGGGCCCAGCGGGTGCGGCAAGAGCACCACCATGCAGCTCCTGGCGGGGTTCCTGCCGCCGGATGCCGGAGAGATCTGGGCCGACGACCGGCTGATCTCCAGCCCGCGATCCGTCGTGCCTCCCGAGCGGAGGCGGATGTCGCTGGTCTTCCAGAGCTACGCCGTATGGCCTCACATGACCGTCTTCGAGAACATCTCCTTCGGCCTGGAGATGCGAAAGCTCTCGGGGAAGGAGATCGCGGGACGGGTCGGCCAGATGCTGGAGATCGTCAACCTGACCGGATTCGAGCACCGGTATCCGCACGAGCTGTCCGGCGGCCAGCAGCAGCGGGTGGCGCTGGCGCGGGCCCTGGTGGTGGAGCCGGACACGCTGCTGCTCGACGAGCCGCTGTCCAACCTCGACGCCAACCTGCGCGAGCAGATGCGGTTCGAGATCCGGCGCATCCACGAGCGCACCCGCATCGCCACCATCTACGTCACCCACGACCAGGCGGAGGCGATGGTCATCGCCGACCGGATCGCGGTGATGAACAAGGGCGTCATCGAGCAGACCGGAAAGCCCGCTGAGATCTACGAGCGGCCTTGCTCGCGCTTCGTCGCGTCCTTCATGGGCGGCGCCAACTGCCTTCCCGCGCAGGTCCTGGGGCCGGGCGTCGTCCGTTGCGGCGACGTCCAGGTTCGCGCCGCCGATCCGCGGGAGTTCCGTCCAGGGGACGAAGTCGTGCTCTGCATCCGCCCCCACGCCGTGCGCGTCCACCGCATCCGCAACGGCGCGCCCCGCGGCGAAAACCTCGCCAACGGCCGCCTCCTCCAGCAAGCCTACCTGGGCGACTTCCACGACTTGCGCATCGCTTTGTCCGGCGGCGCCCAACTCCGCGCCCTGATTCCCGCCGGCCCAGCTTACGACGGCGGCGAAGAAGTCATCGTCGAGCTCCCCCCCTCCTCCTGCCGCCTCCTCCACACCTGACTTCTCGAGGGGAACACCATACGAGACCAAAGTCGGAGATCCGGGACACAATACGCAACTCCGCGTGCCAATCGTGTCAATCGGCGGGCGCTCGGCGGCGTGGCGCTATCGGCAGATGTGCCGACAAGGTCCGAGCTCCACTTGGACCTCGCGCATCACTGAGAGCAGTGGCCGGACGAAACGCCGCTGTCGACCGACTCGTGCTGGCACGAGTCGCTTTGAGCAACTTGGCATGCGGAATTGCGTATTGTGTCCCGGATCTCCGACTTGAGTCTCGTATGGTGTCATCTGCCCGCATCGAGGATCAGGCGCTCCAGTAGCGCCTTCTGGACGTGCAGCCGGTTCTCCGCCTCGTCGAAGATCGCCGAGCGGGGTCCGTCGACGACAACGGCGGTGATCTCCTCGCCCCGGTGCGCGGGAAGACAGTGCAGCACGATGGCCTTCGCGTCGGCCTTCCCCAGCAGCGCTTCGTTCACCTGGTACCCGGAGAGCGCTTTCATCCGCGCCGACGCTTCCTTCTCCTGGCCCATGCTCACGAACACGTCCGTCACCACCACGTCCGCGCCGCGCACCGCCTCCGCGGGATCCCCGGTCACGCGCGCGCCGCGCAGCTCGGCAGCCGGCGGACGATACCCTTCAGGGGCGGCCAGCCGGGGCTCGAAGCCGAAGAGGGGCGCGGCCTCGCAGTACGAGAGCGCCATGTTGGAAGCGCAATCTCCGACGAAGGCGATGGTCCTGCCCTTCACGGCGCCGAGCTTCTCCTCCACCGTGAACAGATCGGCGAGGACCTGCACCGGGTGGCCGCCATCCGACAGCCCGTTGATCACCGGCACCGTGGCCGCCCGCGCGAACGCGCGCAGCCGCTCGTCCCCGTGCGTGCGGAACATGATCGCGTCCACGTATCGCGACGCGACCCGGGCGGTGTCCTCCAGCGTCTCGCCCCGGGCGATCTGGCTGTCGGCCGTGGGCAGCGTGATCGCGCTTCCCCCGAGCTGGCCGATGGCCGCCTCGAAGGAGATGCGGGTGCGGGTCGAGGCCTTCTCGAAGAGCAGCAGCAGGGAGCGCCCGGCGAGCGTCGCCACCGGCTCGCCGGCGCGCCGCTTCGCCTTCAGCCCCTGGGCGCGGCGGAACAACGCGCGGTGCTCGTCGAGCGACAGATCCGACAGCCGGAGGAAATCCCGCTTCACAGCGCCGCCTCCTTCAGCTCCGCCAACAGCGCGTCGAGCCGCGGAGTGGCCGCGCTGACCGACGCCGCGTTTTCCGCCGCCGCCTGAAGCTGCGCGATCTGCGCGTCGATGGACGCCGGCCCCGTTCCGCCCGCGTTCCTCTTCCGCGCTACCGAGGCGGCCGCATCCGCCGCCCGCAGGATCTCAGCAGTGAACCGCGGATCGATCTCCCGCGCGAGCTTCAACGGCGCCTTGCTCAACGCCACTCCGGCATCCATGCACTTGCGCACCAGCGCACCCGTCAGCTTGTACGCGGTGCGGAACGGCACACCGGTCTGGGACAGCGCCTCGGCCACGTCGGTCGCGGCGGTCGCGCCGTCCTCCAGCGCCTTGCGCCCGCGCTCTCCGTCGAATCGCACCCGCTCGATCCCGAGCCGCAGCATCCGCAGCACGGAGACGAGCAGCGGCCCCGTCTCCAGCAGCGGCTGCCGATCCTCTTGCAGATCGCGGTTGTACCCTCCCGGAAGCCCCTTCACCGTGACCATCAGCGCATTCAGGTTGCCGACGGCCCGCCCGCACTTCCCGCGGATCAGCTCGAACAGATCCGGGTTCCGCTTCTGCGGCATCATCGACGAGCCCATCGCGATGCGGTCGTCGAGCTGCAGGTACCCGAACTCCGCCGTACAGAAGTCGATGACGTCGGTCGCCACCCGGCTCCCATGCAGCAGCGTGCGCGCCGCGGCGTACGCGAAGTCCAGGGCGAAGTCGCGGTCCCCCACCGTGTCCAGCCCGTTGGCGCTCAGCCGCCGGAATCGCAGCAGCGCCCGCACGTCGTCGCGGTCGATGGGCAGCGACGTGCCCGCCAGCGCCCCGACGCCGAGCGGCATCTCCGGATCCGCGGCCAGCCTCAGCAGCTCGACGTCGCGGGCGAACATCGCGCCCCAGGCGCAGAGATAGTAGGCCGCGCTCACCGGCTGGGCGCGCTGCCGGTGCGTGTACCCGGGCAGGAGCGTGTTCCGCTCGCGCCCGGCGCGCTCGGCGAGCGCGCGCAGGAGCTGCGAGATCTCCTCCAACGCCAGCGCAGCCTGCTCGCGGACGTGGAGGCGGAGGTCCAATGCCACCTGGTCGTTGCGGGAGCGTCCGGTGTGCAGCATCCCGGCCGTCTCCCCCAGCGCGCCGGTCAACAGGCTCTCCACCGCCATGTGGACGTCTTCTTCCTCCGGCAGCTCCACGCCCTCGCCCAACACCCGCAAGAGCTCGGTCCGGATCGCCGTCGCCGCGTCCCGCGGCACGATGTCCGTCCGCGAGAGCATGACCAGGTGCGCCAGCGACCCGATCACGTCCTCCCGCAACAGCTGCCGATCGAGCGGCAGCGAGCTGGAGAACGCCAGCACCTCGGGCAGGAGCTGCGCTCCCGGAGAAGCGGCGCCGGAGCCGACGACGGTCACCGGTCCATTCCGCCATGCTGCCGCGCGAACTCCTGGAGCTGGAGCCCGAGCAGGTGGATGAAGCCTTCAGCGGCGCGGTGGTCGAAGCGGTCCTGCACGCCGTAGGTGGACAGCGCGTGGTTGTAGAGCCCGTGCGGCGAAGTCCGGCCCACTACGCGCATCGATCCCTTGTACAGCTTCAGCGTCACCTCGCCGCTGGCCGTCTGCGCCAGCGAATCGTTGAAGGCCTGCAGCGCCAGCCGCAGGGGGCTGAACCAGAATCCCTCGTAGGTGAGCTGCGCGAAGCGCTGGTCGAGCTGCGCCTTCATCCGCAGCGCATCCCCCATGATGGTGAAGCGCTCCAGCTCCTGGTGCGCCGCGATCAGCGCCACCGAAGCGGGGCATTCGTACGTCTCGCGGCTCTTGATCCCGACCACCCGGTCTTCCATCAGGTCGATGCGGCCGACGCCGTGCAATCCGGCAATCTCGCCCACCTTGGCGATCAGCGCCGCCGGCCCGAGCTTCTCGCCGTTCACGGTCACGGGAAGGCCGCGCTCGAAGCCGACCTTGAGATATCCGGGCGCGTCCGGAGCCGCCTCGATGCCGCGGGTCCAGGCGAAGGCCGCTTCCGGCGGCTCCTGGTCGGGCTCCTCCAGCACCCCGCCCTCGATGGAGCGGCCCCAGAGGTTCTCGTCGATGGAGAAGGGGGACTTCTTCGACGTAGGGACCTCGATCCCGTGCTTCGCCGCGTACTCCATCGCGGCGTCGCGGGTGATGTTTCGCTCCCGCTGCGGAGCGAGGATCTTCAGCTCCGGCGCCATCCCCTTCACTGCCAGGTCGAAGCGCACCTGGTCGTTGCCCTTGCCGGTGGCGCCGTGGGCGACGGCCGACGCGCCATGCTTGCGTGCAGCAGCCACCAGATGCTTCGCGATCAGCGGCCGGCTGAGGGCCGCGCTGAGCGGGTACACGCCCTGGTAGAGCGCATTGGCCTGCAGGGCGGGAAAGCAGAAGTCGGTGGCGAACTCCTCCTTGGCATCCACGATCTCGGTGGCCACCGCCCCGGCTTGCTTGGCCTTCGCCTTCAGCCTGGCGTGGTCCTTCGACTCGCCCACGTCGGCGTGGCAGGCGATCACGTCGTAGCCGTACTCGTCGGTGAGGATGCGGACGAGCACGCTGGTGTCGAGGCCGCCGGAATACGCCAGGACCACTTTCTGCCGCTGTGCCATTTATGGAATCTCCCGTCCGAACAGCGTCCGGATCTCTTGTGCGAGCCGGCGGGTCGCGATTCCGCGGGCAGGCGTTGCGAAGATGGTGTCGTCGCCCGCCAAGGTGCCCAGGCACTCCGGCAGGCGCGCGTTGTCGATGGCCAGGGCGACGGCGGATGCCATCCCCGGCCGCGTCCGCAGGACCACGAGCGTGTCGTTGTCCCGCATCGAGAGGATGGTCTCGCCCAGCTCCGCGAGCTGCGGCGTGGCGCTGGCGTTGACCGGCTCCAGCTCGTACACCGCCCCCTCGGGGCGGGAGACGCGCAGGACGCCCAGCTCCGCCAGGTCGCGCGAGAGCGTCGCCTGCGTCGCGTCGATCCCCTGTGACGCGAGCAGACCGGCCAATTCTTGCTGGGTGGAGATGCGGCGCGTCCGCAAGAGCCGGCGGATCTGCTCCTGCCGCTCGTGCTTGCCGGCCTTCTCCCCGATGACCCTCATGCGCGGATCCAGGAGCCGACGCCGTTGTCGGTGAACAGCTCGCCGATGACGGAGTGGGGGACGCGTCCGTCGAGCAGGTGGACGCTGGGAACTCCGGAACCGAGCACCTTGAGGATGCTGTTGGCTTTCGCCTTCATTCCGCCGGCGATGGTCCCGTCCGCGATCAACGCCTTGAGATCGGCGGAAGTGAGCTGGCCGATCAGCTCGCCCGCCTTGAGGATGCCGGGAACGTCGGAGAGGTAGATGAGCTTCTGCGCCCCGATGGCCACGGCCAGCTCCGCGGCCACGTTGTCGGCGTTGATGTTGTAGCTCTGGCCGTCCTCGCCGAGCCCCACGGGAGAGACCACCGGGACGTAGCCTTGCTGGAGCAGCATCTCCAGGAAGTCCCGGTTGACCCGCGTCACCTCGCCCACCTGCCCGAGGTCGCGTCCCTCCTGCATCAGCTTGCGCGCCCGGATCAGGCCGCCGTCCTTGCCCGAGACGCCGACGGCGAGGGCAGCCCCGTTCCCGTTCAGCAGCGTCACCAGCTCGGTGTTGATGGAGCCGGTGAGCACCATCTCCACCACCTTCAAGTCGGAGGCATTGGTGACCCGCTGGCCATCCACGAACTCGGCCTTGCCGCCGAGCCTCTCCAACGTCCGGGTGATCTCGGGCCCGCCGCCGTGGACGACGATGGGGCGGAGCCCGACCGCGCGGAGCAGGCGGATGTCGTCGCAGAACGACTTCTTCAGCGACTCCTTCACCATGGCGGCGCCGCCGTACTTGATCACGCAGCGGGTGCCGGAGAACTTCTTGATGTACTCCAGCGCGTCGACCAGCAGCTTCACCTTGAAGGTGGGGCTGTAGTTGGAGAGCCTGTCGTCCTTTGCCACGCCGCCATCGGGCTTGGTGACGATCAGCGAGGTGTAGTCGGCGTTGATCTTCACGTAGTCGTAGGAGAGGTCGCAGCCCCAGGCCCGCCCGCTCTCCTCGCCCCGCCGGAGATCGACTTCGACCGTCACCTCCGGCTGGCGCATGCGGGCCTTGAGCACGCTGGCGTCGTAGGCGAGCGGCGCCCGATCATAGACCGCGACGTCCTGCACGGTGACGCGGGCATCGGCGGGGTCGATGGCATACCCCGCGCTGCCGGCGCGCGCTCCGATGGACGCCAGCACCCGGCCCCAGTTCGGGTCCGCGCCGAAGATGGCGGCCTTCACCAGGCTCGATCCGGCACAGGCCTTGGCGAGATCCAGCGCGATGTCCTCCTCCGGCGCGCCTTCGACTTCGATCTCCAGCAGCTTGGTGGCGCCTTCGCCGTCCGCGGCGATCTCCTTCGCCATCTGACGGCAGAGATCATCGAGGGCCGCTGAGAACGCCGCGAGCGCTGGCCCCGGGTCGGCGATGGGCGCGTTCCCCGCCTTGCCGTTGGCGAGCGCGAAGACGCAGTCGTTCGTCGACATGTCCCCGTCCACCGTCAGCGCATTGAAGCTGCGCCGCATCGCCTGCCGCAGGGCGGAGGAGAGCATCGGCGGCGTGATGGCGCAGTCCGTCGCCACCACCGCGATCATGGTGGCGAGCGAGGGCGCGATCATCCCCGAGCCCTTGCAGATGCAGGTGAGGGTGACCTCCTTGTCGTCGATGCGGACGGCGCGGCTGCCGAGCTTCACGCGCGTGTCGGTGGTGAGGATGGCCTCGGCCGCCCCCATCACGTCCGGCTTGAGCGAGGCGACCAGGGCGGGCGCGTTGGCGACGATCTTGTGCGCCGGCAGCCGGACCCCGATCACGCCGGTGGACGCGCTCAGGATCGCGGTCGCGGAGACGTTCAGCTCGGTGGCGATGGCCTCACGGACGGTCTTCACATCCTCGAGACCCTCGGGACCGGTGAGCGCGTTGGCGTTGCCGCTGTTGATCACCACGGCGCGGATCCCGTCCGCCGGCAGCCGATGCTCGGCGTCGAGCACCGGCGCCGCCTTGGCGAGGTTCTGCGTGAAGCAGCCCGCCGCCGCGCACGGCACGTCGCTGTAGACCAGCGCCAGGTCCTTGCGGTTCGGCTTGATGCCAGCTTGCACGCCGGCCCAGAAAAATCCTTTTGCGACTTTCACGGATGGAACCCCCGCAAAGCATCGAGTCCGGTGGTCTCGGGCCAGCCCAGGATCAGGTTCAGGTTCTGCACGGCTTGACCGGCGGCGCCCTTCACCAGGTTGTCGATGGCGGAGATGACCACCGCCGTCTCGCCGTCGGCCGCAGCGGCCACTTGGCAGCGGTTGGTCCCGGTGACTCCCTTGAGGCTCACCTGGTCGGGCGCGTCCAGCACCTCGACGAAGGGCGCCTCTGCATACTTATGCAGCAGCGCCTCCTTCAGCTCTCCCGCCGAGCGGCCGGCCGTCAGGCGGGCGTAGCAGGTGGCCAGGATGCCTCGCTTGACCGGCAAGAGGTGCGCCGTGAACGTCAGCGGCCGCGTCAGGGTCTGCGCGATCTCCGGCTGGTGCTGATGGCGCAGCACCTTGTAGGCGCGAAAGTCGCCGTCGATCTCCGCGAACGAGTAGTCCTCGAGCGCCTTCCGCCCCGCGCCGGTCACGCCGGAAGCCGCGTCGACGATGAAGGGGCCTTCCAGAAGGCCCGCGTCGATCAGAGGGGCAAGGGCGAGCGCCGCCGCGGTGGGATAGCAGCCGGGATTCGCGACCAGGCGGGTTCCGTTCGGGGCCTTCGCCAGCTCCGGAAGGCCGTAAAATGCCTCGGCGAGCAGGTCGGACCGGGAATGGTCGAACCCGTAGTACCTCGGGTACAGCGCGGGGTCGCGCAGGCGGAACGCGCCGGAGAGATCGATCGCCCGCACGCCCGCGTCGAGCAGCTTGGGGACGAGCTCCAGCGACACCTCGGCAGGCGTGGCCAGGAAGACGACCGCGCATTCCCGGGCCAGTTCGGCGCACCGGTCCTGGGGCGCGTACTTCAGCTTTCCGGCGGAGCCGGGCAGGCCGGCGCGGCGCGCGGCCAGGTCGCCGGCCCACGTGTCGCTGCCGAGCAGCTTGAGCTCGACCCGGGGATGAAGCGCGAGGATGCGGCTGAGCTCCAGCCCGCTGTATCCCGAAGCGCCGACGACCCCGACCGGTACGGTCTGCATGAGCACGCATAATTATGCATCATCGACCTGGGCGCAAGCGAAATCGTCTGCCCGTGCGGCCGCTCGGCGGCCTCGGTTTTCATTGACGGGCGCGATCGGGCACGGCAAAGTCCTGAACGTGCGCGGCCGGACCCTTCCCGGGGACCGGCCGCATTTCTTTCGATTCGACAAGGCGTTCCCGATGGCAGCCGATCGCATTCCCATGACCAGGGCAGGCGCCGACGCGATCAAGCGCGATCTCAAGCGCCTGAAATCGGTCGAGCGCCCCCGCATCGTCCAGGAGATCTCCGTCGCTCGCGACCACGGCGACCTGAGCGAGAACGCCGAGTACCACGCCGCCAAGGAACGGCAGTCGCACATCGAGGGGCGCATCCAGATGCTGGAGGATCGCCTCGCCCGCGCCGAGATCATCGACGTGGCCCGGCTCTCCGGCGAGCGGGTGGTCTTCGGCGCGACCGTCAAGCTCGAGGACGGCGACTCCGGCCAGAAGGCGCAGTACACCATCGTGGGCGAGACCGAAGCCGATCTGAAGAAGGGCCGGATCAGCATCACCAGCCCGATCGCGCGCGGCTTGATCGGGCGCGAGGTGGGCGACTCGGTGAAGATCCGGACGCCGGGCGGCGAGCGGGAGTACGAAGTCCTGGAAGTTCTGTTCGTCGAGTACGAGACCGACGAAGAGGAGTAGCGGTGACCCAGGGCGACCCCGCGCTGTCTCTCGCGCTGTCGCCGCTGCTTCAACCGCTGCGGTTTGCCAGCCGCGCGGGAGTGGCCCGCCTCACCGGGCTCGAGGCGCTGGTCGCCAAGGTGGTGGAGCAGGCGCGCGCGTACGCGACGGAAGCGGCCAGAGGACGCCTGGACCAGTTGGCGCAGACGGTTCGCGGGTTCGACGACGCCAGCGAGCAGGACCGCCAGCGCGCGGTCGCGTCCCTGGTGCGCGAGCTCGAGGCACTTCTCCCCATTCCCGTGGAAATCTCGGCTCTTGCCCAGGCGGTGTCAGAGGGACCTGGCAAGATGGCGAAGATGCAGAAGGAGAGCGCCGCCGTTCCCCGGACCCCGGCTGACCCGCTCGCCACGCCCGTCCAGCAGGTGCGCGGGGTCGGTCCGGCCCTGGCCGACAAGCTCGGGGCCAAGGGCCTCGCCACCGTCGGTGATCTGCTCCTGAACCTGCCCCGGCGGTACGAGGATCGCCGGACGCCGCGCACGGTCGCGCAGGCGCCCATCGGCGAGCGCTCGGTCATCGCCGGCCGGGTGGTGAAGGCGCAGGAGGCACACGGCAGGCGGCGGCGCCTGGAAGTGCTGGTGCGCGACGAAGCCGGCGGGACGCTGGTCTGCATCTGGTTCCATTACCGGCCCAGCTTCCTGCAGCGATTTCCTCTCTTCGCCCAGGTGCTCGTTTCCGGAGACGTGCGGCAGGGCTATCGGGGCGGCGGGAAGGTCATGCACCACCCCGACGTCGAGCAGATGGGTGGTTCCGGCGAGGTCCTGGCTCCAAAGGATGACGATTCATTCGGCCGCGTAGTGCCCATCTACACCGACGTGGAAGGCATCCCGCCGCGTACATTCCGGCGCATCGAGAAGCGGGCGATGGAGGAATACGTTCGATTCGCAGAGGACACGCTACCGCGGTCCATGCGGGAGCGCCTGGGCCTGCTCCCGCTGCCGGAGGCGCTGAGGGAAGCGCACTTCCCCGAGCGATTCGCCGCCGAGCTCGGTCGGGGCGTCTTCGGCGGTGAGCCCAGGCGGAGGCTCGTATTCGAGGAGTTCTTCCTGGTGCAACTCGGGCTCGCCTTGCGACGCCGGGGGGTGAAGATCGAGCCGGGGATCGCCTTTCGCGGGCTGGCGGACGCAGTCGACGGGATCGTCTCGGCACTGCCCTGGCCGCTGACCGGGGCGCAGCGACGGGCGCTGGGCGAGATCGCGGACGACATGCGCAAGCCCGAGCCGATGAACCGGCTGCTCCAGGGCGACGTGGGAAGCGGGAAGACGGCGGTGGCCCTCTGCGCCGCCCGCATCGCGGTCGAGGACGGTTATCAGGCCGCGTTGATGGCGCCCACCGAGGTCCTTGCCGAGCAACACGCGCGCTCGCTCCGGATGCTGCTGCGGGGGACAAGCGTGCACGTAGAGCTCGTCACGGGCGGGCTGTCGCAGCGGGAACGAGAGCACACAGCCCGGCTCCTGCATTCGGGGATCGCCCAGATCATCGTGGGTACGCACGCACTCGCCGAGGAGGCCACGGCGTTTCACAAGCTCGGCTTGGTGATCATCGACGAGCAGCACCGGTTCGGAGTGATGACGCGCGCCCGACTGATGTCCAAGGGCTACCGTCCCGACGTGCTGGTGATGACGGCGACACCCATTCCACGAACGCTGCAGCTCACCCTCTACGGCGACCTGGACGCGTCCGTCCTCGACGAGCTTCCGCCGGGCCGAACCCCGATTGCGACGAAGGTCTACCGCGACTCGGCGCGGGAGAAAGCGTACGAGCTGGTACGCCGCGAGCTCAAAGCTGGGCGTCAGGCGTATGTCGTCCTCCCGCTGGTCGAGGAGAGCGAAAAGCTCGCAGATCTGAAAGCCGCCACCAAGGAGCGGGACCGCCTGGCCTTGGAGGTCTTCCCGGATGTTTCCATCGGGTTGGTGCACGGCCGCCAAAGCAGCGATGAACGGAACGAACAGATGGACCGCTTCCGCCTCGGCGAGACGAAGATCCTGGTCGCCACCACCGTGATCGAGGTTGGCTTGGACGTGCCCAACGCCACCGTGATGCTGATCGAGCACGCGGAGCGTTTCGGCCTCTCGCAACTCCATCAACTGCGCGGGAGGGTGGGACGGGGCGCAGCGAAGTCACATTGCCTGTTGGTGACCGGGGCCTCGGGCGCGGAATGGGGACCGCTCGCCCGGAAGCGCCTCCAGGTGATGGAGCAAACCACGGACGGCTTTCGCATCGCGCAGGCGGACCTGGATCAGAGAGGAATGGGGGAACTTCTGGGAACGAAACAGAGCGGAGGGCCGGACTTCGCGGTCGCTGATTTTGCGCGAGATCAAAGCATCCTGAAGGAAGCGCGCGAGGAGGCGTTCGCATTGGTCAAGGACGATCCGGAGTTGCAAAACCCGGAGAACGTGGCGGTCCGCGAACAGCTCCTGCACCGCTGGCGCGGCCGCCTCTCGCTGGCGCGCGTCGGCTGACTCTCAGGTCTCCAGCACCCAGTCGAACATCAGCTTGAAGTCCTCGTAGCAGTGCTCGCAGATCCAGCGATGATCCTGGGTGACGTACCCCTCCTTGGCCGTGTTCGGCAGGTCCGCCGTCTTGAACGGCACCCAGCAGAATTCGCAGTGGTCGTGCTCGGACCCCTGCCGTTGCGGCGCGTAATGCGCATACCGCAGCAGCTCTTCTCGCAGCCAGTCTTGACCCTGCAGGCGCCAGTCGTTCTGGGTGATCACGCTTTGCTCCTTCATGGCACTGGGATTCCGGCCCCGGGGGGTTCGCCGAGCAGCTTCTCGCAGGCGGCGATCTTTCTCGGGTCTCCCTGTCCGCTCGCCGCTGCTCCCCGGTCTCCGGAAGAAAGGTTCAACGAAAGCCCGTAAGCGACGCAGCCCTTGTCGTCGCTCACCTGGACGGTCTCGGGCGGCGCCGCGGCCAGCCCCTTCGCCAGGGCGCGCACCCAGGCGAGCACGGCGCGCTGCTTCAAATCGTTCGCCGCGGGCACCGCCGGCTCGAACTTGGCCGCCACCGCCTGGTTGGGCGCCGCATCCCAGGTGAAATCGCGCGCCTCTTCGCTGGCCCGCAGCACGCGCGTCTTTCCGCCCAGGCCCACTTCCGCCTCCGCGCGCGCCACGAACCGGTGCTGGACCGCCGGGACGCGCTGGTTTCCCCCCTTGGCATCGACGACCGTCGTCGAGGTGGCGGTGGTCACATGATCCAGCGAGACCGTGAGCTTGCCGACGATGACGTCAGGGGCGTTCGCGCTCCAGGACAGGTTGAGCTCCGGCCCGAGCTGATCGAGCGCCGCCGCCAGGAGCGGATCGGGCGCGGTCCCTTCGTCCGGGGGACCGATGGTGAGGCGCGGATGCAGCCGCGGGCCGAGCTGGGCGACCAACGTCGGATCGCAGCCGTTCTGACCCGCCGCGGCGGCACGGCCACACCAGAGCAAGGCCTGGGCGGGGGTCGACGCCTCGGCCAATGCGCTCAGCCGGTCGGGAGCGCAGCGCGAGGCGAGCTGCGCGGCCAGCTCGCCGTCGCCGCGCGCCCGCGCGTGGTCCGCCGCGCGCAACACCTCCGCGCAGTCGCCGCTCACCAAGGACGGGTGCTCCGGCGTGGCCGTATGGGCACAGGCCAGGAGGACGCCGGTCAGCATGGCGAGCGTGCGTGTCACGGTCCCTGCAACGCCGGGCAGCGAGGTTTTCTGCCCGGGCACGGTCGGTTTGGAAGCGGGCGAGGCCCGGGGCCTGTGCTAGCCTCCTCTGAGATGGCGAAGATCGGCGAGGTCCTCCTCCAGGCGGGGCATCTGACCCAGGAAGGGCTCGAGGAGGCGCTGGACTGGCAGGTCCTCTACGGCGGGCGCCTGGGCACCAACCTGCTCGAGCTGCGGCTGGTGGAGGAGGAGCAGCTGGCCCGTGCCTTGGGGAAGCAGCTCGGGGCCGATATCGCCTGGGGGGAGCTGCACGTCGATCCTTCGCTGGTCTCGGCCATCCCCAAGCACATCGCCGAGCGGCACGAGATGGTCCCCTGGAAGCTGGAGAAGCGCCGCCTCAAGGTGCTCTGCTGCGAGATCAAGGTCAGCGAGCTGGACCAGCTGTCGTACAAGATCGGGCGGAACTGCGTGCCGGTCATCGCTCCGGAGTTCCGCGTCAACCAGCTCCTGCGAACCCACTACCAGGCGACGCGGCAGATGCGCGCGCTCGACTTCGGAGTGGTTCCGGAAGAAGGCCTGCGCCGCAAGCGGAAGCCAAAGGATCCGGGGAAGACCCTCGAGGCCGGGCCCGAGCTGATCGACGAAGAGGCCTTCAACAAGATCTACAACAGGGTCGTGACGGGGCCCGTGTCGCGAGCGGCGCTCCAGGCGTCCGCCGCGGCGCAGCCGCAGGAGGAGACGCTGGAAGCCTTGCCCGAGGACGCCATCCTCGGCGAGCTCCCGGCGGACGCGATCATCGGCGAGGCGGACGCGCAAGCCGTGGCCGCGGCGCAACCCGTGGAGCCTCCGCTGAAGAAGGTCAGCTGGGACGACGTCCCCGCGCCTCCGCCGGAACCGGCGCGGGAGGAGAGCCCGCTCGATTTCAAGCAGGCCCTGAAGGCGCTGGAGGGCGTGTCCGACCGGGACTCCATCGCGCACATCGTGCTCCGGGCCTCGCGGAACAAGGCGGCGCGCGCGCTGCTTCTCCAAGTCCAGGGTGGAGTCGCGCTGGGATGGGACGGCCTCGGGGAAGGGACGGAGAACGCCCGCCAGGTGGCGATGCCGCTGTCGGCGGAATCCGCCTTCGCCCTGGTGGCGAAGACGCGCAGCCACTACATGGGGCCGCTGCAGAAGACGCCGGCGAACATCCGCTTCCTCGCCACACTCGGCAAGCGCGTGCCGCTCAGCTCGCTGATCTTCCCCATCCTGCACAAGGGGCGCGTGTCCTACATGCTGTACCTGGACAACGGTCACAAGCAGCAGGCGCCCACCGACGTGGGCGAGATGCTGATCCTCAGCCAGCGCATCGGCCAGACTGTGGAAGCGCTGGTGGAGCGGAAACGGAAGGCCGCGAGAGGGTAATTGGCGGACCCGGAAACCGTCGGGGATACTGTCTCCTCCCCACCGGGAGGGTGACCGTGCTCCGCCGCATCGCACTGCTCGCCGCGCTCGCCGCGGCGCCGAGCTTCGCGCAGGGGAAGGGCGAGATCGACTGGACCCGCCGCGTGCTGATCGGCCACGGCCAGGGCGCGCCCGACCTGAACGCTCCCTCCGTCGCGGTGGCGAGGCTCGGCGCGGAGCGCGCCGCCAAGGTCGACGCGTACCGCAACGCTTTGGAGTCGCTCAAGGGAATGCAGCTGCAGTCGGGCGGGACGGTGGGGACGCTGCTGCAGAACGATGCCACGCTGATGGGCCGGGTGGACGGGACGCTCAAGGGCGTGAAGCCGATCAAGACGCGCTACTTCTCGGACGGCGGAGTCACTCTGGACATCGAGGTGCCGCTGGACGAGCTTCCGCCCGACCTGGCGCGCGCCATCGTGGTGCCCTCCGGCGCGGCCCCGCTCAAGGGCGCAGGCGGCACCCCTGGCGGTGCGGCGATGCAGGCGGCGCCGGCGACGCAAGTCCAGGGCGATCTGCTGGTGCAGGTGGCGCAAGGCGAGGCGGCGGTCCTCGGCGGCGACCAGCCCGCGGCGCGGCAGAAGGCCATCGACGATGCGCTGCGCCGGGCAGTGGAGATGGCCGCGGGCACCCGCGTCTCCTCGACCACGGAGACGAAGGACTTCCAGGTGCGCATGGACCGGGTGCTGACGCACGCGCAGGGGTTCGTCCGCCGGTACGAGATCGTCCGGGAAGGGATGGACGGCGCGGTGGTGCAGGTGACGGTGCGCGCGTTCGTCGGCACCGCCGAGCTGGACAAGGACCTGGAGGCGATGGGCCTCTTGATGGCCCGCAAGGGAATGCCGCGGGCGATGGTGCTGATCGCCGAGCAGAACATCGGCATGACCGCGCCGCGCGCGGCCTGGATGCGCGGCCAGGACGCGCAGGTCTCCGCCGATCTGCGCATCGCCGAGACCACCGTGCTCGACGCGCTCCGGACCGGCGGGTTCGGGCAGCTCGTCGATCCGGAGGTCGCGGCGGAGAAGACCGTGCAGGTCGGGGGGATCGTCACCGAGATCACCGGCGCGCAGGCCCGCAAGCTCAAGTCGCTGACCGGCGCGGAGGTGATCGTCTTCGGGCAGGCCGTGGCGACGCCGCGCGGGGAAGTCGCGGACCTGGGTCCGGGCTGGCGCTCCTGCACCGCGACGATCTCCGGCCGCGCGGTGAGCACCGACAACGGCGACATCCTCGCCTCGGGCGAGACGACGCAGAACGCGGCCCAGCTCGACGACCTGACTTGCGGCAAGGAAGCGATCAAGAAGGCCTCCCGCGCGTTCGCGCAGGACCTGGTGAAGAAGATCGCCGCCCGTTGGACGAAGGACGTCTCCTCCGGCGGCGACATCCACGTCACCGTCCGCAACGTGTCCTCCTTCCGCGCCGCGTCCGACTTCCGCGCGGCGCTCGCGAACCACGTGCGGGGCGTCCGCAACGTCTCCCAACGCAGCTTCGCCGGCGGGACGCAGGAGCTGGACGTCACCGTGCAGGGCAGCACCGAGGAGTTCGCGCAGGAAGTGGAGGCGAAGAAGCTGGGCAAGTTCTCGGTGCGCGTCCTGGGGCTGACCGCCAACACGGTGGATCTCGAGCTCGGGCAGTGATCCGCGCATGAAGCTCGCCGCCTGGGTGATCGCGTTCTTCGCCGCCTTGTTCGGCCTGGCGCCGGCCCTGGCCGCGCCGGCGAAGACCGCCCAGGTCTCCCTGCTGGAAGGCAGGGCTCAGCGTTCGCGCTCGACAGGGGCGCGCAGCGACCTGCGGACCGGCGCTCCGCTCGCGCAGGGCGATACGATCGAGACCCAGGACGCTTCGCGCCTGGAGGTCCGGTTCAGCGACGGCTCGGTCCTTCGCCTGGGGCCCAGGGCGAAGCTGCAGCTGACGCAGGCACACTTCGGCGGCCCCGCCCGCCGCAGGCTCAGTGCGCGCTTGTTCTTTGGCAAGCTGTGGG
>WNFT01000571.1_pt1 | contig 30694 bp, 26 predicted proteins | sample 5400191 | NCBI WGS metagenome assembly WNFT01 (sample SAMN13153359, study PRJNA577476) | soil metagenome | isolation source: 80 cm saprolite under Madrone tree | place: USA:California | collected 2016-06-14 | reverse complement strand
CCAAGCCCCGATCCTTGGTGCTGAAGAAGGGCGTGAAGACCTTGTCGCGCGTGGCTTCGGGCATGCCCTGCCCCTCGTCGGCGATCTGGATCTCGGCAAGGCTCTTCTGCCCCTGGCCCAGGTCCACCTTGGCGAAGAGCGGGTTCATGGACAGGCGCGTGACGAGCGTGAGACGTCCGCCACCGGGCATGGCCTCGATGGCATTGCGCACGAGGTTGTGGAAGACCTGCACGATGCGGTCCTCGTCGGCCATGATGGGTGGCAGGCTGGGGTCATAGCGCCGCACGAACTGGACGCCGAGCGAGGTCGCCTCCTCCTCGAGCAGGAGGGCCACGCGCTCGAGGAGCTGGTGGACATTGAGCGGCACGGTGCGGAGCGTGACGGGGCGCCCGAGGTCCAGCAGCATCTCGATGATGCTGTTGACCCGGGTCACTTCTTTGAGGAGAACCGCGGTGTACTCTCCCCAACGGGCCTCGTCCCCGAGCTCCCGCTGCATGAGCTGTACGGCGCCGCGAATGGCCGAGAGCGGGTTGCGGATCTCGTGGGCAAGCCCGACGGCCATCTGGCCCGCTGCGGCCAGGGTCTCACCGCGGCGCACCTCGGACTCGAGCTGCCGGAGCCGCGAGATGTCGCGCACCACGGCGACGGCGGAGGTGACCGCTCCGCTCCGGCCGGCCAGCGGCGCCGTCACCAGGCTCACGTGCACCGGGCGGCCGTCGGGCCCCTCGATCACGGCGGAGGACTCGGACCGGCTCTCGCCGGTGGCGAGCGTGTCGGTCAGATGCCGCACGAGGGATGTCTCCGGTGGAAAGACTTCCTTGAGAGCGCGTCCTGTCACGCGCCGGGCGGAACGGCCGAGGAGGTCCTCGGCGGCCGGGTTCCACAGGATGATCCGGAGGTCGGCATCCACGCCGACGAGCGCGTCCGGCAGGCCGCTCACCAGCGCCTCGTAGTCGAGCCGGGGCGAGTCCACTAGCCGAGCGCCAGGTCGGGGATGGCATTCATGGTCAGTGGCGCGCGCTCGCCCGCCTCCAGCCGGTCGTTCCCCGCGGCGGCGATCATCGCCGCATTGTCGGTGCAGAGCCGCGGAGAGGGCACCAAAAGCTCCCAGCCGCGCTCGGCGCACACTCGCTCGAACGCCTGACGCAGGGGGGTGTTCGCGGCGACACCGCCCGTCAGGACCACACGGCGGGTCCCGAGCCGCCTGCCGGTCAGGACGGTCTGTCTCACGAGCATCTTGACCACCGTCGCCTGGAAGGACGCGGCGATGTCTGCCACCTCGGCAGGAGAGAGGCTTCCGGCGCGGCGGACGTGCAGCGACACCGCCGTCTTGATCCCGCTGAAGGAAAAGTCCAGCGCCCGGTCGCTCATGGTGGCCGTGGGAAACCGGATGGCGGTGGCGTCCCCGCCGCGGGCCGCGCGCTCGATGGCGGGGCCTCCCGGGTAGCCCAGGCCCAGGAGCTTGGCGACCTTGTCGAAGGCCTCACCCGCCGCATCGTCGCGCGTCTGCCCGATGCGGGCGTAGCGCCGGGGCGCCGCCGCGACATACAGCGCGGTGTGACCCCCCGAGACAACGAGGGCGAGGAAGGGATGGTCGGGGGCGCGCTCTTCGAGAAAGGCCGCGTAGATGTGGCCTTCGAGGTGGTTGACGCCCACGATCGGCGTGCCGTGCACCCAGGCCAGCGCCTTGGCCGCCGAGCAGCCGACGAGGAGCGAGCCGACGAGCCCGGGCCCCTGGGTCACCGCGATGCCGTCGAGATCGCGCAGCCCCACCCCCGCCTCCGCGAGCGCCCGGCGAATGACGGGCACGATCATCTCGAGGTGGCGGCGAGAGGCGAGCTCGGGCACGACGCCGCCGTAGGGGGCGTGGACATCGTCCTGGGAGGCGACGACACTCGAGAGCACCTTGCGCCCGCCGTCGAGCACGGCGGCGGCGGTCTCGTCGCACGACGTCTCGATGCCGAGCACGATCATGTCCGGATCCCCTGGGCCGTCACGGTCTACCGCGCCAGCTGGGACACGGGCACGAGGCGGATGCCGCGGGCTTCCCAGCGAGGGACGTACTCGCGCAGCAGCCGCGCCGTCAGCGGATGCCCGTGCGCGATGACGATGACCTCCCCGCGGCGCTCCGCCCACCAGGCGACCTCGTCCCACTGCACGCGGTCGCCGGCCTCGCCGCCCTTGTGGTCGACGACGATCTGCCGCCGCCCCGCGCGCAGCCCCAGCGCCTTGGCCTCGTCGTACGCGAGGGAGAGATTGCTCGCGAGTCCGTCGACCAGGAAGAGGCGGCGGCCGGCGAGCACTTCCAGCACCGTGCGCATGCGTGCCCGATCCTCGGTCATGCGGGAGCCCATGTGATTGGTGACGCCCACGGCGCCAGGCACGCTCGCCAGGTGCGCTCCCACCTGCGCCTGCAGCTCCTGCGGGCTCATGGTCATCAGAAGCGCGCCCGGGCCGGGATCGACCTCGGGAAAGCGGTACGGCTCCATGGGCAGGTCGAGAATGACCTCCATTCCCGCCTGCGCGGCTTCGCGGGCCGTCCACGCCGACAGCGGCAGGCCGGGAAGGACCGCAATGGTCAGCGGCCGCCGTATGTCGCGGAGCGGGTCGAAGACGTCGCGCCGGGCGCCCAGGTCATCGACGATGATGGCCACGCGCCGCGCGGAGATCGAAGCCGGCGACAGCTGGAGGCCCTGCGGAGCCTGGGCGGCGAGCGGGGCAGGCGGCAGCGGGTCCCGCGGCCTGGGCACGGCCCGGCCCGGAGCGGAGGCCACCGGAGCCGGCGACGACCCCCACGGAAGGCCGAAGAGGCTCGGCTCGCCGCGGCGAGACTGCCACTGGTCGAGCCCCACCACGGCGATCAGCAGGACCGCGATGAGACCGGCGAGAGCCGTCCAGACTCGCGCCGGCATGCCGCCCGATCAGCGCGCCGAGGTCTGCGCCGGCGCGCCCGCCGGACGGGTCGTCTTGTCCATGATCTTCATCGCCTTGAGCAGGTCGAGGGCGCGCTGCATCTGCGGGTCTTTCTTGAGCTGGTCCATGAGGCGCGCCTGCTCGTCACCCACCGGCGGGGCCGCCGCTTCGGGAGTCTGCCCCGCGACCGGCTTGGGCGCCTCGACGACGATGTCCGGCGTGATGCCCTTGCCATGGATGGAGCGCCCGTTGGGCGTGTAGTACTTCGCGGTCGTCAGTCTCAACCCCGAGCCGTCGGAGAGCGGAATGATGGTTTGCACGGATCCCTTGCCGAAGCTCTGCGTCCCCAGCACCACCGCGCGTCCCCAGTCCTGGAGCGCCCCCGCCACGATCTCGGAGGCCGAGGCGCTGCCCTGATTGACGAGGACGACCATGGGGAAGTCCGAGTACACGTGCTTGCCGCTCGCCTGGAAGCGCATGTTCTGGTTCCGCACGCGCCCCTCGGTGTAGACGATCAGCTTGCCCGGGTCGAGGAACTTCTCGGCCACCTCGACGGACGCCGTCAGGAGCCCGCCGGGATTGTTGCGCAGGTCGAGCACCAGCCCCGTGATCTTCTTGCCCTTGGAGTACTTCTCCAGCGCCGTCTCGATGTCGTTGCCCGTCTGCTCCTGGAACTGACGCAGCCTGATGTACTCGATGCCGGGCTCGAGCTCGGCGTTCTTGACGGACTGGACGCGAATCTGCTCGCGGGTGATCGTGAAGTCCTTCGGCTCCGTCCATCCCTCTCTGACGATGCCGATGACGATCTTGCTGCCCGGCTTGCCGCGCATGCGCTTGACGGCGTCGGTCAGCTGCATGTCCTTGGTCGAGAGGCCCTCGATCTTCACGATGCGGTCGCCGGACAGGATGCCCGCGCGGTAGGCCGGCGTGCCCTCGATGGGGGCGACGACAGTCAGGACGTCGTCGCGCAGCGTGATCTCGATCCCCAGGCCTCCGAAGCTGCCCGAGGTCTCCACCTGCATCTCGCGGTACATCTCGGGGTCGAGGAAGGAGGAATGCGGGTCGAGACCCCGGAGGGTGCCCTTGATGGCGCTGTAGATGATGTCCTTCGGTGGCAGCTCGTCCACATACTGGCTTTGAATGATCGACAGCACCTCGGTGAAGAGGCGCAGATTCTCGTATGTCGCCGCCTGCTCGTTGCTCTTGCTGGCCACCCCGCCGCCCAGCGACAGGGTGAGGAGAAGCAGGACCGCCGCGACCATCACCGCCTTCTTCACGTGCCGAAACGAGCCCATCGTGGTCTCCTTGAGTCCTTCTCGCTCGCCCTAGCCTCGGGGCCTGAGCCATTGAGCCGGGTCCTGCGGCCTGCCCTGGTACCGCACCTCGAAATAGAGGCGCGGCCCCTGCAGCGAGCCGGTATCCCCGACCGTGCCGATCACCTGTCCCTGCCGGACGTCGTCGCCCTCGGCCACCTTCATGTCCGCGACATGGGCGTAGAGCGTGTAGTACTCGCTGCCGTGATCCACGATGATCAAGTTCCCGTATCCCCGGAACCAGCCCGTGTAGAGCACGTGGCCCGGGTACACGGCGTGGACATTCGACCCCTCAACGGCGTCGATGTCGATGCCGTTCCGGAACGTCTTCGTTCCGAAGCGCGGGTTGACGCGCGTGCCGTACTCCTCGACCACCCGTCCCGCCGCGGGCCACTCGAGCCGCCCGCGCATCGTCCCCAACCCCACCCCCGGCGTACTCTCCCCGGGCGCCGCTTTCGGAGGCTTCGAGGAAGGCGGCGGCACCTTCGCGACCCGCCGCTTCTCCTGGAGATCCCTGATGAAGGCTTCCAGTCGCCGCGTGGCCTCTCCGAGCTCCCCGACCATCCGGTCGTGGTAGGCCCGCTCATCCCTCACCCGCGCCAGGATCACCCGCCGCTTGGCCGCCTCGCGGTCGGCGTCGGCCCTCTCGCCCTCCGCCTCGGTCCTCAGGACCGACATTTCCCCGCGGCGGGCCTCCAGCCTGTTCTTCCGGTCCGCCAAGCCCTCGGAAGTTACACGATACTCTTGAATCATCCGGGCGTCCACCGTCGCCAGCGTCGTCAGGTGGCGGAGGCGCACGGCCTGAGCGACGGGGTCGTCGCCGGAGAGAAGGACCGGCAGTGCCCCGCCCTGGACCTGAAGGCGGTACATCGCGCGCAGGCGCTGGGCCATGGCGTCTTCCTGCCCCGCGCGCCGGCTCTCGAGACGCGCGATGTCCTGCTGGAGATCGCTCATCTCGGCCTGGGTACGCCTGATCCGGCCGTCCAGCAACGCCACCTGTTTGCGCTTGTCGTTCAACCGACGGTCTATCGCTTCGAGGTCGGAGAGGATGCCGGCCTCGCGCTTGCGCGCCTCGGCAGCCTTGGCGCGCTCCTCCTTGAGTCGCTTCTGTGTCTGCTGGAGCGCGCGCTCCTTGTCGTTGAGATCGCCGCTGTCCTTCTTCTGCTGTCCGGCGGCGGGGACGGCCAGGACGAATACCAGTAACAGGAGCGGCAGGGCGGACCGTGCCACGGGCACCATCAGGCCGTCACGCGCCCGCGGGCCAGGAGGCCACCAAGCGCGCCCAGGAAGGCGCCGCCGGCGATCAGGAGCAGGATCTGCGGCAGCGAGAGGAACACCGCGCGGGCGAGGCCCAGGGTCAGCTGGAGCAGAGGCTCGAGCCTGGGCGCACCGACGGCAAAGGCCGCCTCGAGCAGCGCCAGCGCAACCACGGCGCCCAGCAGGCCCTGCACCATGCCCTGCAGGAGTTGGGGAAGCCGGATGACCGCTTCGCTCGCGCCGACGAGCCTCATGATCTCCGTCTCCGCGCGGCGAGCGTGCAGGACGAGCGTGGTCGCGGTCGTCACGGTCAGGATGGCCGCGAGGGCGAGGACGGCGCCCACGGCCAGGCCCACGACCTGGAAGAGGTGCTGCCAGCGCGCGAGGCCCTCGACCCATTCAGCGCCGCCCTGGACTTCCTCGGCTTCCGGAAACGCGGCGAGCCGCCCGGCCAGCGCGCGGGTCTCCTCGGGCGTGGTGTAGCCTTCGGCCGGCGTCACCTCCAGCGAGGCGGGCAGCGGATTGCGCGGCAGATGGTCGACCACGCTCCCCTGCGCGCCCAGCGACTGACGCAGCGAGCGGAGCGCTTCGGCCTTCCCGACGTAGCGAACGCGCTGCACGCCGTCGAGCGCTTCGACACGGCGTGTGATCTCGGCGAGGGCGGCGGTGGACGGCTCTTCCCGGAGAAAGACCACCACCCGGACGCGGTCGCGCCACTGCCCGACGGCCCGCCCGAGGTTCAACGACATCAGCCAGAAGCCGCCCAGCGCCGTCAGCGAGAGCGTGATGAGCAGGATGGCGCTGACGCCGACCCGGCCCGCGCGCCGGAGGTCCACGAGGGCCTCGCTGACGACGAAGCTCAGCATCGGAGGCTCATCCCTCGTCCTTAGTCAGGACTCCGCCCTCGAGCCTGACCGTGCGCCGCCTGAGCTGGGCGGCCAAGCGCGCCTGGTGGGTCGCGAGGAGTACCGTGGTGCCGCGACTCCAGATGTCCTTGATCAGGTCGAGAATCTCGCCCGCCATCTCCTCGTCGAGGTTACCCGTGGGCTCGTCGGCCAGCAGGAGCGCCGGAGACTTCACGATGGCCCGCGCGAGGGCGGCCCGCTGGGCCTCGCCCTGGGAGAGCTGGGCCGGGTAGGCCTGGGCGCGCGAGGAGAGACCGACGGCCTTGAGCGCCTGGAAGGCCCGGGGCGTGATGTCACGGCGCGGAGTGCCCAGCACGCGCAGGACGAAGGCGATGTTCTCGAAGACCGTGCGGCCCGAGAGGAGCTTGGCGTCCTGGAAGACGATCCCGAGAGAGCGCCGGAGGAGCGGCACGTCCCGGCGGCGCAGCGTGGTGACGTCGAAGCCCGCCACCTCGATCTCGCCGTCCGAGGCCCGCTCGTCGGCATAGAGGAGACGCAGGAGCGTCGTCTTGCCGGCCCCGCTGGCGCCCGAGAGAACGACGAAATCGCCCTTGTCGACTTCGAACGAGATGTCGTTGAGGGCCGGCAGCTTCATCGGCCCGCCTTCGAAGACCTTGCAGACCCGGTGGAGCCGTATCATGGGGCCCCACTATTCTATCTAACCCTTCAGAGTTTCGATAGTTTTTCGACCAGAAGCGAGTTCACCACACCCGGGCTCGCTTTGCCCGCGGTCAGCTTCATCACCTGCCCTACCAGGAACCCGAGCGCGGCCTTCTTGCCGGCCTTGTAGTCCTGGGCGACCTTGGCGTGCTCGGCCAGCACCTGGTCGACGACAGAACCGAGCGTGCCCTCGTCGGCGACCTGGGTGAGGCCTTCGCGGCTGACGATGGTCCGCGCATCCTCGCCGGACTGGTACATCTTCTCGAAGACGTCCTTGGCGATTCTGCCGCTGATGGTGCCGTCCTCGATGAGCGTGACAAGCCCAGTTAGGTCAGTCGCCTTGATCGGGAACAGTTTAATGGCCTTCTCATCGTCGAGTGGCACGATCCGCAAAACCTCGTTGACGACCCAGTTGACGATCGCCTTCGGGTTGGAGGATTCCTTCGCGGCCTCCTCGAAGTAGTTGGCTACCCCCTGACTCTGCGTCACCACATCCGCATCGTGTGCATTCAGCAGGTAGACCTTCGCGAATCGCTGCCGCTTCGCGGCCGGCAGCTCGGGCAGCGTCGCGCGCACGGCCTCGATCCAGCGCGCCTCGACGTCGAGCGGCGGCAGGTCGGGCTCGGGGAAGTAGCGGTAGTCGTGGGCGAACTCCTTCGAGCGCATGGAGACCGTGTGCCCCTTGTCGGGATCCCAGAGGCGGGTCTCCTGCACGATCCGCTCGCCCGCGTCGAGGGCGCGCCCCTGCCGCTTGATCTCGTGCTCGAGGGCGTGCTGGACGTTCCGGAAGGAATTCATGTTCTTGATCTCGACCTTGGTGCCGAGCTCCGCCGCCCCGCGCTTCCTCAGCGAGATGTTGGCGTCGCAGCGCAGGGAGCCCTCTTCCATGTTGCCGTCGCAGACGCCGAGATAGACGACGATGGCCCGGAGCGCGCGCAGGTAGGCGCCCGCCTCTTCGGTCGCGCGCATGTCCGGCTTGGAGACGATCTCCATCAGGGGCACTCCCGCCCGGTTGAAGTCCACCTGGCTCGACTGCGCCGTCTCGAGATTGCCTTCGTGGATGAGCTTGCCCACGTCCTCCTCGAGGTGGAGGCGCTCGATGCCGATCCGCCGCGCGGCGCCGCCCACCTCGATGTCGAGATGGCCGTGCACGGCCAGCGGCTCCTCGTACTGGCTGATCTGGTAGTTCTTCGGCATGTCCGGGTAGTAGTAGTGCTTGCGCGCGAAGCGATTGTCCGCGTTGACCGTGCAGCCGATGGCCAGCGCCGTCTTGATCCCGAACTCCACCGCTCGCCGGTTGATGACCGGCAGCGACCCCGGCATGCCCTGGCAGACGGGGCAGGTCTGGGTATTGGGCGGCGCGCCGAAGGCCGTCGAGCAGCCGCAGAACATCTTGGTCCGCGTGAGGAGCTGGGCGTGGACCTCGAGCCCGATGACGATCTCGTACTCGCCGCTCATGCCACGAGCTCCGGTTTTCTCTTGTGCCACTCGGTCGCGCCCTCGTAGGCCTCGGCCGTCCTGAGCACGGCCGCCTCGTCGAAGGCCTTGCCGATGACCTGGAGGCCCACCGGCAGCCCACCTTTCGTGAAGCCCGCCGGCACGGATACTCCGGGCAGCCCCGCCAGGTTGACGGGAATGGTGAAGACGTCGTTGAGGTACATCGAGAGCGGATCTTCCTTCTCGCCCGTCCTGAAGGCGGCGCTCGGCGTGGTCGGGGCCACGATCACGTCCACGCGCTCGAAGGCTTTCTGGAAGTCGCGCTGGACGAGCGTGCGCACCTTCTGCGCCTTGCCGTAGTAGGCGTCGTAGTAGCCCGCGGAGAGCGCGTACGTGCCGAGCATGACGCGCCGCTTGACCTCGGCGCCGAACCCCGCGCCCCGCGTCCTGCTGTACATGTCGATGAGGTCGCGCGCGCCGGGGACGCGCAGGCCGTACTTGACCCCGTCGTAGCGCGCGAGGTTGGACGAAGCTTCGGCGGGCCCGATCACGTAGTACGCCGCGAGGCCGTACTCCGTATGGGGCAGCGAGACGCTCTCGGTCTTCGCGCCCAGGCCCTTCAGGATCTCGATGGCCGCCCGCACCGCCGTCTCGACCTCGGGGTCGAGCCCCTCGATGAAGTACTCGGCCGGGATGCCCACCTTCAGGCCCTCGACGCCCTGCCCCAGACCGGCCGCGTAGTCGGGCACCGGCACGGCCGCCGACGTGGAATCCATCGGGTCGTGCCCCGCGATGGCCTGGAGCATGAGCGCGGCGTCCTCGACGTCTTTCGCGAAGGGCCCGATCTGATCGAGCGACGAGGCGAATGCGATGAGGCCGTAGCGCGACACCCGTCCATACGTCGGCTTGAGGCCGACAGTGCCGCAGAAGGCCGCGGGCTGGCGAATGGAGCCGCCCGTATCGGTGCCGAGCGTTGCCGCCGCGAGATCGGCGGCCACCGCGGCCGCCGAGCCGCCCGATGAGCCGCCGGGCACGCGCGAGAGATCCCACGGGTTCCGCGTCGCGAAGTAGCCGGAATTCTCGGTGGACGAGCCCATGGCGAACTCGTCCATGTTGAGCTTGCCCAGGATGACCGCGCCGGCCCGGGCAAGCCGCGCGACGACGGTCGCATCATAGGGCGGCACGAACCCCTCGAGGATCCTCGAGCCGGCGGTGGTGCGCACGCCCCGCGTGCACAGCACGTCCTTGAGGCCGAGCGGAACACCGTCCAGCGGGCCCAGGGGCGCTCCCGTCTTGAAGCGCGCGTCCGCCTCCGCCGCCCTCGCGAGCGCGGCCTCCGGCGTGACCGTCAGGTATGCCTTCACCTTGGGATCGAGCGCCGCGATGCGGTCGAGGTACTCGCGAGCGGCCTCGGTGGGCGTCGCGTCGTTTTGACGAAAGCGCGCGCCCAATTCGTGGATGGTGAGGTCGGTCAGCATCGCCCTACTCTTCGATGATCTTGGGCACGCGGAAGAAGTCGCCGCTCCGGTCGGGCGCGTTCGCCAGCATGTCGGCCTGCGGCAGCGACGGCACCGGCTCGTCCTCGCGCATCACGTTGGTCATGGGCACCGCGTGGGACGTCGGCGGCACGCCCTCGGTGTCCAGCGCGCGGAGCTTGTCGATATAGGACAGGATGCCGTCCAGCTCGCGGCGCATGCGCTCTTTCTCGGCGTCGGAGAGCGCCAGCCGCGCGAGGCGCGCGACCTGCTCCACCTCCCGCATCGTGATCTTGGGCTCAGGCATGTCTCTCTCTTAGAGCTCCTCGAGGTGCGCGTATTCGAGCGACAGGCGCTTGCGGCCCACGCTGGCGAAGTGCACGGTGGCGATGATGTCGCTGCCTTCTCTCTGGATGCCGACGAGGAGCCCCTCGCCCCAGCGCGCGTGACGGAGCTTCGCGCCCACGCGGAAAGGCAGGTCGTCGTCCACGGCGGCCTCGGACGGCGCGGGGACGGCCATCGCCCGTCCGGCAGGATCGGGGCGGGGCGCGTTGAGCAGCACGATCTGGTCCTCGGGAACTTCCAGGAGAAAGCGCGAGGGCTCTCCCACCCCGTAGCCCTGGATGCGCCGGTGCAGCGCGTAGGAGAGCCACAGCCGCTGTTCCGCCCGCGTGACGCCGACATAGAAGAGCCGTCGCTCCTCCTCGAGCTCCTCTGGGTCGTCCATGGACCGGGAGTGCGGGAAGACGCCTTCCTCCATTCCGGTGAGAAAGACCGCGGGGAACTCGAGTCCCTTGGCCGAGTGGAGGGTCATGAGGGTGACGCCCTCCGCGTCGTCGTCGAGGGCGTCCACGTCCGCCACGAGGGCGATCGAATCGAGGAAAGCTTCGAGGGGAGCCCCCGGGGCGCCCGCCAATTCCTGGGCGGCCACGAACTCCTCGGAGGCCGCCACCAGCTCCTCGATGTTCTCGAGCCGCGCATCGGCCTCGGCCGTGCGCTCCGCCTTGAGGGCATCGCGAAGGCCGGAGCTACCCGCCACCTCGTCGATGAGCGCCGGCACCGCCGCGGTCGTCCGCCGCTCGGCGAGGCGGGCGACGAGCCGCGCGAAGTCCTCGAGGGTGCGGCGCGACTTGGGCGTCATCTCGGCGGGCAACGCCGCGCACGCCGCCAGGAGGGAAATCCCCCGCGCCCGGGCGGCCCCGGCCACGCGGTCGAGCGTGGCCTTGCCGATGCCGCGGCTGGGCGCCGCGATGGCGCGGCGGAAGGCGACGTCGTCGGCCGGGTTGACGGCGAGGCGCAGGTAGGCGAGCACGTCCTTGATCTCGCGCCGCTCGTAGAAACGCACGCCGCCCACGATGACGTAGGGGATGCTCGCGCGGCGCAGCGCGTCCTCGAGGACGCGCGACTGGGCGTTGGTACGGTAGAACAGGGCGACGTCGCGGTAGTCCAGCCCCTGGCCGTGCAGCGACCGGACCGTCTGCGCCACCCAGCCCGCTTCCTCGTTTTCGTCCCACGCGCGGTAGACCTGCGCCCGCTCGCCCTCGGCGTTCTCCGTCCAGAGGCGCTTCTCCCGGCGCGCGCGGTTGTGCGCGATGACCGCTGAAGCGATACCGAGGATGCGCTTGGTCGAGCGATAGTTCTGCTCGAGCGGCACCACGAGGCAATCGGGGAAGTCCTTCTCGAAGTCGAGAATGTTGCGCAGGTCGGCCCCGCGCCAGCGGTACACGGACTGGTCGGGGTCGCCCACCACGCAGAGATTCCGGTGCTCCTGGGTCAGGAGCTGGATGATGCGGTATTGGGCACGGTTGGTGTCCTGGTACTCGTCCACCAGGACGTGCGACCAGAGCGTTCGGTACCAGGCGAGCGCCTCGGCCGAGGTCTCCAGGAGCCGGACCACCAGCAGCAGCAGGTCGTCGAAATCCACGCCGCCCGCCCCCCGCAGCCTGTCTTCGTACGAGCGGTAGAGCTGGGCGATCCGCTCCTCGCGGGGCGTGCGCGCGAGCCGCTCGGCCTCCTCCACCGAGAGCATGTGGTTCTTCGCGTGGCTGATCCGGTGGACGACCGAGGCGGGCGTAATCTGCCGCTCGTCCATGTCGAGCTGGCGCATCGCCTCCTTCACGAGGGTGAGCCGGTCTTCTTCGTCGTAGATCACGAAGGACGGGGACAGGCCGACGAGCTTCGCGCGCTCGCGCAGGATCCGCACGCAGGTCGCGTGGAAGGTGGCGATGAGCGGCGGGCGGATCCCGGCCGGCAGCACGAGGTTCTCCACCCGGCGACGCATCTCGCCGGCTGCCTTGTTGGTGAAGGTCACGGCGAGCACGTGGCGCGGGTGGACGCCCTCGACGCCGAGGAGCCACGCGATCCGGTGAGCGATGACGCGCGTCTTGCCGCTGCCGGCGCCCGCCAGCACCAGCACCGGACCCTTGATCGCCTGGACGGCCTGCCGCTGGACGGGATTGAGCGAGGCGAGAACGGTCTCCGGAGCGACGGCGGGCCGCAGCATCGATAGTTACGATATCACAGCGGCGCCACCCCCGCCCCGCCCGGCGTCCGTCGACGCCGCTCAGCGTACCCGTTATTCGACGGTGACGGACTTCGCGAGATTGCGCGGCTGGTCCACGTCGCGCCCGAGACGGACCGCGACGTGATAGGCCAGAAGCTGGAGCGGGATGACCATGAGGATGGGCGAGAGCAGCTCGGCGGCGGCCGGCACCGTCAAGACGCGGGAGGCGCGTGCCCCGATCTCGCGGTCGCCCTCGTGGGCGATGGCGAAGATGCGGCCGTCGCGGGCGCGCACCTCCTCGACGGTGCCCATCATCCGGTCGTAGGAGGAGTCCCGCGGGGTCAGCGCGACCACCGGCATGGTGTCGTCGATGAGCGCGATGGGACCGTGCTTCATCTCTCCCGCCGGGTAGCCCTCGGCGTGCCGGTACGAGATCTCCTTGAGCTTGAGCGCACCCTCGAGGGCGATCGGGTAGTGGATGCCGCGCCCGAGGAAGAGGAAGTTCTTGTACGAGGCCAGATCCTTCGCGAGCGCGGCGATCTCGGGCTCCTTCTCGAGGGCCAGCTCCATCAGTCGGGGCAACTCGAGCAGTCCCTGGATGTGCTTGCGGCAGTCCTCGGCGAGGAGCGTCCCCCGCCGGCGGCCGAGCCAGAGCGCCAGGAGATGACAGGCGGCGAGCGTCGCGGTGAAGGTTTTCGAGGAAGCGACACCGATCTCGGGCCCCGCGTGCGTGTAGAGCACGCCGGTGGCTTCGCGGGCGAGCGCGGAGCCGATCACGTTGGTGATGCCGACGATGGGCGCCCCGCGGTCACGCGCGGCCTTGACGGCGCCGAGCGTGTCGGCAGTCTCGCCCGACTGGGACAGCGCCACCACGAGCGTCTCGGGACCGAGCACGGCTTCCCGGTAGCGGAACTCCGAGCCCAGGTCGACCTCGGATGACAGCCCGGCCAGACGCTCGACCATGAAGCGGCCGACGATGGCGGCGTGGTAGGACGTCCCGCAGGCGATGAACACGACGCGCTGGAGACCCGCCACCACGTCGGGGTCGAGGCCGATGTCGGGCAGCACCACCGTGCCGCCCTCGGGCGCCACGCGGCCGCGCAAGGTGTCCGCCACCGCGCGCGGCTGCTCATAGATCTCCTTGAGCATGAAGTGGCGGTAGCCTCCCTTCTCCGCGAGGATCGGGTCCCACATGATGCGCGTCGGCGTGCGCGAGACGGGCGCGCCGGCCAGGTCGGAGATCTCCACCCCGTGGCGCGTCACCACCGCCACGTCCTCGTCCTCGAGGATGATGACATCGCGGGTATGCGCCAACAGGGCCGGAATGTCGGAGGCGAGATAGGTCTCTCCCTCTCCCAGCCCCACCACCACGCTGCCCGCCCCGTGCTTGGCCGCGACCAGCCGGTCGGGCATCCGCTTCGACAAGACGACGATCGCGTACGAGCCTTTGAGCTCGCCGAGCGCCCGCCGCACCGCTTCCTCCAGTCGCGAGACGTCCTGGAGGTGCCGCTCGATCAGATGGGCGATGACCTCCGTATCCGTCTCCGACGTGAAGACGTGCCCCTCGGCGCCCAGCCGCTCCTTGATCGGCAGATAGTTCTCGATGATGCCGTTGTGGACCACGACGAGGGTGCCCGAGCCGTCCGTGTGGGGATGGGCATTGTCGTCGGTGGGCCGCCCGTGCGTCGCCCAGCGCGTGTGCCCGATGCCGATGTGCCCGCTCACCGGGCGCTCGCGCAGCAGCCCTTCCAGCACCTTGATGCGGCCGGCGGCGCGCCGGACTTCGAGCCCCCCGGGCCCCAGCACGGCCACCCCGGCCGAGTCGTAGCCGCGATACTCGAGGCGCTTGAGCCCGTCCACGACGACGCCCACCGCGTCCTTGTCCCCGATGTAGCCGACGATGCCGCACATGGCTCAGTCCTCCACTTTCCGGATCTTCTTCTTGCGCGCGACCCACCCGGCGCGGGTCTCCTGCCGCGCGCGCGCGACCGCCAGCGCCCCCGGCGGGACGTCCTTGGTGATCACCGAGCCCGCGCCGACATAGGCCCCCTCTCCGATGGTGACGGGTGCCACGAGGCTCGAGTTCGTGCCGACGAACGCGCCGGCGCCGACCACCGTCTCGTGCTTGGCGACGCCGTCGTAGTTGCAGGTGATCGCGCCCGCGCCGATGTTCGCCCTCTCGCCCACGGAGGCGTCGCCGACGTAGGACAGGTGCGGCACCTTGGCGCCGCGGCCGATCCGCGCCTTCTTCAGCTCCACGAAGTTGCCGACCTTGGCGTCGGCGCCCACGTGCGAGCGCGGCCGCAGGTGGCAGAACGGCCCGAGCTGAGCGCCGTGCTCCACGACGGAATCGGACAGCACGCAGTACGGCCTGAGGGTGACGTGGTCACCGACCCGGCTGCCGCTCACCTGGCAACCCGCGCCCACAACGCACTCCGCGCCGACGACGGTGGCGCCTTCGAGGACGGCCCCGGGGTAGATGATGGTGTCGGGTCCGACCTCCACGGTGTCGTCCACGTAGGTCGCCGCCGGGTCGAGAATGGTGACGCCCTCGGCCATGAGACGCTCGAGCGTCCGCCGCCGGAGCCTCGCCGCCATCTCCGCGAGCTGCTTCCGGTCGTTGATGCCCAGGCACTCCTCGGGATGCGGCGCGGCCAGCGCCTCGACGGGCGCGCCGTCCTTCGACAAGAGGGCGACCACGTCGGTCAGGTAGTATTCGCCCTGCTCGTTCTGCGGGGTCAGGCGGTCGAGCGCAGGCCAGAGCCGCTTCGCGTCGAAGCAGTACGTGCTCGTGGCAATTTCTCGGATCGCCCTTTGCGCGGCAGTCGCGTCGCGGTGCTCGACGATGGCAACCGGCCGCCCGCCTTCGCGGATCACGCGCCCATAGCCCATCGGATCCCCGACCTCGGCCGTCAGCAGGGTGGCGGCGGCCCCCGTCGCTCGGTGCTGCTCGACGAGCGCGCGAAGCGTCGCCTCGGAGATGAACGGTTGATCGCCCGGCAGCACGAGGACGGCCCCCGCCCCCTCACCGCAGGTCCCGCGCGCCTGCAGGAGCGCGTGCCCGGTGCCGAGCCGCTCCTTCTGCTCGACGTAGGCGAGATCGGACGCCTCGCCGACGGCTGCGCGCACCTCGTCGGCGCCCCGGCCGACGACAAGCACCACCCGCGCGCCGATCGCTCGGGCGACCCGCACGGGATAGTCGATGAGCCGCCGCCCGCCCAGCAAATGCAGCGCTTTGGGGCGACTCGAGCGCATTCGCTTGGACTCGCCTGCCGCCAGGATCACCGCGGTGAGCGTCTTCATGTTCGCCTCAAAGGTAGCACGTCCCATGCCACGGCATCGAGAGGCAGGCTGCTGGTCCGCAAGTGATGGATTGACGCGACCTTATCGCCTACGGTCAGCATGCCGAATGGCCTGTTGAGGGTCGAGTGGCGATAAATGAGACAGGAGGCGGGTGATCCTGTTGGGCAATGGAGACGACAAATCGACACTCTCGCCTGTCACCGGATGGAGGAAAGATAGCCCGGCGGCGTGCAAGGCCACGCCGCCCAGGTCCTCGACGAGATCGGCAGGCAGGGTGTCGGGCGGCCGCGAGCGCCTGGCGCCGTAGGTCGCATCACCCACCAGCGGGTGGCCCAGCGATGCCAGGTGCACGCGGATCTGGTGGGTGCGGCCCGTCTCGAGGCGGCACTCGAGATAGGTGTAGCCGGCAAAGCGCTCGAGCACCCGGAAGCGCGTCACGGCCCGCCGACCCGTGCCGGCGCGCGCGACGGCCATGCGCACGCGAGAGCGCGGGTCGCGCGCGAGCGGCGCGTCGATCATCCCGTCCTGCTGCGCAATGGCGCCATGGGCCAGACACAGGTAGCGGCGGGACATGGTGCGCCGTTGGAGCTGGGCCGTGAGCGAATCGTACGCGTGACGGCTCTTGGCGAGCACGATGAGCCCGGACGTGCCCTTGTCGAGGCGGTGGACAATGCCCGGCCGGCGCGGACCCCCGATCCCTGCGATCTCCGGCGCGTGCGCGAGCGCCGCCGCGGCCAGGGTGCCCGTGGACCGCCCCGCCCCCGGATGGGTCACCATCCCCGCGGGTTTGTCCACGACGAGGACGTGCGCATCCTCGAACACGATGGTGAGAGGTATGGCCTCGGCAGCCATCTCCTCCGGGGTGGGCGGCGGAACCACGACTTCGACTCTCTCGCCGTTCTTGAGCCGGTGCGCGGCCTTGCTCGAGGCGCCGTCCACGCTGACGCGGCCGCCTTCCACGAGCGCCTTGATGCGGGTGCGGGACAGCTCCGGCAGCCGCCCGGCCAGCCACAGATCGAGACGGCGCCCCGCCTCGGCCGCGCCCACTGTGACCGTCACGCGACGGGTATCCCCTGCCGTCATGCCTGCGGGGGCGGGGCCGTCAGCATGCGCAGGGCGAGGAGCGCCACGCCCACGCTGATGGCCGAGTCGGCGACGTTGAAGGCGGGCCAGTGCCAGCCGCGCCAGTAGAAGTCGAGAAAGTCCACGACGGCCCCGAAGCGCGCGCGGTCGATCAGGTTGCCCGCCGCGCCGCCGAAGATCATGCCGACGGCGACGGCCGCCGCGCGGCCGCCCTCGGGCAGGAGGCGCGTGGCCACCGCGGCGAGCACGCCGAGAGCCGCGATGGAGAGCAGCGCCACGACCCAGCGCCAGCCGCGCGGCACGGTGCCGAGCATGCCGAACGCCAAGCCGGGGTTCATCACGAGGGTCAGCGAGAAGAAGCCGTCGATGACGCTCATGGGCACGCCGGGAGGCAGGCGGCGCAGCGCGAGCCACTTCGCGGCCTGGTCGAGGATCAGGACGATCCCGCCCACGGCCACCACCAGCCTCATCGGTGGGCGAGGACCACCGGCAGGCAGCGCTCGCAGAGGGTGGGATGCCGCGGGTCTGCCCCCACGTTCGCGCTCCAGGTCCAGCACCGCTCGCACTTCTTCCAGCCCAGCGCCTGGGCGGGGACAACGACGAGCCCGAGGCCGGGGATGTCCTGGCTGTCGTAGGTGGTGCCCGCGCCCTGCGGCGGCCGCTCGGCCAGGCGCACGGCCGAGACGTTGAAGAGCGTCGCCAGCAGGCTCTCGCCCTTGCCGGCGAGGAGCGGCCGCCATTGCTCCTCGGGCGCGCTCGTGACGTACACGACCGCGTCCACACCCTTGCCGATCGACCCCTGCTTGCGCGCGGCCTCGAGCGCGCGCGAGACCTCGCCGCGCACCTCGAGCAGGCGCTCCCACTCGACGCCAAGCCGGTCGTCGATCCATTCGCCGCGCTCCTCGGGGAAGGTGACGAGGTGCACGCTCTCGGGCTTCCCGCGGCCGGGGATGTAGCTCCACACCTCGTCGGCGGTGAAGACGAGAATGGGCGCGAGCAGCCGTGCCAGCGCCGTCAGGATCTCGAAGCACACCGTCTGGGCCGCGCGGCGCTTGGGATCGCCCGGCGCCGACGTGTACAGGCGGTCCTTGATGATGTCGAGGTAGAGGGCCGAGAGGTCGACGGCACAGAAGTTGTTCGCCGTGTGGAACACGACGTGGAACTGGTACTCGTCGTAGGCCCGGCGCACGCGGGCGATCATCTCGCCCAGGCGCAGGAGCGCCCAGCGGTCGATCTCGTCCATCTGGTCGTAGGAGACGCGGTCACGGTCGGGGTCGAAGTCGGCGAGCGCGCCGAGGAGGAACCGGAAGGTGTTCCGGATCCTCCGGTAGGCGTCCCCGAGCCGGACCAGGATCTCCTCGGAGAGGCGGACGTCCTCGGTGTAGTCCTCGGCGGCCACCCACAGGCGCATCACCTCGGCGCCGTACCTGGGCAGGATCTCCTCCTGCGTGACGTAGTTGCCGACGGACTTGGACAGCTTCCGTCCCTCGCCGTCAACCAGGAAGCCGTGCGTGAGCACCGACTTGTACGGCGCCCGGCCGCGCGTGCCGACGGCCTCGAGCAGCGAGGAGTGAAACCAGCCGCGGTGCTGGTCCGAACCCTCGAGGTACATGTCCGCCGGCCAGCGGAGATTCGTGCGCGTCTCCAGCACGGCCGCGTGGCTGCAGCCCGAGTCCACCCACACGTCGAGGATATCGGTCTCCTTGCGAAAGTCGCCGCCACCGCATGCCGGGCAGCGCGTGCCGGGCGGCACGAGCTCGCTCTCGGGGCGGAGGTACCACTCCTCGATCCCCCGCCCGTCGCGGAAGATCCCCGCCACGTGCTCGATGACGCGCTCGTCCAGGAGCAGGGCCGAGCACGCGCGGCAGTAGAACGCCACGATCGGCACGCCCCAGACCCGCTGGCGCGAGAGCACCCAGTCGGGCCGGTGCGCGATCATGTTGAAGAGGCGGTCCGCGCCCCACGCCGGGATCCAGCGCACGTCGTTCCGGATGGCGTCCAGCGCCTTCTCCCTGAGCCCGTTCTTGTCGAGCGAGATGAACCACTGCTCGGTCGCTCGGAAGAGCGTCGGGTTCTTGCACCGCCAGCAGTGCGGGTACTCGTGGCTGAGCGTGACCTCCGCGACGAGGGCGCCGGCCTCCTTGAGGTGCGCGATGATTTTCGGGTTGGCTTCCCACACGGTCAGCCCCGCGAAGTGCGCGACCTCTGGGATGAAGCGGCCGTCGTCGTCCACCGGGTTGTAGATCTTGAGGCCCGCCTTGCGCCCGAGCTCGTAGTCTTCTTCACCGTGCCCGGGAGCGATGTGCACAAGCCCGGTGCCGGTGTCCATGGCCACGAAGTCCGCGCCGAGCACCGGAGCGTCCCGGTCGATCCAGGGGTGGCGACAGACCGTGCCTTCGAGGGCGGCGCCCGGGACGGCGACGTCCGTCGGCCGCGTCCGTCCCTTGAGGGCCGGCAGCGCGGCGAACGCTTCCGCCAGCGGACGGGCAACCACCAGCGCTTCGCCGTCCAGCTCCACGGCCGTGTAGATCTCGCCAGGGTGCACCGCGATGGCGAGATTGGCGGGCAGTGTCCACGGTGTCGTCGTCCAGACGACGAGCGAGGCGCGGCGCGCACCGAGCGCCTTGGCCAGCGCGGGCGACGCCGTCTTGAGCGGGAACTTCACGTACACGGACGGCGTCTTCTGGTCCTCGTACTCGACCTCGGCCTGGGCGAGCGCGGTCTTGCAGTACATGCACCAGTGGACCGGCTTCAGCCCCTTGTAGACGGCCCCCTGCCCCACGAAGCGCCCGAACTCGCGGACGATGACGGCCTCGTAGGCGGGGTCCAGCGTGGCGTACCGGTTCGCCCAGTCGCCGAAGATTCCCAACCGCTTGAATTCTTCACGCTGGATGTCGATGAAGCGAAGCGCGTACTCCCGGCAGCGGCGGATCTTCTCGACGGGGTCCATGGCCTGGCGCACGTCCACGCCGGGCTGATCGAGGCCGAGCTCGAGGTCGACCTGGTGCTCGATGGGCAGTCCGTGGCAATCCCAGCCAGGGACGTACACCGCATTGTTGCCGAGCATCGCCCGCGACTTGACGACCAGATCCTTGAGGACCTTGTTGAGCACGTGGCCCATGTGAATGTGTCCGTTGGCGTAGGGCGGGCCGTCGTGGAGGATCCAGAGGGGCCGCTTCTCCGAGGCCTGGAGGATGCGAGCGTAGATGTCCATCTCCTCCCAGCGCGCGAGCATGTCGGGCTCGAGCTTGGGCAGGTTGGCCTTCATGGGGAAAGTGGTCTTCGGGAGGTTGAGCGTTTCCTTGTAATCCATAGAGGAGGAAACGTAACACCGATAAGCGTTTAGGGCAAGAAAGCCCCTCGCCGGCGGGCCCGCCGGTCGGGCGGCCTCGGACTATCTGGGGGCGATCTCCACGACGCCGCGAACGTTGTCGATGGTGACGCGAAAATAGTTCAGGAAGTCCCGGCCGAGCAAACCCTCTGCACCGCCGCCCATCTGCGCATCGTGCGAGTACACGCGCAGCGGAGCGACGCGCGCCCCGCCCACTTCCAGGCTCCCGAGGCTCACGAGATAGGCGGACGCGGCGCCCGTCACGCCGCGGAACTGGAGCCTGGGCGCGTCCTGGTAGCTGACCCCCAAGCCGAACAGCGCGGCCGGCTTGATCATGGTCCGGTCGGCGCCGGTGTCGAGCACGAGCTGCACGAGGCCACGCCCATTGATCTTCGCCGTCACCATGATGGGGCGTCCCGGCGGGAACGCGATGCGCGTGACGCCGTCCGTGACCTTCGCCTCGACCGGACCCGAGGGCACGGGTGGCGCATCCACGGTGCCGACCGAGCGGGCTCGACTGCGGTAGCGCTCGGGCACACTCTCGGGCCCCTGGCCGAAGTGGGTCTCGCCGCTGTCGTCGGTCCAGCGGTACAGCTGGGCATGCGCAGCGGGCGCCAGGCAGAACGTCAGGGCCAGGAGAGCCGCCGCCGCGCGGAAGAGCCGACGCTGGGCGCCCGTCGACGTGAGCGACACGTGCCGGCTACTTGGGCGAGAGCGTGACGACGCCTGCCGTGCTGTCGATGTTGACGGTGAACTGGTCGAGAAAGTCGCGGCCCAGGAGTCCGTCACCCTGACCCAGGTCGACGTCGTGCGCCGCCACGCGAAGTGGCCCCGAGCGCGCTTCACCCACTTCGATGCTCTCGACGGGAACGAAGAGCACGTCGGCCGAGCCGGTGGCGCCCTTGACTGAGCCCCGCAGCGCCTCGCGCGAGCCGATGCCCATGCCGGCCAGCACGCGCGGGTTGATCACGGTCACCGATGCCCCGGTGTCGAGCATGAGCTGCGCCGAGCCCCCGCCGTTGATCTTGGCCGAGACCATGATGGGCTTGCCCGGGGTAAAGCTGATGCGCGCCCCCTGGCTTACGGCGCCCTCCGCCGACGAGGGGCTCGCGGCGGGCGCCGCCGGCCTCTCGGGAAAGGTCAGGAGCTGCGCCCTCGACCGGAAGCGCTCCGGCACGGCGTAGATCCCCTGGCCGTAGTGGGTGCCGCCCTGCTCGTCCGTCCAGCGGTACATCTGGGCCCACGAGATCGAGGGCCAGAGCCCCACCACCGCCAGACCCAGTAACATCGCGGGGAACGCCGCCCGCCTCGATCGAGTCATCACCGGACCAGTATAGCCCCGCTACCCGCGGCCCGGACAAGCCTCATGACCCTGGCGCCAGCGGTTCCAGGCTGTCTCGTAGACCACCATCTCGTCGGCTCCGGCCACGGTATTGCGCTCGAGCCTGACCCGGTGGATGGGCGTGAAGCGGTCGGCGCGAGCCGAGAGGACCGGAAACCACGCGGGGAAGATGATCAAGTAGTCCGGGCAGGCGCGCTCGAGAAATCGAAGGACGCCCGCCTCGCCGTCGCGGCGGTACGGGATGATGGCCGGAGTGACGAGACCCATGACGTCGACCACCTCGCGGCGCCCGAGGTAGGCGATCGCTCCCACGTCGTTGAGCGCCAGACGGGAGTCGGCCGGCGTGTGGGCCTGCACCCAGCGGCCAAGGCTCACCTGCATGGCATCGATGTTCTGCACGGCCCAGGCGTAGCGTGTCGCGCCGGGGCTGAGCGAGGCAAGCGAGGCCACGAGGAGCAGGGCCATGGCGACGCGACGAAGCCATCCCTCGCCGAGCACCAGGGCGCTGACCGCGACCACGATGGCCAGGGGCAGGAGCTGGATCGAGTAGCGCCCCTCCTGGAAGGCCGGACCCCGGTAGGGAGCCAGCAGCGCCATGCCGAGCGGGTGGAGAAAGAGAATCGAGGCCGGCAGCGCCCAGGCTCGCCCGCCGCGACGCCAGACCACCCAGAGCCCCGGCAATATCAGAACGGGAAGCAGCACGTTGACCGAGACCAGCCAGGTAGTCCACTCGCGCTCGAACTGCCAGGGCCGGGACAGCAAGGTCATCGCCGCGGACTCACGCGCACCTTCGAGCAGGCCCACGAGCCCGCCCTCGATCTTGGCGATGGCCGTCGCAGGCAAGGGGGTGCCCGAGGTCCGGAGATTGAACGCTACCCACGGGACGAGCATCATCGCGGGGAGGCCCAAGGCGACGGCCGAGCGCCTGGCGGTCAGGGGTCCCGCCAGCCAGAGGAGCGGGACGAGCAGGACAGATTCGGGTCTCGCGAGCACGGCCAGGCCCACGAGCGCGGCGGAGGTCGCAGCTCGTCCCTCGACATGGGCGACCACGGCCGCCGTCACGAGGAGCGCGGCCAGCGCCACTTCCATTCCGGACAGCGCGCCCCAGACCATGGGCGCGCTCCAGGCGGTCACGAGCGCCGCCGTCAGGCCAAGGGCGGCGTCCCCCGTCCACGCGAGAGCGAGCCGCCGCGCCAGCCACGCGGCGCCGAGCGCGGCCGCGATGCCCGCCGCCTTGGCCCACGCTGGGTAGACTCCTCCCGCCTTGAAAAGCCCGGCCAGGAGCAGGGTCCAGAGCGGCGCCGTCGAGCCCGACACGGGGACGCCGGGGTTGTACGCGAAGCCGTGGCCCTCGGCCACGTTGCGGGCGAGGTGGAAGTGAATCCACGAGTCGTCGAGAGGGAAGCCATGAAGGCCCAGGGGTCCGGCGATGAGTCGCTCGCGCTGGAGGAAGAGCCCGACGGCGGCGGCCAGCGCGGCGGCGGTGAGGAGGAGCGCGCCCCGTCCCGTCACCGCTTGTCGCGGATGAAGGTGTAGCCCGCGTACTGCGCGCGCCCGCGGCCCAACGGCAGGACGTAGAGGAAGCGACCGTACGGCAGCGGGATCTCCTGCAAGCCCCGCGGCCGCGGCACGGCCGGGTCCCAGTGGTCCACGAACCAGACGAGCCGGCGCACGCGGCGGGGGATGGTGACGGTGGAGCCGGGCGTCAGGATCATGGTCGCGGCCGACTGCGGCGCGTAGAAACCGCGAGGCAGCTCGCCCAGCTGCACCTGGTAGATCTCGTACTCGGGCAGGTAGAACATCGCGTGGCGCAGCCAGGGGTAGGAGCGGGTATTGCCCACCTCGGTGAGAAGCCCCGTATCCGCCGGGTCGTAGACGGCATGGATGGTCTCGACGTAGGTGCGAATCACCGCCTCGTGCTCGCGGAGCGCCGCGGCCGTCCGGCTCATGATCCAGTCGTGCGCCTCGTCTTTCGCGCGCCAGATCCACGCGTCGCCGGTACGGTTGTCGAAATGACGCGGCACGGGCCGCGCGCTGACGAAGAAGCCCGTGCTCACGAGGCAGAGCGGCACGAGGGCGGCCGCGGTCAGCCCCCAGCGCCAGTTGGGGCGCCGGAGGCGCTCGGACCCTGCCGCGACGGCCTCCACGAGGACGCGGCTCAACAGGATGACGAGACCTGGCAGGAAGGTCAGGACATACCCCGCCTGGCCGAAGTGCACGAGGGTGTAGAAAACCGCGGGCGGCACGATCCAGGCGAGGAGAAACCATTCCTGCCTGCCCCACCCGGCGCGCCGGACGTAGAGCGGTAGCGCGAAGACGGCCAGGGCCAGCGGGCCCAGTCCCACGATCACCGACGCCAGGACATAGCGGGCCTGGGCCAGCGTCACGTCGAGGGAGCCGCCCAACACCGAGGTCGGCAGGACCACGGAGCCGTAGAGCTGGGTCGAGGCGCGGAGATAGGCGTCGAGGCCTCCGGTGAGCCAGACCATGGGCAGGAACCACGACAGCACGGCGCCCAGCATGAGGGCCGCGGCGAGCGCCAGGCGCCGAGCGCCGCGGATCCCGACGAGCGCGCTGCCGACGGAGAGCGGGAAGAGCAGCACCAGCACCGACGGGCGGATGCCGCCCGCGAGGCCCAGGGCCACCGCGCCCCCGTAGAGGAAGCGCGTATGGCCGCGGAGCGCGCCATAGGCGAAGGCCGCCACCAGCGAGGCGACGAATGCCTCGCCCGCGTAGGTCAGCCCGACTGAACCGTAGAACCAGAAGAGCGGGCTGACGGCCAGGAGCGCCGCCGCCGACGCGGCGGTGGCGCGGTCGTAGAGCACGCGCGCCAGCCAGTAGACGGTCACGGTGGTGGCGGCGCTGAAAAGCATGGCGAGCGAGACGTACGCGAGGTTCGGGTCGGCCAGCGGAATGTTCAGCAGGCGCCCCAGCCCGACATAGAGCAGATAGCCGGGCGGGTGAGGCTGGTGCTTGGCGATGTCGAACTCGCGCAGCGCGAGCGCGAACTGCACGGCGTCCCAGTTGTAGAGCATCCGGGCCCGGTACGGCCAGCGGGACAGGAGCGTCAGCGCGGCCAAGCCGCTCGCGAGCCAGGCGTCGGCGTGCCGCTCGAGGTGCGATCGCGCCCAGCGGGCAGCGGCGCTCACACGTGCCCCCAGACACGATCGGCCGCGCCGAATATGGCCGAGGAGTCGCCGAGACCGGCGCGAGCGATTCGGACATCCCGGGAAAGGACGGTGGCGTGAGCCCGCACCTCCCGCTCGAGCGCCGGAGCCAGCCCGGGTACCGTCGTCATCACACCGCCGCCCAGCACGAGGAGCTCGGGATTCAGGAGCGTGATGTAGTTGCCAATGGCCTGACCCAGGTACCGCTCGGCGTCGCTCCAGATCGCCCGCGCGAAGGCGTCTCCGGCCGCGGCGGCGCGCTCCACGAGGGCCGCCGTCACGCGCGAAGGATCGCCGCCGGTCTCTGACGCGAGCCGGGTCTCGATGCCGGTCGCGAGGGCCGCCTCCAGGCGCCGCGCGAAGCCGCGTCCCGAGGCATAGGCCTCGACGCAGCCATGCTGGCCGCAGGCGCAGGGCAGTCCGTCGGGTACGACTTGCGTGTGGCCGAGCTCGCCCGCCGCATTGCCCGCGCCCTGGAGCAGGATGCCGTCCACCACGGCGCCCGAGCCGACGCCGGTGCCGACGAAGACCGCGATGAGGCTCTGGACGCCGCGTCCGACTCCGAAGCGGTATTCGCCCCAGGCGGCGGCGCGCACGTCATTCTCAACGTACACGGGCAAGCCGAAGACCGACTCGATCTCGTCGCGGAGAGGCACGTTCTCCCACTCGAGGTTTGGAGCGTAGACGACGGCTTGGCTCTTGGGATGGATCTGGCCCGCGGCGGCGATGCCGATGCCGGTGACGCGCCCGGGCTCGGTGGAGTCGAGCAGCCGCCCGATGACGCCCTTGAGGTTCGCCAGGACTCCCGGCGCGCCTTTCCAGGCCTCGGTCTGCACCTCGAGGCGCCCGACGAGCTGTCCCTCGGGGCTCAGGAGGCCGCCACGCAGCTTGCTGCCGCCGAGGTCGATGCCGACGGCGTAGCGATCAGGGGGCACAGGTGGTCGAGGCGAGGAGGGTGGCGGCGGGGCAGCGGGGGCGTCAGGCTTTCTTGTCGTCGTCCTTCTTGTGCGCCGACGACGCGTCGTCCTTGAGCTCGGTCACGCCCTTCTTGAACTCCTTCACGCTCGAGCCCAGCGAGCGGGCCAGGTCCGGCAGGCGCTGTGCGCCGAACAGAATGAGGACGATGACGAGGATGAGGAGCAGTTCCTGATAGCCCAGACCAAACATGGCGACACTCCTTTCCTGGTACGAAGCCCCCTTACCCTACGCGTACCGTCCTGCAATGTCAACGCGCGGGCGGTGGCTAGGGAGAGCGCAGGACCCTTCGCTCGCCCTGGCGAACGGTGACGCGCTGGGAATCCAGGTACTCCATGAGGGGGATGGCGTACTTCCGGCTGACGCCCAGGAGGTCCTTGACGTCGGCGGGGCCGATCTCCTTCTTCTCCTTGAGGTGGGCCACGACCGTGTCCTGGATCTTCCCGAGCGCCGCCGCGTGGAAGAAGAGCGACTCCTTGACGCGGACGAGCCGCCGGTCGGCGACCAGCAGCTGGAAGAGCTCGTGCTTCTCCGTGCCCTTGACCCCCAGGCGGCCGAGCGCTTCCTCGGGGCTGGGCGGCGCGGCGCCGGCGGCCAGGAAGGCGGACTCAAGCCCCTCGACGACCCGCTGCTGCTCGGACGTCAGACGGATGGCGTGGGAGGCCAGGCGCACCTGGTCCCGCTCGCTCCGGACGACGCCGTCGGTCTCGAGCGCGGCGAGCAGCTGGGCGAACACTTTCTCCTGCGCGTGGCCAGCGCGGCTCCGGAGCTCCTCCCGGGAGATTCCCCCGCGCAGCGGGTTCTGGGAATGGAAGGCCTCGAGGAGCGCCAGGGTCTGGGATCGGAGGCGATCGCTCGCTTCACGGTGCACGTACCACTCCCGGTCGACGGTGGTCACCGCCTGCGCCTGCTGGAGCTCTTCGATCAGCGCGCGAAGACGCTCGGGTCCGAACGGGGTGCGGGCGCGCAGGTCGGCGGCCCGGAGTCCCGCCGCCCCCGCCTGGCGCAGGTGCTCCTCGACGACCTTGGCCGGCGGGGCCGTCTCGAGGACACGCAGGTGGTCGGCGAGCGCACCGCTCTTTCGCTTGAACCGGGGCGGGGCCACGTCGAGCACGGTACCGCCGCCGATGGTGACGATCGGCGAGTAGGAGCGGATGACGTAGCGGTCGCCGGGCAGCGCGCACACAGGCGCCTCGAGACGGAAGCGGCCGTATGTCACGTCACCGGGCGCGACCTCCTGCCTGTCGACGAGCAGCACGCGGGCCATCACCTCGTGGGTGCCCACGTGGAAGCGCACGCGGTCGCGCGCCTTGAGCGGCCGCGGCGCGTCGGCCAGGAGCTCGAGGGTCGCGTCGGCGAGGAGGGTCGGCACGAGCGCGGCCGGCGGCGCGATCACGTCCCCGCGCTCGACGGCGGCGCGCTCGACACCCTGGAGATTGACGGCGGTGCGCTGCCCCGCCTGCGCGGTCTCGACGGCCCGGCCGTGGACCTGGAGACCGCGCACCTTGGCCTGGAGCGCCCGGGGGAAGATCTCGACCCTGTCCTCCACGGCGAGCCGGCCGGCCATTAGCGTCCCGGTGACCACGGTGCCGAAGCCCTTGACGGTGAAGACCCGGTCTATGGGAAGCCGCGCGTTCTTGTCCGTCGGGCGTCCCGGGACGAGGGCGGCCAGCCGCGCCAGCGTCTGGCGCAGCTCGGGCAGCCCCTGCCCGGTTTTCGCCGAGACGGGCACGATGGGGCAGCCCTCGAGAAAGCTGCCCCCGAGCAGCCGTCCGACATCATCCTTGACCAGCTCGACCCAGTCGGGATCCGCAAGGTCGGTCTTGGTCAGGGCCACCATGCCCGATGTGATGCGCAGCAGCTGGCAGATCGCGAGGTGCTCGCGCGTCTGCGGCATCACGCCCTCGTCGGCGGCGATGACGAGGAGCGCGAGATCGATGCCGCCCACGCCCGCCAGCATGTTCTTGACGAAGCGCTCGTGGCCCGGCACGTCCACGATCTCGATGGTCAGGCCGCCCGGCTCCTCGAGGAAGGCGAAGCCCAGGTCGATCGTGATGCCGCGCGCCTTCTCCTCCGGCAGCCGGTCGGTATCGGTCCCGGTCAGCGCCTTGACGAGCGAGGTCTTGCCATGATCGATGTGGCCCGCGGTCCCCGCTACGACATGCTTGGCCGCTGTCACAGGCGGCTGAGGGCGGCCGCGAGGGCGGGAATGTCGGAGGGGAGGATGGTGCGGAAGTCCAGCAGGAGCCGGTCGTCGAGGACGCGGCCGAGAACGGGCGGCTGGCCGCTGCGGAGGTGTTCGTCGAGAACCTGGGCAGGGCGCTCGCGAGTGCCCAGCGCCACCGCGGCCGTCGGCAGCTCGACCGTAGGCAGCGCGCCGCCCCCCACCTGTGAGGTCGCGTCCACGAGGGTGACGCCGAGCCGCGCCTGGATCTCGGGCGAGAGGCGGCGGAGGAGCCCGCGGGCCCTGCGCCTGATCGCCGACTGCGCCTCGGTCAGCATCCGGAGCGTCGGGATGGTCTCGAGCGCGTCGCCCGCCTCGTACGCGTACAGCGTCGCCTCGAGAGCCGCCACGGTGAGCTTGTCGATCCTGAGCGCGCGGTTGAGCGGGTTCTGCGCGAGGCGGCCGATCAAGCTGGCCTTGCCGACGACGAGGCCCGCCTGCGGCCCGCCGAGCAGCTTGTCTCCGGAGAAGGACACGAGGTCCACGCCCGAGGCCACGACCTCGGGCACGGTGGGCTCGTACGGAAACCCGAAGCGGCGGAGATCCACGAGGCAGCCGGAGCCCAAGTCCTCCATCACCGGCACGCCCCGCTCGCGCCCGAGCTCGGCCAGCTCGCGCGAGGACACGGCGGCGGTGAAGCCGACGACGCGATAGTTGGAGGTGTGGACCTTGAGCAGGAGCCCGGTCTCGGGCCCGATCGCCTGCGCGTAGTCCTTGAGATGGGTGCGGTTGGTCGTGCCGACCTCGCGCAGCGTCGCGCCCGATCGGCGCATGATATCGGGGATGCGGAACTCGCCGCCGATCTCGATCAGCTCTCCGCGCGAGACGATGACCTCCCTGCCCCGCGCGAGGCTCTCGAGCGCGAGCAGGACCGCCGAGGCGCAGTTGTTGACCACGAGCGAGGCCTCGGCTCCCGTGAGACGCTGGAGGAGCGCGTCCACGTGAGCGTAGCGCGAGCCGCGCTCCTTGCGCCTCACGTCCATCTCGAGATTGGAGTACGCCCCCCCCACTGCCTGCAGCCGCTCGCGCGCCAGAGGGGAGAGCAGGGCGCGGCCGAGGTTGGTGTGGAGCACCACGCCGGTGGCGTTGACGACGCGCGCGAGGGAGAACACTCCGCTCTGGGAGAGGCGCGTCACCACGCGCTCGGCCAGTGCGTCTATTGGGGCCGCCGCGGGCGCGGCCGCCGCGGAAGCGCCTTCGATCACGCGCCGGCGCTCGGCGGCAAGCACCTCGCGCGCGGCCTCGGTCAGGCGGCGGCGGGGAATGCCGGCGAGCGCGGCATGGCCCGCCACGCGGGTGACAAGGGCGTCCACCCCCGGCAGCGCGCGCAGGAGCGCCGGCGCCTTATCCGCCCGCGGCAAGCTCGCTCTCCACGCGCGCGCGCACCCGGGCGATGATCTCGCGCGCTTCGTGCCGGATCGCGTCGCCGCCCGCGACGCGGGCCTCCGTCTGCAGGAGCCGCCGCACGGTCTCCTCGGTCAGCCCCGCCCACAGCTCGTCAAGATCCCTGGCCGAGAAGCCCTGGCCGCGCAGTGCCTTCGCCCACTCGCGCGCCAGCTCCTGGACGAGCCGGTCTCGCTCGGTCGCGAGCCGTCGCGCGCGCTTCACCAGCTCGGGGAGCCTGGGCGCCATCCCCCTACTCCTTCACGATGCGCCGCACGGCGTCCACCAGATTCGGCTCCCAGCGGGTCGTCGACACGCATTCGTAGTTGGGATTCGGGCGCAGCTTGCCCGGCTTGCCCAGGCGGAAGGTGCGCATTTTGCTGTTGATCTGGAGATCCGTGGTCTGGCCGTTCGGACGCGCGAAGACGGTGAACGAGACGATCGTTTCTCCCTCCAGCGGCTTGTCGCCCATGCTGCCGCAGTCGGCGTACACGCCGATGGGCGAAACGATGTCGTCCGAGGCGATGACGCCGGAATCCTTGGCGATGGCGCGCAGCGGAACATTGTCGAAGGCGAGCGCCTGGATGAGCGCGCCCCAGGTGACATCGTAGGGCGCCGCGATCTTATCCCGGTACGGTGGCGGCTGAAGCGGCGAGATGTAGGCCGCGCAGCCGCCCGCCAGCAGCGCGCCCAACGCCACCCCGGGGAGCCGCAAGCGCCCGCTGATCATGCGTCCATTCTACCGCGGGTGATGGTCGATCCCGCGGTAGGCCGTGATGAAGCGGCGCACCCGCCTCTCGTCGAAATCGTCGAAGGCGTCGATCCGTGTCCACGCCGTGAGCGCGAGCCGTGTCTTCATGCCGGGATAGGGGGCCAGGATGACTTGATGTTCGTAGCTCGAGACGATCGCCTTGAGCCTGGCCACGAGGTCAGGGCACCCGTCGGGACAGCTGTACTGGATCATGACGCCGCCGTCCTCGAGATTGTGCACCTGCAGCTGCCGCGGGATGGGCGCGGTGTGGATGCCCCAGGGCGCGATGTACGGCAGATGCGGGCCCGAGGTCGGCGGGTCGGAGTTGTAAGGCGGAATTGCCTCGTTGAGCGTCTGGACGTGGTGGTTGCCCTGGTCCGGCATCCTCGCTCCCGGCTCCGCGACGGCGGCGCGGTAGATGAGGACTCCGGCGACTGCCGCCGCGACGATGCCGGCGGCGCCCGCCCACAGCCATACCCGTCGCCCGCCGCCGCGCTGTGCGGTGCCTGCTTTGGTGTCCGTGTCTCGCATGCCCATGATCGAGTGCCGAAGCGCGGGATGTGGCGGAAGCGTGTGGGAGTCGAACCCACCTCCGACTTGTCTAGAGCCGGACGCCGGATTTGAAGTCCGGGAGGCCCACCGGGATCCTAGACGCTTCCGTGCGTCCAACTA
>WNFT01000570.1_pt1 | contig 30705 bp, 21 predicted proteins | sample 5400191 | NCBI WGS metagenome assembly WNFT01 (sample SAMN13153359, study PRJNA577476) | soil metagenome | isolation source: 80 cm saprolite under Madrone tree | place: USA:California | collected 2016-06-14 | reverse complement strand
AAACAATGCAAGCGGGGAAGGTTGCGGTTGCAGCCGACAAGTCTTCCCCTCCCGTCTGTCATGAGTTAGCATGCAGGACGATTAGCCATAGTATACCACACTATGGGCTACTTTTCTCTTCTTGTCTAACTCACGACCTGTTAGGAAATGGAGTTAGACATTGCCTACCTCAGATGTACCCCACCCTTCTATGGTGCTGCCTAAAAGCGCCAGCATAACCACCCCACCTAGTGTTCTGATAATCCGTTGCATCACCCTGTTCGGAAAAGGAAGGTGATGCAGATGTTACCACCAGGAGATCATCAACGAGCATGTCTTGTGTTTTGCCGTATTCTCAGACGGCTGGAAGAAAGGGATCGACGCAATGGGAAGAATGTTAACCATCAAGACGGAGCGGGAAGAGCTTCATACCATCATTCAAACAACGGACAAGAAGGCGCTGCCAATCAAATCATTTGTCCAAATCTACCCGCGAGTGTCAACGCCTGATCAGTTGAAGAACGTATCGGCTGAGATGCAGCAGGATAAGAAGTTTGCCCTCCGTTGCGGCTGGCGTGAGGATTTAATCATCATGGACACCCGCGACTTAGGCGTATCGGGTAGGCTTCGCATGGAAGAGCGATTAGCCTTTTCTGATATGATTCTTCGCATTTCTGAGGGGAAGGTGAAAATCATCATAGCTGCCAATGTATCACGCTTGTTTCGTGACCGTTGGGGGAAGGAATACGCCCGTTTCATGGAAATTTGCTACACCTACGGCGTGCGGGTTGTTATTCCCAACAAGACTAGAACAGGCATTGAGTACATTTATGATTTTTCCTTACAAAATGATGTTGAATTGTTTCGGCGCAAGTGCGAGGAGGCGTGGAGTTACATCGAAAACCATGTCGGGATGATGCACGCCTCCCGCAATGAGCTAGGGTATAGCGGTTGTTGGGTAGGAGGTGCTATCCCGTCAGGCTTTATGGTTGACTTGCAGGAAAAGATAAACGGAGAGGAGAACCCCCACTTCAAAAAATACCTTCCGTACGCGCCGTGGGCTGAAAAAGTAGCCTGGCTTACCCTTCGATACCGTGAGCTTGCGGGAAATCTCAACGAGTTATTCAGGGAGCTTGAGACCATAGGTTTTTTACTGCCACCCGTAGATGATACCTTCCCAAAAGAGTTGCGCACATGTATTGCCATAACGCCAGTATACACAAACCCCGACGCGCCAGAAGATCAACTCATCATCAAAGGCTACAAGATAGGCACCACATATGGATTGTCTAGCATCCTTCGCAACCCCGCCAACATCGGGCACTTTATCTACAAAGGCGTCATCCGTTACAATAACCACCCCGCCATTGTGCCCTACATGGATTTTATCTATGCGTTCAACAGGCTTTCCCCTGTCAACCTTGACGGCACGCCCAACAATTCCTACCTTGAACGTGCGGGACGGTATGTGAAGCGTTATTCATCTGAGAAACCGGCATATCTGAAAAACCACATCAGACCCTGCGATGAAAAACGCTTCACCAGCTATACCAAAGACATAGAGACAAAAGGACGAGGATGTATTCCCTTTTACCAATTCTACAAGCGGGGGAACGGGTTAAGCCGAGATGCCTACACAGTCTCAGCGCTTGACGTTGACAGGTTCTTTTTAGCTCGTTTTGTAGAAAGGCTTCAAATGCCTGTTGCTGAAAATGAGTTTCAGAATTTTCTTTCGCAAGACAAAGCAGAGCAGGAAACCCACAAGCGACGGTTGGCAGAGCTACAAGTCCATATTGAGGCGACAAAGAGCCTTATGGCAAAACTAAAGAAGCGCATCAGCAACATCGAAAACAGAAAAAAGGAAGACAGACTCCTCACGCCCGAAGAGCAGAAGGCAGAGGATGAGGCAGAGGCAGAGTTAGTTGATGAAATAAACAAAGCGTATAGAGAGCATAAGCTGGAACTTATGCGGCTTGAAGCGCAGTACGAGCAGCTTGTCGCCACAGGCAGTGACGTTGAGAAACGACGAAGTTTTAAGAAACTCATGCGGGACGCGGGAGAGGCGTGGGAAGAGGTAGTCACCCAGGAAGACATCATAGAACTGGTAGACCTGTTTGTAGTCAAGGTGTCTCTTGAGTGGATATCCCCGCAATTCTTCACGCTCACCATCTATTGGAAAGATGATGAATGGGAAACAGACCAGGCCGTTATTTTTAAGGGCGCGTGTCCTTCCCCGCAGTGGTCAAAGGAAGAAGAAGCAATACTTCGGAACCTATATCCAACGGCACCAGGCAAAGAGCTTATGCAAGCGTTACCCTACCGCAGTCTTGATGCGATGAAAATGCACGCCTCCCCATTGGGGATAAGGCGACAGAGACGTAATAAAGAGGGAAACGTCAGGATTTTTTGTTTACGGGACTTAGAGATCATTGAGGAATGCGGACTTGACGTGGCAACTCTCCATTGGAAAGCGGGAGCAAGTTTGGCAACACCGTGGCATATCGTTTCGGGTGATGATTTTGCGTGCGAGTGTGCGCACGGATAATGGAAGGGTCCACGACGGCAGCCACTGCACAGGGATCATGCACAGGAGGAGCCGGAAAGCCATAGTTGATGCGATAGGTATGCCCGAAGAAGGCGAAGAGGTCCGCCACAAATGTCGCCACCGGACGATTGACGGCACGCAAGCGGCCCATGACTTCTTCAGTAGCCAGCGCCTGGTGCGTCACCTCCAGGGGGCACATTGTAATCGGTCGGCCACAGCCAAACACGATCGCCGCCGCCTCCGGGTCGGCATAGATATTGAACTCGGCGGCTGGTGTCGTATTGCCAAGCCCGATTGCCCCACCCATCAGTGAAACTGCCTTGATCTTCGGCAGAATCGCCGGTTCACGCCGTATAGCAGTGGCAATGTTGGTAAGTGGTCCCGTGGGAACGAGCGTAATATCCCCATCTGAGTTCAGCAGCAGGTCGATGAGAAAATCGACGGCATGCTGGGGCACAGGCTCAATATCAGGCTCGGGGATACTTGGCCCATCCAGCCCTGACTCACCGTGAATATTGGGCGCGTGTTTGGCCGGGCGCACAAGCGGTCGATCCATGCCTCTCGCAATGGGCACCGTGCGAAGATTCGCCAGCGAGCAAACTTTCAGCGCATTATGCGTGGTCTTGTCGACCGATTGATTCCCAGAGACGGTGGTAATGGCGAGCAGATCAACTTCAGGATGGTGGCCCGCCAGCAGGATCGCAATAGCATCATCATGGCCGGGGTCGCAATCGAGGATCATCTTGTGTTTCACGAGTAGCACCTCTTATAGCATAGTTGCGACAACTTCTCTTTGCAGAGGCTCTCAGTTTGAACACATTCTATCCTATCGCACGAACGGCTGACAACTTGTGTAACTATTCAGTACCCTCTCAGCCGCCTGCGGCGGCTTCCTCTTTTTGAGTGGCTGTGGGCTTTTTCGCCTGCGACGAAAAAGCCCACAGCCACTCAAAAAACATACGAGAGAAAGATGTAACGTGCTCACGTATATATTTTATAGGGCTCCGAGCAGGTGCCTCTTATTTTGCCCCACGGCTACGCCACCTGTTGCGACTCAGGCTGGGTAGCCAAAGAAAGGATAGGTCATGTCAACGGAGATTACCACTTCCGGCGTCCATCACATCCGACTAATAGTCACCGATCCTATTCGCTCACGTGACTTCTACACCAGTCTGCTCAACTTTAAAGTGGCCGCGGAGCTACCGCCAGGGTTCGTGCTGACAAATGGGAATATACTGCTGGGTATTACACCGCCCTGGGATGCAAGTCAGGCCATCGGCAATGATCATTTTAGCCCTAACCGCGTAGGGCTGGATCACCTGAGCTTTGGTGTGGCCAACCGCGCCGAACTCAATAAAGCAGCAGCGCTGCTCGAAGAGCGTGGCGTGGAGCATGGGGAGGTGAGAGACCTTCCACCCTTCGGGATTACGATCCTTAGCTTCAATGACCCTGACGGCATTCAATTGGAATTAACTGCGCCTCTTGAGTAAGCGGGACTCCTCGTCGCCGGCGGCGACTCGCTCTATTCTAGTGGTGGGAGCAGGCCGTGCCGCCGCCGGCGGCACGGCCTGCTCCCACCACTAGAAACACTTGCGAACTGCCGGAGGCAGTAAGAAGTCTCCAAGAGAGAAATTGATCAGCTATCTATAATGTATCGCCTTGGGTCGTTGGGATCAATCAGGACCGATACCAAACTCCCTTTCGTGTAAACTGGACAGCGGTTCATGATCCATGTCCAAAAGGTATAGGTTCGGCCAGTGCGAGGATGTGTCCATGTGGCGGTGACGTAATAATTATCACGTGCAAAGCCAGTTGGGGTCTTTCCCGTTTCATGTCGTATTGATGTTACTGTGGCAACAATGCGTCTTCCATGCTGTTTCAGCCATTCCATCTTTTCTATCTGGTAGGTAACGAACCTGATAACAAGAGCCAATGTGCCTATAACGAGTAGCAAATCAACGAATATAGGCTGATTCATGCAACACCTCCCTGTGGTTCATCTATCAATCACAGAACTTATAACTTCCTAAAATCATTATGATGGTTATATCATACTACAGGAGAAACTGACCTGTCAAATCTATTGCAGTAGTCATTCAAAGACGCCAGGCAGGAACTATTGACAGACACCCACGTAGAAGATAAAAAAGAAGAAAGCATATCTTCCACCATCAGGAGTACAAGCATAACATGAACCAACCCACCCTTTCTCACTCGCGACCAGTTGTCGCTATTATGACCGACTTTGGCCTGGGCGATGGTGACGTCGGCGTCATGAAGGGCGTCATCGCCACCATTACCCCAGATGTACATATCATCGACATCACACACGATGTCGCACCGCAAAACATCTCTTCGGGAGCATGGATACTCGCCAGTGCCTACCGTTACTTTCCTGAAAACACGATTTTTGTCTGCGTCGTCGACCCTGGTGTTGGCAGTTCACGCAAAGCCATTGCCCTTTATGCAGGCGACTGGTTCTTTGTAGGACCCGATAACGGACTGTTTAGTTACGTGCTGGCAGAACAAATCACCCACAGCGCCGTCATACTATCAAACTCCGCGTATCACCTCCCGCAGGTCAGTTCAACCTTCCATGGACGCGACATCTTTGCACCCGCAAGCGCACACCTGGCACGAGGGATCGCACTGAGCGAACTCGGCCCACGGATAGACCCCGCAACACTGGTGCGCATTGATATTGCACCTTCTCGACGCCAGGGGACACACATCGACGCCCATATCGTCCACATTGACCATTTCGGCAACCTCATCACCAACATTCCAGTCACGCTCGTTCCCGAACTGTCCAGCGATCCGCCAACGGAGCAGCAGATGCAGATCCTCTTCCCGACGCTCGGTGCTGTGGTGGACCGGCATAAGCGCTTCTTTGCCGAGAATTCCGACGCGGGGCAGCCATTTATCTACGCCGACAGCTCTGGCTACGTCGGCATCGCGATGCGCAACGGCAATGCCGCCCGAAGCATAGGAGCACAATTCGGCACACCTATTACGCTGGTCATAGCGAACACATGGTCTTCGATCACCTCCCAAACAAACAACCATTCGTGCTAAAGCCCTTGACAGTCGCCTATCTGTACGGTATGCTACAATTACCAGCAATGTTTTGGAGAGCGTTTCTTATGTCATCGTAAGGAGTTTGCTTCTCATTCGAGAATGAAGTGGTATAAACAAGAGAAGAAACCAAACATTGCAGGAGCATCCAGGAGGTACTCCACAAGGTGCATAAAATAACTTCATTCCTCTTTAACGTAGGAAAGGGCTGGCTTCTTACTCGACATGTCGAGGTAGAAAACCAGCCCTTTTGGACTCATTAGCATCTTTTCACTCGGGTGGAAATGTACAGCGGAAAACGTGGTGAAACTTGACTTCACAATGACCGTTATCAAAGTACCTACCCGATTTTATCGAGTGTATGCGCAGTTGTTTGACGGAGGATCAGTCCACACAAGTGAAGCGTCACTTCACTCCGTCATATAGCAAAGAGAGGATGACCTATGGACCTGGTGAAGCGGTTAGAGGAATTTCGCGACCGCGAACGAGGATTACAGTGGGAGGGGACCTTTGCACAGTACTTTGAGATTGCTACTAAAAAGCCTCAAGTAAGCCGACTCTCACATGAACGCATTTATCATATGATCATGGATGCGGGTACTGAAACAACTCGCACCGGCGACCCACACTACAACTTCTTCAGTCAGGAAATCTTCGGCATCGAAAAGCCGCTCCAGCAGATTGTCGACTACTTCCACTCTGCTGCACAGCGCTTAGAGGTACGTAAACGCATCCTGCTGTTGATGGGACCCGTCGGTGGAGGTAAGTCGAGCATCGTGTACCTCATCAAACGCGGCCTGGAGGCATACACACGCTCCGAGGTAGGAGGCGTCTATGCCATCAAGGACTGCCCGATGCATGAGGAACCGCTACACCTGATCCCCAACGAGTTGCGATCAGATGTCGAGCGCGAGTTTGGCATCTACATTGAGGGCGACCTCTGCCCCCACTGCCGCTACATGATCGATAACCAGTATGGGGGCCACATTGAGGAGATACCCGTCAAACGCCTGGCGTTTAGCGAAAAATATCGAGTAGGAGTCGGAACTTTTACACCTTCCGATCCAAAATCTCAAGATATAAGTGAGCTCGTAGGAGGGATCGACCTTTCTACTATTGGTGAAGTCGGCGTCGAAAGTGACCCACGAGCATACCGTTTCGATGGCGAACTCAATATCGCCAACCGTGGCATTATGGAGTTCGTAGAAATGTTAAAAACGGATGAGAAATTCCTCTACGTGCTGCTCACCCTCAGCCAGGAACAAAACATCAAAACCGGGCGCTTCAGCATGATCTACGCCGACGAAGTCGTCGTCAGCCACACCAACGAGCACGAGTATCAAGCCTTCGTCGGCAACAAGAAGTCGGAGGCCTTGCAGGACCGCATCATCCTGGTCAAGGTCCCGTACAACCTGCGCGCTTCCGACGAAGTCAAAATCTACGAGAAGCTGCTCAAGCAGAGTGCACTCCAGAACGTGCACATCGCTCCCTACACGTTGCGCATCGCCAGCGTCTTCGCGGTCCTGACACGGCTAGAGCCCTCCAAGAAAGCCGGTATGAGCTTGATGAAGAAACTCAAGCTCTATGACGGCGAAGACATTGAGGACTTCAAGCAAAAGGACGTGAAGGAATTGCAGGAAGAAGCGGTACGCGAGGGCATGGATGGCATCTCACCACGTTATGTCATCAACCGCCTCTCGAACGCGCTCATCAAACAGAACACGACCTGCATTAACCCCATCGATGCCCTGCGTGCTTTGAGAGATGGGCTCGATCAGCACACCAGTATCACCCGCGAGGAGCGTGATCGTTACCTGAACCTGATTAGCGAAGCACGTAAAGAATATGATGATATGGCGAGGAAAGAGGTACAGCGGGCCTTCGTCTACTCTTACGAGGAATCGGCGCGCACCATGCTCAATAACTACCTCGACAACGTTGAGGCCTTCTGCAACAAGACGAAACTACGCGACCCCATCACCGACGAGGAGATGGAGCCCGATGAGCAATTGATGCGCTCGATTGAGGAGCAGATTGGCATTACAGAGAACGCCAAGAAGTCCTTCCGCGAGGAAATCCTCATTCGCATCTCCTCGCTGGCACGCAAAGGGGTATCCTTCGACTACACCAGCCACGAGCGTTTGAAAGAGGCTATTGAGAAGAAGCTGTTCGCCGACCTGCGCGATGTCGTCAAGATCACGACCTCAACTCGCACGCCAGACAAGGAGCAGCTGCGTAGGATCAATGAGGTGGTGAACCGTCTTATGTCGGAGCATGGCTACTGCCACGTGTGCGCAAACGAAATGCTACGCTACACCGGCAGCTTGCTCAACCGTTGACCGAGAGGGGACCTCGTCCCAGGAGCGCCGTGGGACGAGGTCTGCGGTTACCCAGTTCGCAAACGCCAGGTACAAATGATGGTTCTATACTAAAAAGGAGAATGCTCAATGTCAGTCTCCCAGCATGACTGGTCATTGCACCGCAAGGGACAGATCGACCAGGAACGTCATAAAGAGAAGATCCGTGACGCGATCAAGAAAAACTTAAGCGATATCGTGAGTGAGGAGAGCATCATCCTATCCGACGGCAAGAAGATGGTGCGCGTGCCCATTCGCTCTCTAGAGGAATATAGCTTCCGCTACGACCCTGGCCGTCAGCAGCATGCAGGGCAGGGCAACGGCAAGAGTAAAGTCGGCGACATCGTCGCGCAGGACCCGCGCCCCGGCAAAGGCAAGAAGGGCGATGCGGGCAAGGATGCCGGCTACGACTACTACGAAGCCGAGATTACCATGGAAGAGCTGGCGGCCTTGATCTTTGAAGACCTGGGCCTGCCCAACCTGGAACAGAAACGTCAGCAGGAACTTCAGACCGAGGCCGTACGCTTCACCGACGTACGCAAAAAAGGCCCGCTCACCAACCTCGACAAGAAGCGTACGATCATGGAGAACATGAAGCGCAACGCTGCTAAGGGCGAGGCCAGGTTCCAGGATATCAAATCCGAGGACCTTCGATTCAAAGTATGGGAACCCACAATACGCTATCAGTCGAATGCCGTAGTTATAGCGATGATGGACGTCTCCGGGTCAATGGGCGAATTCGAGAAATACATCGCTCGCAGCTTCTACTTCTGGATGGTACGCTTCCTGCGCACGAAATACAACAACGTGCAGATCGTCTTCGTCAGCCATCACACCGAGGCCAAAGAAGTCACAGAAGAAGAGTTCTTCCACAAAGGTGAGAGCGGTGGTACCCAGGTCTCATCCGCATACGAATTGGCCCTGCAAATCATCAAAGAGCGCTTCAACCCGGATGATTGGAACATCTACCCCTTCCATTTCTCCGATGGTGACAATTTGCCCTGGGATAACGATCGCTGTGTGCAACTCGTCAACAAGTTGATGGAACTGTGCAACATCTTTGGCTACGGGGAGATTCGCGAAGGGCATTACCGCTCACCGAGCACGCTCATGTCAGCTTACAACAAGATTACCGACAAGAAATTTACTGCTGTGACGATCTCAGACAAAAAAGAGGTCTATCCTGCGCTACGCAAATTCTTTGCCCAACGCGACACTGTGCCTACAAAATAAGGTAGCACCCTGTAGGTTGCTTTTCATAGGTAGCGCTTCAGGACTGCTCGCATTTGGTGGTGAGTGCGGGTTGTACCGCCGCAGGCGGCACAACCCGCACTCACCACACTCAACTCCTGCGAACTGCCGTATGTAGAATGCCGATTTATCGAGCATCGTTCGTAGAACGGCCGATTTATCTCGTAGAATGCGGATTTATCCAGCATGTCACGGTAGGCCACCGATTTATCGAGTGGACACCGCAGGTGGGAGGAGTCTTGAAGCGCATCGACAGGCTAAACACACCGCCTGGCCTGAGTAGTTACTTTCATGGATAGAAGGAGCTTGCTATGGCTGATAGCGATATCGAACGACTGCGTGATGGCATCGATCATGCCTGGGAAGAAGCCCGCAGTTTCGGGCTTGATCCCTTCTCCACACACTTCGAGCTAGTGCCAGCAACCATTATGTACGAATTTGCCTCGTACAGCCTGCCAGGGCGGTTCAGTCACTGGACCCATGGGAAAGCGTACCATCGGCAAAAGATGCAATACGACTTCGGATTGAGCAAAATCTATGAGATGGTCATCAATACCAATCCTAGCTATGCTTTCCTGATGGAGATGAATGATCTCCTGCAAAACACCTTTGTGGCAGCGCATGTCTTCGGACACACCGACTTCTTCAAGAACAACGCCTACTTCCAGCATACCTCGCGCCGCATGGTCGACAAGGTCAGCATCCATGCCGAGCGCATCGCCAAGTACGAGTTCGACCACGGCAAACTCGAAGTGGAGCGTTTCCTTGATGCTGTCCTCGCCATCCAGGAGCACATCGATTACAATCTCTTGATCCGCGAAGAGCCTCCCTCAAAGGAGGGTGAGAAACCTGCCACCAAACCGACCAGTGAATACGATGACCTGTGGGGCCTGGAGAAAAAAGCCAAAAAGGCCGAAGAAGAACGCGATAAGTACACCAGGAAACCCCCAAAGTTTCCGGAGAAACCAGAAAAAGACATCCTGCTTTTCTTGAACCGTCATGCTCCTCATTTGCAACCGTGGCAGCGCGACATCATTGAGATTGTGCGTACCGAGATGCTCTACTTCATTCCCATGATGCAGACAAAGACCATGAATGAGGGGTGGGCCTGTCTCGGGAAAAACAGTCTTATCCTGACTGAGCGGGGATTGATGCGTTATGATGCATTACATGCATTACTTGCACAGGGCGAATCTGTAACAGTGGGAAGCGGCAGCGGAATCCTAGATAAAATCGCAGATCGGCATAGCCGGCGCAACGCACCCACAATCCGCTTGCGTACCCGACGCGGGCTTGTGCTGGAAGGCGCAGAAGAGCACAAGCTGTATATTGGAGCGGATCAGTGGATTGCGCTGAAAGATGTCCAGGTCGGACAGCGTATTCCCTTGAGTGTTGGTGACAATATCTGGCCTGAGCAACTCATTGCCATTTCAGCACCTACTCAGATACAGATTACCGCAAAAGATGTGGCTCTAGCTGCAGGAGTAACGCGGCGAGCTGTGTATAGCTCACTGGCAGGCAAGACTTCCTTTGCCGCAGGTCGCATTGCTGCTGCTATTCAGAGTACAGGCTATCAGTCTGGTTGGAAAGGCAAGCCATTGTATAGTCGCCGCCGACCACTGGTCGCGCCTATGCATGTCACAGAGTTGTTTGCTGAATTTCTCGGCTACCTCATTGGTGATGGCAATATCCACACCTCGAAGAGTGCCATCGGCTATACCTCGGGCGACCGCGAACTAGCCGACCGCTACGCAGCGCTCGTTACCGAACTGTTCTCCATTGAGGCAGTGCCGTTCTGGGATGCCAGGACCATAAACGGCAAAGGTGGTCGCTGGCGCGTCGTCTTCTACTCGGCGAACGTACTCGACCTGCTACAATCGCTCGGTATCGATCTGCGGGCGAAAGCGCGGCAGAAACGCATACCAGATGTCATCCTGCGTTCACCTAAGCCAGTCGTGAGTGCGTTCTTGCGTGCCTACTTTGATTGCGATGGCTGTGCATCGGTAAAGCAAGGTGTGATCTTATCCACCTTCAGTGATGACATTGCCCAAACACTACAAATTTTGTTGCTGAACTATGGCGTTCTTACACGCCGCCGCGGACCTAACGTGTGGATTAGCGGCAAATCAGCCAGCGTCTTTGCGCAAGAAATAGGCTTCAGTCTTGCTCGCAAGCAAGTAAACCTGGAGCACTATCTTACAAGCCATCGCTGGTTCCTCAAAGAAGATGTGACAGACGAGGTAATGAGCATCGAACATGACGTAGCCGATGTGTATGACATCACCGTGGATCGTTCGCATCGCTACGTTGCCAACGGCATGCTGCACCACAATAGCACCTGGCACGCCCGCATCATGCGCCGCATGGGCGATATTGGCGTGATCTCTGACGCCGAAACCCTTGAATTTGCCCAACTGCACGCCAGCGTCCTCTCACCGTCACGAACATCGCTCAACCCGTACTACATGGGCTTCAAGATATTCGAGGACATCGAACAGCGCTGGGACAATCCCACCAAAGAGGAACAGGAGCGGCTGGGACGCAAACCAGGCATGGGTAAGCAGAAAATTTTCGAGGTGCGCGAGTTAGACAACGACGTCTCCTTCTTGCGTAACTACCTGACCGAAGACCTGGTCAAGGAACTTGATCTGTACCTCTACAAGAAGGAGGGGGATGATTGGGTTATCGCCGAAAAAAACTGGGAGAAGGTGCGCGACACCATCGTTGCCAGCATGACTAACTTCGGTCGTCCCTACCTTGTCGTGGACAACGGTGACTATCGCGGCAACCGCGAACTCTACATCAAACATCTCTACGAGGGGCAGGAACTTGACCTACCCTACGCCGAGAAGACGCTCCAGCATGTTTATCTGTTGTGGGGGCGTCCCGTTCACCTGGAGACCATCTACGAGAACAAACGCATTCTGCTCTCCTACGACGGCGAACGCAACAGCAAGAGTACTCTGGAGAAATAAGTGATCTGGCACCCAGGACCCTGGGTGCCAGAGTCAATCAATCTCGCGCCAACGGCAACGTAAACCAGAAGGTAGAACCTGTTCCAGGGACACTCTCGATGCCCACCTGCCCACCGTGGCGCTCAATAATAGTCCGGCAGATGTGCAATCCCAGCCCCAGCCCCCCGCTAGAACCACTTTGCACTTTCACCCTTTCTACCTGGTAAAAGCGTTCCCAGATAGCTTTTTGTTCCGCAGGCAACAATCCCGGTCCCTCATCGCGCACCGAAACACGCGCCACCTGCCCTTCAACCTCAAGAGAAGCCTCTACCGGTCGGTCAACTGCGGAGTACTTGAGTGCATTGGTCAAGTAGTTTGTGACAACCTGACCAATACGCTCAGCATCGGCCATCACAGGAACGCTCTCCTCTAGCGGCAATATCATTTCAATGGTGCGCGTAGGAACCAATTGACATTGATCCAGGACAGCATCCCGGACAATAGCACGTAAATTGCAGCGCTCCAGATTCAGTTCCAGCTTATCCGCCCGGATGCGCGAAACATCCAGCAGGTCCCTCACCAGCCGATTCTGTAGCTGCACGTGACGTTCCGCCCGGTCGAGGAAGTCTTGTATCAATTCAAGCTTGCTAGCCAGATCGTCGGCATAGGTTCCATCCTCGAGAACGCTCTTTTTCAACTGGCGCTTCGCCAACTGAATATTGCCCTTGATCGTCGTCAGCGGTGTCCTCAACTCATGACCTGCAATGCCAATAAACTCATCCATACGCCGATTGGCTTCACGCAAAGCGAGTTCATTTGCACGTGCCTGTGCGCGTTCGTGGAGCAGACGTTCACGCTCAATCACCAGCGCTGCCAGCTTCGCTATCGCCCCGGCTAGCGCCTTCTCGTCCCCAGTAAATTCGTGCGCGACATCGCCATAATCCAACCAGAGGATACCCACCAGTTGCTCGCCCACGAACATCGGCGCGACCAGCATCGTGCGTATGCCATACGGGTTAGGTTGATCATAGAACGGCGGCTGCAGCATATCAAGCACCTGCGCTTCGTTTGCACGCAGGCGCGAGACGAGTTCCGGGTACGGACTATCACTCAAACGACCTTGCCACTGCTGTTCAGCCCACCATTGGCCTTCCTGTTCAGGCGAGAATCCCACAACCGCAACAGGATGCAACGCCTCCGTCTCCGGGTCCACCGTAATGATACTGACTCGGTGGCACCCCAGCACGTTACAGGTGAGCTCTGCCAACCGCCGAGCCACTTCAGTGACCGCTGCCGGCGTATACGTCTCTTCTGCTGTAGAGGAGTGTTCTCTGAGAGAACTTGTATCATCGGAGGCTTGCACCAGGGTTTCGGCCATCTTCAGCAGGGCATGCAGCGAATCATGCGTGCGCCGTTCCAGTTGCCGCCGCTCCGTGACATCGCGGAAGACGCAGATAGCCCCCATTGGGCTGCCCCCGAACTTGTACACTGGTGCTCCAGTAACGTTCAACTGGACATCATGCCCATCCGGTGTACGCAGCACGACATCCATCGCATTCGCACTCGTCAACACCTCGCCGTTTAATATGCGCGACAGCGGTGACTGCTCCTCGGAAAGAACCTGCCCATGCTCATCAAGCATGACCAGAGCTGGTCTCTGTTCACGTCGCCAGGGCAACTTGGATCTGGGTTTGACGTCGAGCATAAAAAGTTGGCGTGCGGCGGCATTGCTGCGCAGAATATGCCCTGTATCATCATAGACCAGCACACCATCGGCCATCGCCTCAAAAGTTGCCTCAAGTTCAGCCGCCCGCTCCTGCTCCTCTTGCTCTGCAATGCGGGCACGCCGCCGGGCAGACTCACGTTGACCGGTCACGAGGGCTATAATAATCCCAGAAACGAAGAACGGGACAACCGGTAATAAAACATTCGAGCTAGTCACGTTAAAGTTTTTAAAAACCGGTAATAAAACATTCCAGTTGGTCACGTTAAAGTCTTTAAAAGCAGGAATATAAAGATAGGAGAGAGCCAAGGTACTTACGAGTGTGCAGAATAGCGCCGGACCAACGCCCCAGATCAGTGCTACTAGCATCACCGCCAGCAGCAGAGGCCCACTAAAGAAATAGGAACTGGAGATGTGGTGTTGTATCCATAATATCCCAAGCAGTATTGTTCCAACAAAAGGTACAGTGAATAAGTAACCCGTGAAGGGATGACGCCAGACGAGGGTAACAGGACGCCTGCGCACCTGCGCCTGTTGTTGAAAATGCGCAAGAGGGCGGCTCCGCTGGTCAGTATGTTTTTGTTTTAGGCTCATCTCTCCTCCTGCCCGAGACAGCTCTTGTCTGTTGACAGTATAGCCCATTCGTCAGGGTTCAGGCAAACTCGACTATACCAAAGATCAGGAGGAGATGAGATGAGCGAAGAACCTACCAGTAGCGCTCTTCTTCCCACGGGTTAGCGCGATTGTGATAGCCGCGCTGCTCCCAGAAGCCAGGGCGGTCGTGCTGCATAAACTCCAGGCCATCAAGCCACTTCGCGCTTTTATAGGCATAGAGTTTGGGTACCAGCAAGCGCACGGGGCCGCCGTGATCCGGCTCTAGATCTTGCCCATCGTGCTTGAGAACGATCATCACATCATCATCATCCAGGGCAGAAAGAGGCATGTTGGTCGTGTAGCCCGTCCATGAGTGAGCCATCACAAACTTCGCACTCGGCAGAGGCCTGGCACGCTGCAAAATCTCGCGGATATGCACACCCTCCCAGGTATTATCGTAACGGCTCCACGTCGTCACACAGTGAAAATCAGACGTGAGCATCGTACGCGGCAGTGCCAGAAATTCCTCCCAAGTCAGTTCAAATGGGTTTGCCACCTCACCACTGATTTTCAACCTCCAATTGGCGGGTAATCCGCTTGGTGTACGTTCATAACTCAACACAGGCCACTTTTTGGTCAGGTATTGCCCCGGCGGAAGACGATCTCTACCGTCAGGACGCTTCTCTATTGCAACTGAAGATTTTTTAGTCTCTGTTGCGGTCGAAGATTTTTTGTTAAACCACCATTGCATGAGTGCATTGCTCCTTGTTCTTTTGCAGCTACTAACTCCTCAGGTGCCTGATTCCTCGCCGCCTGCGGCTGCTCGCGTTTTTTGCTACGGGCTTGGCCGCCTGCGGCGGCCAAGCCCGTAGCAAAAAACTCTTGCGAACCACCGTAGAGTGCTGATTTATCTCGTAGCTGCCCGATTTATCGTGGCAGCGATTTATCGAGCACGTCACGTGTGGTGAGGAGTCCTGAGCAGTTACGTTTTCTTTGGGGAGAGACCGACAAAACCACAAAACGTTACATCTTGTATAATAGTAAGAGAAACAGTTGCACAACTACTTGAGAGAACACGACAATAAGGTGGAATATTCCGTTTCTGCATCTCCTCCTTATACTCCCCCATGGAAACAGAAAACCATTGACGCACGCATTAAGATAAGGATGGAATTGCGTCATTGTTCCCTATGCCACGTATATCCTTATGGACGATCCTGCACTCAGCAGAGGCAACGCTCCCAAATATACCAGAGGAGAGACTATCATGAATATCTTTCTCATCGCCCTCATCGGCACACTCATCGTCATGTTCATACTCGTCATTGGGCGACTCGGCTTCGGTCGCCGTGAAGCCTTCAACGCAACGCGCTTTTTCCGTTGGTTCGCCTGGTACTTCGTCATCAACTTCGGGCTTAGCCTGCTGATACTCTACTTCGGCCAACCGGCATTGACCGGCCCCTTTGGTGGCTGGCAATGGGTATTTACGCCGCTCGTGATCAGTAGCCTCGCCAACCTGTTTGCCTTCGCCCGCCCGGCCATCGGTGTGCTCGAAGAAGCCTCCGCAATCAGCCAGGGACGCCCCCGCTCAACGCACAGTACCCCCACACAGCTTCCGGTAAAGGCCTCGCGGGGAGCCATTGCGGCAGGCGTCTTCGGGCTGGTCGTCGTGGGAGTCCTTGGCTTCGTTGTCAGCGGCTTGATCATCGTCTTCAGTACCTGGTTTGATAGCAACGCGAAAGCACTGGCAGCGATTCCTCATGTGAAAATAGAATCATCTCCAGTATTGCCACCTACCGACCCCAACCACATCGTCTTGGTCAGTCAGAGCGTCGCCTCCTACAAAGGTCAACAGATATTGGGCTCAAACGGGCAGAACCTCGGTTCAACCTACAGCATTGATCCGAACAGCTATGTCCTGCAATCCATCAATCACCATCTGTACTATGTCGGCCCGCTCATGTACAACAACATCTTCGCTAACCTCGCCAGTCCTACCACGCCAGGCTTTGTGGTGGTCGACGCTGAGAACCCGCAGGCCATTCCCAAGCTTTACACCAACCAGGTTCAACCTGGAAGCTCGCTTGCCTATCTTCCGGGGGCTTTACTTAACCAGGACCTGCTACGCCACGTCTACCTGAGCGGCTACACCTATGGTCGCCTCGTTGACCCTACCCTTGAGCTTGACGATCAGTTTCACCCTTACTGGACGATTTCACTCATGCAGCCCACACGTGGCTATACCGGTGATGTCCTCAGCGAGGTGCTCATCGTCGATGCTCACACCGGCGATATCACAGACTACAAGCCGCAGAACGTACCAAGCTGGGTCGACCGCGTTATGCCAGCCGAGACCGTCAGCCAATACCTGACATGGTGGGGACTCTATCACGCTGCCCCCTGGTTTAACCCCTCTGGCATGGGACAGCAATCACCGGCCATTGCCCCCGAGTTGCTGTATAACAACGTCGACCAACCAGTCTGGCTCATCCCGATGACCTCTGCATCTGCAAATGACAACTCGAGCACCGGCGTTTTCCTCTTCGATACCCACAAAAACGAAGGCCACTTCTATCCGCTGGCAGGCCTGGGCATCGGCAGCAACGTGAGCGATACCATCCAATCCACCCGTGCCAATATTCGCAGCTACACGGTATCCAGTATCCAGCTGTACCAGATCTACAACACGCCGACCTGGGTGGCCATTTTTGTGCAGACAACGAGCAGCGGTGATATCTTCCAGGACGTCGGCATGGTGGATGCCAGGAACCTGAACGGGAGCAATGTGCAATTCGAGCCAACTCTCTCGCAAGCCTTGCAGGACTATCAGCAATGGCTGACGCAACAGGGAAGCAATGGAACGACGCCCACCAGCGGGACACCCCAGACCGTCACCGGCAAGGTATTGCGCGTGTCGTCGGTCCAGCAGGGCAGCAATACCATTTACTATATCCAGATCGCGGGCCAAACGAAGATTTTCACTGCCAACCTGGCACTCTCACCCAAACTGCCTCTGGTGCAGGCCGGGGATATGGTTACGGGCACTTACCTGAACACCTCGGGCAACGTCGTGAACTTCAACACCTTCAACGATCTCACAATCAACCTGGGCGGTACTCCCACGCCAGGCAGCATAGCGACTCCCAGCGCAGGTGTGCTGCCTACACCCACGCCCACAGCTAAACATTGAGAAAACCAGGGCAACCGCAAGGGCCCCTACCATACTACGGATTGGCTTCCCAAGCTCGTGTACGGTAGGGGCGACCACGTGCTCGATAAATCGGCACTCTACTGCGGTCGCCCTGGGCGGTGCGGGGCTATCCGGCGTTTTGCGCTACATGCACCACAATCACACTGACATTGTCCTTCCCTCCACCATCCAGCGCCGCCTGGATCAGTAGATCACGGGCTCGCAATGGATGAGCGTCAGAACCCGCCAGGATTTCCTGAATGTCGGGGTCACGTACCATCTCCCACAAGCCATCGGAGCAGAGTAACAAACTGTCACCAACCTGCAACGCCACTGTGAACGAATCAATGTGCACCGATGCATGCTCGCCCAGGCAGCGATAAATCTCGTTACGCTTGGGATGCGTATAGATTTCATCCGGTTGGATCGCCTTCTCTTCCACCAGGCGGGCAACAACCGAGTGATCACGTGTTATCTGCGAGAGCCCGGCACTCTTACGATAGAGATAGGCACGACTGTCGCCCACATTCACGATGTAGGCTACCGTACCGATGACAAGCGCAGCAACCATCGTCGTTCCCATAAACGCCGTCTGTTCCCGATTACGCTTATACACGGCCAAATTGGCACGATAGACACCGTCTGTCAGCAGCTCTTTCCAGAAGGTCTCGCTTTCTACGCTGTGTTGCACAGCGGGCATCACTACATCACTCAGGGCATTGATCGCCATGGTACTTGCTTCTTGTCCACATGTATAGCCACCCATACCATCGGCCACGACAAATAAACCGCCGGGGCATAGCATGCCATTATCGAGACACCTGCCATGCGTCACGAGGATACTATCCTCATTTGGCCTATCCCGCCGTTTGATTCCAGGGTCCGAACCACTACCTACAGCCAGGTCAATGTCGCTCGTTTGAAGTTGTCGCTTCACCACAGGCAGTGGTATTGTCTCCTCTGTATCAACCGGACGAAGTGCAAGCTCTTTTTGCGCACTCAATGCGTCCGTCGTGCGGTCAACGGGCACGAGATGGATACGACAGGCAATGTGCCGACGGACCGCCGGTTGCAAGCATGGCGTGTTGACAGATGGCAGGGGTTCTGTCGACACAGCAGGGAGAGTATGAACGTGTTGACTCAATCTAGATCTCACTCCTCCAATAGGACCGTGCCGATATTGTACTACCGAAACGGTTTGGAATGTTCTTACATGTAATGATGTATCCAGGAACAACATGATACAGCTTTGATACTACTCTGTTCTCTTGCGCTCCGTGCATAGACATCTCTGAACGTAGCAGAAAAGTACCAATGGAATGAGGCTATGCAAAATGCACCTCACATGTTATGATTCAGTTGATAGAGGCAGGAAACCTCATATGCAGGAAGAGAGGTAGCGCATGCCCCATTACTTTACACGTGAAGAGGCTGAGGTTCTATTACCTCAGATAGCTGTTGTGCTGCGCAAAATTCAGGCTCGCCGCAGAGAAATGCTGCAGAGCGAGGAGGAACTGGGCACATTGCGTGCCCAGGCTATGGGCAATGGCTATGATCTATATGAGCGCATACTCGCCTCGCAGCGGGACCTGGCGCGGCACATTCAAGCGCTGCAAGCATTCGTCAACGAACTGGCCGTTTTTGGCTGTGAGCTCAAAGACGCCGACAGCGGACTGATCGACTTCCTCAGCCTACGTAATGGTCGTGAAATCTACCTTTGCTGGCGCTTAGGCGAGGAACGCATCAACTTCTGGCACGACCTGCACACAGGGTTTGCCGGTCGCCAACCGCTGTGAACTATTATGAACACTATCAGAGACATATTGCAACAAGGAGCGCGCACACTGGCCAGGCACGGCCAGACAAGCGCCTTGCTGGATGCACAAGTCTTGTTAGGACACGTGTTGCACGTCGAACGAGCCACACTCTACACGTATCCTGAACGTGTGCTCACAACGGAGCAGGAGCAACAGTTCCTCACACTCATTGAGCGACGTGAGCACGGTGAACCTGTAGCCTACCTGACTGGTCACAAAGAGTTTTACGGCCTTGATTTTTTCGTTGATCCGCGGGTATTGATCCCTCGACCCGAAACGGAACTCCTGGTCGAGACTGCACTAGACATCACGCAAAGCATGCTCGGCAACGGTCGAGCGCCGATGATAGCCGACATTGGTACCGGCTGTGGTGCCATTCCCATCGCACTGGCTGTGCAAGAGCCACGCCTCCCTTATGTGTACGCCAGCGACATTTCTGCAGAAGCGCTCGACGTTGCACATCTCAACGCCCAGCGCCACCACGTAGAGCAACGTCTACGCCTGCTCCAGGGTGACTTGTTAGCGCCCTTGCCGGAACCCATCGACATTCTTACCGCAAACCTGCCCTATGTGGGAACCGACGAGATGGACCTGCTAGCCCCCGACGTCCGAGCATACGAACCACACCTGGCACTCTTTAATGGCCCTCAAGGACTAGACCTCTTATACCGTTTGCTCACCGAGGCAAAGCAATCGGATATACTTGTTAGAGGAGCGGTCGTACTGCTGGAGATTGGCTATCAACAGCGCGAACCACTAACAAGGTTCATACACGCATTATGGCCCCAGGCAACCGTAACAAGCAAAAAAGACTATGCTGGCTGGGATCGTATGCTACAGATCACGCTCCCCAAATGATGTCTATCTACCAGCAAAAAACAATCAATTTGCGTTTTCTATAGTAGAGGTTGTATAATCATGTCACTGAAGGCAGGTGGCTACATCCACTATGACGAAATCTGCGACCAGCAATCTCTCTAGTTAGGAGGAGTTTCTTCCGATGACACAGGCTAGCATCATCCTCCGCCACCTTTTGCTGTTTCTTCCTATCAACCTAACCGACATCACGACGCTTTTATTGGGTGGTGGATGCGCATTCGTTCTCGCTTATCTGCTGACATTTGCAGTAGGAGCCTTTTGCCGTAAAGTGGGCTGGCTCGACCGTCCGGCGGCACGCAGAGTGCATAGCAAGGCCGTCCCACGCCTGGGCGGCGTCGCCATCTTCCTGGCATTCCTGGTAGCGTCACTGTTGTTTTACAACCCAGGTCCCAGCTTCAATCCCCATGCCCACGAAATCACCATTTATTGGTTGCTGATCACCGCCGGAGCACTCATGGTGCTCGTGCATGCTTACGATGATGTCATCGGCCTCAAGCCATGGACAAAACTGCTTGCTCAGACAGTAGCCGTCATCATCATCCTCGGACCGTGGGGCAACACCTTTAACGGCATCCTGCTCTTCACATTCAACAACCCCTTCGGTAGAGACATCGCACAACCCGGCGCACCCTGGTACCTGCAATCCACCTTCTTTCTGTTTGTTCATGATTCTACCATCAGGCTTGCCGCCATTCCTGCCATCTTATTCACCTGGTTTTGGATCGCCGGTATGATGAATACCGTGAACCTCATTGATGGGCTGGATGGATTGGCTGCCGGTGTAGTAGCTATTGCAGCACTCTTCATCACCATCATTAGTTTCATCATGCAGCAATACAGCATCGCTATTCTCTCAGCTATCTTCACGGGGGCGATCCTTGGTTTCCTGCCGCACAACTGGAATCCTGCCAAGATTTTCATGGGCGATAGTGGTGCCATGTTTCTTGGGCTAGGGTTGGCAGTGCTCTCGATCATGGGAGGAGCGAAGTTAGCACTCGCTTTTACGGTCCTGGGAGTACCTATCCTCGATGTCGCAGTGGTTATGATCAATCGCATGCGCCGTGGTCAATCTCCCCTCCACTATGACAAAACGCACCTGCACTACCGCCTGATGGCGACCGGGTTGAGCACCAGGCAAATCTGCTACCTGTTTTATGGGCTGACGTTCATCTTTGGACTATTAGCCCTGGGTCTGCCACGCATCTACAAATTTGTAGGCATCGGGCTGTTGATACTCACCATGGCAGGACTGGTGTTCTGGGTTGACTACCGTCAACGTCAGCAGGGTATGCACATCAAACTGGGTGGCCCTGAGCCGGAACCGCACGGCGACAACGACAAACCTCCCGATGAGCTAACCAGCAACGGGAGACAAGTTGAAGATGAGGAGCGAGTTACCCTACCAGGGACTGACTGACCACCTCAAAGGGCAGCGGTGCTGGTTGAGATACCTGCTCGCTATTCTTGTGACCATGCGTGGCGAACGTAGTACCTTCAGCAAACATGCGTTTGAGAAAATGACCGGTGAACGACAGCTCGTTCTCGGCGACATCCTCTGGTGTCCCTTGCGCGATGACCTGTCCACCGGCATCGCCACCTTCTGGCCCTAGATCAATGATCCAGTCAGCACACTTGATGACCTCTAGATTGTGCTCAATCACCACAATCGAGTTGCCAGCATCTACCAGGCGCTGCAACACCTGCAGCAAGCGATCTACATCGGCAAAGTGTAAGCCGGTCGTTGGCTCATCCAGGATATACATAGTACGACCTGTCGCCCGGCGGGCCAACTCTGTCGCCAGTTTGACACGCTGCGCCTCGCCTCCGGAGAGCGTCGTCGCAGGTTGGCCCAAGCGCATATACCCCAGGCCAACATCGTTGAGCGTCTTCATCTTATTGTAGATGGAAGGGACATTCGCGAAAAACCCCAGTGCTTCCTCCACCGTCATATCCAGGACATCGGCGATATTCTTGCCCTTATAGTGAATCTCCAGGGCCTCGCGATTATAGCGCTTACCTTTGCACACCTCGCATGGCACATACACATCCGGCAGGAAGTTCATCTCGATCTTGACGATCCCCTCACCCTTACAGGCTTCACAGCGTCCACCCTTCACATTAAATGAGAAACGTCCCGGCTGATAGCCGCGCAAGCGCGCCTCCGGTACCTGCGCGAACAGTTCACGTATGCCCGTGAAGGCGTTGGTATACGTTGCAGGATTCGAGCGCGGGGTGCGACCAATCGGAGACTGGTCGATATCAATCACCTTGTCCAGGTATTCTATACCCTTTATCGCCTCATGAGCGCCTGGCTTCTCGTGTGCGCGAAAGAGGACATGTGCCAACTTGCGGTACAGAATATCAGTGATGAGCGTACTCTTGCCGGAGCCAGACACGCCCGTGACGACCACGAACTCGCCCAGAGGAATGCCCACCGCGACATCCTTGAGATTATTCTCTCTCGCTCCCAGAATGGTCAGAGCACGCCCATTGCCACTGCGCCGTTGCGCGGGAATCTCGATTTGTCGCCGCCGAGCCAGGTAATCGCCGGTCAGCGAGTCCGTATCAGCAACAATATCCCGATAGGTCCCCTGTGCTACAACTCTGCCACCGTGCTCTCCGGCACCAGGACCAATATCGATAATGTGGTCAGCCGCCCGCATCGTCTCCTCATCATGCTCCACCACCAGCAAGGTATTCCCCAGATCGCGCAAGCGCGTCAGTGTCTTGATCAGCCGCGCATTATCACGTTGGTGCAGGCCAATGCTCGGCTCATCAAGAATATAGAGCACACCCATCAGGCTAGACCCAATCTGCGTTGCCAGGCGAATACGCTGCGCCTCGCCGCCGGAGAGGCTGGCGGCTGCACGGTCCAGCGTGAGATAATCCAGGCCGACATCCACCAGGAATTGGAGACGGGCTCGAATCTCCTTGAGGATCTGCCGGGCGATAAACTGTTCACGCTCGGTGATCTGGAGCTCTAACTCCTGGAAAAAGCGTTGCGCCAACAAGATCGAGAGATTCGACACCTGCACGATATTGCGTCCGTCCACGGTGACAGCCAGGACCTCCGGTTTCAGTCGGGCCCCATGGCAATCAGGGCAGACACGTGCCGACATGTAGCCTTCGATTTCTTCGCGGATGCCCTCGCTCTCCGTCTGCCTGTAGCGCCGATTGAGACTGGGGATCACGCCCTCAAATTCGACTGTATAGTTGCGTGCGTGACCATGTTGCGGCGTGTAGCGAATGGTTAACGGCTCGGTTATCCCATACAGCACCTTCCGGCGCTGGTCCTCCGTCAACTCACGCCAGGGAGTATGCAGACTGAAGTCGTACTTCTGCGCCAGCGCTTCCAGGATCGCTGCATGCCACTGACTGCCATTGACAACCTTGCTCCAGGGCGCAATCGCTCCTTCGAGCAAACTCAACTCAGGATGCGTCACTATCAGTTCCGCATCAATCTCCTGTTGCATGCCCAGTCCCGTGCAGGTGGGACATGCCCCATGCGGGCTGTTAAAGCTAAAGGTACGTGGCGCAATCTCTGGCAAACTGATCCCGCAATAGACACAAGCAAACTTCTCTGAAAAGAGGATCTCCTCGCCACCAACGATCGAAACCAGCACCACACCACCCCCCCATTTCAGCGTCGTCTCCAGCGAATCTGCGAGTCGCTGTCGAAATGCTAGATCAACATCCTCCTGCTGAGACGGGGGAGAAACAGGCTCTATCGTCTCTGCTACTCCACCTTCGGTATGCTCCTGCGCTGCGTTGACATCGTAGAGTGCAGGTCGCTCAGCCACACGTTTCAGTGGTGCTTGCTTGTAGACCCCGTCTATGGGGGGAGGAAAACGTAGGGGCAATGCCGATTCATCTAACCGAGGCTGCGGTGCGACGACTTTCTGGCCCTTGCGGATGACCAGCCGGTCAACAACAACCTCAATGGTATGCTTCTTCTGCTTATCCAGGTCGATTTCATCGCTCAGGTCAAGGATGTTCCCATCGACACGCACACGCACATACCCTGCACGGCGCATCTCCTCAAAGATATTCTTATACTCACCCTTGCGCCCCTGGACCAACGGGGCAAGTAGCATAATACGTGTCCCTTCGGGAAGATTAAGCACAGCATCAACGATTTGCTGGACCGTCTGTTGACTGACCTCCCGCCCACACTTAGGACAGTGAGGATGGCCGATGCGCGCATACAGCAGACGGAGATAGTCGTAAATTTCGGTAACTGTGCCTACTGTGGAACGTGGATTGTGTGTAGCCCCCTTTTGATCGATGGAGATAGCGGGTGAGAGGCCGTCGATGTGATCGACATCGGGCTTGTCCATTTTGTCCAGAAACTGGCGTGCGTATGCCGAGAGCGACTCGATATAGCGACGTTGTCCTTCGGCAAAAATGGTGTCAAAGGCCAGACTACTTTTCCCTGAGCCGGAGAGGCCGGTGATCACCACGAGCTTGTCACGCGGTATGGTTACATCAATATTCTTCAGGTTGTGCTCACGAGCACCCCGTATCACGATTTTATCTTGGGACATGCAGCTAAACCATCCAGCAAATTTTTTGATACAAACGTTCGATATGAGACTACATTACTATACGGCCAATGTCAAGTGCTATCAGGTCTCTTCTCTGCGTGACTCCTCACTGCCTCCGGCAGTTCGCAGATGTTTGGTGGTGAGTGCGGGCATTGCCGCCTGCGGCGGCAATGCCCGCACTCACCACCAAACTGAGCGAGTCGCCGCAAGCGGCAATGCCCGCAGCAAAAAACGACGCGAGCCGCTGTAGAGTGCCGATTTATCGAGCACGTGCGGCGAGAGATGAGGCATCTGAGCAGTTACCGCAGAAAAAAGCGGGAGATGCGGGTAGATTCTATACTTCCATCTTAAGAAAACACCGTCCTGGTAGCCTTTATTTCCTATATAGGAATCGGGCCAGCAGGAGACTGTAATAGAGCAGGATATGACTATGCATAGCCTTGTCTGTGGCCTTGTCCTATGTGAGCATGATTTGATAAACTATAACCACGTACGAAGATAGACCAATGGGGAGAAAGCCCTTGAATCCTGAGCTTGACTTTGAGAAACGGTACCGACTAGTCCGTGAAGTGATCGAAATGGTCATTCTCACCGTTCTGATGTTTCTGATCGTCCAATTAGCCGTGCAGAATTACTTTGTTGACGGCACCAGTATGGAGCCGAACCTGCACAATCAAGAACGCATCCTGGTGGATAAGTGGACTTACCTCTTCCACGCACCTGCCCGGGGCGATATCATCGTCTTCATCGCTCCACCCGACCCCACATCCGACTACGTCAAACGTATTATCGCCATCCCTGGCGACACCCTGACCATCGACAACACCACCGTCATTGTCGATGGCGTCACCTTGCACGAACCCTACATTGACCCCAAACTTCAAGGGAATCCTTTTTTCCAGAACCAGATTCATAACCTGGTTATTCCTCCCGACAAGTACTTTGTGCTTGGCGACAACCGCGATGGCAGCTCTGACTCGCGTGACTGGGGCTTCGTACCACGAGAGAACATCCTGGGGCGGGCTGCACTGGTCTACTGGCCGTTGGGCGAAAACAATTATGGCTTCATCCCCAATGTGTCCTCGGTCTTTGCCAATGTGCATCAATCGGGAGACTCACCCACTTCGCAGCATCATGTCCCTGCCTTCGACACCGATGGCCTGCTCCTGGTCGCAACCCCTGGCCTGCTCATCCTGTTCCCACGGCGACAGAAATTCACCATCCACGCTTTACCTCGTCTGAAGCCTTGTCTGATATTAGCGCGATTTGATAAACTATAACAAATAACAACGATAGACGTACATTATTCAGATACGCTCTCCGAGACTGCTCATTACACGTGACGTGACGTGCTCGATCAATCGGCCACCTTCGGTGATGCTCGATCAATCGGCATTCTACGTACGGCAGTTTGCAGACAAGGCAGTTCCAAATAGTTACGTTATATGGGAGAAAGCCCTTGAATCCTGAAGCTGGATCTGAAAAACGCTATCGGCCAGTCCGTGAAGTGATCGAAATGGTCGTTCTCACCGTTCTGATGTTTCTGGTCGTCCAATTAGTCGTGCAGAATTACTCTGTCGATGGTCCCAGTATGGAGCCGAGCCTGCACAATCAAGAACGCATCCTGGTGGATAAGTGGACCTATCTCTTCCACGCACCTGCCCGGGGCGATATCATCGTCTTCATCGCTCCACCCGACCCCACATCCGACTACGTCAAACGTATTATCGCCATCCCTGGCGACACCCTGACCATCAATAACACCACCGTCATTGTCGATGGCGTTACCTTGCACGAACCCTACATTGACCCCAAACTCCAGGGCAATCCCTGGTCCCAGAAGCAGATTCACAACCTGGTTATTCCGCCCGATGACTACTTTGTGCTTGGCGACAATCGTCTGTATAGCGACGATTCGCGTGACTGGGGCTTCGTGCCACGAGGGAATATCCTGGGGCGAGCCACACTGGTCTACTGGCCGCTGGGCGAAGACAATTATGGCTTCATCCCCAATGTGTCCTCTGTCTTCGCCAATGTGCATCAACCGGGAGACTCACCCACTTCGCAGCATCATGTCCCTGCCTTCGACACCGATGGCTTGCTCCTGGTCGCAACCCCTGGCCTGCTCATCCTGTTCCCACGGCGACGGAAACTCAGGACATCCCGGTTTAAACAATCGGTGGACCCACCTGCAGATCAATCTCATGGTCTTTGAGCGCGAGATTTATAATACGATGCCTGAAGCGTGCCTGCCCGGCAGCCAGATGCATATTAACCACGTTCGTCAATTCCTCAGGCGATATCACCAGAGCCACAATACCCTCGATGGTCGCATTGGTCATCACGAGTTGGCCATTGACGAGCTTTGGCACTCCGGTGACAGCACAGGCAAACCCATACACCTGGAAATCCAGACGTACCCCGGACGGGGTAATGTGCATCTGCGCGTGCTGCACTGGATCAGATGGTGCAGTATTGAGCACAATCAGATTGTTGAGCGCAGTCTCGCTCACCTGTAGAGTCCCGGGAGGAGATAATGCCGCTGTTGGGGGAATCTGGTTCACAGCATTGGATAAAACCAGGCCCAGCTGCTCCTGGGCAAATGCATGAACGTAGGGTACACCAAAAACCCAGCCTGCCCCCACCAGTAGAACCAACACCAGTAATGTTACCAAACACCCCCTCATGCATCCACCTCGACGGCGACGAGACCGCTGTGCAGGGGATGCAGTCTGTACACGAGCTGCTCCATTACCTGGCGTCACGGGCACCGTTGGTTGATAAGGTGGCCGTTGTGGGGACGGCACCACTGGTTGAGAGGGCAGCGGGGGTTGTGTCTGTCTGAGTTGTGGTATCTCCCAGGGCTCTACAGGCTTGGTCGGGCTACTCTCCGCGAGCACGTTCTCTTCAGGCATTGATTGGTTGCGTTGTGCCGGATCGATAGCTTCGTCGTTGGAAACAGTGATCGTTAAGCCGCAGTTTGGACAGAAACGTGCATTCATTGCTACATGCTCACCACAACGCGGACAGTTCATAAAGAGTGCCCCCTTTACATTTCACGAAATACTATTGCATATCCACATTAAGTATACGCTGGAGAAAGGGAGAAGTTCCAGAGGGAAACTGCCTTATATACCTTTCACTCTTGTAACTCCTCAGGCCTCTCTTCTTCGAGACTCCTCACTGCCTCCGGCAGTTCGCAGGTACTTTGTGGTGGATGTGGGCTGTGCCGCCTGCGGCGGCACAGCCCACATCCACCACAAGCAGAGAGGAGTCGCCGCAGGCGACGAGGAGTCCTGAAGAGTTACTCATTCCTTTACCTGAGCGCACACCTCGGCCAACCACTCCCCTATCATTTGCTGCATCTCTAATGCCGCAAACAAGGCTACCTGTGGCCGACCTTGCTCAACAGCACGCTGAAAACGAGCAAAGCGCTGGTACGTTTGGGCGTGCATCTCCTCCCAACGTTTCCAGGTAAAGGTGACGAAAGGCACATCATAGCCCTTGTCCTCAATGACATGCTCACCTATCAGTTCAGTATACGACGGCGTTTTCTCTTCGTTCATACGGGTCCTCACTTATGTAAACTTTCAAAGATTCCAAAGTGTCTTGCCTATTTCAAAATTATATATGATATTTATGGTAATTTCAATAGTATTTTTGTTGCTTATGCAATACCCAGTAGATTTATGACACTATCTACGATATAATCAAGGGACAAGATCCGTTCAGAGGAGACGAGACACGTGACTGACTATCTGCCAGCCAGTGAAGCAATCAAGTTATCAAACATACCTGCTTCCACTTTCTATCGCCTTGTGCGCGAAGGGAAACTTCACAAATACCTCCCCACGCCCGTCAGTAAACAGGGCTTATACGCTCGCGAAGATATTGAGCGCATCAGAAGCGAGTACAAGCGGGAGACCAGGAAGAACGAGACAGGTGCGACCGACTGGATCACCACAGCCGATCTAGGCCACTTTTACGATCTGGAGTACAGTGCCTACGAGGAGCAAACAAGAGACCCGTCTATCATCAGGAAATGGTTCGCCCGTAACCCCTACCTGTGCCGTATCCTCTACAACCACACTGACCGTCGTGAAATCTGGGGCGGGATCAATATCCTGCCCCTTGAGGAAGAGACGATCCTGAAGTTACTCCACAAGGAGATACACGACAGCGACCTCACTCCTTCGGACATTTTGACCTACGAGCATCCTGGCATGTACACGCTGTATGTCACATCCGTGATTATACGCCCAGAGAAACGAGCACATTTTAAGCTCCTGCTGGACAGCGTCTTCGACTTCTGGTGCGAACAGGCACCAGATCGCCAGATCGCAAGGATTTATGCACGAGCTACCACCGAGAGTGGCGAAATGATGGTGAAGAAACTCTTTTTCTCGCCGCTCTTGCATATTTCAGACGAAGCCTTTATGCTTGATGTGAGAAGGCCCAATCCTTCCCGCATTGTGCAGAACTTCCAGAACTGTATACGGCAACGCACACAGGAATAGCTACACGCTTTTCCTTGTTTGAATCTTTTGGAAATATGATATCTTAGACACACTCATCCGGGATTTTATAGACACTATCATGCACGAAAAAAGTATACTGACACTAGAGTATCCTAAAATATTAGAGAAAGTGGCGAAAGAAGCCTCATTCTCCGCCAGTAAAGAACTGGTGCTGGAGCTCCAGCCCACACCGGACCTGGCAGAGGCGCGGCGTCGTCTCGCCTACACCACAGAAGCGTACCAACTGCTCGAACTGTTTGCCAACGCAAGTGTGCAAGGCGCTCGCGACATTCGTCCATTGCTGATGCATGCCGCCCGCGAAGGAGTGCTCACTCCCAGCGATATGCTTGCAGTGCTGGCGACCACCCGTAGCGCCATGCATGTGGCGAAACTACTGGAAAAGCTCGACCCAGAGAAATTTCCCCTGCTACGTGGGCTAGGTGCCGATATCCCGCAGCGACCACATCTTGCCCGCCGCATCGAGGAAACCATCAGTGAAGAAGGCGCAGTGCTGGATACGGCAAGTCCCACCTTACGCAAACTGCGCCTCGACATTCGTGGGGCCAACCAGCGCTTACAGGATCGCTTACGCACACTGGTGAGCGAGTTTGGTCATGCCCTCCAGGAACCAATTGTCACCATCCGCAATGATCGCTACGTCATCCCCGTCAGGGCAGAGAGCCGGGGGCAGGTACGCGGCATTGTGCACGACCAATCAGCCAGCGGCGCAACCGTCTTTGTCGAGCCCATGGTGGTGGTGGAACTGAATAATAAGCTACGCCAGTTGCAGATTGAGGAGCAGCAGGAGATCGAGCGTATTCTGCGCGTGCTCTCCGGTGAAATCGGCCATGAAGCGGAGGCACTCAAAGTAGCTGTCGAACTGCTGGCCGAGATCGACCTGCACCTGGCGAAGGCACGCTACGGGCGCATCATGCGCTGCACCGAGCCTCGTCTGAACGATGAGGGACGTATCGACCTGCGCAATGCCCGTCATCCATTACTCACCGGCAAAGTCGTACCGACGAACTTCCACCTGGGACGCGATTTCTTCATGGTGGTGATTACCGGCCCCAACACCGGCGGCAAAACGGTGGCCCTCAAGACCGTAGGCCTGCTGACGCTCATGGCACAGGCGGGCCTGCACATTCCTGCGGAGGAGTATTCAGAGATCGCTGTCTTCGAGGAGGTCTTCGCTGACATCGGTGACGAGCAGAGCATCGAGCAGAGTCTGAGCACCTTCTCTTCACACATGAGTCGCATCATTGAGATTCTGCGGCGCA
>WNFT01002750.1_pt1 | contig 30706 bp, 37 predicted proteins | sample 5400191 | NCBI WGS metagenome assembly WNFT01 (sample SAMN13153359, study PRJNA577476) | soil metagenome | isolation source: 80 cm saprolite under Madrone tree | place: USA:California | collected 2016-06-14 | reverse complement strand
GAGCGAGATGTTACTCTTCTTCGCCGTATCCGCATCCACGGGCTACAGTCCTGACCTCGGAATGCGACAGTACAAGGAAGGAAGAAGCTACTTGTCAGGTAGGCTCGGGGAGAAAATCCTCGGCGACAACATCAGCATAGACGATGACGTATATCATCCAAACCAGGCCGGACCGCCCTTCGACGGCGAAGGCTGCCAGAAGAGCAAAGTGTCGCTTGTAGAGAACGGAGTCTTTCGAAACGTCGTCTCCTCCCGAATATCCCAGCACCGTTACGGTGCAGCGGCAACCGGCCACGAGCTGCCACTGCCCAACCCTCTCGGAGAGCTGCCGACCAACCTTGTAATCCGAGGCAGAGGAGCCACCAAGACCCCGGAGGAGCTAATCGGAGAACTTGACAAAGGGCTCTTAATTACTAGATTCTGGTATGTGCGAGAAACGGAGCCAAAGACCAAGATAGTGACCGGCATGACAAGGGACGGAACGTTCTTGGTGGAAAATGGTGAGATCAAGAGACCCGTGAAGAACTTGCGATTCAACCAGAGCCTCCTGGAACTGTTCAGCAAAGTCGACGCGGTCTCTGAGCCAGTGCGGAACTTCTCCGAGTTCCAGCAGTTCAGAGTCCTACAGCCTGGTATTCTGGCGAGGGACTTTAACTTCACGAGCGTCTCTCCCTTCTAAGCCACGACGCAGTTAGACGTAGTCTCAGAAAGGTTCCCCTAGACGGTGCCTTGTTGGTTCTAGAAAACTGATACTTCACGATCTAAAGCCGTTCACCGTGGATTCTTGACCTACCGGAAGGAGTACGTCATCGGCATTCTTTCCCTGATGCCCCTTCTTGTAGAAGGCACGTACAAGGGATTGGGCTGGCTCATCACAATCATCGCCGTATACGTTGGTATCCCTGTTCTCATCTGGAGCCTAGTAGTCGATCGTCTCGTATTCCTGGTCATCGGGATTATTCGATATTTCCGCGAGTCGTCTGGTCACATGTACTATTTTGAGAGGCCGGTGGGACCGCCAGGTTTTTCGCGCCGGATTATGAGGGATTTCCGGGTTCTTCTCTTCGTCTTCGTCTTGTCCGCTACAATTGTTCCTCAGATAACCTCGGTTAGTCCGGCGAACGTCGCGATTGTCAGCAACGAGTTCGTCTACGTTGCCATCTTCATCCTCGCCGTCCCGTCTTCCATTCATGTTCTCTTCTGGGTTCTCGAAGACTCCGGGTTGAGGTGTCATAATCCGAAGAGGGTCACTGTCACGGCTCCCGGGGCGTGGATGTCAAACTGGCTAGCGTCGGTTGGAAGCCTGGGTGCCTTTCTGACCTTCGCCATCTCTCTGGGGGGAAGCCTTGACAGGGCAATCTCGCTCACCACAACCCTTCTCGCGTCCCTGCTGCCCTCATGCATCCTCGCGCCAACCCTGTTTTACCGACGCGTGGAACCGGGTATTCTTGCGAAGGTTCGGGAGAGCAAGACCGCAATGACCATGAACCGTATGTTCGCGCCTCCCGGCAGTCCAAGCACGCCGCCGTCATATCCTCCCAGCCTGCCAGCTCCGCCAGGACGAGCCCCCAACTCCTAGGCCACAGGAACTGTTCGTCCGCGGGACCCGGCTTCAGGTCTCCAGGGAATAGAAGAATCGTCCATTCTCACCCCTATTCTCGATTCTGGGACATGGCTACAATCTCGCCCATGATTCGTTTGGGAACCGCCCTAGATTTCCCGTCTTTTTGCCATTCCATCCAAGCCCGGACCCTGCCCAGAATCGCAGAACTCGCCCATTACCAGTGCCAGACAGGAAATTTTCTCAAGAAAAGAAGGGGGGTATAGTGCAGAGCATCTCGTGACGCAAGAGTGGGGGAGGGGAAACTTCCAGTTCGCCAAATCGCCCATTATCAACCCTAAACGGGAATCTGAGATGCGATCTGATCTTCCCTCGCGAATCGTTCGGGGACTCGGTGGAAAAACGGCAAGTTTCGCCTCGGCGTTCAAGCCTGGATCGCACCCTGAACCGTTAGATAGCCCCGGAATCAGCACCGGACAGCAAATCATCCCGTCCGAAAGTCGGGTATTCTTTGGCGGTTTTGCGTGGCATGAGTGGTCTCCACGGATACGCGTGAAAATAAGCCTAAGCGCCTCGCGGCGAGGGTGATGAGAGGTAAGAGCCGCTCTACGATACTGTGAAGGTAGCAGTCAGGTCAACAGGTGACAGGCTAACCTCCAAGATTCCCCCAACCGTCACGCTGGCTGTGATATCGATGCTGAGCGTGTAAGAGCCTGAGACCCTGACACCCTGATCAACCGATAGATAGATCGTGTGCGTCCGCGTTCCTAATCCACCGTTAATATTCGTGTTTCCAAGATCAGTTGTCTGTCCCGAAGGATTAGTCAGTTTCAGATCTATCTTGATGGTCGTGTTGCCGTTCGAGTTCACATTTGTATCGCTGGTTCTGAATATTCCCCCGGACCTGACCGAAAAATAGTACTCATACGCTGTTATCAGTGACACGTTCGCGGTCGCCTGCGTTGCCGATAGCGACCCTGTTGTCTCCTTGAAGACGATTTTGGAGACTGGAACCATCAAGCCTCCCGCCAACGCTGGAGGAATTACCAAAACAATAGCGGCAATGACGATCACTGCGAGTGCAATAAGGCCCTTCCTGCTCTTCTTCTTTGGTGCTGGAGCTACCATTTCTTGTAAGTCGCCCTCGATAGAAGATGACCATTTTAGACTTGTGCAGATACGAGAACGCGCCTACCAGCGCGTCCTCTTGATTCCCAGCAAGTACGCTCCGTAATTCGTTCCTAGATGAATCGGCGGAGTCACCAATACCACGATCAAGACCGACCACAGACTCAGCGGAAAGACCAATTGTCCGAGGAGCAGACCTCCAAATACAAAATCCAGCTGGTCCACGATCGGAAGCGGACTCCCAGGCTTTATCCGAATACGCCTCTTGAAAAAGGCGCCCAGCAGATCCCCGAGAACCGTTCCCAACGCGATCATAAAACCACCAAGCAACAGCCGGCTGTCAACTGGCGATTCAGCAAGCCCTATCACGGAACCAGCGATTATCCCCGCAAACAATCCGCGAACAGTCTTGTGCCCTCCAAAAATCCTCTCTCCATCCAGAAAGTTCTTTCCCCCATCCAGCGGAGCGCCGCCACCGAAGAGAAGAGGCGCAGCGTTCGCCACGTAAGACGGGCCAATGAACAATAACGCGTCCAGAAATATTCCCAGACTAGATCGCCTATAGCTTGACCCGCTCCGTCAACCAGGCACCGTTATGAAGCAAACCCTACGCGTCCTCCAATCCAGTCTCGCCTATCCTGAACAGTGCACGAGCACCCCTAACGTCTCTACCATCTATCTTCTCTAGAAGACACTCTCTCACATCATGTCTAGGAGTCGGGCGCAGTCTCAAGATCAGATACGACCAGTGTCTCAACGTCCTCGTGGCGACAGGCGCGATAAGCCAGCTCCCACGACTTGGCTGGCTGTGTACCTGTCCAGTCAACAAGATAGTGAGCTCGAATCTTGAGGCGAGATCGGAGAGATAGGCCAGCTGCCTGTTAAGCTCGCGATTGTTGACAAAAACCGTCCCAGGCTTCTCGAGATCAGCACGATAGAGTCCCGTCACCGAATCAACGATCAACAGCGCAGGAGTCCTAGACAGCATCACCTCCAAGCTCTCTGTTATCCGGTTCTGCTCGCGAAAATCCTCTGGCTGAAAAACCATAATGTTCTCGGCAAGCTCCCCACCCCGATCCAGGGATTCGAGCCTTTGAACCGAGAAGGAGAGATCAGCGTCAACAAAGAAAACCTTGAAGCCTCTCGCCGAGGCCTCCAGCGCGGATTGCATCGCCAAGACCGTCTTCCCCGTCGACGCCTCCCCATAGACCAAGTTGATCTGTTTAAGAGCAAAACCCCCCTTCAACAACCGATCCAGGCCACTCGTCCCAGTACTCAGTCCTTCCATAACCAAAAACCAACCAGTCTAGGAGAGACGCGACACTTGCCTAGATTGAATAACTCTGCCTAGGAGGAAGATACTTCCCCGAAGTTAGGCTCTCGAAGGAGAAGACCCTTCTGGTTGACGGTCCCGCGTCCGTAGTACTGGAGGAAGGAACAGCCGCTTCTCTTGCCGCCCCAATCCGGATCGGCGACTCAACAGTCGTAACAGAGCATCAAAGAATCGCAATAGAGACGGATACGGAAGCTGTGTTTCAAGTCAGGATAGGAGTGGCCGGCTCTTACAGACAAGTCAACGGTTCGACCATCCCTCCAAGTTGGCGAGATGCAGCGGACGTTCTTGTACGAACACGAGGATTGGCGGTCATTCTGGGAGACGTCGACTCTGGAAAGTCCACACTCTCCACCTTCCTCGCCAACACTTGCATAGACCATAGAGTTCAGACAAGTGTCATCGATGGCGATGTTGGACAAGCAGACATCGGCCCGCCAACGACGACAAGCTCCTCAACCGTAAACAAGCACATCGTCAATCTCCAAGAGCTGAGACCTGAACGATCCTATTTCGTTGGCGACACCAGCCCGTCTTCAATCCCAGACAAGCTCGTACAATCAATCACCCATCTCAAAGACAAGATCCCAACCAGAAGCGAGATCACCATTTTGAACACTGATGGCTGGGTTAGAGAAGATGAAGCGGTCGAGCACAAGCTCAAGCTCCTAGACAGGCTACGACCAGACCTTGTGCTTGCCCTAGGCCTCGATCATGAACTCGACCATATTCTCGAATTGCAAAAGCGTCCAACCCTACGGCTCGAATCCTCAAGCTTTGCCCGGAGAAGAACAAGAGAAGAAAGGAAAAAGGCCAGGGAAGAAGGATATAGACGATTTCTAAAGAACCCGATTCGTTTGGATCTAAGACTCAACACGATCAAGCTCAGAATGTTCAACGCCCCAAAACAACAACGTCTCGATCAAACATCAATGCACAAAGGAACCCTTGTCGGAATACTCGACGAGACGGGAGAATTACTATCGATAGGAAGGATTGAGCGAATCGGGAACGGCATCATCCGTATAACAACAAAGGCTGAAGAAACGCCGAGAACCGTTGAGATAGGAGCCGTTATTCTCTCTTCAAGATCGGAAGAGATAAGGTACGAGCGTTAGATCGAGTAGGCGTCGGGAATCGAGTACACGTAGATCGTGTGCTCGTTATAATTCTCCTTCCGCGAAGGCTTCCAGCCATTGATCATAAAGTCGTGACTTACAATCCTCGAGCCGGGCCGCGCCTCCGATCTCAACTTGGGCTTCAACCGTTCATTGGCGTACGTAGTAAGATACAGAGTGATCAGGGTTGCGTCCTTCAGGTCCGCCTGAAACAGGTCTTTGTTGAAAATGTGCACCTTCTCCATTAACTTGAGTTTCTCAACTTCACCGGACGCCTGTTTGAACAGGTCTTCCCTAATCTCATAACCGACAGCGGATTTGATCCCGAAATCTTTGACAGCTGTGGTCAAGATGCGACCGTCGCCACAGCCAAGGTCGCAGAGAACGTCGTCTTTGCTTGCTCTTGCAACTTCCAGCATCTTCTTGACAACATCGTGCGGAGACGATACAAATGGTGCACAGCTCATGAAACTGACTCTCTGGTTTGAAGTGAGGTCCAAGCGCGATTCAAGCTATTTTAACTCTCTCTCCCGCAAAATGCGATCATCCATCCCATCGAGGAATTGTAAGCTTCCTCCTTCACTACCATGCTAGAGTTTCGAAACATTCCGCTACCAACCAGTGTTTCAGATACAGAACACTCATTACGTTTGAAACCGGTGAAGGAGGCAGAGATGAGTTAGTCTTGCCGCGAAGGAAAGAAAGGCTCACGATCAACTCTCCGGAAGACGAGTTTGAAGCATCCGATGTTCAGACTCACCAACGGCACGACCCACAAGAACTCAAGATATACATCAAACAACTATCGAAAGCTCTGAAATTCCTACCGTTGGGAAGCCGAGCCTACTACGCTGTAACCGGAGAACTTCTCAGAGCAAGCACACAGCTGAAGGCCCTGGTTCCAACAGGAACTGCAATGAAGGGCGAACACTAGACTACTCTTTTTTCATCGAAGAAACTATCGCAAACCTCTGGCTCGAACTCGCCAGCTGCTCGAGCTTTACGAAATAACTATAAACCACAGAGCCCCGCGAGACCCCGAAAGCGTTCCTTCATGGCTTCTCAAACGCTCGGCGACACACGGATACACGAGCTCGCACAGATCCAACTGAAAGCACCTATCCTCATCCAAGGACTCCCCGGACTTGGCTATGTAGGAAAGGTTGCAGTCGACTATTTCATAGAGAAACTAAAGCCCGAAAAAATGGGCGAACTATACTCCAGCTACCTCCTCTTCCCGGACGGCAACCTCGGCATCAACATCTCAGAAGACGGAACATACTCTCTACCACGATACGAATTCTACGGCTATGGCGAGCTAGATCCAAACGTCATCCTCCTCACAGGAGACGCCCAACCAAGCGTAACCGGACAATACGAAGTCGCAAGCATCGTCCTTGACTTCGCCCAACGATTCGGGTGTAAGGCCGTCTACACGATGGGAGGATATGGCACACGCTCCGGAAACGACGTAGGAGCCGTCTATGCCGTTGTCGGAGAGGTTGCGCTCGGAGAGCGCTTGAGAAAAATGGGAGCAAAACTTGCGAAAGGAGGCGCCGTCACAGGAGCGGCGGGAGTAATACTCGGCATCGGCCGACAACGCGGCATGCAATGCGCAGGCCTACTCGGTGCAACTACGGGAGCCTATCCGGACTTGGAAGCCGCAAGGGCCGTGATCCAGATGTTGACTGGGCTGGTCAGTATTCCGGTTGATCTTAAAGAGCTGGATTCAGAGATTGAAGACATGCGCAAAAAGATGGAACGTTTCAGACACGCAGAAGCTGAAGAGTCCAAGGAAGGCGAAGAAAAGCCCGAGGAAGGTAAGGACCGCTACATTACTTAACTAGAGAACGTTCCTTCTACTTTCGGATTTGGACTGGAGCCTATTCCTCTCATCCCATTTTATAGCAGGAGAATACTTGAGAGCGGGTTGAAGAGGATTTGCTCGAAGCGAGTCTGGAAAGGGATGGCGCAGTCCACAAGGTGAGCCTTCTTCCGGTAGAAAACGCGGTTTTGGCGTTTTTTTATGATGATATATTCAGGATTGGCACTTTGGCTGTCTCTACTCCAGGCTTGCGCGAGGGAGGACTAGGAACTTCATCTGTTCTTCTCGGCGGGAAATACCTGATCGCTGCGAGGGCCTTGTCGGAGAGAGTGGCAGCAATCTACAACAAAATGAGCATAGTATCGATAAACACGAAGCTCTCAGAAGGCGAGGCCCTCCGACTCTACGCGAGCCTCCTTGACAAGGCTAGATCTGGCAAAAGTGCTGACTCAGCTTCCTCTAAAGGTTGAAGAGGAAACCCACTGCGATTGTGATCACTGTGGCAGTGAAGGCAATCGCTGCCACAGCATCATCCAATCTCTCAACGCTCATCGGATCGTCATCCTACGAGTAATCATTGAGAGAATGTTCTGTACAGTAGTCGAGTATGTTGGCTTGTTCTTCGACATCTTACTCACTCCAGAAAAGCTGAGGCTAGGCGGGCGTTATCCTCTCTGTAACAACGCGACCTACTCGTTCCCTTCCGCGACTCTTTAATAGGAAAGAAGAGATTTTGGCGTGTTGTCAGTCGCGTGCGGTCTCCCTTAGAGTCTTGGCTCTAGAATAGATGGAAAACTATCGCCAATTGTTCAGCTTGTTTGAGCCAGAATCCTTGACCTCGACGCCGTTAAGTCCATTGATCCACTCGGGGACTATGACTGCCCTGATCAGTTCTTGGATTGTTATTCCCCTTCGTTTCGCGATCTTTTCTAGTTCGCGATAAATCATGTCGTCAAGCGTCTGCATGAACTTGGGCAGTCTAAACACCACGGTTTCTCGGGATATCAATGTCAGTTCAGGGGTTGAAATAAAGTGCTGATGTAACTTGTAGAATTCCAAGGAAGTGACAGGCTTGAGGCGTTGGGAGCTCGATCAGTAAGGTCTTCCTCTAGGTCGGAACGTCTCCAAGAATCTGGCGCGACGCAGATTCGACTCTGGAACGGTACGACTCATTCGTGTATACTCTCACGAGGTTCATGAACGTCTGAAGAACCTGCGCGATCTTGGAAGCCTTCGATAAAGGGACTTTCTCCTTTTTCCCATCAGGGGAACGCTTGAAAACGGGTATGTCCATGGAAGGAAGGACCGAAGTATGGTGGTACGGAACTGATGGTTGAGTAGGCACGTCGATTGTGACATCTTCCAGTGCAATCTTCGCCTTCCTAGCAATCTGTTTTTCGATGTCCGCGCGAACCCGTTCGTCTGAGATGACGTTAGACGCCAGCTCTTCACCGGAAAACAGGGTACGTTCATAAGCGCATTTGAGAAGTCTTCTATGTTCCAAGTCCTTCATTATCTTCTCGGACTTCTTGCACTCCTTCAGCCCTGTCCATACTTTGTAATCATCAAGCTTGAGATAATCCTCAGGTACATCAAAGTCCAACAAATGGAGTTCATCTCTTGCCACTTCCAAAGCCCTTACCATCATAATCTGAACTGCCCTAGAGGCTTTGTGGAAGTATATCGTTCGAAACGATTCAAAACGTGCAAGCAGGAAGCTCTCAAGAGTCGCGACCGCCGAATCGTCGATTGACAAGTCCTTGTCAATTACATCCATCGCGTACAGGAGGCGATGAACATCGAAGGAGCCGTATCCTGCCCCTGTATGAAAGGAGTCTCTAACAACATAATCCAATTTGTCGATGTCAACGCCGCCGCTGATTATCTGGTCTAGGTATGGCCGTTCTCTACTCGCCAATTTTCCAACTGCCAATCGGCCCAAAATATTGGTGTCGAGGCCCGCGGCCTCGAGCCTTTCAGCTATGTCCGTCTCTCTTACGAGCCATGGAACAAAGTCCTCATGACGCTTACCCAGGTATTTTGCCAAGAGGGGTTCAAAGACATGCGAAAAAGGGCCGTGCCCAATGTCATGAAGCAACGCGGCCAAGCGCAACTGTTCTCGTTGACTTCGAGGCAACTCTATCGGAAGCACATCCCCAAGAGTACCTGCGAGATGCATTGCGCCAATTACATGCTCGAACCTAGTGTGGTTTGCGGCGGGATAGACGAATTCTGAGCCAGCAAGTTGGCGGATGCGCTTGAGCCTTTGAACAGGCTCGGTATCGATAACTGATCTTTCGGTCTGGCTGATTCTGATATAGCCATGAATCGGGTCTTTGATGAACCCGCCAGACTTCTCGGTCATCTTTCTCTACTATGCTGAGACAACATTATGTAGTTAACTTCTCATTCGAGTATTGAGGAGTCTCTTTTTATCCGGGTTACTGCGATTCGTTGAAGTACGGACTGTATCTTGAATGGTTCAGGATAAGATTCTCTGCTTCGTTTGTTCAGTGAAGGGTCTTGAGACGACGTTCGCAACGTATTACGAATTGCAAGACCATCTCTACAAAGACCATGATATGACCAAAGATCCTGCAATGGAAATTTTCACCAAGCATAAGTCGTTGGCAACAAAGGCGGCTCCGACAAAGTGATCGCGCTCATGCCTAGTTCCTCAACCTCTTTCCAAGCATGATTGCGTTTGGCTATCCCGATATTTCTCTGGAATCCTAGGGACTTGGGTTGAAGAAGGCGTGAGACTGGTTGCCTAGCTGAACGGGAGTATTGACACGATAAGAACTACGAGTATGACGCATATGATAAAGGTCAGCATGCTCTGTTGAGTGCTGAATCCTACAGCGTGCTTTACCGCGAACACGCTGGATATTCCAATCCAAGCGGCGCCAACTGCCCGGATGACCTCAAAGAGAATTGTTGTTGGGCCGGACATCAAAACGAAGAGCAGCCCTGGGGCCCACGAGAAGAAAAAAGGACGGGAGAGCCCCCAATAACCGATTGTTCTCCGGAAGAGTCTTGTAACGATTAGGAAGGTTGTGCCTGACCAGACAAAAGCGATGACGAGGGCCGAGAACAACCCTATCAGGGTAATTGTGAGGACGTCAAGGAGAGACGTCCCAGCGAGGAAAAAACCAAAGCCGGCACCGTAACATAACCCGATTATTGCCACAACAAGAAGGGACTGGGCAGTGGCGCTTGGATCATCCCGCAGTTGTCTGAAGGTTTCTCCATCGAGTCTTGCGGCCCTCAGCATCCGGGATCCCATCTTCTTGAGATTGAAGTCTTGTGTGGTAGCGAATAGCCCGGTCATTGTGTCAGCGTCTCTTTCCAGTTTTCTCAACGTCGGCACTTATCAACTCATGGGAAAGATAGCCCGGTCGCTCTCGTGTTATCTTGAGAGGAGACATTCTGTAAGATTAGCTGATAGCTTGTCAGAACTGATTGAAAGGGGCAGTAGCATCTAGATTGTCATTTGGATGAAGGCGAGGATTAGTAGGCCTACGACCGATGTGAGCAGCGCCCGTTGCGTGTTGAAACCCATCGCGCTCCTTAAGGCGACGACCTCTGCAGAGACGATCCATGCAGATGCCACGACAGCTATCGCTGAGGACTGCGACTGCATGCCCAGTTGCGTTCTTGTCCTCTTTGAGCTCGCGGAACGTCTCCTTGTCGAACCTTGCGACGTGATAGATTCGTGATCCGAGCTGTCGGATCTTGCGTCCGGTGATAGGGCGTTCTTGTCCCTGCACCAAGTTCCTTGCTCTGTGATAGGCCCAGACTTATCAACTAATAGTAGGAAAATCCATCTATCTCGGTGGCGGGAAGTATGTCTCAGCTCGCGCTTGCGCTGAAGGAGAAGCTGGTCAAGAAACCGAGTTTCAAAGTTGTTGCCATGCCGGACTTCTTTCTCGACTATGTTCTCGCTTTTCCAGGCAAGCTAGACCAGATGACTGGGACAATGGTTAGTGTTGCGGGTAGAGGCGGTGGGAATCTCCTTGGCTGGAAGCACTTGGTTGGCAGAGGGGGGAACGCGTCCAACTTTTCAGCCCATCTCTCGAGGCTTGGGGTAAACGTTGTTCCGGTGATCGAAACGGATGAGTTTGGGAGGACGGCTCTCGCTCAATTTTTGAAGGACGTGGATCTGTCTCACGTTACGAGTTCAGGGTCGCTTTCAAGCACGCTCTCTTTCGAGGCCGAGCATTCGGGAAGACGGGTCAACATTATGGCTAGCGACCCCGGGTCTCTCTCAAGTTTCGGCCCCGAGAAACTATCTGAAAGGGATTGGGAGTTGATCCGCGAGGCCGATTTTGTCTGTGTGTTCAACTGGAATCAGAATGTGAAAGGAACCGAACTTGCGGAGGAAGTGTTTCAGATCGCTAGGAATGAGGGAAAAGGTTTGACTTTCTTTGACCCTGGAGATCCTACGTCGAGGGCGGGCGAGATTCCGAAGCTCAACGAGCGGGTTCTCTCCAAGGGACTTGTCGACGTTCTCAGCGTCAACGAGAACGAGCTCACCCAACTGGCCTCTACGGTTGGCGAGGCTGGGGGCGGGTTTGAGGGAGAGGAGGAGAATCCATTATTCCAAGCCGCCAGTGTTTTCAGCATGCTTGGAAGTAGGGTTGATCTCCACACTCCGAACTTCTCGGCCACTTTCATCGATGGTCAGAGAGAACGAGTGTTATGTGCTAGCACGACGCCGGTCAAAGTTACTGGGGCAGGAGACGCGTGGAATGCTGGTGACATTTTTGCGCACGGCATCGGGCTCGGCCACAAGGAACGGTTGACCTTCGCGAACGCTACTGCAGCTGCGTACATGAGAAGGCCGGATCTAGATCCTTGCTCCTTGTCAGAGATTCTTGATCAGGTCGGAGAAATCGAGAAACTCAATTCTCGCTAACCAGTAGCCATTTCTTTCAACGCTTCATAATGGACTGAGGGTCTTCTTCTATCGGTTCACCACTCTTAAATCGGCTTATGACAGGTCAAGTGTGAAGCTGGCTAGGACGAGTGCCAACGGGTTCCAGAGAAAGTGTGGCGCCTTGAACTGCAAAGAAAGGATGCTATCATAATTGCGCAAGATCGCTGAGGGAGTTTACAGGATTCCAGCAAGAGCGGCCAACACATACCTCGTTGAAGCTCCCAAGGGTCTAGTGTTAGTGGACAGTGGATTGCCAGGGAGCGAGAAGAGGATTCTCAAGGCTATCGCCAAGCTAGGAAGGAAACCCTCAGACTTGAAACTTGTATTGCTGACGCACCGGCACTTGGACCATATTGGGAGCGCGCCAGCGTTGAAGAAGCAGACTGGAGCGAAGTTGGCGTCTCACCCGTTCGAGAAGCCCTATGCGGCTGGGACTCTGGTGATATCGGCTCCGAGCGCTTGGAGTCTCTATGGAAGAATCGTGAGAAAGCTGACGACGCTTGAATATTGGTCGCTGAAGTTGTTTCGGATTATCAAGTTCCAGACAACGCACGTGGATCTCGCCGCGGACGAAGAGTCGGTTTTAGATGGAGTGGGTTTGGACGGGTCTGTGGTCTGGACGCCGGGACACACTAAGGGATCGGTTACCCTTTTTCTCAATCAGCCTAGTGTAGCAATTGTCGGTGATCTATTGCGGTCTCGTCGGGGCCGGCTTGTGGAACCTTTGCTGATGGAGAGTATTCCTCAGACCCAGGCGAGCGTGAAACGGGTTTTGGACTTGGGTCCAGAGATCATCTGTCCAGGACACGGGAGGCCTCTGCCTGCATCGAGGGTAAGGATCGAGAAGAAAATGGTGAAGCCTGTGGTTGTGGCGAAGAAAAAGGAAGAGGAGGAGGATTTGGAGGAGTTAACGTCTGGCCTTTTCTAGTCTCTTCTCTACATCGTCCCAGTTGACGACGTTCCACCAAGCGTCTACGTAGGCGGCGCGGTCGTTCTTGTATTGTAGGTAGTATGCGTGTTCCCAGACATCGAGGACGAGAAGTGGGACTACTCCTTGGACTGTTAGGTCGTTGTGTTTCTCGGCTTGGAGCGTGATTAGTTGTTGTGTCCATGGTTCGTAGGCTAGGATGGCCCAGCCGCTTCCTTCGACTTGTTTGGCTGCTGTGCTGAACTGTTCTTTGAACGAGTCGAACTTGGCAAAGTCGGTGTTGATCTGGTCGGCTATTTTTCCGCCGGGTTTTCCTCCGCCGCTAGGTTTCATGTTGGGCCAGAAGGTGCTGTGCATCGTGTGACCTGAACCGTGGAAAGCGAGGTCTCGTTCGACTCCTTTGACGTCGACACCGGCGAAGCCTGTCTCGCGGGCCTTCTGCAGCTTGTCCAAGGCGGCGTTTGCGCCGTTCACGTATGCGAGGTGGTGTTTGTCGTGGTGTAACCGCATTATCTCTTCAGATATTGTCGGGACGAGCGCGTTGTACGCGTAAGGAAGATCAGGCAGCTTGTATCTGTGATGAGGCATGAGGCCTCGGCTGTTGTAGTGTTGATAAAAAACTATGCTCAAAGTGCGCTTGAAGCTCGGGGAAACCACTCATGCCACGTAAAACCGCCAAAGAATACCCCACTTTTTTGATGGGACGATTTTCTGTCTGGCACGGATTCCAGGCGAGATTGCTGATTCAGGGCACATTCCATGCTTAGATGGGGAGGCGAAACTTGCCAATATTTTAGCCAATCACGAACGATTCTCAGAGGAGAGTTTAGAGCCGGTCCCAGATCGCCGAACAGGGTTCATTCCCGGCCAATCTGGAAACAAGTTGACCTCCCAAACACCGGACCCGCGACGCGGGACTCTGTCGCTAAGACCCCCTATTTTTTCCCGGAACATTTCCTGTCTGGCAGTGATAGTGGGTGAGACAAGTTGATCAGGGCGCAATCCGGGCTGGAATGGAACTGGAAAGATGACGACATTTCCGAACAGATTTGGGGAGAGTTACCAGAGGGGTCCCAGAATCGAGGTCGAGGCTTGAAATGGGCGAGTTCTTCTCATCGCAAACCCGAGACTTCCGCCGCCCGTAGAAGTTGCTAGCCGGGATAACCACATGGAAATCGGAAACCAGTATAGGACGGCTCTCCCACCTGTCAGATTGGACTTGCAGCTTCTGAACAGTTCCACAGTAGACTGAGCGCATATGGAAGTAACAGGATACCCAGACCAATTCGCCGACTTCCTAGTATTCCTATGCGAGAAATACCATGTAGACCGGAACCGACTGTTTGTCGAGTACAGTTCCAACCCGCCTCCCCCACTCAAAGATACAAGGGCAGGCTACTACGAAGGACTACTCTCGTTCCGCGAAAAAGACGGTAATACCGAATTCCTAATCACCGTCTTCCAGATTTCACGCGAGCCTCTTCTGACCCTCGCTCACGAATTCGGCCATTTGGTTAGGAACTTGAAATCTGGAGACTTTAACAGGCATATGCGTCCGCCGGACGACGAGGCTGAAAGAGTGCTTGACGACCAGGCCCTGAAAGACCTAGCCGAGTTCCAAAGACTTGATCACCGCTAATCCTCTGGCCATCATAGAATCGCGATTCGAATCTTTCTTCGGACCAGAACCCCTTGAGTCAGAAGGATATTTGGATTGAAGGTTTCGAATCTCGGGGGAGACGGTTAGACTCAGAGACCGTTAGTACTTAGCCTCCCGCAGAGTGATTCTCGTCGGCCTGCCCCGATTCGGAGCAGAAGAAAGCTAGCCAGAAACACAGCCTGTCCTTCCGGGCGAGGCTTTTTTATGAAATAGGGCTTTAGCCGCGCAGGAATTTGGTTCTCTCCACGCCAGTAGGCGTCATAGTTATCGGAGTCTTCGTCGGCACCTACATTCTCATTCTCTCGGACAAGTTCCACAAACCCTCCGCAGCGGTTCTCGGCGCGACCCTGATGGTAGGAACCGGCGTTCTCACTGAATCGGACTTGTCCTCAGCGATCAATTGGCAAGCTCTTGGTGTCCTGCTCGGGATGTTCATCATCGCCTCATCGCTCCGCGAGGCAGGATTCTTCGAATGGGTGGGACTCCACCTCGCCCGGTCAGTCGACGCCCATCCTATCCGGATGTACATCCTCCTGCCCCTCATGACCGCGGGAATGGCCTCTCTGCTAGACATCGTGACCGTTGCGCTCTTCATCGTTCCACTCACTGTCGAGGTGTTTGAAGGACTGGAGATCGACCCGGTCCCATTCGTCATTGCCGAGGTTCTCGCCGCAAACATAGGCGGCATAGCGACCATGGTAGGGGATCCAACAAACATCATTATCGGGTCCTCTCTAGGACTTACCTTCAACCAGTTTCTCCAGAACACAGCGCCTATCGCTCTAGCTGCCATTGCGGTGAATAGTGTCCTACTCTACTTGAAGAACCGGAATTTTCTCCATCGGGATGCGATGACGCGTCATCGGCAGAGACCAGTTCTCGATTTGCGAAGCCCGTCAGAGGCTGTGAAGGACCGAGGACTGCTGCGGGTCAGCCTCGTATCGCTGTTGCTAGCGGTCAGCTTCCTTGTCGTCCACACTTTTCTCGGGGTCTCAGCTGCTCTCGCAACTCTTCTCCCCGCATTTCTGATACTGGTCTATGAGTCGTCACGGTCGAACGAGGTCCAACACGTTCTCGCTCGGATAGACTGGCAGATCTTCTTCTTTTTTGGGGGACTCTTCATACTAGTCGCCGCTCTCGGAAAAACCGGAGTTCTCTCAATGCTCGGAAGCGAAATGATCCAGATATCAGGAGGAAACCTAGCGCTTTCCGTGACCCTCGTTCTCTGGGTCACCGCGTTGATTTCACAGCTCGTGGACAACGTGCCACTAGCAACGGTCTTTATTCCCGTCATTGCGGCTATGGCTAGCACGCCCGGCGTACCAATCGCTCCATTAGCGTGGGCCCTTGCTGTCGGAACGGGAATAGGAGGAATGGCCACACCCCTCGGTACGGCTTCCAACCTTGTCGCGCTGAACATTCTAAACAAACCGAAACAACGGTTGAGCTTCACCCGTTTCGCAAAGAGATCCATACCATTGACAATAATCAACCTAGCTATTGCGAATCTGATACTACTACTTCGTCTCTAAGACGATTAGGACGAAAGTAGCGTCAAGATAAGAGATACAGCACTCTTTTCTACGCCTTCCCACTGAACTGTCAGATTCGTTAGAAGTTTCAGTTTCGCTTTCCCCCTAGAGAATGAACGCTATGAACCAAGTGATCCGTCGAGTCAAGAGCTTCTTCCAGCTGGGCGAGAGAGACGCTTTCACCCGAATCGATGAGCTGGCCAGCCTGGGCGAGGAATCGCTTCACCTGCTAATCAAAATACTTACCAATTCACCTAACGGACTCTCGGACATTGAAACATGCACAAACAGGATTAGTCTGTTGGAGAAACAGGGCGACAAGATAGTTCAGTCGCTCGAGGAAATGTTCGGAAAAGGGTCCATATCCGCGATTCTCATGAGAGAGTTCGAGAGACTGGCTGACTCTGTCGACGGTGTTCTTGATAGAGCTCACGCCTTGTCACGGCAGATCAGAAGGGTCACCAAGCGGCCCTTACGCGAAGCCAAAGAATTCGACGCGATCATTCGCAAAGACCAGGTTCGTCTAATAGAGATCGGACTCGTCCAGCTCCAAGCTCTCCGGAAGCTCTTCCACGTTGCGGGCTCAGACATGAAACAATCACTTGAACTGGCGAAGCAGATTGAACTGCTCGAAGAACAAGGAGACGATATCAAAGACAACATGCTTGATGAGATCTATGGATCATGGGAGGTTCTCGACTACGCCTCCTTCCACAACTACATCGAAACCACAATCGAGGCTGATGACATCCTCGATCGGTGCGAAGATGCGTCAGACCTCGTCATTGTGATAATGAAGGGTCTCGGCGCTTAGGAAAGCAAAGCTTGAACATTTCCCTAGACACTTTATCGCTTGTTCTAGCTGGGCTCTTGGGAGCAGTTGTGAGCGGGAACAATATCTCCGCATGTTGCGGGACGATTATAGGCAGTGGAATGGTCAACAGACGATCGGGAATCACGATTGCCATTGCGGGCTATCTACTAGGATTGTCCGTCGAAGGTCCCAAACTCTTCAAAGTCAGACAAGCGTTCCTCCCCACCGAAACCAGCACGGAGATCTTCTCGATACTCCTAGCCACGCTTCTCATCTTCATTGGTGGAGAACTCACAAGAGTTCCCCTCTCACTTTCAAAAGCGTTAACGGGGACAATCCTAGGCGTAAGCTTCGCGATCGGGACACTTCAGCAAACCGACTATCTGATTCTCATCCTAATCTTCTGGGTTAGCGCGCCAATAGTAGCGACAGCTCTCGGCATGTTCTTCGTTAAGCTCGACGACCGGTATAGCACTAGAAACCTATGGGTGAAACTCTCACTTCTCAAAGCGGGACTAGTAGTGATGGCCTTCCTTTCCGCATACGTCACAGGCAGCAACGCTCTAGGACTCATCGCCGGAGTACCATCCAACCAGCCTCAGATCGCAACCGTTGCAGTCGCCACTGGAAGCGTTCTTGGAGCGTTTGTTCTTGGTCGAGGAGCTCTGCGCAGACTAACAGAGGGGATCTATAGCCTCAGATACCCCAACGCATTCTATTCTCAGCTACTCGGCGCGGGAACCGTCGAACTGGCCAATCAGCTTGGGGTTCCATTGTCCACTACTGAGACAGTTTCCTCTGGAATCATAGGGTCCGGCTTAGCAAGCAAAATGCGGGTCATGAACGCTAGAAACGTATTCCTCCTCATTGCAAGCTGGGTTATATCACCGGCACTAGGTTTTCTTCTTGGCTATGGTTTGACAATAGTGCTTCGTTGACCGCGAAAAGTATCGGGCTGCACACTGCCAACCAGAGATATCCAGCTAGAAAGCTGCCCCTGCACCAGAGCCGTTATAAATGAACAGGAATATTGAGCGGCTTGGAGCGATGGAGTCGTTAGTAATTTCTCCAACCGCTAAGCCAAGAAGCTCTTCAGACATCACAAAAGAAAGTTGAGAATGAGAACAAGAATCTTATCATTAGACAAGCACCCGCAGGATCAGACTATTGGGTTCAAACTTGGAGGATACTGTTAAGATTGCCTCAAAGACTGGTCATCGGCCGAATTCCAGCGACCTTGCTGATATGTAGCCTCGCCATTCTAGATGCATTCTTAGTCGCACCGTTAGTAGCATCCATTGTTCAAGCTTCTGCGGTCTCTCCTTCAATGTTTGACCATATTGTTGTTGTCATGCTGGAGAATCATAATCTGAACCAGATTTATGGAAGCAGTTCTGCTCCCTACCTCACTGGACTAGGAAACACGTGGTCTTTCTCACAAGGATACACCGCTGTTGATCATCCGAGCGAACCAAACTATCTTGCGCTCGTTTCAGGGCTGGCCGGAGATTGCAGTAATCCTTCTCCTAACCTAGGTGGCTGCCTCTCAGGCGGAGGCGATAGCACTAGCGACAGTGGTCCGACCGCGCCCAGCGGGTCATATTCCTCGGACGCTGCCAACATAGTTGACCGGTTGGAATCAAATGGTCTCACTTGGGACGCTTACTATGAGGGTTCCTCCGGTGGCTGTGACCAGTCCTTCGGCACAGCCTACCATGCTAGCCTTCTATTCATGAATGACATTGCCAGGAGCTCGGCCAGATGCTCGCACATCCACTCGTTCTCCACCACCAACCCCACCAGCATGGTCTCTGAGCTTGACCACACAGGGGCAAATATGATCTGGATTAATCCAGATAACAATCACAACATGCACGACAACTCCGTCTCGTCGGGCGATACTTACATGAGCACTCTTATCCCTCAGATTCTCGGCTCAACTGAGTTCAAGACGACCAAGGCGGCTCTTTTCGTAACATTCGACGAGGGCAACGGCAACAACAACTATCCGAGCGATTATGTCTACACGGTCTTCGCCGGACCCGCGGCGAAGCTGGCCTACAAGTCAACTAGCCAGTATACTCACTACTCGTTTCTCGCCACGCTGGAGCAGAATTGGGGTCTCACGTGTATCGTTTCAACCGACTGCAACGCCGCTCCTATGACGGAGTTCTTCGGACCCATGACCCCGCCCGCTACAGGAGGCTCAGCGGGTACGTTCCTTGGACTCTCCAACAGCATATGGCTGATCATAGTCGGCGGAATCATCGGGTTCGTTGCCTCGCTTACCCTTCTCATCATCAGAGCACGGGCGAAACTGAAACGCACGAAGCAAACGATGAACCAATAAGGTCCCTAGTCCTTAGCGAATACCTTAGAATTTCTTTCCACGAAGACTGGACGATATAACGAGACTTTGCAGCCGCTTAGAATTTCTCTCATCCTTGTCCCATGGTTACAAGAAGGGTTTGTTTCAGCCTTCATAGTAATATCCAGGGAAAGTATTTGTCTCCATTCACAAGAAACGTGACGTTTGTCCTCTCACTTCTGCTGCTGCTCCCGTCCGTTGCTATCGTTGCTGCACCGCCTCCCGGGCCGAACATCAGCACACCCAGCATCTCACCATCTACGCCAGGACCCAGCGACCAAGTCACTGTAACAGCGACGGTCACCGCCGGAAATTCAGGACTACTGAACGTGACCTTGGTCTATTCAACTGATAATTGGAAAGCCAGTAACACTACTGTTGTGGCATCGTACAATTCGACAAGCCAGCAAGCCACAGCGCACATACCTCCGCAATACAACGGAGGGCATGTGGAATACTACATTGTGGCCTTCGACGGCAATGGTAACAAGGCTGTCAACCCAACCAAAGGCACCTACTTCAGCTATACGGTCACCGCACCACCTGCTGGCACTACGACAAACACGTGGATAGAGCTAGCGCTCGTTGCCGCCACTTTAGGGGTCGGTGGAACAATAGCGTTCTACTCGCTACGCCCGAAGACCAAGGCAGGCTCAGCGTCAACCTCACAAAGCTAGATCTTACGATCTCGAAAAACAGCACCATTTCAGCGAGGACTAGATGGCCGCAGAGCAACCTTAGGACTCATATCATCCCATTGTTTATTCTACAATCCGTTTAGTTTTCTGAACCTTCGGACATGAGCCGTGATGAGGCTGGCTCCTTCTTGCTCGGGCCAGCAAGGCGCCTTTCCCTCAAAGACAATGTTATGGTGATGATCCCAACGATGGTCCCTGGTATGGCGTAGAACAGTGTGACGATGGAGATTGCGATGGCACGCTCGTATCTCGTGCTGGATCCGAGCAAGACGATGATGCCGTTCACGATCCAGATTATTCCTAGGAAGAGAAATGGGAGGGCCATGTCTGCGGGTCGGACGCCTATTGCGGAGACAATTGTTGCCCAGGGTCCCAGTCCGATCATCTGTTCGCCGGTGTAGTAGCCTGTGACTAGTTTTCGTGCGCCATCAAAGGCGAGCCAGGCTCCGAGAATGTGGCTTAGAATCGAGATGGTCGAGGTTGTGAGGCTCGGTTTCTCCATAATCCCGACCCTTCGTGGTATCTCTTGTTGGCCGGAGGATCGTCTAGCAGGAAAAATTCTGCCAGTCCCATTCAGCTATGGTTGGTACGAAGGCATTGTCGGCTGCGCAGGTTTCGATAGTTGCGTCGACGTGGTAGCTGATTTCTACGTGGTAGATGACGCCGATTGCGGACCCTGGCTGAAACGTTGAGTTGTAGAGCTTCAGAGTAAATCCTCGGATAATCACGTATGCCGGGAGGAATAAACCGTAGCCGTAAAGCCCGTGTCCGGTAAAGACAGGTGTCGTCAGTGATGGCATTGAAACGTGAACGTGGTTTGAGTCGTCAAAACTGAGGAACACTATCGAATCAGGGATTCCTTGGCTTACGTTAATCTCTCCGTGGACCCAGGTGAACTGTCCGGGACAGTAGGCACCTTCATTGACGCCGCACTGTGCCCAGGCAGAGTACGCAGTAGAATTTGTTCGGTTCCACACGGAGTAGCCTACTCCCAGCCCGCTCAGGAGTACGCCAAATAACAAGATTCCAACTACTCTCCGTTTCCGTATAGTCTTTTGGAGAAACTTCCCAATACCGTCAATGCCCTGCATTACTTCATCGCTTAGGTTCGACAGATCCTCCTAAACTCTTAACGATTTTCCGTAAGAGGATACATGGCCCGGCGGCTTCCCACCCGCCAGAGGTCACCGTTGAATGCGGTCGCATTACTTCGTGGTGTTTCTTATTAGACGGGAGAATCCTCACTTCTCTCTATGACTGATTCGGGTCCTGTGCTTTCCGATATGGAGGAGGGTGGGGACGGTATGGCAAAGTATGCGCGTATGGTCTTGGAGTTCATCAAGAAGGACGTGTTCGAGGACCGGAAACAGGTGTCCGTGGAGGAGGTTGTCACCCTGATTGCTGCGCTGACTGACATTTCTGTCAGTTTGCTGGCGAAATTCCGGAAGGACCAGGTTGACCCGGCCAAAGCGACGGAGGTTGGAAGGGACGTTTTCAAGTACATGGTCGGACGACTAGGATTTGACATGGACAAGCTGGGAAAATCGAACATCTACGTCTAGCCAGGGTTTCTCTGGCGCGGCGGGATACTTGAGTACGCCCGGGCCCCCTGAAAATTCACGGTACAAATTCACTACTGGATTCAAGACGAGTTTCAGTACAGTTTCGACAACAGTTTCAAGACTGATTTCAAAAGAGATTCAGGACCGATTCCAGTACCGATTTCAATACCGTTCTACCCAGCTGACCTCTTAGCGATTGCTTGCGAATGAATGATTGGTCTAGATGCCCGACTCTCGCGCTTGACCTCAGCTTTCCTGCGCAGTCAGGCGCTCTTCGACTATCGTTCGGCTGGCTTTTGCCTGCCGAATTCGATGAGACCGTCGTTGAACTTGATGCTCGCGTGACTGCCGTTGCAGAATGGCTTGTTGACGGACATCCCGCAGCGGCAAAGGGTCACCTTGTTCCTTACTTCGTGAGGGATACCATCTAATGATTCGATGGTTATCCCGCCACGGACCCAAAGCGGCCCGCTACAACCAAGCGCCGGATCTTCGACTACGCCGATCGAGGGTGGAAGCGTTTGTTCAATTTCCTGACCAGTCTTCTTCTCGTGCACAACCAACCGGCCAGATGGACATTGGTTTGCCTCGCGGATGACCAGTTTTCTAGCCTCCGGATCATCGGTCTGTTCAATCAGACCCCAGATCTTTCCTCCGGGATCACAGAAGCGCGCGAACGCACAGAGGTCTTCCGCGTCACTTAGGGTTAGCGTTGGACCCTCAAAAACTTCGGCCCGGCGTACGTAGGGTCGTCGAGTTGCGGTCTCCGTTCCATCGAACCTGATTTTCGTATGCGTACTATCGCAGAACGGCTTGTTTTTTGAACGACCGCACCTGCACAGACTATACTCCTGTCCGGTCTCAATGGTTTTCCCTTCCTTCCAGTCCCAGGAAAGGCCCTCTTTGTTGGGTGTAATTATCTGGATGGCGAGCGGTACATTCCCTGAAACGATGTAGGGGCCATCCTTGGATACGACAATCTTCCTCCCCGACGACTTCCCCATGTTCATCGAGTTTGGTGGCGTCGATATAATCCTATTTTTCCCGACCTAAATCACCTTAGCTTTGTTGTTTCGTCCGCAGGGAGGAGTACCTGAAGGACGACCCGCCCTGTTTGTCTAGGACCCTCTGAATCCTTTCTGAAGATCCTCGACTAAATCTTCCACGTCTTCGATTCCCACGCTCATGCGTATGAGCGTGTCTTTGATTCCCTGCTCTACTCTTCTCTGACGCGGTATGCTGGCGTGCGTCATGCTGGCTGGGTGTTCGATGAGAGACTCGACTCCTCCGAGACTCTCTGCAAGGGTAAAGACGCGAAGCTTCGTCAGCAGTTTTTCGCAGTCTGCGAATCCGCCTTTGAGTTCGAAGCTGAGCATTCCGCCGGATCCTCGCATCTGGCGTTTGACAACATCGCGTTGTGGATGGTCCGGTAGGCCGGGGTAGTATACCTTGTCAACCTGGGGCTGTTTCAGGAGATATTCGCTGATCTGTTTGGCGTTGGAGTTGTGACGATCCATTCTGACAGCCAGCGTCTTGATTCCTCGCAGCACTAGCCAGCAGTCTAATGGTCCCGGCACAGCCCCGACGGCGTTCTGGAGAAACTTGAGACGTTTACCGACCTCAGCGTCGGCTGTGATTGCGGCACCACCGATTAGGTCGCTGTGACCTCCGAGGTATTTGGTTGTGCTGTGAACTGATATGTCGGCGCCGTGCTTCAACGGGTTCTGGAGATAGGGGCTTGCAAATGTATTGTCGACAACTAGCAGCGCATGATTTTTCTTTGCAATCTTTGAGATGGCTCGGATGTCGACAACTCTCATCAATGGATTGGTAGGGGTTTCGATCCAGATCATCTTGGTGTTCTTTCGAACCGCCTTCTCGACCTTGTCAGGTTGCCTCGGGTCCACGTAAGTGAATTGTAGGCCGTAGTTTCGGAGAACTTGATCGAATAATCGATACGTTCCACCATAGATGTCGTCCCCAGCGATTACATGGTCCCCTTTTCGCAGAAGCATCAGCACGGTGGTCGTTGCGGCGAGACCTGAGCTGAAGGCGAGGCCAACCTTGCCATCTTCAAGGGACACTAGACTTTCTTCTAGAGCGCTACGAGTGGGATTTGCCGTTCGCGAATAAACGTACTTGCCTTCACGGCCTGGTTTAAGCTGCATATACGTTGAAGTGAGATACACAGGAACAGTGACCGAACCCGTTGCGGGGTCAGGATCCTGTCCCGCATGGATGGCTTTGGTGGAAAACCTCATGACAAATTGCGGACCAGTGGGCGCTGATTTAACATATCTTCTGAAACCCGGGCAAACGCTGGAAGGAGGGTTCCGGGACGTACTGGAACGGACCGGAGAAAACAATCGCTCTCGATAACGTAAATCTGGAAGTCCGCAAGGGGGAGCTTTTGGCAGTCTACGGCCCTTCGGGGTCGGGAAAGACCACTCTTCTCTTTCTTCTGGGAGGGTTTGACAAGCCAACGTCCGGGCGTATACTACTGGACGGGATTGAAATCTCGAACATGGATGAATATCGGCTCTCGAGGATCAGACGGAAGCACTGTGGGTTTTGTATTTCAGAACTACAATCTGGTCGAGGATCTTATGGTTCAGGAGAACATCTCGCTGACCATGTTGTTCGAGGGGAAAACCGAGAAAGAAATGAAGGAAAGAACAACTGAACTTCTCGACAAAGTAGACTTGATCGGGAAGGAACGGCACCGACCCTCTCAACTTAGTGCCGATGAGCAGCAACGAGTCGCAATAGCAAGAGCGTTAGCGAACGGGCCGAGGCTTGTTCTGATGGACGAACCTACCGGGAACATGGACCAGGACAATTCACGAGCGATCGTGCAGCTGGTCACGAGCATGAGCAAAGCCGATGGCGTGACCTTCATTATTGCCACCCATAACCTTGAGATAGTCCAAGAAACGCGGTCGAGGTTGTTCTTCAAAGCGGGCCGGGTAGCAACGGACTTCATGTCACATTCGTAAACGAGATACTTCCCTAAGGGGGCCGCAGTTCTTATCGTTCAGGGTTCAGTATTCCCAGCCCTTTCAGTTTGTATTGGAGATGCTTCTCCATGGCTTTCGTCATAAGTAATCCGCTGTTCATGCTGTTGTAGATGAAAAGCCAGTAGTCCTTCTGGGCAGTTCTTTCTCTTCCGATGCCGAGAACGTAGAGTTCAATCTGATCTAGTAGGTTCATCACGTCTCGATCTCTCATGCTTCATCGACCTCTCAAGATACTGGGAAGCCTTGTTCTCTCATCCATTTGTCTGAGAATAACTTGCTGAGATAGTTCCGGCCGGTGTCAGGGAGCAAGGTGACAATCGTCTTGCGTTCATCCAAGCGCTCTGCAACCCTCAAGGCTGCCTGCACTGCCGTTCCTGCCGACCCTCCCGCCATGATCCCCTCTTCCTGTGCGAGTCGTCGCGCCATCCGGAAAGCGTCGGTGTCAGAGACCTGTATGACGTCGTCTACAATCAACATGTCCAGTGTTCCCGGCATGAAATCCTCCCCTATCCCCTCCACCTTGTACTGGTGGGGATCTTCCTTTTGTCGGTGAAAACGTGGATAGAAAATGGATCCTTCCGGATCCGCGCCGACAACCTTCAGGCTTTTTTTCTTCTCTTTGAGAAACCGGCCTGTTCCCGTGATGGTTCCTCCGGTTCCCATGCTGCACACAAAGACGTCGACCTTTCCCTCGGTCTGACGCCAAATCTCGGGCCCTGTTGTCCGGTAGTGCGCCTCAGGATTAGCCCGGTTCTCGTACTGGTTAGGCATGTAGGAGTTGGGAGTCTCTCGCTCCAGCCTTTCTGCGACCTTGGTGTAATGTTCAGCGGATTCTGGTGGAACGTTTGTAGGCGTCACGACCACTTTCGCTCCGTATGCTCGCAGGATTGCCCGCTTCTCTTCGCTCATCTTGTCCGGCATGACGAAGATCATCTTGTAGCCCTTCACCGAGGCAACCATTGCCAAACCAACTCCCGTGTTTCCTGAAGTCGGCTCCACGATCACACTTCCACCAGGGTTGAGGTTTTCCAGCTTGGCGAGAATAACCGGTTTGAGACCTTGAGATACCTTGTTTAGCTGGACGAGAGGGGTGTTTCCGATAACATCCAGTATGGTCTTGTGAACTTCCATTGAGACAGCTGCTTCCTTTCGTCTCTTCAATCAAGGTTGTTTATCTGAATAATGCAGACTCACAACCCTGCTCTTGCTCTAACCGATACGCTTGCCTAGGTCACACGCCTAGAATCTTGCCCGAAACGTGAAAACATACAATATCCACAGTCATAGACAAGATTACTTAGGACCATAATCCGAAGTATCACGAGCCTTAACTTTCCTGTTTTCCTAGCGGACCTGACACGTGATTGTAAGAGTTGTTCCAACGGGTCCCCACCGGCATCCCTGAGCTAGATGATGTGATAGAGGGTGGGCTGCCCAAAGCTGGTCTCTTTCTTGTAGCTGGAACTCCTGGATCTGGCAAGACAGCTTTCAGTGCAAAATTCCTCTATGAGGGTATCCTCAGGGGCGACAAGGGGATCTATGTCTCCTTCGCCGAGGGTCGTGACGCGTTTTTCTCGGAAACCGCGCGCAGTGGTTTGGACTTTGCGAAAGCCGATGAAGCCGGCTTGTTTCTCTACATGGACCTTCTAACCGTCAAGAACGAGGGAATACCCGCAGTGACCCAGGCGATAGTGGACGCGGTCCTCGATTTCAAAGCAACAAGACTAGTGATCGATTCGTTTTCCGCAATGGCCCAAGCGGTCCCTCAACTGATAGAGGCTCGGTCAATACTCCACACAATTCTCGGAAAAGTAATCAGGCAGGCCGAATGTACTACCCTCCTGATCTCAGAAGTTCCAGTGGGCACTTCGAGACTGGGCCTAGGGATTGAAGAGTTCGTCGCCGACGGAGTCCTCAAGTTCACTCAAAAGGAAATAGACGGACGCGTCATCAGGAACCTTGTCATATACAAGCTCCGGGGCACAAAGGTAGGGAGGAGAGAGCACTTGTTCACCCTCGATGGTGGATTTCGAATGCTGAGCCCCTTCGACTCCTCGCATAGCAACAACGGACACCCTTATCCGGTCATCAAGAATACAGCATCGCACTCTTCCACTGGGATCAAGAGTCTGGATACCATTCTTGGAGGAGGGCTCAAGCGGGGAAGTCACATTCTCCTAGAAGTCGGAGAAGACGTCTCATCACCCTCTCTGATGAGTTTCCTCACCCCGATAATATCGAACACAGTCAAGTCCGGCGACCAAGTAATCTGTCTCCCGGTCAACGGAATGTACCCCGAAGAATTGCAAGAATCCCTGAGAAAATCTGTGCCAGAGGGACTTGCGTCGGTACAAATCTTCGACATAACCGGCAAAGGCGGTCCGAACACCGTAGACCTTGGAGGCGCAACGGTCCTCCAGCCATTTGACATGTTCTGGAAGACAGCTAAGAAGCTGAGAAAACCAGACAACCGCCTATTGAGCATTATTGGCTTCGACGCGCTGGAGGCGAGATACGCGAAGGACCTCCCTGCAATGCAGGGCTTGATCATCGAGACCATCGCTAAGGTAAGAAACGCTGGCGATATCATAGTATCAATAGCACGGCCATTCTCCAATACCTTGAGAGAACTTGCCAGCGCCTCAGATGTTCATTTGAGACTTGTCCAGTATGACGGCGTTCTTTGCCTGTTGGGAGTAAAGCCGAGGACAGACTACTACGGTGTCTCTCTCCCGAACAATGGTTCGCATGGACAGATCGAACTGGTCCAGGTTTCTTAATGATGACGGCAACAGTCGGAACGTCGTTAGACCGGCCGCTGATAGAATCTGTCGATGCCGCCCTCAGCGCTCTTGGCACCAGCACAAGGGACTCCGTTCTGCTCTATCTTCGTAAGAGGTACTCCATTTCCTTGGAAGAGATACCTCAGAGGATGGACGAATTCCTCCAGGCTCTCCATTCACTACTTGGATACGGAGCGAGAGTGATAGAGAAGTTGGTAATCGCTAGATTAGTCGAGACGAATGAGATCCCGCTCGAAGAGGCCAGAGGTAGAAATCTGGCTGAGATTGTGACTCTCGCAAGCAAGGGTCGAGCTAAGGCTAGGCCGACAATCTGAAAGACTCTCCCGCGCAAGACTAAATTCTGTTCGAGCAGTTATGTCGCATGCGCAGGCAACATTGACATGCGACGATTCTTCTAGGAGACATGTCTCTTCACGTAGGTCACTTGTTTTTCTTGGCAGCTTTCACGAATAATTCGAAGAATTTGTCCGCGCCGCTTGGCGGATTTTTCTTCTCGGGCTCAGGCTGAGGGTTTTGCCTGGCTTTCGAACCGTTTTGCGAGCCCAAAGACCCCAAGGAACAGAAGCGCTCCTGCTATTGCTGTGACCGTCGAGCTTAGGATCGTAGTGGTCTCTCCCACTGAGCTTATGAGACTGGTTATTTGATCGGTTGGTAGCGAAAGAGTCAGGACCAAGCCCACAATGCTTTGAATTGTCAGCAGGGAGAAAGCCGCGATTATCATAGTCCATGCACGAAACGAGCCGGTTATCCGGGTTACCTTGTAGGCGTAGAATACCACGCCTGCTTGGAAGATGAGTTCTAGAACCGCAATGAAGTAGAGCGTTGGGAGAACGATAGGATCTAGCATTTTTCTTATTGCCTCACTTTCGTTTCTCCGCGGCTCCTCGGAAGAGGTCCATGAATTTCTCCGACGCAACTCTCCGAGGCGAGCCGGTGATTACTCCTTCATAGTTCGTAAATGCAGACTCGATCTTGATTCCTGTCGAGGTAATCTGGAACTCTCTCAATCGCTTGTCATGATCGCTACCCCTCATCTTCAGAACTACCAGAGCCTTTCGCATCGAGGACTCGATCTCGACCGGCTTGAGAGCAACAATACAGTCGACAAGGAAGCTCAATCCTACTTCGGTAACTGAGAAAGACCCTCCTCCCATCTGCGGTGACTCCCAGATGAGAAGGGAGCTTATTCCTTTGGTCTTGAGGTGCATGATCAACCGGTACGCCTCGCGCCTCAGCTCGCTCTCCTTCACGAACATGGCGAGATGGCTCAACGAATCCACAACTACTCGTCTGGGCTGGATATCGCGAAGGGACTCATCGAGTAGGCTCTCGCCTTCCGACTCGAGCAACAGGTTTGGAGAGGTGCATAAGATTCTGAACTTGTTTTCTTCCTCTAGCTTACGAAGGTCCCATCCCAGGTTTTTCGCGTCTCGGTAGATCTGGTCGGGCATCTCTTCGAACGTCACATAGACACCGGATTCTCCAAGCTTGACCCCGTTAACCAAGTACTGAAGGGCTAGCGTCGTCTTTCCGCAGCCAGCACTCCCAGCCACCATCACTGCGTCGCCTTCCATGAATCCGCCATGGAGCATCTCGTCCAATTCAGTTATCCCGGTCCGCACTCTATCACCCTCTCGGACCCTTCCAGAGAAGAACTGGTCGACTCCAGAGACCCCTGTCCTAGAACTTGGTGTTGTCAATTTTCCCAACTCCTTCCAGATTCCTTAGATGTTTCGCGATAGCGTCCAAGACTTCCCGGTCTCTTGCACGGTCCAAGAGCAAGACTTCTGAACGTCCAATCCTCCTCGTCTTTAGGATACCTAAGTTCACCAGACTACGGACATCCTCTTCGATCGCGTTCCCTGTTCTCCCAATACGACGCGCGATGCTGTCAAGTGTGTCGATGAGTCCAGGGTTGCGATGGAACAAGACCAGCAAGTCTCCGGTGGTCTCTGAAGCGAGAAGTGTTTCCAGCATCTGTGCAGCGCTCACTTTTTCTGCGCCTCCGTCGCACAAGCCTCCTTTGCCCTCTCGAGGGACTCACCATAATCGAAGTGCTCTTGAGAATTGTATGGAATATTCAGCTTCCGGAATAGGTCTTTGACTATGACTTTCTCAAGGACTCCTGCCCCACTGCCGAATACAGATTGTAGTTTCCTGTGGAACTCTTTTGGATCGGTTGCCTCATTGAACATGCCCTGGCCATTTAGAACTCCGAGGATTGCTTGACCGAGAGCCGCCTTAACCCCCTCACCGATGCTGAGCTGTAGCATCGACGAGAAGGTTTTCTCTTGAGCCAGCTTTGAGCTGGTCCTGTTTGTCTTCCAGTTTGTTCGGAAGTCGTCCTGAGGCATGGTTGAAGCGGACGAACTCATGACTAGAGCTAGGCTCCTGCTCATTTGTTTCGCTGAGACCCGTTAAAGCGATAAACTCGCTGTAACCCAGCCCGCGCCATTCTAGTTGTTACAAAATCAGCGCTGAAATCGTGAAAACTTTACAATGAACAGGGAGAGATAGGTTACAACAAATGTATTCACTCTGATCCCTGGGTTAAGTTGAGCTCGACGACTCTCGAGGTCTCCTCTGGTAGAAGTATTCCACGAGACCCTAGGCTCGTGTTTCGCTTCAACCCTCAAAGACATGCTGGGCCTTGCAGTTTGTGAATCCGGGTACGGACTTTTAGAGAGATCGACTGATCGTCTTGAAAGAGACAGTTGTCGCTAATCACTTGATTCCAAAGAGCCCGCATGACGGGGTAGACTTTGACAGCGCGGAAGGAACAAGACTTGCGAGGGCGTGAGATACTGGCAATCGCAATGGTTCCCATGATAGTTCTTGGACACGTCGAAGCAAGGCTTCAAGGCGGCTTGACGCGTCGATCATGAGTCGCCGATGTATCCTGTGAGGGATATTTCGAGTAAGCTGCGAATAGTCTGCTTTTCTTGCAAGAAATGCATAAATTAGCGCCACAGCCGCGGGTGCGAAGCCGGACGATTCAAAAATGGCCTCGCTAATCGCGTTCGTTAGCATATTCGTGGAGTCGCCCTACATGGATGACGTAGTGCAGGCCCTATCTCGTCTCGACAAGGTAGTCGACCTTTACGAGGTCACCGGCGAGTTTGACATTGTCACTGTCGTCTCAGCCTCCGACATTGAGGAGTTTCGAGACGTCCTGAAAAACAAGATAATGAAGGTCAAAGGGGTCAAGAGCACCGTGAGCTCAATCGTTCTAAAAACTCACAAGGGCTCCGGGTCCAACAGCGACATCTTGAACCCGACCTCCGCCGTGTCAGCTTCTGTCAGCCACCGGAAATAGATTAACCACCCTTGACTCCTGAGACCATTCTATGGAGGCTGTTAGCAGCTGATCGACCCGAGCAATCTATTCTTACTCATCACGATTCTCCTCATAGCCATAC
>WNFT01000567.1_pt1 | contig 30743 bp, 21 predicted proteins | sample 5400191 | NCBI WGS metagenome assembly WNFT01 (sample SAMN13153359, study PRJNA577476) | soil metagenome | isolation source: 80 cm saprolite under Madrone tree | place: USA:California | collected 2016-06-14 | reverse complement strand
GCGGTCCACACGCTACAGCCGGCCGCCGGCGCCACCGCGGGGCGGGTCGAGTTCGTGAGCGCGCTTCGCTTCGACGCCCTCGATACAGAGGTGCGCCATTATGCGCGCCGGCATCTCCTCGACACTGTTGGAGTGATGATCGCCGGCGCTACGGGCGATGTGGCGACCGGCGCTGAAGCGATGCTTGCCGCGGTGCGCGGCGGCGGGCGCATTCCGGTGCCGGGCCGTGCGTGCCGCGCCGATCTGCTCGATGCCGCATTCCTGGGCGGAACCGCGGCGCATGGGATCGAGCTTGATGACGGCTACCGGCAGGGCTCGGTGCATCCAGGCTGCGCCGTGGTGCCCGCCGTACTGGCGGTGGGCTACCATATGGGAGCAAGCGGCAAAGCCGCAATCGAGGCGATTGTTGCGGGTTATGAGACGGCAATCGCCATCGCCCGCGCATGCCATCCCGACCTGCGCCAGCGCGGTTTTCATCCGACCGGCGCATGTGGGGTGTTCGCAGCCGCGGCGGCGGCGGCCAAGTTGCGCGGCCTGCCGGCGCCGCAGATCGCCGACGCATTCGGCATCGCGGCAAGCAGCGCCGCCGGCCTGTTCGCCTTCGTGAATGGCGGCGCCGACATCAAGCGACTGCATGCCGGGCACGCCGCGCGCGAAGGCGTTCAGGCGGCGCTGTTGGCAGAGCAGGGCGTACAGGGACCCCCGGACGTCATCGAGTCACGCGATGGTTTTCTGCAAGCGTTCGCGTTCGGTCGCATCGACAAGGCGCGGTCCATCGTGCTGCCACCGGCCGTCCCGTTCGGCATCACCGACTGCTACATCAAGCCGTATCCGTGCTGCCGCCATCTCCAGCCCGCCGTCGAGGCCCTCATTGGGCTGTGCCGCGCGGAGAACATTTCGCCGGACGAGGTCACGCGCATCGACGTCGACACCTACCGCATTGCCGCCGAGCACGCCCATACGGGCTGGGACGACTTCGCCAGCGCGCAATTGAGCTTTCCGTATCTGATCGGCCTCGCGTTGCGTTTCCGCGCCATCCGGCTCGAACATTTCAGCGCGGAGGTCCGGCGCGATTCGGCATTCACTGCGATCGCCCACAAGCTGCATGTGGTGGCGACGCCCGAGGTCGACAGCCTGTACCCACAATTGCGCCCCGCGCGGGTCAAGGTGACGACAGGGCGAGGCGTCTTCACACGCCATGCCGACGAAGCGCTCGGCTCGCGGTTGGTTCCGCTGGACGATGCCGGCCTGCGGCTGAAGTTCGATGAGCTCGTGAGCCCGGTGTTGTCGCCGACGCGTGCGGCGACACTCGGAGCTCAATTGTGGGACATCGAAGTTTGTCCGAATGTGCGCGACGTGGTCGAGGCGGCGGCCAGGCCCGCCGGCTGAGGAAGCGGAGTCACCTGCGCCACGGCAAAGCCGACGCCCTCTCCACGAACACCCAGCATCCGAGGCCGAGATCGTCCGGAAACGGCGCAATGATGTAGCTGGCTTGGCGCTCGAACGCGACATGGCCGGCGCGCAGGCAGGCTATGACCTGTTCGAGCGACCTGACGGCAACTCCGTAGGCTGCCATGAACGGCAGATCGGGAATCGCGAGCCCCGGGGATAGCCGTGCCAACGCGGTCGCCGCGACCAGTTGCACCCTGCCGCGGTCAAGATGAAAGGCCGGGCCGGACGGGCTGGCGTGCGCTTCGCGGTCGAGGAAGCGCCGAAAGCGGCCGGCCGCCTCCTCTACGTCGGTCTCAGCGATCACGACGTCGAGGAGACCGATCGCGCCGTTAGGGTGGGTGAGCCATCGCGGCTGCCAAACCGTCCGCTCAGTAAGGTGCGTCAGCGCCTGGATGCGGCCTTCGGGCATTTCGCCCGGCACGACACGCACGACCGAAAATGCCGCAATATCCTCGCCGGTCGCGGTTTCGACCGGGCGCTGCATCGCCACGAGCGGCTGCATGCGAAATCCCGATTGCGCCAGCCGCCCATGAATTGCGCGCGCATCCGCGACCGCGAAGGCGGCGAGATGCACGCCGCGATAGCGCGCCATGGCGGCATCGAACTCCCGTCCAAGCGGCGTGTCGGCAGTCCGGAACAGCACTTCTAGATAACCGCGATCCAGCATGCAGGTAACGTTTCCGGTGCCCGTCGGTTGCGGCGGTCCACCGGTGGGGTCGGGATTGACCTGGACTGAAATCGGCGTGGGCGCAAAACCCGCGCGGGCGAGCGCGCGGCTCGCGCTTTCGGGGTCGGCGACAAAATGGGCGACGTGATCGACGAAAATTTCGCCGCCGACCGGAAGCCGGCGATCGACGTCCACGGTGTGCGAAATGTTCATTTGGACTTGTGCCAAGTTGACCGAGACCTTTCCACATCGTCATGGCCGCGCTCGTCGCGGCCATCCACGTCTTCCGCTTTGCGCGGCATTGGAGGCGTGGATGGCCGGGACATAAGGGCGTTCACGCCCGTCTCCGACGGGCTGCTGCCCGGCCATGACGACTCAGAGATCGTGCCCGTCAACGCTATCCGTTCCGCCGCCTCTCGCTTCAGCGCGGCCCGATCGATCTTGTTGGTGGTCGACAATGGCAACTGGTCCACGAACCAGACGAAACGCGGGTGCTGATAGGCGGGCGCATGCGCGAGCGCAAAGCGTTTGATGTCTTCGGCGGCGGGCTGCTGGCCTGCCTTCGCGATGATGAAAGCGACCGGCTTCTGGCCCTTGATGTCGTCGTCGATTGGCACCACGCAAGCCTGCGCTACGGCCGGGTGGCGCTCCAACATGCGCTCGACATCGTCCGGATAGATGTTCTCGCCGCCGGACACGAACATGTCGTCGGTGCGGCCGAGGAAATAGTGGAAGCCGTCGGCATCGCGCCGAAACACGTCGCCGGTGCGGTAGAAGCCGTCCGCCGTCATCGGCGGCGGCAGGTCTCCCCGGTTGTGATAGCCGAGCATCACGGCCGGGCATCTCATTTCCAGCGCGCCTTGATCGGCCACGCGGCCGCTGTCGTCGATCAGGCGGAGCGCGACTTTCGGGTGCGGATAGCCGACCGACATGTCGGGCTGGGGCAGCCCGTCCGGATGAGGGCCGAACACCACCGGGCCGGCTTCGGTGGTGCCATATGCGTTGGTGACTTTGGCGTCCGGCAGCGTGCGGTGCAGCGCCGCCATCAGGCTCTGGCTCACCGGCGCCGAACCCATGCGCACGAACGCCACACTCGAAAGATCGGTGCGCGCAAGAAGGTCCTGCTCGCGCAGCATCATGGCGATCATCGGTGGAACGGCGGTGAGCCACGTGCAGCGGTGCCGCGTGATGGCCGCGATGTAGTCAGGCGCCGAGAATTGCGGCTGCAGCACGATGGTGGCGTGCGCCGCGCAGGCGAGCTTTGAGAGCGCAAGCGCGTTCATATGATAAAGCGGCGCCGCGATCAGGAAGCGGTGGGGTGACAGATCTTGCCCCTCCAGCCGGGTCTCGACCACCCAGATATGGCTCTGGTGGGACAGCACGACGCCCTTCGGGATCCCGGTCGAGCCTGAGGTGTACAGGAACATGGCGGGCTCACCGGGCCGCGCCGGCAACGCATCGAACGGACCAGGATCGAGAAAGCCGGCAAAGCTTTCGGCGCCATCGGCGCCGAAACACACCACGGGCAGCCCCGGCGGACATTGCGCCCGCCGTGCGGCGTCGCAAAACACCAGCCGCACGCCGGCGTCGCGAGCGATGAAATCGATGGTATCGTCCGGAAAACGGTAATTGACCGGCACTGCGACGAAGCCGGCACGCATGATGCCGTAATAGGCGGCGACGAACTCGGTGCGGTTGGCGGACAGAATCGCGATGCGGTCACCGCGCGTAAATCCGCGCGCCGAAAGCGCGCGGGCGACGCCTCGGGCCATGCCGTCGAGATCCGCATAGGTGAAGCACCGCTCGCCATCGCCGGCGAGATCAATGATCGCGAGCCGGCTTTGGTCGCGGTCGCGGCGGACGAGGTCGCCCAGATTGGCAAACAAGTTCACGCCTTCGGCGGCGCGGTGAAGTAGGTCCCGCGGCCGCTCGCCAGCAGTTTGCCTTGGGCATCGTAGACATGGGCCTCGGCGGTCGAAAACTGACTGCCCATCCGGACCACCTTGCCGCGCACCGTCAGGTCGCCCGGCATGGCCGCGCTGTGGTAGTCCACCCGCAGATCGATGGTGGGAACCCCGCGGCCCGTCTTCCTCACCATCGCCCAGTCGGCGCCGAGATCGACCAGCGCGGCAAGCACGCCCCCGTGGGTGTAGCGGCGGTCCGGGTTGACGACCCATTCCTCGCGCCAAGTCGCCGTCAGCTCGACGCCGTCGTCATGCACGGCGATGACCTTCAGGCCCAGCCACTTGTGGTAAGGCCCGCGCGTGACCAGTTCCTGGACTTTTTCGAGCGTGATTTCTTCGCTCATGGGCCGATCTCTGTGGTGTCATTGCCCTCCCCGGACTTGATCCGGGGATTGACCGGGAAATCCAGTATCCCCCGTCGGTGGTTACTGGATCGCCCGGTCAATCCCCCGATCGAGTCGGGGGAGGGCGATGACAGGTCCGTGGGGTGCAAAACATTCCGCATCACGGCGTCACGATGACCTTGCCGAACACCTCGCGATCCTGGATCAGGCGCAGGCCCTCGGCGGCCGCTTCGAGCGGCAGCACCTTGTCGATCACCGGCTTCATCTTGCCCTCGGCGATGAGCGCCATCAGCCCCTTGAGATCGTCGTCATAGAAGCTGTTGGAGCCGATGATCTTCAGCTCGAAAGTCCACACATAACGAAGATCTTCCTTGGGATCGTGGCCGGCGGTTGCGCCGCACACGAGCAGCTTGCCGCCGCGCTTGAGGCACCGCAGCGACGGCTGCCAGGTGTCGCCGCCCGTGAAGTTGATGACCACGTCGACGCCGCCCTCATGGCTGCGCCGCTGCGGCTTGCCGTAACGCTCGATTGCCCATTTGGAGAAATCCACTTCCTGGTAGTTGATCACTTCGTCGGCGCCGAGTTCCTTGAGGCGTCGCATCTTGTCGGCGCTGCCGGCGCAGGCGATGACCTCGGCGCCGAGGTGCTTGGCAAGGACGACGCAGCCGGTGCCGACGCCCCCGGAGGCGCCCAGCACAAGCACGCGCTCGCCCTTGCGGATCGTGTCATGGGTGATCAGCATGCGGTGGGCTGTGCCATAGGCCACCGGAAGCGACGCCGCCTCCGCGAAGGTGACATGCGCCGGCATCGCAACCAGCTGATCGGCCGCCACGAGACAATACTCCGCCATGCCGCCGTCGAGCATTTCGCCCATTAGTCCCTTCTTCTTGTTGAGCGGGTTGACGAGCACGCGGTCTCCGGGCTTCCAGGCCGATACGCCGCTTCCGACCTCGGCAATTTCGCCCGCCATGTCGAGCCCGATCACCACCGGCAACGGCACCTTGATGCCAGGCATGCCGCGCATGGTGAAGACGTCGTGGTAGTTGAACGAAGATGCCCGTACCCGGATCACCACGTGGCCCTCGGTGGCTCGGGGAACCGGGTAGTCATCGACCACTTCCAGGTCGGACAGTCCGCCGTGCCGGCGCAATACCAGCGCTCTCATCGTGGTCCCGTTCACGCACGTTCTCCTTCCCTGCTCCGGTGTTCTTATCACCGCGGACGGCAGGTGCCACCGCAATTTGCGCGGCTACAGCACGTCCCGGTCATGTTGAACCATTTATTCGGAGTCATGGCCGGGCTCGTCCCGGCCATCCACGTCTTGCTCGAATGAGGCGCGGCAAGAAAGACGTGGATGGCCGCGACAAGCGCGGCCATGACGACGAGGGAGGTGATTCAAGCTCAACGGAACATGCTGTAGAATAGTTGGGTTGCGCCCATGGCGGCTACGGAAGGAGTGACCCAAAACCGGCCATGGTAAAGATCAGGCCGCGCGCAAAGCCGCGCACTTGAGGTGTCGTGGGCATAGAGCAAGCCCTTCGTCCGCCTCGCCGCCAGACGTTGCCCGGACAAGGTCTGTGGAGCAGGACGTTCGATTGCAGCGCTCGCTTTGTTTGGCAGCGGCCGGCGCGTCATTCCCTCTCCTTCTCAAGAGACGGATCGTTGCGGTCGGCAACGGCCGGGCACACCCACGACCACACGTTTTTGATGCGGATCTGCCTCATGCGGCCGTTTTCCGCCGCCTTCCGAAGCTCGGCCGCCACTTCAGGCTTGACCGGCGTGCCAAACTCCCGCCCGACGAGACGGCCGGAACGGTCTTCGCTGGCCCAGGCGTCCTTCGCGCCGCGACTGGCTGTGCCGTCATTCAAATGCGCGGCCGCTGCCACGATCTCCCCCGTCGCCTTACGAAGCGCGCCGAGATCGCCTTTCCAAATGCCCAGCCCCCCCTTGACGGTCGCGCTCATAAAGGCTGCCACGCTGACAAGCTTATGGACCGTGGGGCCGTACTCACGCAGGTGACTCACCCAGGCCGGATCGAGCGTGATGATACTGGTTGCGCCCTCGACCGGCGCCTTCAGCTCTTCGCACCAGACGGTGATCTCGATGCGCTGCCCTAGGAGCTGGCGTGGGTCCCAGCGGCTGGTTTCGACGGGCTTCAGCGAATAGAACCGCGGCGGCTCATCTTTTGAACTATGGCGCGCCCACATGGCCATATAGCTCTGGATTTCGGCGAGGCTGCCGGCGCTCTGGTCCACGCGCTGAATGATTTCCCGTATTCCCTCGCGTTCAAGACTGGCTTCCTGGCCGAAGCCGCCGGGCAGCAGACCGAACAACAGGCGATGAATGCTGTGCCCATGCCGGTTGAGGGCATCGCTGCATTTCGCGGTTTTCTCACCCTCTTTGAGATCTGTCAGCAGCGCGTGGCGATCGAAACGACCCGGGCATTCGCTCGTCGGGCACGGGATATAAAGGTGATATGGCTTTCTTTTGGCCGGCCATTTTTCATGGATCAATTGCTCAAGGTCGCCAGCCAGGCGATCCATGAGGGCCCATTTGGTGGCGCCGCGCACCGCAATGGCGACGGCGGTGTCGCGTATCACTTCCTCAATCCTTGCTTCGTTTGCGTTATCCCGAAAGGGATCGCGCAGGAACACGCCGCCGCGCCAGCTATAGCGGCGAAAATCGACGTGATAGGATGCAGTGCGCGCCGTCAGCAGCGCCATGAGGCCCGGGAGCGGCTCGTCCAAGCGGCATTCGAGCCGCAATGGCTCACCGTGATTATCGGAGCTGCGTCCATCCCAGGGAAGGTTCGCAGGCGGCTCGGCGGGCGCCAAGGCCGGCACCATCCATTCGCGCTCGGAAAGCTTGTACATGATGCCATGCCGAGCCATCAGCGCAAGAAGAAATCCCCACTGATGCGCGTCGTAGCGATAGGGATTCTCCTCCTTGGGCCGGCCATGATCGCGCCAGATCGCTGCAAGCCGGCCCCGGACGAGAACGCCGCCATTTTTCCGCGTCGCTTCGTCCTGCAGCAGATAGGCGATCGCCTTCATCAGCCATTCGGGGTCGAGGATGACGGTCCCGGCGAGCGCCAGATCGTCGCCGTGATAGACGATTCGCCCCTGGTTCGAGAGCATGGTGGCGAACACCTCCACCGCCTCTGGCGCAACCCCTTTTTCGACCGCCGCCGCGTTGAATTCATCGAATGGCATCTGCCGCCGGCCGCGTGCGGCCGCACCGCTCAGAATGGCGTCGCGGGCCTCGATCCAGGCTGTCGGACGCTCCGCGCCGAATTCCTCAAGGCCCCGCACTTCCGTGGAAATCATTTGCCGAAGCGTATCGATGCCGGTGCCGCTCTTGCTGTCGACCGAGAGATAGCCGGCGATGAGACCGGGGAAAGCCTCCGTGAGCCGCGTAACGTTTGCGGTGGGCGTGAACTGGTCGGCGTGGGTCGCAACCACGATCACCCGAGCGTTCCGGCCGGTCCGGTTGCTCACGAGCCTGAGCCAGTTCTCAAGGCGCGCCTGCTCCATGTTGTGACGGCTGTGCCAGATTAAGAGATAGAGAGCGGCTTTGGAGAAGAAGACCTGCTGGGCCGGTCGGTAATCTTCCTGGCCGCCGAAATCCCAGAAATTGAGGGTCATCCTGGCGCCCTTGACCGCCGGGTGATCGATCACGGCCCTTCCAAGCTCGAGGCCGCGGGTGGATTCCGGCGTTGCGAACCGGCCGGTTACGAGCCGCTCCCTCAGCGTCGTCTTGCCGACATCTGGCTCGCCGGCCAGCACCACTTTCGCCTCGTAAACGCGAACGGCGCCTCTATCCAGTTCGCGCAGATAGGCGCGAATGGCGTAAACCCCTTGGCTGACCACCTCAGGCGGCGGGTTGGTGAGAGGGTTGCCGTCCAGGAAAAGGAATCTCAGTGCGGTAAGTTGGCCGATCTCCGGCGGCAGGCTGGTGAGCTGGTTGCCGCGCAGGTCGAGGTATTCGAGTGCGGCCAGTCGGCCGATCTCCGGCGGCACGCTGGTGAGCTGGTTGCGGCGCAAGTCAAGCGTTTGCAGTGCAGTCAGCCGGCCGATCTCTAGCGGCAGGCTGGTGAGCTGGTTGAAGCCCAGGGAAAGTGTCTGCAGTTCAGTCAGCCGGCCGATCTCTGGCGGCAGGCTGGTCAGATGGTTGCTGCCCAGGATAAGCGTTTGCAGTGCGGTCAGCCGGCCGATCTCTGGCGGCAGGCTGGTGAGCTGGTTGCCGTGCAGGCTAAGCCATTGCAGTTCAGCAAGCTGGCCGATCTCTTGCGGCAGGCTAGTGAGCTGGTTGCCGTACAGGTCGAGGTATTTGAGTACGGTCAGCCGGCCGATCTCCGGCGGCACGCTGGTGAGCTGGTTGCCGTACAGTTTAAGCCATTGCAGTGCGGTCAGCCGGCCGATCTCTGGAGGCAGGCTCGTGAGACCACGATCACTGAGATCCAATCGGGGCGCCCGGGTGGCCACCGCTTTAGCGATGCTCTTAGATGCACTGCGGTAAGCTAACTTTCCAAGGAGAGCTCGAATCATCGCTACCCTCTCCCGCCCCGGCTCACTCACCTGTAGACGGTGAGATTAAGCAGAACATTGTTTCGCGGAAGCGGCGCGTCTCCGTGGCGTTGCTCGCGGGCGGCGCCCGGGAGGTCGGCTTGCATCAATAACTTCTCGTCCGTATCGATTGAATCATCGAAATTGGCTGACCGGCAAAACATCTGGAAATACCGGGTTGGCTGGTCAAATTCAGCATATCAACTTTTCGTAGTGATGGAAGCGGGACAGCCGCCATCGGGCCCGTCAGCATGATTCTTGGGAGAATTCGAGCCTGCTTCAGACATGCTCGTTCTGATGGATTCGCTACGGGCCGTCGGGCGCGGAAGCGGGCGATCCGTATCCCTCGGGAATGCCGGGGAGCACCGGATTCGTCGCTTTCGCCGGGGTTGGAGCCACAACAATCACCGCTTCAGTTTCGCTAATTTGGTGCGACGCCTCTGCCCGTAACGGGAATCCGCTGTAGCTCCCGCAACGCCGCATTGCCCCGACCTTGGGCGCTGGATAACGTATCTTGAGCGTGCGGCCACGTCGTTCATCGTCAATTGGAGCCTTTGATGCAGGAGAATTTCCGTCAGTTCCTCGATCGCTTGCGGCAGGCAGGTGAACTCATTGACCTGCATCAGCCGGTCGATATCCGGCATATCTCCACCTTGGTCGATCAGGCCAAGACCGCATTGTTCTTCCACAACGTGATCGGCTACCACATGCCGGTGGTGTCCGGCATTATCCGCTCGCGAGAACGCGCCACCATGGCGCTCGGCTGCGACACCTATGGGGAGATCGAGCACAAGCTGAAGGCCGCGATCGACAAGCCCATCCCGCCCACATACGTGAAATCATCGCCGACCCGCGAGATCACCTTGGTGGATGACGAGGTCGATCTCTATCGGCTGCCGATCCCGATGTCGTCGATCTATGACGGCGGACCGATGATCACGGCCGGCGTGGTGATCGCGCGCGATCCCGAACTCGGGATCAACAGCGGCATTTACCGTTTCATCGTCAAGGAGAAGAGCCTCACCGGCATCGACATCGTGACGCCCAACAACATGCGCCTGTTCGCGCAGCGGGCGTTCGAGCGCAAGGAAGCGCTGCCGATCTCGATCAGCATCGGCACTCATCCGATCGAGATTACCGGCTCGGGTTATCGGGCGCCGCTCGGCGTCGACGAGATGGGAATCGCCGGCGGGCTGCGCGGCGTGCCGGTCGAGCTCGCGCCGTGCCAGACCATCGACATGCCCTACATCGCGGATGCCGAAATCGTGCTCGAGGCCGAGATCCTGCCGACCGGCTGGACCTGGCCGGAGGGCCGCTTCGGCGAGTTCACCCGCCTGATGGGTGGGCTGCACTGGAATCCGCTGGTGCGCATCAAGGCGATTTCGATGCGCCGCGATGCCATCTACTACAACCTGCACATGCCGTGGGAAAACACCTGGCTCGCGGCGCCGACCCGTTACACGGCGATCCGGCAGGCGCTAAAGACTGCGGGCGTGCAGGTGAAGGACATCAACGTCACGCTCGGCGGCTGCGCATTCTGGCACGCCGTGATCTCCATCAAGAAGCAGCCCGGCGAGGCCAAGAACGCGCTGCTGGCGGCGCTGTCGGTGATGGACCTCAAGCACGTGGTCGTGGTCGACGACGATATCGACGTGTTCGACCCGACCGAGGTCGAATGGGCGATCGCGACCCGCGTTCAGGGCGACCGCGACATCATGATCGTCAACAATGCGCGGGCAAAGCCGCTCGATCCGAGCCTGCCGCAGGGATCGGGCGTGGTGCCCACCGGCGCCAAGGTCGGCATCGACGCCACCATCCCGGAGGGCATTCCGAGGGAGCACTATGAGCGCATTACCTATGCGTATGCGGGAACCGCCAGGATCGCCGACTACGCGAGCGGCAAGGCGGACGCCGCGGGGGCAGCCGGCGATGAAGCCGCGGTGCGGCAGCTCGCTGAAAAAATTCTCGCCGCCATCGACCAAGCGCCGCTCTATTACACCGATATCGCCGAGCGGTTCGCGCACTTTGATTTCCGCACCATCGCGCAAGCGATCGGGCACCTGCACGCGACCGAAAAGCTGTGGCAAGACCCGCGCGGCCGCATGTGCATTCGCGGCTCGCAGTTTGCGGCCAAGCCGCCGGCGAAGTAGGCGGTGACCTCCGACGCCAATCCAGGCGGCTGGGTCGGCCGCTCGCTGCGCCGGGTTGAAGACCCGGCGCTCCTGACCGGACAGGGCCGCTTCACCGGCGACCTGCCGGCCGCCAAGTGGGTGCGGTTCGTGCGCAGTCCGATCGCGGCGGGCCGCAACGTGCGCGTACGGGCCCCGCCGGGCGTGATGCTGGTAACAGCCGCGGAAATCACCGCGCTGCGCCCGATCGTCCCAATGCTCCACAAGTTCAAATATGCGCCGATCGCCCAACCCATCCTCGCCCGCGAAGTGGTGCGTTTTGCCGGCGAACCGGTCGCTGCCGTGGTGGCCGACAGCCGCGAGGCCGCCGAGGACCTGGCCGAGCGCACCACCGTCGAGATCGAGGAGACGACGCCGCTGGTGACTACGAGCGCGGCTCTGGCGCCGGGTGCGCCCGCGGTTCACGCCGACGCGGGAGGCAACGTCATTGTCGAAGGCCGCATCCAGACCGCGAATTTCGACGCCGCTGCCGCCATTGCGCACCGGCGCGTGAAAATCGAAATCCGCTCGCGGCGACAGAACGCCTCTCCGCTGGAGCCGCGCGCCGCCCACGCCGCCTACGACGCCGCGAGCGGTCGCATCACTCTGACCTGCGCAACCCAGATGCCGCACATCATCCGCACCGCGATCGCGGACGTGATCGGCATGCCGGAATCCGATCTGCGCATCATTGCTCCGGATGTCGGCGGCGGCTTCGGACAGAAGATGTCGCTCGGGCCGGAATTCGTTCTCGTCACCTGGCTTGCCCGCAGGCTGCGCACGTCGGTGGCGTGGACCGAGGACCGCCGCGAAAATCTCACCGCCTGCTATCACAGCCGCGACCTTTCTATCGCGTTGGAAGGATTGTTCGACGCCGACGCCAGGCTGCTGGCGCTTGATACGGACATCGTTTCCAACATCGGCGCCTATTCGTGCTATCCGACCACCTGCGGTGTCGAACCCCTGATGGCGATGGCGGAACTGCCCGGGCCGTACGACGTGCAGGAATATGCGTGCCGCGCCCGCGGCGTCGCCACCAATACGTGTCCGATGGCGCCCTATCGCGGCGTGGCGCGGCCGGTCATCACCATGGCTACGGAACGGCTGATGGACAAGGCCGCTGCGGCATTCGCCATCGAGCCTTTAGAGATTCGTCGCCGCAACCTGATCAGGCGCTTTCCTTACGTATCGGCGACCGGCCTCACGTTCGACGAGGCGAGCTATGTGGAGGCGATGGAGATGGCGGCCGCCGCGGCCGGCTTGCCGGCTTTCCGGCAGCGCCAGATGAAGGCGCGTGCCGACGGCCACTATCTCGGTCTCGGCGTCGCCACCTTCTCGGAGCGCACTGGATACGGCACACCGGCCTTCGCGGCGCGCGGCATGGAGGTTGCGCCGGGCTGGGAGACTGTCGAGCTCGCCATGGACCCGTCGGGCTTCGTGGAAGCCCGCATCGGCGCGTCGCCGCACGGGCAGGGCCTGCGCACGACGCTCGCCCAGATCATCGGCGATGAACTCGGCATCGCGCCGGACCGCATCACGGTCACGCACGGCGACACCGACCGCACGCCTTACGGCTTCGGCACCTTTGCGAGCCGCTCGCTGGTGATTGCAGGCGGTGCAAGCCTCATGGCGGCCCGCAAGGTCGGCAGCAAGTTGCGCATCATGGCCGGGCAGCTGCTCGAAGCTGCGGCCAACGACATCGTATTGGCGGACGGTGTCGCGCGGGTCGTCGGCACGGATCGGGAGATCCCGATCGCCGCGCTGGCGCGGGCGGCCTACCATCAGGCCCATCGGTTCAGTAGCGAGCTGACGCCGGGTCTGCGCGAAAGCGCCACTTACGACCCGCCCGGGACGTTCTCGAACGCGTGCCATATTGCGGTGGTGGCGCTCGACATCGAGACCGGAAAGATTGCGCTGGAAAAGCTGCTCGTGGCCGAGGATGCCGGCCGCCTCATCAATCCGATGATCGCCGAGGGCCAGATCCACGGCGGCGTCGCCCAGGGCATCGCCAATGCGTTGCTCGAAGAGATCGTTTACGACAACAGCGGGAACGCCCTGACCGCGACCTTTGCGGACTACCTTCTGCCCACAGCACGGGATGTACCAGCGATCGAAATCCATCATCTGGAGACGCAGTCGGAGGCGTTTTCGATCACCAAGGCGAAAGGTCTCGGCGAGGGCGGGGCGATCGGCACGCCGGCCGCGATTCTCAATGCCATCAACGATGCGCTGGCCCCCTTCGGCGTTTCGATCGACGAACTTCCTGCCACGCCGCAGCGGATTCGTGCGGTGTTGCGGGCGGCCGGTGCGTGATCGCCGCCATGCCCTTCGTCGGAAAATCGGTTCCGCGCCTTGAAGATCGCCCGCTGGTCACCGGGCGCGGCGCCTATGCGGCGGACATTTCCTTCCCGCATCAGCTTCACATGCGTCTGGTGCGCTCAGCCGTCGCGCATGGCCGCATCGTGTCGATCGAGGCCGGCGACGCGCGGGCATTGCCGGGCGTCGTCGCGGTCTGGACCTCTGCCGATGTGGCCGACATCCCGCCGATCGATTTCCGGCTGTCGCGCATCGAAGGGTTGGCGGCCTATCGGCAGTCGATTTTGGCGCGCGACCGGGTCCGCTATGTGGGTGAGCCGGTCGCGGCGGTGTTCGCGACCGATGCCTATGTGGCGGAGGACGCGGCCGATCTGGTCGCGATCGAGACCGAAGAGTTGCCCCCGGTGCTTGCGGCCGACGAGCCCCCCGGCGAGTTTGAGCCTGGCCACTCCACGCAGGCCGCAATCGTTGAGAAACACTACGGCGAGGTCGAGCGCGCATTTCGCGAAGCGGACGCCATCATCGCGCTTACGCTCGACATTGGCCGCCATTCCGGCGTGCCGATCGAGGCCCGAGGCGCCATCGCGCGTTACGACGCGTCCCGCGATATCCTGGAAATGTACGGCGCCGCCAAGGTGCCGCACTGGAACCGCGACAGCATCGCGCGCATGCTGGGGCGCGCCCCGTCCTCGGTGCATCTTCATGAGGGCCATGTGGGCGGCGGCTTCGGCATCCGGGGTGAGCTTTACCCCGAGGACGTGCTCGTATGCCTGGCGGCGCTGCGGCTCGACCGGCCCGTCAAATGGATCGAGGATCGCCGCGAGCATCTGATCGCGGCCAATCATTCGCGCCAGCAGTCCCATTGCATCCGCGCCGCGGTCGATCGCGCCGGCCGCATCCTGGCGTTCGATGATGCATTTTTTCACGATCAGGGCGCCTACGTGCGCACCCATGCGGCAACGGTGCCGGACCTTGCCGCCACCATGCTGCCGGGGCCTTATCGGGTCCCCGCCTATCGGGCGACCGGACGCATCCGTCTCACCCACAAGACACCCGGCGGCACCTACCGGGCGCCCGGCCGCTTTGAGAGCACCTTTGCGCGCGAGCGCGTCATGGACGCCATTGCGGCGCGGCTCGGCCTCGATGCCGTCGAGGTGCGCCGTCGCAACCTCATCGACAGGTCCGAATTTCCCTATCCGCGGCCGTTCGCGACGCTCGGCACCGATGTGACGCTCGATTCGGGCGACTATGCGGGCCTGCTCGACAAGGCGCTCGCCGCCGTCGGCTGGAACCGCCTGCAAGCGGACTTGCGGCGGCGACGCGCCGCTGGCGAAGCGGTCGGTGCCGGGCTTGCGATGTTTGTGGAAAAGAGCGGTCTGGGGCCGTTCGAGTGCGTTCACCTCAGCGTTGACGAGGCCGGTGCGGTAGAGGTGATTACCGGGGCGGCGTCGGTCGGGCAGGGGGTCGAGACCGTGCTGGCGCAGCTCTGCGCCGACGCGCTCGGTGTCGATTACCGACGCGTGCGCGTCGTCCACGGCCAGACGGATCGCATTGCCTTCGGGGTTGGTGCATTCGCGTCGCGCGTGACCGTGATGAGCGGCGAGGCGACCCGCCGGGCAGCGGCCGAAGTGCGGAGGAAGGCGATCGAACTTGCCGCCGTGCTGCTCCAGCGGAATATGGATCAGCTGGACATTGTGAACGGCAAGGTCGTGACGCGGGACGGCGATGCCGGTCCGTCAATCACGCTCGCCGAGATCGCCCGGGCCCTGGCGCCGACCTCGAAGCTGCGCGGCGAGCGCGAGCCCGGCCTCGCGGCGGACGGCTGGTTCCACTGTGACCACATGAACTACCCCTACGGGGTGCACATTGCGGTGGTGCGGGTCGACCGCGAGACCGGCGGCGTGACGGTCGAGCGCTATCTGGTGGCTTACGATATCGGCAGGGCGGTCAATCCGATGCTTGTCGAGGGCCAGATCGCGGGCGGGTTTGCGCAAGGGCTTGGCGGCGCCCTGCTGGAGGAATTCCGCTACGACAGTCGCGGCGAACCGCTGAGCGTCACTTTCGCGGACTACACGATGCCGACCGCGCGCGAAATTCCGACGCTCCAGGTCGTGATCACGGAGGATGCCCCGAGCCCGCTCAATGCGCTGGGGCTCAAGGGCGCCGGCGAGGCCGGCGTCAATGCGGTCGGCGCCGCAATCGCAAGCGCGATCGACGCCGCCATTGGGATTCCCGGCGCCGTGACCAGGCTTCCGGTGACACCGCAGCGGATGCGGGAGATTTTGAGGCGCGCTCCTTGAGTCAGAGCACGCGAACCGCGATATCGAGCTTCTTAGCCTTCTTCGCGAGCCTGCGATCAAAGGTCACGAATGCATCGCTCCCTTGTGCATTAGCAAGGTGGAGCGCATCGGCGAAATCCATCCCGCCAGCCATCCAGTTGAGCGCCGTCGCAACGATCGCTGCATCCTCCAAAGTCACGCTCGGCAACCCGGCAAGATCGGTGAGCGCCTTGGCAATCTCGGTCGGTGTAAACCCAAAGACGCTACGCAAGACCCACGCGGTTTCAAGAAGAACCGTCTTACACACAAAGACCAGTTCGGAATCGATCAACGCCTTAGCCTTCCGTGACTGTTGCGGTTGATCGCCGGTCAGGTATCTCACGATGAGATTCGTATCAATCGCGAGCATAGCGACGCCTTGCCTCGGCCAAGACGCCAGCATCCATTTCTTCGAGTGTTTTCGCTCGTCCCGAGAACTTGAGCGAACCGAACACATCGTCCGATCGTGTCGGCTCGAAAATCGGCGCGCTCTTCAGCAACACGCCGTCGGCTGTGTCCTCGACAACCAGACGTGTCCCTGCGTCCCAATGTCGGCGTTGCCGTATCGCTTTGGGCAAGATCACCTGCCCCTTCGTCGAAAGCCTCACCGTCGTTTTTTGAGCGGATGTCATGGCGCTATGCCCGCAAAAAGTAAGACGAAAGTAAGATATGCCTGCGAGACATCGAAAGCAAGTCGCACCTTCTCAGATTGACAGCAGCGCGCGCTGCGTTGCCATGTCCCCGGCAAGTTCCGCCATGGCCCCTTGCCACTGCACCTGGCCCTTTTCCAGCACGTAGACGCGGTCGCACACCAGCTCGGCGAAATGAATATTCTGCTCGGCCAGCAGCACCGAAAGTCCTGCCTTCTTTAGTTCCGTGATGGTGTTCGCCATCCGCTCCACGATCACCGGCGCAACGCCTTCCGACGGCTCATCGAGCAGCACCAGCAGCGGATTGCCCATGAGGGTCCGCGCCACCGCCAGCATCTGCTGCTCGCCGCCGCTCATCTGGCGGCCGACGCGATCGGCCATAGCGGCGAGGTTGGGAAATAGCTCATAGAGCCTCTCCACGGTCCACAGCGGCGCCGGTTTTCCGTCCGGAAACTGGCGCGGCGGCTGGCGGCCGACGTCGAGATTCTCCGCCACGGTGAGATCGGAGAACACCCGGCGGTCCTCCGGGACGAAGCCAATGCCAAGGCGGGCGATCTCGTACGGGCGTAAACGCGAGATATCGCGGCCGCAGAAGCGCACCATGCCGCGGCGCCGCGCCATCAGGGCCATCACGGTTTTGATGGTCGTCGACTTCCCGGCGCCGTTGCGGCCCATCAGGGCGACCGCTTCGCCGCGGCCCACCCGTAGCGAGAGGTCGAACAGCACCCGCGCCGCCCCATACCAGGCATTGAGGTTTTCGACTTCCAAGACGGTATCCGTATCTCTCGCGGCTGGATCGCCCGCTTTCGAGCGTGTGAAGAAATTAACGACCTCATCCTGAGGAGCCGTGCGCAGCACGGCGTCTCGAAGGATGGCCGCGAGTCTTTGCCGTGTACCCATCCTTCGAGACGCGCCCTTCGGGCGCTCCTCAGGATGAGGCTGAGATTCTTTCACGCGCTCTTTCGCGGGCGATGACACCGGTGTTCGGGAGGGTAGGGAGGGGGCGCCGGGCTTCGCGTAGGTTTTTCCGGTGCCGAGATAGACCTCCTGCACCTGGGCATTGTGGCGGATCGCGGCGGCATCGCCCTCAGCAATCAGCGCTCCGCGCGCCATCACGACGATGCGATCCGCGAAGGCGAACACCACGTCCATGGAGTGCTCGGTGAACAGCACTGTAACGCCGCGCTCTGCCACAAGCCGCTTGACCAGCGCCATCATGTCGAGCCGCTCGCGCGGTCCCATGCCTGCAGTCGGCTCGTCCATCAGCAGCAGCCGCGGGCCGTTGGCGAGCGCGATCGCAAGCTCCACCCGCTTGACGTCCCCATAGGCAAGCTCCCGACAGGCACGGTGCGCCGCATCCGTCATGCCGACTTGGTCGAGCAGCGCCTCGGCCTCCCGGCGACGGCAGGCGCCGAGCGAGCCGACCAGGTCGTGAAGCCGGCCGCGGTGGCTGGCGAGGGCGAGCTGGACGTTCTCGATGACCGTCATCGACGCGAAGGTGGCGGCGACCTGGAAGGTGCGTCCGACCCCGAGCCGCCAGATTTGGCGCGGCTGCAATTCCGCGATGCTGCGGCCTTCGAACCGGATATCGCCCGCATCGGGCCGCAGCTGACCGCCGATCATGTTGAAGCACGTGGATTTGCCGGCCCCATTCGGTCCGATCAGCGCCATGAGCTCGCCGCGGCCGATCTCGAAGCTGACACCGTTTACGGCCCGCACGCCGCCGAACGATTTGTACAGATCGCGGACCGCAAGCACCGTCACGGGGCCTTCCCCCGCGCGGCGCCGCGACCCGCAGTCGCTCTTGCCAGAGAGCCGACGATACCGCCCGGAAATATGAGCACCACCACCAGGATGATGGCGCCGAGCAGCGCGCGCCAGTATTCGGTCTGGCGCATGACGGTATCCTGCAAGGTTGCAAAAATCGCAGCGCCGGCAATCGGGCCGCTCAAGGATTCGAGGCCGCCCAGGAGCACCATCACGATGGCGTCGATGGAGCGGCCCACCGTGATGGTCTCGGGCGAGATCGACCCCTTGGCAAAGGCGAACAGGCCACCCGCAAGTCCGGCCGCAGCGCCCGCCATCACGAAGGCGATCCAGTGGACGCGCTTGACGTCGATGCCGATGGCCTCGGCTCGCAGCGGCGAATCGCGTCCCGCCCGCATGGCATAACCGAACGGCGAGAACACGATCATTCGCAATGCCACGACGACAACCGCGGCCACCGCGAGCGCCAGGAGATAGAAGCACCACGGCGCATCGAACGGCGGCGACGGCCAGATGCCGAGCACGCCATTGGAGCCGCCGGTGAAATCCTGCCACTGGAACACGATCGACCACACGATCTGAGCAAAGGCCAGCGTCAGCATGGCGAGATAGATTCCCGACAGGCGCACCGCGAACCAGCCGAACACCATGGCCCCGAGGCCCGCCACTGTCGGGGCGGCGAGGAGCGCCGGCAACATCGGGGCTTGCAGGAACTTCACCAACAGGGCGGCCCCGTAGGTGCCAAGCCCAAAATAAGCGGCATGGCCGAACGAATGCATGCCGCCAGGCCCCATGATGAAATGCAGGCTGGCGGCAAAAATAACGGCGATGAGCACGTCGGTGCCGAGCACCAGAGCGTAGGGCGAATTTGCGTGCGCGGCCGCAAGGGAGATGAGGGAGACCAGCAGCACCGCGGCGCCGGTCTTGAACAATTTCGATGCCGGGCGCAGCGGCGGTTCCGTTCCGCCGACGGCGCGCAGCGCGACGACAGCGCTGCCTAGGAGCCCATGTGGACGTAGGATGAGCACTGCGGCCATGACGACGAATTCTGCCACCAGTGTCAGTTTGGAGAAATTGACGTCCAGGCCTCCAAGGTGAACCACCCCGACGCCGATGCACAGCGCCTTGACCTCGGCAATGATGACGGCCGCGAGATATACGCCCGGGATCGACCCCATGCCGCCGACCACCACCACCACGAAGGCGTCGCCGATGACGGTGAGGTCGATGGCGAGGTTCGCCGGTTCACGGGCGAGCTGCAGCGCCCCGCCGAGGCCCGATAACAATGATCCGGCGATGAATACCGCGGTGAACAGCAGCGCCTGGTCGACGCCGAGCGCCTCAACCATTTCCCGATCCTGGGTGGCGGCGCGTACCAGCCGGCCGAACCGGGTGCGCGTCAGCGCAAGATGCAGGATCAGGAGTGCGATCGGCCCCACGGCAATCATGAACAGGTCATAGGCCGGAAAACGCCGGCCGAGCACGTCCACGGCGCCGCGCAGGCCCGGCGCGCGCGGGCCGAGGAGATCTTCCGGCCCCCACAGCCACAACGTCGCGTCGTTGAGGATCAACACCAGCGCGAAGGTCGCCAGCAGCTGGAACAGCTCCGGGACGTGATAGATGCGCCGCAGCAGCGCGATCTCGATCAGCGCGCCCAGCGCCGCGACGAGCAGCGCCGCCGCCACCACGCCCGCCCAATAGCCCCATCCACTCCCGATCGCCGTCGCGATCGAATAGGCGAGATAGAGGCCCACCATGTAGAGCGAACCGTGGGCCATGTTGACGATGCGGGTGACGCCGAAGATCAGCGACAGCCCGGCGCCGACAAAGAACAGGCTGGACGCTGCCGCGAGGCCGTTGAGCGCCTGGAACGCGACCGCGTCGAGGGTCATTCTTCGACACGCCGACCTGCGGTCGACTCCCCCGGGCCCGCAAAATAACGGACCTCATCCTGAGGAGGCGCACCGAAGTCGGGCAGGCCCGACTTCGGCACTTTAAGAAGGATCGAAATCGGCAACAGCCGATTTCGATTGCACCGTCTCGAAGGATGGATGCACGGCATGGACTCGCTGCCATCCTTCGAGACGCGCCCTGACGGGCGCTCCTCAGGATGAGGTCCGTTAATCACTGACCCCGCTTTATATCCAGCGGGACAGGGTCGCTTTGCGACCGCCGCATACAGCAATGGCGCCCTCACTCCGCTGGGCGCAGCTTCTTCACGTCCTCGTCCGAAGGCAGCACGGCGGCGCCATCGACATATTCGAAATCCACCATGACGGGCTTGCCGTCCTTCCGCGCGAGCTTGCCCACATAGGCTCCCATGGTGGCCTGGTGGTCGCTGCCGCGGAAGACAAACGGCCCGAATGGACCATCGACCTTGAGGCCGCTGAACACGGCTGCGACTTTCGCGGTGTCGGTCGAGCCCGCCTTGGCGATTCCGGCTGCCATTGATTTGACCGTGACGTAACCGACCACCGAGCCCAGCCGCGGATAGTCGTTGAATTTCTTCCGATACGCGTCGAGGAATTTCTTGTGCTCCGGCGTGTCGATCGCATACCACGGATAGCCGGTCACGACCCAACCAACCGGCGCTTCGTCCTTGAGCGGATCGAGATATTCAGGCTCGCCCGACAACAGGCTCGCCACGAAGCGGTTCTTGAAGATGTCCCGCGTGTTGCCCTCGCGTACGAACTTCGCCAGATCCGGACCGAACAGGACGTTGAAGATGGCGTCCGGCTTGGCGTCGTCGATCGCTTGCGCGATGGCGCCCGCATCGACCTTGCCGAGCGGCGGCGCCTGCTCGGCGACGATCTCGACGTCGGGCTGCTGCTTCTTGAGCATGGCCTTGAAATTTTCCACCGCCGACTGGCCGTATTCGAAATTCGGATAGACCAGCGCCCAGCGCCTCTTCTTCGCCGCCACGATGTCGGGCATCAGCATGGCGACCTGCATGTAGGTGGAGGAGCGCAGGCGGTAAGTGTATTTGTTGCCGTTCTGCCAGGTGATCTTGTCGGTGAGCGGTTCGGCGGCGAGGAAGAACACCTGCTTCTTGCCGGCGAATTCCGTCACCGCAAGTCCGACATTCGACAGGAACGTGCCGGCGATCAGGTTGGTGCCCTCGCGCGTCACCAGCTCTTCGGCGACCCGCACCGCATCGCCCGGATTGCCGCCGTCGTCGCGGATGACGAATTCCAATTTCCTGCCGAGAACGCCGCCGGCCGCATTGATCTCCTCGAGCGCAAGTTCGATGCCTCGCTTGTAAGGATCGAGGAAAGCCGGCGCCGCTTTGTAGCTGTTGAGCTCGCCGATCTTGATGGTGTTCTGCGCCAACGAAGGTGTGGTGACGGCCGCGGCCGCCGCCGCGGCAAGCGGGATCAGGCTTTTCCAGGTTTTCATGACGGGTCTCCGTGATGGAGGTCGCCGAGACGGCCAGTGGGTTCCGGCGCAATTCGTGATTTGCAAGTGTCCGCGTAGCCGCAACCTTGTCAAGCACGTAGGGTGGGCAAAGTCGCCAGCCGCAGCTGATGACATGACGCACTGGCCTCGCGCGACTTTGCCCACGCGGTCGAACGGAGAGGTTGGACGACGTGGGCAAAATCGCCGGCGAGGCCTGTTCAAATTGTTCGTCGATGCGAGGCGATTTTACCCACCCTACCGGTCGCGCAGGCGGTCCATCAGCGACTTCTCCTGGCCGCCGTCGATCTCGATCATGGTGCCGTTGACCATGTGCATCAGCGGCGACGCCAGCATCACCACCAGCGTCGCAACTTCGTCCACCTCGGCAATGCGGCCGAGCGGAATCGACGCCGGAGCGAGCCCGTTGGCCTCGTCGTAGGAAAGCTTCATGTCGCGGGCCATGGCCTTGACGAGGCCGTCCCAGCGCTCGGTGCGCACCGGCCCCGGATTGACGGCGCAGAAGCTGATGCCGTGCCGGCCATATTGGCCGGCAAGCGACAGGGTGAGGTTCTGTCCCGCCGCATTGGCGGCGCCCGGCGCAATCTCCCAGTAGGACGGCTTGACGCCGTCATTGCCAATGAGGTTGACGACCCGGCCGCCGCCTTGGCCGACCATGATGGGCAACACGTAGCGCAGGCAGCGCACATAGCCCATGAATTTCAATTGCAGGGACTGCGCCCAATCAGCTTCCGAGAGATGCTCCAGCACGCCGCCCGGCGACGAGCCCGCATTGTTGACCATGATATCGACGCGGCCCAGCGCCTCGTGACCTTTGGCGACGAAGTTCCTGGCGTCTTCGTCCTTGGTGAGATCGGCCGGGATGCCGACGATCTTGCGGCCGGTCTCCTTGGCGATTTCGGCCGCCGCCGCCGCGATCGCATCCGGGCGCCGCGAGCAGATCGCCACGTCGACGCCTTCGCGCGCCAGCATGCGGGCGATCCCCTTGCCGATCCCGGCACTGCCGCCGGTCACCAGCGCGGTCTTGTTCTTGAGCTGAAGGTCCATGGTGTGCTCCTTTTTCGCGTGGCGCCGTGAACGCAGCCGCCAAGATCGTAGGGTGGGCAAGGTCGCCTGTCCCGGCTAATGACATCTCGCACTGGCTTCGCGCGACTTTGCCCACGCGGTCGGACGGCGCGGTGGGACAGCGTGGGCAGAGGCGCACAACGGCAGTGCCAAACAAACTCGCTCTGTGCAATGCGCCTTTGCCCACCCTACAAGTCATCGCAATTGATCGAAATCCGCGCTAGGTTCATGTGAGGCCACAAGGTCTCTGACAGAGAGATCACTAAAACAAAAACACAGAGGAGGATTCCCCATGAAAGATGACACGCCCATCACCCGCCGTGGCGCGTTGAAGGTTGGCGCCACATTGGCGGCCGGAGCGGCGGCCGGCGGCGGTCTCTCGGCTGCGGACGCGGCAGAAAACCTGCGCCGCTTCGAGCGGCAGGCTGCTGTCGACTCGAGGGACCGTATTCTGCTCAGAGGCGGCACCATCATCAGCATGGACCCAAAGGTCGGCGACCTTGTGCAGGGCGATGTGCTGATCGAGGGCAAAAAGATCGCCGCCATTGCGCCGACGCTCAATGCCGCGGACGCTCAGGTGATCGATGCCCACGACTCCATCATTGTGCCGGGCTTTGTTGACTGCCACCGCCATTCCTGGGAAGCGCCGCTCCGTCGCATCAACCCCAATTCGCCGACGATAGCCGACTATAGCAACGCAACGCATCTTTCCTTCGCCAAGGCGTACCGGCCGCAGGACCACTACTCCTCCCACTATTTGACAGCGGTCGGCTGCGTCGACGCGGGCATCACCTGCGTGATCGACAATTCACATAATTCGCGCAGCGCCGATCACTCCGATGCGGCGGTGGAGGCGCTGATCGACAGCGGCGTGCGCGCTGTCCATGCCTCCGGCCCGCCCAGTGCCGGCGATTGGGCCCGTCAGTGGCCGCAGGATCTCGAGCGCCTGCAGAAGAAATATTTCTCCTCCACCGACCAGCTCGTAACATTGCGCATGTTCTCGGGCGTCAATCGCGATAACTGGGCTTTGGCGCGCAAGCTCGGGCTGCGCATCACGACCGAATTCCAGGGCGCGCAGGCGGCGGCGCTGCTTGACCCCTTGGCCCAGGACAAGCTCGTCGGTCCCGACAACACCTTCAACCATTGCGGCGCGCTGCCGGAGAAGACGTGGAAAATCTTCGTCGACACCGGCGTCAACATCAACGTGTGCCCGCGCTCGGATGCACAATATGGATTGGGCGAGGGTCTATGCGCCCTGCAGACCGCCTGGAACTACGGCATCAAGCCGGGCCTGAGCGTCGACAACGAGACCTCCTACAGCACCGACATGTTCATGGAGATGCGGGTGGCGTTCTACCTGCAGCGCGCCGTGGCGCAGAACCGAAGATTCTCGGGCGACCAGAATCCGCCGAAGCCGCTTACGGTGCGAGACATGCTCTATTGCGCCACCATGGGCGGCGCCCACTGCGCCGGCCTCGACGACAAGATCGGCTCGCTCGCGCCTGGCAAGGAGGCGGACCTCCTCATGATTCGCGCGGACGACATCAACCTCTATCCATCGAACAACGCGGTCGGCACCGTGGTGCAGGCGGCCGAACGCAGCAATATCGACACCGTCATCATCGGCGGCCGCGTGCGCAAGTATCGCGGCCAGGTGGTGGGCCTCGACATGGTGCGGCTGAAGGCGATGGTCGAGGAATCACGCAGTCACCTGTTCTCCGCGGTGGGCTATCGCCCGGACGTTTTCGCCGAGCTGCTGCCGAAGCTGGGCTAGAGGATCGATTCCATGAAACCAATCGCATCGAACGATTCAAACCTTCGGACCTCATCCTGAGGAGGCCGCGCTCTTCGCGCGGCCGTCTCGAAGGATGGCCGGGGGCACGATCTCGCTCGTGGCCGTCCTTCGAGACGCGCGCAAGAGCGCGCTCCTCAGGACGAGGCTGATGGGATGATATCGATATGAGTACCAGGGTGCCCCACATGGGCCGCATCGTCGCGGCGATCTCAATCGGCTTGGCGGCCGCCGCTTGCGGTGCAAGCGCGGCCGACTATCCGGTTCGACCGATCCGGCTAGTGGTCGGCTTTGCGGCGGGCGGTCCCACCGACATTCCGGCTCGTTTCGTCGCGGAAAAACTAGGTGACAGGCTTGGCCAGCGCGTGGTGGTTGAGAACAAACCGGCGGCAGCCGGCATGCTCGCCACCAGGGACGTCCTGTCCCAGCCGAAAGACGGATACAACCTCCTGCTCTGCACGCATTTCGACGCGATCAATACCGCCGTTTACAAGGACGTCGGCTACCGGCTGGGCGACATCGCGCCCATTTCCCTGATTGCAAAATATTACTACGGCCTCGCATTGTCCCCTGCGATCCCGGCGCAGGACTTTGCGTCTTTCGTGCATTACGCCGAAGCCCGGCCGGGCGAAGTCAGCTATGCGGTGATCGGCGCCGGATCGGCCCAGGAAATCCTGGCGCGGCAACTGGAGAAGCTCGCCGGCATCACCATGAACAGGATTCCGTTCCGGGGCGGCCCACAGGTCGTGCAGGAGCTTGTGGCTGGACGCGTCCATTTCTACGTCGCGCCGACGCTCGCCATCATGCCGCAATATGAAAGCGGACAGCTCAAGGTGCTCGCCGTCACCGCACCGGCGCGGCTGCAGAACGCGCCGCGGATCCCGACCCTGAAGGAAGTCGGGATCGACTATGTGCGATTCGGCTGGCTCGGCGTCTGTGCCGCCGAGGGAACGCCCCAACCGATCATCGATCGGCTCAATCACGAGATCGTTTCGGTGGTCGCGGCGGCGGATTACAAAAACATGATCGAGAATGCAGGATCGATTGCCGCATCGTCGACGCCGAAGCAACTCAAAGACGTGATGGCGCAAACTCTCGATGAAGTCGCTGCCGCGATGCAGGAGTTCGACCCGCAGCCGAAGCAGTAAGGACTTTCCCGCTCTCCCGTGTCATTGGCCTCCCCGGACTTGATCCGGGGATTGGCTGGGCGACCCCCTCCCTACGGCCCTTGAGCCCGTCCCGCCGGTAATTCCCCACTCAGACGACATGGGCCGCCAACGGCGCGGAAACATCCGGATTGGCCGCTTCTGAAGAAAGCTGCCGTCGCCGCCGACGTGCTGCGTGGTCCGCCGGTGACCCACTGCTGACCCAAATCCTTCGGTCGGGGGTGCCAAGATTCCGCACTGCAGCGGCGTGTCCTAAGCCACCGCGCTGTGCTATCCTTTATGGTCCCACGCCAATTCAGAGCACGCACAGGGAGGAGCAGATGAGCCTTCGACGGCGCGAATTCATCGCTGCGCTCGGCGGCGCGGCGTCATGGCCGCTCGCGGCGCGCGCGCAGCAGAGCGACCGCGTGCGGCGCATCGGCGTGCTCATGGGGCCGCCGCAGGACGAAAACGATCCTGAGGGAAAGCGTCGCTACTCTGCGTTCACTCAAGCGCTTGCGGACTTGGGTTGGACCGATGGCCGCAACGTGCGCATGGACCTTCGTTGGGGCGGCGCTGACATCAATCGGGGCCGAGCGCTCGCGCAGGAGTTGGTCGGCCTGCAACCCGACATCATCGTGACACAAGGTACCAACCCGGCCGTTGCCGTCCAGCGGGAGACGCGGACCATCCCGATCGTGTTTGCGAACCTGGGCGATCCCGTCGCGAGCGGCCTCGTCGTTAGGCTCAACCGGCCGGGCGGGAACATCACCGGCTTCGCCAACTTGGAAGCCACGCTGGGAGGCAAGTGGCTTGAGCTGCTCTCGGAGATCGCGCCCGGCCTCAAGCGAGCCGCAGTCATGTTCAATCCCGACACGTCCCCCGCGTCATCGACTTATATGCTGCCCTCACTTGAGACGGCGGCCCGGTCACTGAAGGTCGTGCTAATCATTGCGCCCGTCCAAGGTGACGTAGAGATCGAAACGGCCATCATCGCCGCCCTTGGGCGCGAGCCGGGAGGCGGCCTTGTCGTCATGCCGAGTCCATGGATGACCGTGCATCGCGTGCCGATCATATTGGCGGCAGCTCGAAACAACATACCTGCGGTCTATGCGTTCTCTTTCTATGCCAGAGACGGCGGTTTGCTCTCCTACGGAACCGACCAGGTAGACATCTTTCGTCGCGCCGCCTCGTATGTGGATCGCATCCTGCGCGGCGAGAAGCCGGGCGATCTCCCGGTGCAGTTTCCGACGAAATACGAGATGGTCCTGAACCTCAAGACCGCCAAGGCGCTCGGTCTTGCCGTACCCCCACGATTCCTGCTGCGCGCGGACGAGGTGATCGAATAAGGCTCGTTTGCTGCACCGCATGAGTCCGGTTATGACCCGACTCGGAATCGCCCATCCTTGGCAGACAGGTCCGGTCGTTGGGGGCAAGCGGCCGCGGTCACGGCGCGCCTGAAACGGCGCGATTGACGCGAAGCCGACCCTCGATGACCTCACAACTCGCCCCCGATTTAACGGGGTTCCGCCGCCCACCTTCGCTCTCCGAACGTTTGTGTTGGGCGATGCTTCTGGCTGATGCCCTCGCGCGCCCCAACCCGTGGCCCCAGGGCACCACGGTTGATAGTGCGTAATCCCATTTGACGACCACATCCTTCGGACATCAGCGCGCGGCTCGCTAAGCTCGATTGGTACGAACGCGTCGCGCTGTCGCGGCGCAAGCGCGCCATCCGCGCATTCGACGTGGCGCGCCGGAAGGCTGCACGCCGACGGCGGCCGAAGAAGGTATGATAATACTATGTACGGTATAGGACTGTTCGGCGCCGGATTCAGTCAAAACGAACTAATTTTGGAATTCCCAACAAAATCAATGCCGTCTGGTTTCCGTACCGCCCGCGGTCCCTGGGTCATTGGAGGGAGGGGTATCAAAACCAATCGATGCTCCCTACCCCTATCCTTCCCCTACCCTCCCCCCGCTCGCGGGAGGGTAGGGAGGGGGGCGGCGGTTACTTGATCGCCCGGTCAAGCCGGGCGATGACAGCGTGGTGTTGCACCCAACGGAGGACCATGATGTCCCGGCTCGACGAGCGTCACCGGCGAATCCTGACGACGCACACCGGCAGCCTGCCCCGTCCCGACGCGCTCTCCGCGCTGCTGTTCGCGCGGATGACGGGGCAGCCTTATGACGCCGGCGAGCTGGCGGACCTGACCGCCGAGGCCGTTGCGGCAAGCGTGAAGACACAGGCCGATCTCGGTATCGATATCGTCAGCGACGGCGAACAGTCGAAGACGAGCTTTCAAGCCTACGCGGCCGATCGCCTGGCGGGCATCGAGCCGATCACGCCGGCGGCGGGCGAGCGGCGCACCCGCGAGAACATCGCGTTCCCGACCTTCTACCGCGATGGCGCCCATTCGGGCTCGGCACGGCCGCGATGGGCATGCACGGGCCCGATCAGATACGTTGGGCACGAGGCGCTCGCTGCCGACCTTCAAAATCTCAGGCGCGCGCTGCAGGGCGCGTCGTCGCTCGACGCCTTCATGCCGTCGGTCTCCCCATCGAGCTGCGCCGGGTTTATGGAGAACCGCTACTACAAGAGCGACGAGGAGCATGTCCTCGCCGTGGCCGAGGCGATGCGCGAGGAATACGAGGCGATCGCCGCCGCCGGTTTTCAGGTGCAGATCGACGATCCGCGCCTCGCCATGCATTACATGCTCAGCCCCGACGAGAACGTCGAGGCGGCGCGCGCCTGGGCGTGGCGACGCGTCGAAGTGCTCAATCACACGCTGCGCAACATCCCGCCCGAGCGCGTGCGCCACCACACCTGTTACGGCATCAACATGGGTCCGCGCGTGAGCGACATGGAGATGAAGGACCTCGCGGATATCATCGTGACGATCCGGGCCGGCTTCTATTCGTTTGAGATGGCCAATCCGCGCCACGAACACGAATGGCGCATCTGGGAGCACCTCAAGCTGCCCGACGACAAGGTGCTGATTCCCGGATGCATCACCCACGCGTCCGTCATCGTCGAGCATCCGGAGTTGGTCGCCGAACGCATCGTGCGCCTGGCCAAGGTGGTCGGGCGCGAACGCGTGATTGCCGGAACCGACTGCGGCTTCGCTTCGACGCTCGTCCCGGGACAGCGCCCGGAAATCGAAGCGGAGATCGTGTGGGCGAAGTTCAAAAGCCTCGCCGAGGGCGCACGGATCGCGTCCGCAGCGTTGTGGGCCGCATAGGCAGTCTCATTGCCGCGCGCAGCGTGGATCATCCAGGCCTGCGGGGTTGGCGGCGCCGCCGCGACAGCCTTCGCGAATGGCGCGGATCGCCTCCGCGGAGCGGTTCGAGCCACCGCCGATGAAGACCAGCGATTGCTGGAAGCGAAGCATGTCGAGGGGATTTCCACCACGAAGCGCTTTGCCTTCGATCTGGTAGAGACGGCCGTTGAAGTCGAACAGGGCGACCGTCGAGCGGCTGCCGTCCGCCCACAGAATGCTGAGTTGACGGCCGTAGACCTGGTATATGCGGTGGGGAATGTTGATCTTCACCTCGCCGCCCTCGGCCAACGTCTTGGCCGCGTGGTCGATGACGGCGCTTTCGTCGAGGCCGGTATTGGCGAGCTCCGCGACCGTCACCTTGAGCATGCTGTCGTTCTGCCGGACCGCATAGACGTGCGCTTCGACTGTGCGTCCGTCGGCGAGCCGGTAGGTCGTGGTTTCGATCTGTGGATCGGCCGGAAAGGCGACCGTGAAGGAATAAGCCGGATAGCTGTATTCTTGCCAGGTCTGTGCGGCTGCAGGGCCGCCGGCGACGAATGCCGCGAGGGCGAAGGCGATCAAACGCATGTTTGGTTCCTCTCAGCTGGCGATGGTCTCCGATGAGCGTTGGATGCATCGGCCCGTCATCAATCAGAAGTCGGGCGTCTTCGCCTCCGGCATCGGGTATTCTCTGAGCTTGAAAAATGTCTCGTAGTTCAGGTTGTTCTCCGCGCATATCGATTCGATCATCGGGCGGTTTGCTTTCTGCCACCGTGCCATTCCCGACCAGGGCGCATTGAACGCGCCAGGATCTTCAACCGTCACGGTCGCTTCGACCGCGTTGCCGCCGTCGACGATCTTCCAGCGTTCCACGACGTGAAGGTCCTTGGTGTGGGGCGTGCGGTAATTGTCGACAAAGCTATACGGATGCTCGACGAAGCCGACGGTATCGACGACAAGCTCGCCGTTGTCGTAGTGGCCGACGGACTCGCCGAACCAACTCGGTTTTGGATTTTCGCTGTGCGCGCGGTTGAGATAGATGCGGCGCACCTGTTGGTTCCGCTGCCAGATGATCCAGACCTCGGGCGGCGTTTGAATGAAATAGACGGGCTCGGCAACGAACAGCAATTGACCCGGACCGCCCCCCGGCCAGCAACGGGATTGCGCGTTGAAGGCGCGATGGCCGTTGCGCACCAAATCGTTGTGCATTCTCATCTGCGCGGCGGCCCACGGCTTCAGATTGGGGTTCTCGGCATCGGACAGGCGCTCGATGCCCCTGCCAGGCGTGTAGGTCGGATCGGGGCCGATCGGAGCCACCTTCCCGGCGATTGGCTCGAAGTCGAGGAAAGTGGTGGGCTGCCAACCGAAAACGGCGGAGGAGAAGTTCGGAATGGCGCGTTCCGGCGCTCCGGCTGCTGCCGCGAGCTCCACCGAAGCGATCAGCGCCGCGCCGCACAGCAATGACGTTTTGAACATCGCATGCTCCTCTGTTGTGGCGATCAGAGGTCCTGCTTGTCGGGCGTCATGGTGCCCGTATCCGGGAACCTGCCCTTTATATCACACGGCAGTCGTCGTGCGAACGGCGCCTTCAGGCCGGAAAGTTCGAGGAGGTGAGCGGTATGGGCGCACTACCGCAACGTGAGTGAGAAATTCTCGATTTCGCTGTCGGGAGCCCGGTCATTGATTCGTCTTTACGGTGAGCCTAGCGCACAAGACGAGACCGAAATGACCCATACCCTGCTTGGTGCCGACCGTGCGACCCACTTTAAGATTCTGGCCATAGCCATGGCCGGGACAATAGCCGTCGCTCTGGTGGGAAGGAACGCCGGGGTAGCTGGAAACGATGCAGCGGCCGGACG
>WNFT01002736.1_pt1 | contig 30748 bp, 23 predicted proteins | sample 5400191 | NCBI WGS metagenome assembly WNFT01 (sample SAMN13153359, study PRJNA577476) | soil metagenome | isolation source: 80 cm saprolite under Madrone tree | place: USA:California | collected 2016-06-14 | reverse complement strand
AGTACGTGTGATCGCTGTCGTTGATGATCACCTTGCCGTTGTTGCCACTGCTGGACACGCGCGCGGCCGGCGCGACCCAGTCGGCGCTGGAGCTGAGCAGGTTCTGGTCGGCGGGTCCCTGATACGCGCCATAGCCGACAGGATGTGGCATGTATCCCTGCGCCGTCTCGTAGGTCCGCACGAGGTTGATCATGTGCTCGGTCCAGGTCCTGCCGTCGGGCCCCTTCTTGGTCGGATCTCCCGAGTCGTAGGGTGCCTCCTCGGAGATCTCGTAGAGGACGTTCTGCAGATCGTGCAAGGTATCCACGACCTTTTTCACGTAGGCATCCTGGTACGGCATGATGTTCGCCGAAGTGTTCGGGACGCTGGCGTTGATCGATCCCCAGGCGTGGTCGTCGCCGATGCTCTGGATGTTGTTGTACGAGCCGGCGTTGTCGTCCCCGAACGGATAGCCATCCGCCGTCCCTCCGTTCCGGTTGTCGTGGAGCTGCAGGCCGTCGAAGAGCTGGACGATGGCGTAGATGCCGTTCTGCTGAAGTTGCAGGGCCCTGCTGCGCAGCCGCTCGAAGTAGCTGTCGTGCGCGACGAGATCGTTGTCGTCGAACTGGCTCAGGTCGAATCTCGGCAAGCCGTCGCTGGCGTTGCCCGGACCGGTGCGCTTCCACGGCCACTGCCGGATGTACCAGGTCCCGCCTGCTCCCCAGCCGTAGTACTTGGGCAGGTCCTTGCGCCAGAGGATGGTGAGGTTGTGGTTGTGGTTCTTGAGAAACTGTACGTACGCGCCGAAGTCGACCAGGTTCGGAAACGGCCACGCTTGCTGCTGTGAGAGATCCTGGAAGCTGTCCCAGGTATGCGAGCCGGTGAGCCACACCGGGTTCCCGGCGGGATCGATGAAGTAGCGGCTGTTCGTCGACGAAACCCGCAGCGGTCCCATCGGTGTCGGCGCCGTGGCCGATGGGACGACCGCCGCCGAAGGCTGCGAGGTGGCTCCGTTCCCGGCCGCATTGGTCGCCACCACCGTGAAGGTGTAGCTGGTTCCGTTCGTAAGGCCTGTGACCGTAGCGCTCGTCGTGGTCCCTGCCAGCGTCGTCACAGTGGGACCGCCGGGACTCGACGTCACCGTGTAGCCCGTGATCCGGCTTCCGTTGCTGTCCGCCGGCGTCCAGGAAACGATCGCCTGCGCGTTGCCCGCCGTGGCAGCCACGTTGGTGGGCGCGGCAGGAGGTCCGAAGGGAACGACGGGTGGGGATGAAGACGACGCCGGCCCGCTGCCGGCGGAGTTGGTGGCGACGACCGTGAACGCGTAGCTCGTGCCGTTGGTGAGCCCCGTGATGGTGGCGGTGGTCATGTTCCCGCCGACCGTGAGGGTCACAGGCGTTCCGGCGCTGGCCGAAACCGTGTAGCTCTGGATCGGGCTGGTGCCGGTCGCCGACGGGGCCGTCCAGTTGCCGATGGCGCGCCGGTCCCCCGGAGTGGCGGTCATTCCCGTGGGGGCGCCCGGGACGGTACCAGACGAGTTGGGGGCGCTGCCGGTGCTGCACGAGAGCAGCAACACCAGCGCGACCGCGATGAGCCGTCTCCGCGTCCCCCCCATGCGCACCATGCTACGCCAGACAGGTGATGGAGGCCACTTGAGCGGTTTTTTTCCAGCGACCCTGTGGTGGAAGCTGTTCCGGCTGCGGGCCGTGCTACACAATTGCCGCTCCGACGATGGGAGGAGTCGATCGATGGCGACACTGAAGGACCAAACCGCCGTGATTACCGGCGCCAGCGGCGGTATCGGCGGGGCCATCGCTGTCGCCCTCGCCCAGGAAGGCGCCCGGGTCTGCTTGTGCGGGCGCAACGCCGGGAGGCTGGAGTCTCTGGCCAGTCGACTGCGGGCGGCATCGCACGAGGAAAAGACCTGCGTCGTCGACCTCACGCGAGAAGCGGACATCGACCGGCTGGTGGACCTCGTCTCGGCGGAGTTCGGGCGCCTCGACGTCCTCGTGCACTCCGCCGGGGTCATCGACCATGGCGAGTTGCAAACGGCGCCCATCGCTGCCCTCGATCGCCAGTACAACGCGAACGTCCGCGCCCCGCTTGCGCTGACGCAGCGGCTGTTGCCACTGCTCCAGAGACCTCGCGGCCAGATCGTCTTCATCAATTCCAGCGCCGGCCTCGCCGCGCGGCCGGGCACCGGGCATTTCTCCGCCACCCAGCACGCTTTCAAGGCCCTCGCAGACGCCCTGCGGGACGAGGTGAATGCGGCCGGCGTCCGTGTGCTCAGCGTATTTCCCGGCCGCACCGCGACATCCCGGATCGAGGCCCTGCACCGGAAAGAGGGCCGGCCCTATCGGCCCGAGGTGCTGCTGCAACCCGAAGACGTGGCGAGCGTGGTCCTCAACGCCATCACCCTGCCGTGGACGGCGGAGGTGACGAACATCAGCATCCGCCCGATGCAGAAATCATACTGAGCTCCACGATCGCGCAAGGTGGCGTACGTGGTCGGCCAGGGCTAACGCCGAGGTCAGGCCGGGTGATTCGATGCCGTACAGGTTCACCAGTCCGGCTACGCCGTGTTCCCCTGGTCCCTGAACCATGAAGTCCGCCGCGGGCGTTCCCGGAGGCGTGATCTTCGGCCTGACGCCGGTGAACCCCGGCACCAGGACGCCGTCCTCGAGGCCGGGATAGTACCGGCGGATCGAATCGTAGAAGAGCGGCGCGCGCGACTCATCGAAGGCGTAGTCGACGCCGGAAACCCACTCGACGTCCGGACCGAAACGCGCCTGCCCCCCGAGGTCGAGCGTCAGGTGGGTACCGAGTCCGCCTGGAACCGGAACGGGATAGACGAGATGGCGGAAAGGAGAGCTTCCGGGCATGACGAAGTAGTGACCCTTCGCGAAATACTGCGGCGGAATGCTCGAAGCCCTGTCGCCCTCGATGCGCCGGCTGACGTCCTGCGCCCACAGGCCGGCGCAGTTCACCACCAACCGGAACCGCACCACCGCGGGCTCGGCGTCGCCCGTGGCGAGCTCGACGCCGCGGTCGCAAGCCCGGCCGGAACGCACGGGTGCCGACAGCGCGATCTGCGCCCCGCGGGCCTCGGCATCGCGGCGAAGCGCCATCATCAGCGCGTGGCTGTCCACGATGCCGGTCGATGGTGAGAAAAGACCGCCCGCGCAGGACACCTCCGGCTCGAGCGCGTTGACCTCGCTGGCGGAGAGCATCACCAGGTCGTGCACGCCGTTGGCCTCGGCCGAAGTCCTGAGCGCCTTCAGCACAGGGATCTCCTGCGCGCTGGTCGCGAGGATCAGCTTGCCGACCCGCGCGTGTGGAATCTCGCGCTCCGCGCAGTACGCGTAGAGCGCTGCCCTTCCCTGGACGCAGGTAGCGGCCTTGAGGGAGCCGGGCGGGTAGTAGATGCCGGCGTGAATGACCTCGGAGTTGCGGGAGCTGGTGTGAAGCCCGATGCCGCTCTCTGCTTCGAGGACGACTACGTCGCGATCTTCCAGCGCGAAGGCGCGCGCCACGGCGAGACCGATGATGCCCGCGCCGATGACCGCGACGTCCGCGTCCTCCAGCGAGCTGCTCATCGGGCGAAATAGCCGCGGATGCGCTCGACGATGCGTCCGGCGGCGAGTCCGTCGCCATAGGGATTCTTCGCCGTCGACATGGCGAGGTAGGCGGCGGGATCCGTCAGAAGCCGCGTGGCGTGGCTGATGATCGCGTCGGCCCGCGGGCCGGTGAGCAACGCCGTCCCCGCCTCGATGCCTTCCGGCCGCTCGGTGGTGTCGCGCATCACCAGCACCGGTTTGCCGAGCGAGGGCGCCTCCTCCTGCACGCCGCCCGAATCGGTGAGCACGAGCCGGCAACGCGACATCAGGCGGACGAAGCTGCGGTAACCTTGTGGCGCGATCAGGCGCACGTTCGGGAGCCGGCCGAGAAGCCGCGTGACATGCTCGTGGACGTTCGGGTTCAGGTGCACCGGGTAGACGAACCGATGGTCGGGGAAGCGGCGCGACAGCGAGGCGATGGCCTCGCAGATCTGCTCGAAGCCTTCGCCGAAGTTCTCGCGGCGGTGTCCGGTGATGAGGACGAAAGGGACCCGTGCCCAATTCGCGCCCAGCAGCCGATCCAGGTCGGCGTCGATGCTCGCGGCGATCCTGGTGTCGCCCTGCAGGGCGACTTCCATCAGCAGAGCATCGATGACGGTGTTTCCGGTCACGGAGATGGTGTCGTCCGCGACGCCCTCGCGCAAGAGAGCCGCGCGCGCTGACTCGGTGGGCGCGAAGTGCAGCGAGACCAGCGGCGTGGCGAGCCTGCGGTTCACCTCCTCGGGAAACGGGGACCAGATGTTGCCCGTTCGCAGCCCCGCCTCGACGTGACCGATGGGAATGCGCCGGTAGAAGCACGCCAGTGCTGCCACCATCACCGTCGTGGTGTCTCCCTGGACCAGCGCCATGTCGGGGTGCGCGGTCTCCAGCCATCCGTCGATGCCATCCATCAGCCGGGCCGTGAGACCGGCCAGCGTCTGGTTGGGCCGCATGACCTCGAGGTCCGCGTCGACCGTGAAGCCGAACTGATCGGCCACCTGCTGGAACATCTCCCGGTGCTGTCCGGTGGCCACTACCGTGCAGCCGAACTCCGCGGTCCGACGCAACGCCGCGACCACCGGCGCGAGCTTGATCGCCTCGGGCCTCGTCCCCATGAAGACGAGGAGGTTCCGCCGCTGTGTCATGGGCGCGCCCGGGACCAGCTCAGTGGGCCCCCCCTACCGCCGTCCCTCGGCCCAGCCGCCGGCCGACGATCTCCCGGCCAGCGAGCCAGAGGAATTCGCTGTTGGTCGTGAGATACCGCTTCCACAACTTGCGGGGCTCCATCGCAAGGCGCCAGGACCACTCCATGCCGGCGGACTGGATCCAGCCGGGGGCGCGACGGATGTATCCGGTGAGGACGTCGAAGCTGCCGCCGACGCCGATGATGACCGGTACGTCGAGCTGCAGGCGATAGCGCTCGCACCAGGTCTCCTTGAAGGGGCTGGGCATTCCGACGAACAGCATGTGCGGGGCGATGCGGCGGACCTCGGCCGCGATCGCCGCATGTTCCGATCTGGGGAAGTATCCGTCCCGGTAACCGGCGATCGTGAGCGTCGGGTACTTTTGCGCGCAGAGCGCCGCGAGCGCGGACACGACCTCGGGCCTGGCTCCGAGAAAGTACGCGCTCAGCTTCCGCTGGGCGCCCGCCTCGAGCAGTCGCATCATCAGATCCACGCCGGTCACGCGCTCCGGAAAGGGCGCACCCGACAGGCGCGAAGCCCAGACCACGGACATCCCGTCCGCGACGATCAGGCTGCCTGCATTGCAAGCCTGCCGCAGCTCCTGATCGCGTCGCATCATGCAGAGGATCGCGGAGTTCGCGGTGATGACCGTGTGCGGGACGCGCGGCCCCTCGCACCAGGAGAGGCAGTGCTGCACGGCCTCCTCCATGGTCACGGCGTCGAACGGAAGACCGAGCAGCTCAGCCCGTTGCGTGAAGCCCACTCGTGCATCCCCCTCCCGAGACGATCGTTCCCTGGGCCGCCTGCCACAGCGGGGCGCGCTCGCGGTCGACTTGCCGCGTGGCCGCGGCCTTTCCCCTGACGAGACAGGCGTGCTGATACCTGCGCAGGAAGCGGCGGAACTCCGGATCGGCGTACCGAGGCAACCCCAGGAGCATGCTGGAGAAGTAGCCCCACAGCATCGCCGCGCTGCCGACGACGATGGGATGCCGGGGCAGGCGATACAAGGCCACGGCCAGGTAGTACAGCGGCGAGGTCCCCATGAAGTACTGCCCGAATCCGGCGCGGACCCGGCCGGACCAGATTCCCTTTCCCTGGCTCGCACCCATGGGCCGCAGATGGAGGAAGCGGAGCTCCGGCTCGTCGACGCTCCCGGCGATCCAGCCGAGCATGCGCCCGCGGTGGCAATCGATCCCGTCCCACATGACCTGGCGGACGAAACCACCGATCTGTCGGAAGCAGGCGACGCGATAGAACTTCGTCATGCCGACCGACATCTCGTCGCCGCACACCTCCGGCTCCCGCCGTCCGGTGCGTGGATGGATGAACCAGGGCTTTCCAGAAATGGTACCGAGGCGCGGCTCCCGCTCCATGCGCTGCATCAGGGTCTCGAAGTAGCGGGGTGGCAGGTCGAGGTCCATGTCCAGCTTGCAGAGATAGTCGAACTCGCGAAGCTCGGCGGTCTCCAACCCCCGGTAGAAGGCTTCGATCACGCCGGGTCCCACGGCGCGGCGCCCGCGGTCGTCCCTGCGGACGACCCGGAGGTAAGGGAGCTTGCGCGTGTACTCTGCGAGGATCGCGGGCGTGTCGTCGTTCGAACCGTCGTCGACGACGACCCACAGCGCAGGGGGAGTCGACTGCGCCGCGACGCTCTCGAGCGTGCGCCGCAGGAACGCCGCCTCGTCGCGACAGGGCGAGATCAGCAGGTAGCGCCGGTGGCCTTCCATCGTCGGTGTCTCCGTTCCGGCGCCGACGCGCGGACCGCCCCCTGGGAGACCTGTTTCAACTAAACCACGCTCTGCGAGGGAGGGTCAAACGAGAGGGAACATCGTCTGTCAAAGCGAGACCCGATTCCGCTGGCACCAGCGGATCAGCACGTAGAGTGCCCAGACGCGCGACCAGTACATCCCCCGGGCGCCGTCGAGGAAACCTCGCCAGAGGCGCCCCACGGCGGCCGGCTGCAATCCCGCGTTGCGGATCGCCGCTTCATCGCGCAGCGTCTCGCCCACGATTCCGCGCAGCCCCCGGCGGATCCAGCGGTCGAAGGGGAGCGCGAACCCGCTCTTCGGTCGATCGAACAGCGCAGGATCGAGGCCGCGCAGCCCGATCCGCCGCAAGATGGCCTTGCGGCCCACCGGGTTGAAGCGCTCCTGCTCCGGCAGCCGATCGACGGCCTCGAGCAAGACGTGGTCGACGAGCGGCACCCTCTGCGCGATCGATACGGCCATGCTGGCGGCGTCGTTGTCGCGCAGCAGACGTTCACCGAGGAACAGCCGCTGCTCCAGGACGCCGACAGCCGAAAGCGCCGGGCGGCCTCGGGTCTCGACCGCGATCCGTTCGTGCATGCCCGCGGGAAGGCCGTCAAACAGCGCGCCGGCCACGTCCTTTCCGATCAGCTCCAGTTGGAACTCCGGCAGGAAGAGCGCATAGGCGAGCTGGTACAGCGCCTTGAGGTCGTCGCCGCGCCGGACCATCTCGGGGAGCTTCGCCCAGCCGGTCTGGGGTGCGACTTCCGCGTCCGAGCTGCGAAGGTGGCAGGTGCCGAGCCTGGCGGCTGCTACCAGCGCTGCCCGCGGAACGATCCGCAGACGCCGCATCCAGCGCTCGAGCACGGGAAGATCCCGGAACGTTGGGTAGCCGCCGAAGAGCTCGTCGCCCCCGGTCCCCGAGAGGGCGACGGTGAAGCCGGCTGAACGGATCGCGCGCGACATGTACCAGGCGTTCAGCGCGTCGAAGGTGGGCTGATCGAGGCTGTCGACCGCCCGTTCCAGATCGCCGACGAACTGCTGCTCGCTGAGCACGACCTCGTGATGCTCCGTCCCGATGGCATCCGCGATCCGGCGGGCCGCGGGGCCCTCGTTGAGCTCCTGCTCCTCGAACGCGAGCGTGAACGTATGGATGGGCGAGCGCGATGCCCTCTGCGCCAGGTTGGCCGTCGCCGAGGAGTCCACGCCGCCGGAGAGGAACACCGCCAGCGGGACATCGCTCGCCAGGTGCAGGCGGACGCTTTCCTCGAGGGCAGCGGCGAGACGCTCCTCGTCCATTGCTCCATCGCGCCGGGCTTGCGGGATGGTCCAGAAGTCCTCGGAAGCGGTCTCGGTCCCGCGATCATCGAACTCGAGCAGGCGCCCCGGCCAGATCAGCTCGATGCCGGCAACCGCGGTGTGCGGTCCGACCACGAACCCATTCCAGACCATCGACGCGACCGCCTGCGGATCGAGGCGCGGCGTGCCGAGCAGCCCGGAGGCGAGCAGGGCGCGGACCTCGGAGGCGAACGCGATCGACCACCCGGCAGCGGCGTCGCGGGCGCGCGCGAGATAGAGGGGCTTGATCCCCAGCGGATCGCGCGCGAGCAGGAGGCGGCGCCGACCCTTTCGCCACAGGGCGAAGGTGAACATCCCCCGCAGGCGGCCCACCGCCTCGCGGCCATGGATGCCCAACGCGCGCAACATCACCGCCGTGTCGCCGGTCGACCCGAAAGACTGCCCCTCCGCCGTCAGGCGGTCCCGCAGCTCCACGTAGTTGTAGATCTCGCCGTTGAATACGATCGCGTCTCCGGTGACCGGGTCGATCATCGGCTGTGATCCGGCTGGGGAGAGGTCGAGGATGGAGAGCCGGCGGTGCGCGAGCATCGCGCCCCAGCCACGGCCATCGGGCGGTGACTGCCAGGTTCCCTGCGCGTCCGGTCCACGGTGGACCATGGCATCGTTCATCCGGCGCAGGGCGGCGCCGTTGGCCTCATCGAGGCGGCCGATGATTCCCGCGATTCCACACATGGGTATTGCCCCCCACCACTATGATAGCAGCCCTCCGATGCCGGCCGAGGCGCTTCGCATCCTTTACGTCTCGCAGATGCCGCCCAGCCCACCGCGGTCTGGCGCTCAGGCGCGCATGCACGGGCTGATGACGCAGCTTGCGCGCCGCAATGAGATCACGGCAGTCGCGTTGGTCGACGACGAGTTCGATCTCGAGGAATGCAGGCGCGCGATGCAGGGGTACTGCAAGGAGGCGATCCTCCTCCGCAACCCCGACGGGCGCGATGGGTTCTCGAAACGCCTCCTGCAAGTTCGTTCGCTGCTTTCCTTGCGCAGCTACGAGCGCCACCGGTACTCCGGCGCGGTGCTGCAGCCGGTGCTGGATCGCGTTCTCGGCGCGCAGCGGTTCGATCTGGTGAACCTGGAGTTCCCCTACCTCGCGCATCTGCGCTTCACCCGGCCGGCGCCGGGGACGGCGGCGCCGCCCCTGGTGCTCGACACGCACGAGATCGCGCACGACATGGCCCGGCAGTTCGCGCGCAGCGCTACAGGCGTGGGCCGCAGCCTCTATGGCGCGCTCAACTGGCGCAAGCTGCGTCACGAGGAGTTGGCGGCCTTTCGCGCGGCTGACGGCATCTGCACCTGCAGCGTCGCCGACCAGCAGCGGCTCCTCGCGGACGTTCCCCAGGCGCGCACGGTCGTCATTCCCAATGCGGCGGACGTCGACTTCTACATGCCGAGGTCGGGGGACCCGCCAGACGACGGGCGGACCATCGTTTTCTTCGGGCTCCTCTCCACCCAGCCCAACCTGGACGGCGTGCTCTGGTTCCTGCGCGAGATCTGGCCGCGCCTCGCGTCCGCGCGTCCGCAGAGCCGGCTACGGATCCTCGGCGCGAAGCCGCCGCAGGCTCTCCTCGACTTCGCCGCGCCTCGCATCGAAGTGACGGGCTTCGTGGAAGACCTGCGGCCGCATCTCTCCTCCGCGGCCGCGATCGTGGTTCCCTTGCGCCTGGGTGGCGGGACGCGGCTCAAGATCGTCGAGGGCATGGCAATGTCCAAGGCCATCGTTTCGACCACGCTCGGAGCGGAAGGACTGGAAGTCGTCTCCGGACGCGACATTCTCATCGCCGACGAGCCCGCCGCGTTCGCCGCGTCCGTCATCCGCCTGCTCGATGACCGCGCGTTCGCGGCCGCTCTAGGGCGGGCGGCGCGGCGGACCGCGGTCGAGAAGTACGCCTGGAGCGCGGCGGCCGGCGCGTTGGAGGGCTTTTACCGGGAGATTCTCTCCGCACGTCCGGCTTCCGGCGCCTAAGGGCGCTTGCTCCGAGGTTTCACCTGTGGAACAACCAGAGGGCGGGGGAATCCACTTGAAGGCGGCCTTGATCGGGACGGGGCAGATTGCCCGCCAGCACCTGTCGTGCCTGAAGCAGCTGTCTGGCGTGGAGATCGCCGCGGTGTGCGATCTCTCCCCGTCCGTCGCGGAGTGCGCGGCCGAGAGACACGGTGTCGCGGCCTGGTTCACCGATTCGCGCAGGATGCTGCGCGAAGTTCGCCCCGACGTCGTCCATGTCACGACGCCGCCGCCCTCGCACTACCGCCTGGCGCTGGAGGCGCTCGAGGCGGGCGCGCACGTGATCGTGGAGAAGCCGGCGACTGCGAAGCTTTCGGAGCTCGAGGCGCTCACCGATCGCGCGCGGGAGCTGGGCCGGGCAGTGATCGAGGACTACAACTACCTCTTCAATCGCGCGCCCCGCGAGATCCTCGAGCGCATCGGCACCGGCGAATTCGGGGCGGTCACGCACGTCGACGTGATGATCTGCCTCGACATCCTCGGACCGGACGGGTTCGCGGATCCGAACTCGCCGCATCCCGCCCTCGCGCTCGACGGCGGCGCCATCGCGGACTTCCTGCCCCATCTTGCTTCCCTGGCGCACCTCTTCGTCGGCCCGCATCGCCGGGCGCATGCAGTCTGGAACAAGCGGAAGGAATCGGTGCTGCCCTACGACGAGTTCCGCGGCCTGGTGGATGCGGAGCGCGGAACCGCCACCGTGGCGTTCAGCGCCGGCTCGCACCCGGATGCTTTCTGGCTGCGCGTGTACGGCGAGCGCATGCAGGCGACTGCAAATCTCTTCGAAACGCGCATCACGTTCGACCGCGTCCGTCCGGGACCCAAGCCGCTCCAACCGCTGCTCAACGGCCTCGAAGAAGGCAAGGCCATCCGCAAAGCGGCTGTCGCCACGCTGCTGCGCAAGCTCAGGGGCGGCCCCGGCGCGTACGAAGGATTGTTCGAGCTGCTCCGCAGCTCTTATCGCGCACTGGGCGGTTCTTCGCCGCTGCCCGTCAGCGCCCGGCAGATCCTGGAGGTGAACCGGCTCGTGGCCGCGCTCAAGCCGGAAGGGGCCAGCGCATGAAAGCGCTGGTCACCGGGGCGAACGGTTTTCTCGGACGCCACGTGGTCCGCGCGCTTCTCGCGCGGGGGCACGGCGTCCGCGCGATGGTGAGGCCTTCCGCGCGGGTGGACGATCCCGGCTGGCCCGCTTCGGGGGTGGACCCTTTCCCCGCTGACCTGCGCTCCGCTCGCGACCTCGACCGCGCATTCGAGGGCGTGGACGTGCTGATCCACCTCGCCGCCGCAGTCACCGGGCCCGAAGATGCCCAGTTCGCGTCGACGGTGGTGGGGACAGAGAGGCTCCTGGGGGCGATGGCGCAGACCGGCTGCCGCCGCGTGGTGCTCGCTAGCAGCTTTGCCGTCTACGACTGGAGCCGGATCCGGGGAACCCTCGACGAGGATTCGCCGGTGGAAACCGCGCCCGACCTCTACGAGCGAGACGGCTATACCATCGCCAAGGCGTGGCAGGAGCGGATTACCCGGCGCCTGGCCCGCCAGCACGGCTGGGATCTGACGGTCCTGCGGCCCGGGTTCATCTGGGGCCCGGGCAATGAGTATCTCGCCGCGCTGGGACAGCGGATCGGTCCGGTCCATCTGGTCATCGGGCCCTTCTCCCGGATGCCGCTGACACACGTCGAGAATTGCGCCGATCTCTTCGCGGTCGCCGCGGCGGACCCGCGCGCACGGGGAGAGACCTTCAACGTGGTCGACGGGAACGGAGAGCGCATCTGGAGCTATCTCGGAGAGCACCTGCGCCGCACCGGCCAGCGCGGAATCCGCATCCCGGTTCCCTACGCGCTCGCGTACTCGCTGGTGCGCGTGGCATATGCGACGGTCTTCCGCCGCAATCCCAGATTGCCGCACGTCCTCGTTCCTTGCCGGTTCGAGGCACGCCTCAAGCCCTTGCGCTTCACGAATGAACGCGCGGAGCAGATGCTGGGCTGGAAGCCGCCGCTCGCCTACGGGGAATGTGTCGATCGCACGTACGTTTGGGAGCGCGCGGAGGAGCAGGTCCAGGCTGCTGCTGCTTGAGTTTTACAAGTGTGGGTTCCACCTGTCGTTGCGCATGGAATGGGATGAACAGCCGTTGTTAGCATCAGCCCGCCCCGTGCCGCTGCGGGGTGGAGGTTTTCCATGCAAGCGAAAACGGGTGCGCGATCGCTCGCGCTCCTCGCCGCGGCTCTCTTCGGCGCCGGGTGTCAGCAGGCCTTTACGGGCACGGGCACCGCCGGCGGGATCACCGTGAACGTCGCGCCCCGCAACATCTCCGTGCTGGCGCTGACGACCACCACGTTCGTCGCGACCCTCTCTGGCCTCGCCACGGGCGAGTCCACGGCCGTGACATGGTCGATCACGGAGCCGGGGGGCGGCAGCGCGAATGCGTCCGGCACGTACACCGCGCCCGCAAACGCCGGCACGTTCCACGTCGTCGCCACGAGCGTCGCAGATCACACCAGGTCGGACGTGGCGACGATCACGGTCCTCCCTGCAGGCATCTCCGTGACCATCTCCCCACCAGTTCCTGAAACAGCGCCGTCCGGAACGCTCTCGTTCACCGTCGCGGTCAGCGGCGCGACGGCGGGTCAGTCGACGGCGGTGACATGGTCGGTGGTCGAAGGCGGCACCGGTGGAAGCATCGATGCGTCCGGCCAGTACACGGCGCCGGCGACGGAGGGCACTTACCACGTGAAGGCCACGAGCGTGGCCGACACGTCGCGCAGCGCCACCGTGGCCGTCGGCGTCACGAGCTTGAGCTTCTTGCCCGCGGACCGGCGCACGGTCTGGAATCCGGGCCTGATGTCGGCCGGGGGCATTCCCAATCGTTCCACGGTCTGCGCGACGGTGCTCGCGTCCACGTACGGGAACGGGGCGCAGGACGCGACGTCGGGGATCCAGGCAGCGCTGGACGGGTGCCCCCTGGGACAGGTGGTACAGCTCTCGGCCGGAACCTTCACCATCAACAACGACATCATCTATCTGCGGAAGGGCGTCACCCTGCGGGGCGGCGGCCCGGGTGCGACGCTGCTGCAGCGCACCAACGGAGCGACACCAGGGTCGTACATTCCGGGGGTGGCGAAACCGATCATCATCGTCGGCCCCATCCGATGGGGGACGGGCGGCACCGCGTTCGATCTGGCCAGCGACGGCATCAAAGGCGCCACATCGGTGCAGCTGACGTCGGCACCGGCGGGCGGTTTCGCGGTCGGTCAGATCGTCGAGATCGACGAGCTCTCCGGCGCTTCGTGGCAGACGGACCCGGCGGGCCGTGGGCAGATCTGGGCATCTCCCGACTTCCGCGTCGTCTACCAGCGCCACAATCCCGGCCTGGGCACCGACGATCCCTTTCCGGCCGCGGCCGGGTGGTTCAGCCGGCAGGATCGGCCCACGGCCGAGATCAAGGAAGTGAAGAGCTTCGACGCCGGGACGCGAACGGTGACGTTCACCTCGCCGCTGCACATCGACTACCGCAGCTCGCACTCCGCGCAGCTCTACGTCTTCAACGATCAGCATGTGAAGAACGCCGGCGTCGAGGACCTCAAGCTGCAGGGTGGCGATGACGGCCAATTGCGCTTCCAGTTCGCGGCTTACTCGTGGGCAGCGCGCGTCGAGAACACCGGGTGGCTGGGCGAAGGATTCGCCATCAACGCCGCGTTCCGCGTCGAAGTGCGCGATTCCTGGGTCCACACGCCGGTCTGGATGGAGCCGGGCGGCGCCAGCTACAACATCTCGCTCGCCAACGGTTCCTCGGAGATCCTGATCGAGAACAACATCTCCACCGACGCGGACAAGGTGATGGTGGCGCGCTGCTCGGGAGCGGGCTCGGTGGTCGGCTACAACTACATGGACGACGGACACATCGGCTCAAACCTGAACTGGGTCGAGATCGGGCTCAACGCGAGCCACATGGTCGGTCCACATCACGTGCTGTTCGAAGGCAATTACGGCTTCAACTGGGACAGCGACAAGACGCACGGCAACTCCATCTACCATACGGTGTTCCGCAACCACCTCTCCGGCCAACGCCGCAGCTACGGTGGCGGACCGAAGCGATGCGGAGGAGTGACCTTCTACTCCTACTGGCACAGCTTCGTGGGTAACGTCCTCGGGCTTGCCGGACAGATGAGCGGTTGGGTCTATCAGTCCGGCAGCACGAGCTCAGCGGCGGTCTGGCTGCTCGGCTGGGACGACTGGAGCCCATACCCGGTGGATCCGCAGGTGGCCGTTACCACCTGGCGGCACGGCAACTTCGACTATCTCACCAACGCCGTCGCCTGGGACCCATCGAACGCGAACCATTCGTTCCCGTCCTCGCTGTACCTTTCGCAGAAGCCCGCCTTCTTCTACGCGGGCAGTGGCTACGTCTGGCCTTGGGTCGACCCCACGGCCGCGACGCCGCTGCAGACCCTCCCCGCGAAGGCCCGCTTCGACGCGGGAACTCCTTTCCTGCAGCCCTGACGTCACCGGGCCGCGTTGAGCGCAGTGGCGTGTCGACGGTACACTGCCACGATGCGCAAGGGCCCTGACCGGGTGCGGCTCACCGGGCACCTGCCGGGCCTGGACGGGGTGCGCGGCCTCGCCATCCTGATGGTGATGGCGGTCCATTTTGTCGGAGACGCCACGGCCCGCATCCTCATCACCGGCCTGCTGCTGGACGCGAAGAATTCGCCGCACTATTTCCGTAACTTCTATGCGCGGCGCACGCTGCGCATCTTTCCGCTCTACTATCTGGTCCTGGCGACGCTGTTCATCGTCCTGCCGCGAATCGGCGCGCTCAGCCCAGCCCTCGAGGAAGCGCGCGAGCGGCAGGTGTGGCTCTGGACGTACACCGCGAACTTCTACATCGCCGCAAAGTCGTCCTGGGCGGCGCTTACCTATTTCAGCCATTTCTGGTCGTTGGCCATCGAGGAGCACTTCTATCTCCTCTGGCCGTTGGTGGTGTTTGGCTTCCGTCGCGAGGCGCTGGAGCGGCTCTGCGTGTTCGTGATCGTGGGCGGAGCCGCGCTGCGGTTGGCTCTCGCCGCAGCCGGCGTCAGCGAGCTGTCGATCTCGGTCCTGACCCCTTGCCGGGTCGATGCGCTGTGCGTCGGCGCGCTGCTCGCGGTGCTCTCGCGGCGTGCGGACGGGGGGCAGTCGCTGGTGCGGGATTCGGGACGCGCGGCGCTCTACCTGGGCGGCCTGATCGTCGCGATCTCGACGTGGTGCGCGCTGATGAAAACGGGGCTTCCGCTGCTCCACCAGATCCGGAGTTCCCTCTATTCGCTGTTCTTCGGCGCGCTCTCGCTGCTCAGCCTGCGATCGCCGCGCCACCTCGTCGCCAGGGTCTTCCAGGGCCGCCTGCTCCGGTTCTTCGGAAAGTACAGCTATGGCCTGTACGTCTACCACGGCCTGCTGACGTGGTACTTCCTCGAGCGGCGCATGGGGGATCGCATCGGAGCGGCGCTGGGACACCATTCGCTGGCGATCGCTGTCACGGCCGCCTTCGGCATCGGGGCGTCGCTGGTCATCGCGGTGCTGAGCTACGAGATGTTCGAGAAGCGCTTCCTGCAGCTCAAGCGCTTCTTCGAGGCGGGACACGAGCTTGCCGCGCCGGCAGCGGCGCCGCGCATCGCGGGCGCCCCGGAGCCTTGACGGCTGCCGCGGTCAGCGAGCGTCGATCAATCGAGCACGATGCAGCAGAGGATCCGCTCCGCCCCGATAATCTCGACGATCTTGCGGATCGCCGCGAGCGGCGTGCTTCCCCGCCGCACGCAGAGGACCACGCCATCGGCGGCCAGCGCTACGGGCAGAGCGAGCGGATTTCCCGCGGGGCTCTCGAGCGCGACGATGGTCCGGGTCGTCGGGCGTATCCAGCTTCCGGACGCGAACGGTTGGCCGGATAGTGCCGACGCACCGTCGGCATCGGAACCGAGGTGCGCGATCAGCCACGACGCGCGGTCGAGGTCCATGTGGGCCCCGACGATGAAATCGATCGGGCGCGAGGAGAGCCTCGAGCCGATCTCCACGAGCGCGTGCGACACGGCGTCCGTCGAAACGCCGGCCTCGGCGGCGATCACCGCGAGCCACCTCCAGTTCCCACGGAGTTGCACCCATACGAGATTGAGCGCTTCGAAACGCCTGTGCCATTCGCCCGTGGCTTGTTGGTGGTCGGCTTCGCCGGCGTCCGGCCCATCCCAGCGGACGTTCGGGAAGGGCGGCGGCCGGATGGCGAGCGCGGAAGTGCGCCCGCCTGGATTCGCTCCGTCGTCCTGTTTGTTGCTGCGCCTCGCCATCGAGGATCCTCGGTGAGTGTAGCGGGCGGCGGCGGACGAACCCCTCGCTGTTTCAGGATCAGGGTACGACGAAAGGTCTACGGACTCCAAGGACGATCCAGTGCCCGTTCAGGGCGTTTCGACCACTGGACTCCCGTCGGCGGGCCGGCAGATGAGAGGCCAGGCGCCGACCGCGAGGGACTGTTTCGCCACCACTGCCAGCGCCGCGCCGACGGTGAACACCGAGGTCCAGGTACCGAGGCCCATGTCGCCGAAGCAATGGACGATGTAGGCAACCAGCACACCCACGCATGCGAGCGCCGCGGCGCGATCGCGCGGCTCGTACGAGAAGCGGTAGGCCCGGATGGCAAAGAAGATACCCAGCGGGATGATCAGCCAGATCCCCGCGAATCCGATGGGCCCGGCGAAGGCGAGGAGGCCGAGAACGGAGTTGTGGGGCGCGTACCGGTAGATCGCATACGCGCGGGAGATGTCGGGCAGCTGCACGGCCTCGATGTACCCGTGCCCGAACCCGGTGCCGAGGATCGGAGCGGCCTTCACGGTGACGTAGAGATTGTAGTTCTCCCAATCGCGCCAGAGGGTTGAAGTGTCGGCCTGCGCGTCGACGACCGACCGCAGGATGCGGACGGGGGCAAAGAGGCCAGATGGCCTGTTCCAGCCGATAGCGACGTAGATCGCGATCGCCGGCAGCAGGATGACGACAGTCTGCCCAACGCGGCGCTTGAGCCTGGTCATCGGCGTGATGAAGTAGAGAACGACGAGGCAGGCCGCGAGCTCGACCCACGCGAGCCGGCGGTTGTTCGCGATCATTCCCCAGCCGAGGATCGGGAGCGTGAACATCCCGAGCGCCAGGTTTCGCCCCGTAGGGCGCTCGAAGAAGGTGACCAGCACGATGACGACCGCGTCGCAGAAGAGCATCGAATCCGCGTGCGTCGTGGCGTGCGGAAGGAAGTCGGTGCTGGGAAATCGCTGCCTCAAATAGATTGCGAGCGACGCGCGCACCAGCGCCGCCAGCAGCAGCACGGTGCCGGTCGCTCGCGTATCCACGGGCCCGCGCAAGGCAGCGCAGAAGAGCAGGAACACGCACGGCAGATAGACGACGCGAAACAGTTGCCAGAGCGAGTTCTCGAAGCTGAAACCGGCCGTCGCCGCGCCGTGGATCCATACGGCGGCGACGCATGCCAGACAAATCAGCGCCGCCCTGCGCAGCGGCGGGGCGGGCGGGACGTGGCCTTCGATGTCGATCCGCGAGCCGCTCATCCGGCGAACCACCCACACACCGCCGAGCAGCACCAGCGCCAGATCGAGCCCGGAAAACATCAGCGCCTTCACTGGCAAGGTGATGTTCATGTGCGCGAGAAGCAGCGCTCCGAGCGTGTACAGCGGTGATTTCCAGCGGTACATCGCCGGCGCCTCGCTGGGATTCTCCAGCGTGAGGCAGAGGAAGGCGAGGACCAGCAGCGACAGGCGCAGCGGCGCCCGCGCCACCGCGAGGGCGACCACGGCCAGCGCAATCGGCGTCAGCGCCAAGGCGATGCTCCCGTCGCCGGCGACCGCGAGGATGAGACTGAGCAGCCCGAGGACGGCCACCGCGCCCAGGAGCATCGGGTCCACTCCGGTAGCGGTGCGGCCGCGCGCCTCGGCTTCCGCGTTCACCGGGTCGCTCGTTTCGTCCTGCCGCATCGTCGCGATGAGGTCACCGTGACTTGACCTCGACGATCGCGGTCGCGGGTGCGAGCAAGGATTGCAGCTGCCACATCTCCAGCAACGCTCCGCTGCGAAAGTCGGCTGCGGTCGTAGCAAACAGGGCGAGTGCCAGGCCTGCCATCAGGGCCGCCGCCATGACCAGCGGCACCTTCGGCTTGATCGGACCGCGTGGGACTTCCGGAGGGACGATCACCGAGTAGCGGTACTTGAAGGCGGCGCGGGCCGTATCGAGGTCCAGCCGGGCAGCCTGGACGCGGTCCCTCATGCCGGCGTACTGCTGCGCCGCGTAGATGAGCTTCGCGGCGGCGTACTCGGTCGACGAATCCTCGTTGCGCTCGGAACGGAAGAGATCGGGCGGCAGGTTGAGCGCCGGCGCGGGCGCCGCGGCCTCGTCGCCGAACATGGCGAGCTGCCGCCGGAGGTCCGCTTCCTCCTGCCGGAGCGACGTGACTTGCGGTGACTCGCGCTGCAGCGACCGGATCGTCTGCTGCAGATCGACCACCATGGGATGATTCTCCGAATAGATGCCGCGCTGCTCCGTCAGCCGGGTCTGCAATTCGAACAGGTGGCGTTCGCGGAACGCCTCCAGATCGGCGATGGCGCGCCGCTTCGTTTCCAGCATCACTCTCAGGTTCAGCACCTCCGGCCGGACCGGCTTCGGGACAGCCGGGCGCGGCAGGAGGCGAACGGCGGTGGGCCGGGCGCGGTCGCGAAGCTCTTGCAACCCGGCGACTTGCTTTTCCAGGTCCGCCTCCAGCTCCGCTGCGTGCTTCTCCAGGATCAGGATCTGTTCGGCGATCGTTGAGATCTCGAGGACGTGCCGCTTCTCCAGGAAATTCTGCTCTGCCGCATCCACCAGTCGATACGCCATCTGTCCATCCGGCCAATGCAGGCGGATCGTCACCGTGCCGTCCGGGGTGGTCCAGACGCTGAGGTTCTTCTCCAGAAATCCCCTCAGCGCCTCCAGCATGTCCTCTTCCTTCACCTTTCCGAAAAAGCGCAGCATGATCCGATCCTTGAGGCGCAGCAGCGGCGCCCGGCGCTTGGGCCATTCGCCGATGAGATCGGTCTGGCGGATCAGCGAATTGAGGTTTTCCCGATCGAGGATCAGCTCGGCGGCGGCGCGGGTCGGCTGCTCCATGTTGGAGTCGGCGCGCACCATCAGGACCGCGCTCTTTTGCGCGAGGAGGCGACTTTCCACTTCATACGTCTTGGGGAGCACGGTCAGCGCGCCGGCGGCCAGCAGGACCATACCGGCGAAGACCGAGACGAACAGGAACGGGCGGCGCCTCACGGACCGCAGCGAGAACAAGGCGTAGCTGCGCACCCTCTGCCAGTCGAAGAGCTCGTCTTGCGGCCCGTCCCACTGGCTGGGCGGCGGAGGGGGGCCCGCGACGGGACGAGGAGGGACGTAGGGTGCTCCGCTCATGGACGGTCCTCGGCTTGCAATTCGAGGCGAATGGATTTGCTGGTCATTGCAGGCCCTCGTTCCTCAAGTACTGAATCGCGGATAGAGAAATACCACGGCGAGCAGATATGCCAGGAGCCCGACCGCCGACCATGCCAGGAGCTTGCGCAGCGCGCGGCGCGGGTTCGGCTCGCGCGCCGCGACGGCGGGCAGGATGACGGTGAGCGCGAGGATCGAAACGAGGATCAGCTTCTGCACGGTTCACCGGAGCTGCGGGAGTTGCACGCCGAGAGCGACGAACGCGGCCCACTGGGTCGCGGGTTGACCCGGAGGAGGTCTCGAGAACCCGGCGCCGCGGACCCCTACTCCCAGCGTCGAGCGAGGTGCTACCGGGAACGAGGCGCCCAGCTCCGCCTGCAGGAACCGATCGCCGGCCTGGGCGCTGCCGGCGGCCTGCGATCCGGACGTTACCGCAACGCTTCCGGCGAGGGTCGCGCTCACGGTCCCGACGCCGCGCAGTCCCCAGGTGGCGGAGGCGCGCAAGCTGCCGCGCTCGACGACCTCGCCGGTCAGGGGATCGCCGAGCGGCTCGACGGAAACGCCCATTCCGGCGAGGATGTCTCGCGTCATCTTCACCCTGCAGTCCGCGGCGGCGACGCCATAGAGCACCACTGCGGCGCGCTGGCCGTCGGCTTGCGCGCGCCCGACGCCGGGGCCGGCCACGACCATGAGCTCCGTGTCGGGGGAGAGGACCTTCTTCCAGCCGCCGGTCACGGTTGCAACGCTCGCGCGTCGCCCATTGGAATACCTGTAGTCGATCGCCGCAAGCTCGGCGCGCAGCGAATCGAGTCGCGTGGCCGCCCATTCGGCGCTCGTGCGGAGCTGAGGGCCGCGCGAGAGCGGGATCTCCGCCCGGGATGGAGCGTCCGCTCCGCCGGAAACGTTCCAACCGGCAAAGCCGTGCAGCTTGAGGCGCCGGCTGACCGCGAGGTCCAGCTCGAGTGAGCTGAACGACTCCTGTATGGAGACGAATCGCGAAGATGGCGGCTGCTGTACGGGCGCGGTGTCGGCCGGTGGCGTCCGCGATGTCGAGCCGGCCAGGGGCGAGAGGTCGATGATCCCGTACCCGAACCGTTGCCGCACGCGCAATGACGAATCCGGGTCGAGCCGGAGGGCGCCCTCGGCGATGCCGGCGGCGAAGAGCTGATTGCCGGCCGCGACCAGCGCGGAGGGGGCGAGCTCGAGCCGGAAGGAAGCGTCGGGACCAGAAGCTCTCGCGTCGATGTTCGCGGAGAAGGCGCCCGATCCCGAGCTCTGGCCCCCGAGCGCTGTACCCGCGCGTCCTTCGGCGCGAACGGAGGAGTCGACCACCAGACCCGCTGCGACAACGGCGAAGGTGAGCGTGAACATTTCGCCCCCTCCACCGTCACTGCACGACGACGACGTCGCCCTGCTGCAGGGCGAAGCGCGAGCTTGGAGTGCCGGGGGAGGAGAGCGCCTGGAGCGTGAAGCGGACCCGCTGGCGTGCGTTGGCGCGCATGACGAAGATGCGATCCTTGTGCGCGAACTCCGTCAGGCCCCCGGCCGCCGCCAGCGCGCGCAGCAGCCCCTGTCCCCGCTCCATCGGATACACACCCGGGCGCGCCACCTCGCCGAGGATCGAGAGCTGAGCAGGAGCGGTCTCCTCGAGCGAAACGGTGACGACCGGCTGATTGATGAAGTCGCGCAGCTGCGTCTGCAGCGCCTTGGACAGCTCCTGCGTCGTCCGGCCCGCCGCCGGGACATCGTTCACGAAGGGAATCGTGATGCGGCCATCGGGGCGGACCCGCGTGCGGCCCGAGACGTTCTCCTGGTTGAAGACCCGGACGTAGATCGTATCGCCCGGTTCCAGAAGGTACTCGGGAGGCGCGTTGCGCGTGCTTTCGGGGAGCGCGTCGGCCCAGACGTAGGACCCCAGATCCGCGCAGGAGACGATCGCCGCACACGCCGCGGCCAGCATTCCGCGGGCCGCTCGATTCATGCTTGCCTGCAACGGTCACCCCCCAGTCCCGTCATTTTACACGGGGGGCGGACTCGGACAAAGCCGTTCCTCGGGTCGAGATCGGTCAGACGGCGCGCCGCGTGTGGCTTCGCAGGAAGCTCCGTGGATGGCGAATCGCCCTCCAGATCAGGGCCAGGACGTCCGCCACTCCCGGGGCCGGGTCGTCCGGCTCCCACGCGGGGTCCACGATTCCCGGCGCCGCCCGCCACCACCGCCGCCATCGCGCGATCTCCCCGGCCGGAACCCGCCTGAAGAGACGCTCGATGAGAAGCTGGGTCCATGCTCCGACCCGGTAGCAGTAGACGTCGCTGGTCGGCTGGCCTTGCCGCGCCCGCTCGATCTCGGCATTCAGCTCGTCGGTGGCGCCGAGGGCGTGCAGATACGCGAGATAGGCCTGTGGAAGGCCCCGCACGTGATCGAACGCCATGTAATTGTAGAAGCGCGGGTTGAAGTCGATGAGCAAGTGCTCGCCTTCGTGCTCGATGAACTCGCACTGGAAGATGCCGGAATAGCCGACCGTCCGGCAGAGCCGCACCAGGCGCTGCTCCAGATCCGGGAGCAGGTCCGCATGCTCGAAGAGAAGTCCGATGCCGAGGAAGCGCGGATGGGAGAGCAGCTTGAGCACGGCCCGCATCGCCCAGCGCTCCGCTCCCGGAGCGACGAACCCCTCGATGCAGTAGATCCGTTGTGCGCTGAGCGGAAGGTACTCCTGCAGCAACGGCCGATCGATTTCCGGCCAGCGCGACAGCAGGTCGACGTCGAACGGATTGTCGCGGCGGAACCGCTCGTGCGCGTCTGCGAGGTCGCTGGGCCGGGTGACCGGCGTCCCCTTGTGCAGCGTTCGCGAAAGGACCTGCGTCCGCTGCTTCAGCAGCTGGGGAAATCGGGCGCCCGCTCCGAGTCTCTGCGCGTCCGTCGCATCCCCAGGAAACAGCGAGGAGGGAGTACTGAGGCCAACCTGCTGTGCGTTCCTGTAGAGGCATTTCTTGTCCAGGAGCTCTCGCAAGATATCCAGCCCGGGGGTCGCGAACCGGAAATAGGGGCGCAACTCGGCCTCGTGGGCTGCATACAAGAAGGAGAGGTCGTCGCTCGTGGCACAGAGGACGGCGCCGGGCTCGCGGCGACCCCTCTCGATCAGCCACCGCATGTGCGCGCTCGCATCCCTGACAGGCGGAGCGCTGACGCGAACGCAATAGCGCGACCAGGCTGCCTGCTCGAGAGGACCGCTCGCAGCGACCTGCACCTCGATGCCTCGCCGGCCGAGCTCCCGAACCGCGGCCAGCGTGCCGAACCAGCCCGCCATCGAGAGTAGAGCCGGGGCGTGTTCCACGCTCTTCGGCCCCGCCACCTCACGCGGGTTGCCGCGAGCGTCCATCGAGAAGGCCATCTGCAGACGAATATTAGGCGGACGCGTCAGGACGGGTCACGCAATCTGATGGTCGCCCGGGGCGGGGGGGACGACCAAAGTCGGTGATCGCGCAACTGCAGATTGGCCCTGATGCGTCAGCCCTCCGGCTGCACGTCGTCCCTCCGGTTCTCGCGCCAGGCGTCCTCGTCATGCGCCTGGGACCGGGGCTTCTCCTTGCCGTTGCTCACGGTCCGGATGCGCGATCCGTCCATCCCGAGGTTCATCAGGTACTTCTTCGCCGCGTCGGCGCGCCTCTGGCCGAGCGCGAGGTTGTACTCGGCGGTGCCGCGCTCGTCGCAGTTTCCTTCGATGCGGACGCGCAGGTCGGAGCGCCTCGCTGCCTCGGAGAAGGACTGCAGCTTCGAGCGCCCTTCATCGGAAATCGTCGAGCTGTCGAAGTCGAAGTAGATGATCACCGGCGCGACCGTCGGTCGGGTCTCGGCCGGAGGCGTCTCCTGGGGAGGCGGCGGAGCTGGGGCCGGAGCGGGCGTCGCCGCCGGAGCAGGCTGAGGGGTCGGCGTCGGAGGCGGAGTGGAAGCGCAGGCGGCCAACACCGCGGCGAAGCAACCAGCGAGCTTCTGGAAGGAACGCATGGAACCTCCTCGGCGGGAGTAGAGGCCGCCGATCGTGTTTCTCGGCCACTGTTTCGCGCCCGGCGCGGCGGAGCGCAAGAGGCTTACCGGAAAGGTGGCAGGGTGCGGCGCGCGGGCGCCTTTGCCGTATGCGCCTCGGGGAGTGTAACGTTACCCTTCCGCTCGCCTGACTGCGCCATGAAGAACGTACAGCGCGCCGCCGAATTCTATTCGCGCACCGCAGGAAGGTACGCGCGGAGCCGTCCGCATGGAATTCGCGAACCGGTGCTGGCGCGCCAACGCGACGCCATCATGGAGCTTGCGCTTCCCCGCTCCACCGATTCCGTCCTCGACGTCGGCTGCGGCGCCGGGCGGGTCGCGGCGGTGCTTCGCCCGCGCGTCAAATGGATCTGCGGGGCGGACGCGTCCTCCGAGATGCTCGCGCTCGCGCGCCGCTGGCTCGACGAGGAGGTCCAGGCGTCCCTGGAGACCCTCGATCTCGGGCGCAAGTTCGACCTGATCGTCTGCTGCGGAGTGTTCGACTTCGTCGAGGACGCGGCGGCCGGCCTGGAGGCGATCCGCCGGCACCTCGCGCCGGAGGGCCGCGCCGTCGTCTCCGCCGCGGCGGTATCGGCGATCGGGATCGGCTACGCGCTCGTGCGCCGCGCACAAGGTGTGCGGGTGCGTCTCTACACCTCGCGCCGTCTGCGCGCGCTCGCCGCGAGCTGCGGGTTGCGGTGCACGGCGGCGCGCAGGCTGCCCGGTGGCAGCGTCGCGGTGATGCTCGAGCACGCCGAAGCCGGTGTGTGACGCCGCGCACCTTGCGCCACGCGGGCGCCGTTGTGGCGACTTCGGCTCGTCCTGTAGCTCTGGAGAGATGGCGGTGGACCCGGCGCCCACGCGCACCATACTGGTGGTGGACGATGAGCTCCCCATCCGTCTCGCGCTCACTCGTGTGCTGGGAGAAGGGGGCTACACCGTCCTCGGGACCGACAGCGGCCGCGAGGCGCTCGAGCTGTTCCAGCAGCACCCCATCGACCTCGTCATCAGCGACCATTACATGCCCGAGATGTCGGGGATCGATCTGCTCAAGCTGGTCCGCGTCCGCCATCCGCATGTGGTCCGGATCCTTCTGACCGGCGACAAGGATCCGGAGCTCGCTGTCCGATCGATCAACGAGAGCGAGGTCTACCGGTTCATCCGCAAGCCCTGGAACAACTCGGACCTGCGCACGATCATGCACTTCGCCTTCGAGACCATCCGCCTCGAGCGCGAGAAGCGGCAGTTGCTCGCGCAGGTGCGCGACGAGCGCCTCGCGGTCCTGCGCAGGGGGTCCCCGGAGGATCCAGCGGGGCTCGAGCGCGAGGTGATGCTGCTCGCCGAGGACGAGCTGCACGGCGGATAGAGCGACCTACGCTCTTACGCCACCACAGCGCACCTCGGGCGCGCGCGGCGTACCCGCGGCGCTTGCGCACCTGCCCGATTCGCGTCGTACGCTGAAGAGATGTGGCGCACGATGAAGGACTGGCTTCCCGCATTGGCCCTCTACGCTCTCGGCGCGATTCCGCCCGCTTTGATCATCGCGCTGATGACGCGTTGATCGTCCCTATAGCGGCGCGCGCCGAAGCCGTAGCGCGTTTGCGATCACCGACACCGAGCTGAAGCTCAACCCGGCGCAACGCATCTTCGCGTCCAACGCCCGTCTCGCCGTTCCAGCGGCCTCTTGCAGACTGCAAGAGCAGGTGTCGAGTTCCTGGGCAATCTGCAATCGCCATTCCGGCCAGTCCGCGAATCCTCGAGGGATTTCAAGGATCAGAAGCGGCACGGCGCGTGCTTGACGACCGGCCGGAGACATTCATGGCCGACCTGCTGCTCATCCTGGCGACCGCCGCATTCTTCGCCCTTTCCTGGGGCTACGCGCGCCTCTGCGAGAAGCTCTGATGAACCTCGAATACGGAATCGGGCTCGCGCTCTCCGTGCTCCTGCTCGTCTACCTGGCGTGGGCGCTGGTCAGACCGGAGCACTTCTGATGACCGCCATCGGCTGGGTGCAGATCATCTTGTTCTTCGCCGTCGTGCTGGCGCTGACGAAGCCGCTCGGCGCGTACATGTTCCGCGTCTTCGAGGGGGAGCGGCAGCCGCTGCCGCGCGTGTTCGGACCCGTCGAGCGATTCACGTACCGCCTCTGCGGGGTGGATCCGGCGCGCGGGCAGACCTGGCCCGTGTACACCTTCTGCTTGCTCGCATTCAGTTTCTTCGGCGTGCTGGTGACGTACGGCATCGAGCGCCTGCAGCACGTCCTGCCCCTGAATCCTCAGCACCTTGCCGCGGTGGAGCCGGCCCTTGCCTTCAACACCGCCGCGAGCTTCACCACCAACACCAACTGGCAGGCGTACGTGCCGGAGACCACCGTCAGCTACCTCACGCAGATGGCTGGCCTGGCGTGGCACAACTTCACCTCCGCCGCCGCGGGAATCGCCGTGGCGCTCGTCATCGCGCGAGGTCTGACGCGCAAAGCGGGACCGCCGGGCGGCAAGACGATCGGCAACTTCTGGGTCGATCTGATCCGCTCGACCATCTACGTGCTGCTCCCCATCTCCTTCTTCTACGCGCTGTTCCTCGTCTCCCAGGGAGTGCTGCAGAACCTGCTTCCGTACCAGGAAGTGACGACGCTGGAGGGAGTGAAGCAGGTCATCGCCATGGGCCCGGTCGCCTCGCAGGAGGCGATCAAGATGCTGGGCACCAACGGCGGCGGCTTCTTCAACGCGAACAGCGCCCATCCGTTCGAGAACCCGACGCCGCTGAGCAACTTCGTCCAGATGGTGTCCATCTTCGCCATTCCCTCCGGGCTGACCTGGACGTACGGACGCATGGCGCGCGACCAGCGGCAGGGCTGGGCGCTGTGGGCCGCGATGGTGGTCCTCTGCATCGCCGGCGTCGTCACCCTCTATTGGGCCGAGGCGCACGACAATCCCGCTCTGCGGGGCCTCGCGCAGCTCCAGCAGGGTTGCGGAAACCTGGAGGGAAAGGAGACGCGCTTCGGTCTGTCGGCTTCGGCGCTCTTCGCCACGATCACCACGGACGCCTCCTGTGGCGCGGTGAACGCGATGCACGACAGCTTCACGCCGCTGGGCGGTCTCGTTCCCCTGGTGAACATCCAGCTCGGCGAGGTCATCTTCGGCGGCGTCGGCGCCGGGATGTACGGGATGCTGATCTTCGTCGTCCTCACCGTCTTCATCGCCGGCCTGATGGTCGGGCGCACCCCAGAGTATCTGGGCAAGAAGATCGAGGCGCGCGAGATGAAGCTGGCGATGCTCTACGTCCTCATCTTCCCCCTGCTCATCCTCACTTTGGCGGCCTGGGCGCTGGTCGTGCCCTACGGCACCTCCTCCCTGAGCAACGCCGGCCCGCACGGCCTCTCGGAGATCCTCTACGCATTCTCCAGCGGCGCGGGGAACAACGGCTCCGCGTTCGCGGGACTGAACGCGAACACGCTCTTCTACAACCTGGCCCTCGGGGCGGACATGCTCGCCGGCCGCTTCCTGATGATGATCCCGGCCATCGCCATCGCCGGATCGATGGTGGACAAGGAGGTGACTCCGGCGGGGCCCGGCACCTTCCCGACGAACGGCGGTCTCTTCGTCGGTCTGCTCGTCTCGGTGGTCCTCATCGTCGGCGCGCTCACGTTCTTTCCCGCGCTCTCGCTCGGCCCGATCGTGGAGCATTTCGGGGCCGGAGCAGGAAGGGTCTTCTGAAATGGCCCCCAAGGCAAAGCATCTCTCCCTCCTCGATCCCTCGATCCTTCGCCCGGCGATCCTGGAGTCCTTCAAGAAGCTCGCCCCACAGCTGGTGGCGAAGAACCCGGTCATGTTCGTGGTGGAGATCGGCAGCGTCCTCACCACCGCGATCTGGCTTCGCGACGTCTTCGCTCCCTCGCCGGGGGCGGCGCCGACCTGGTTCACGCTCGCCGTCTCCATCTGGCTGTGGTTCACGGTGGTATTCGCGAACTTCGCCGAGGCCGTAGCCGAGGGACGAGGCAAGGCGCAAGCGGAGACGTTGCGCAGGATGCGACAGGACACGGTGGCGCGGAAGGTCCGCTTCTGGCCGCCCACGGACGATGTGCCGGGCATCTCCAACGAGGACATCATTCCGGCCTCGCGCCTGAAGAAGGGCGACCTGGTCATCGTGGACGCGGGCCAGATCATCCCCGGCGACGGCGAAGTCATCAACGGCATCGCCTCGGTGGACGAGTCCGCGATCACCGGGGAGTCGGCGCCGGTGATCCGCGAGAGCGGCGGCGATCGCTCCGCCGTGACCGGCGGCACCAAAGTGCTCTCCGACCGCATCGTGGTGCGCATCACGGTGGATCCCGGAGAGTCGTTCCTCGACCGGATGATCGGCCTGGTGGAAGGCGCGGCGCGGCAGAAGACGCCGAACGAGATCGCGTTGCACATCCTCCTGGTCGGCCTGACCATCGTGTTCCTCTTCGCCTGCGTCACGCTGGTGCCGATGGGGCTCTATTCGGGCATCCGCCTGGGGGCGACCGCGGTAGTGGCCCTGCTGGTCTGCCTGATCCCGACCACCATCGGCGGCCTCTTGTCCGCCATCGGCATCGCGGGAATGGACCGGCTCCTGCGCAAGAACGTGCTGGCGATGAGCGGCCGCGCCGTCGAGGCCGCGGGCGACGTGGATACGCTGCTGCTCGACAAGACCGGAACGATCACGCTCGGCAATCGCATGGCGACCGAGATCCTGCCTGCGCCCGGCGTGCGCGTCGAGGAGCTGGCCGATGCCGCCCAGCTCGCCAGCCTCGCCGACGAAACTCCGGAGGGCCGTTCGATCGTCGTGCTGCTCAAGGAGAAGTACCAGCTCCGCGGCCGGGAGACGAAGGGGATCGCGCATTTCATTCCCTTCAGCGCGCAGACGCGCATGAGCGGGTGCGACCTCGACCAGCGGCACGTGCGCAAAGGGGCGGTGGATGCGGTCGGGGATTACGTCAAGACGCAAGGCGGGCAGATGCCCGAAGAGCTGGTGCAGACTGCCTGGAGGATCGCCGACGCCGGAGGGACGCCGCTGGCCGTGGCCGACGGCGTCAGGGTGCTCGGGCTCATCCACCTGAAGGACGTGGTGAAGGGCGGCATCGCGGAGCGGTTCGCGCGCTTCCGGGCCATGGGGATCCGCACGGTGATGATCACCGGCGACAACCCGCGCACCGCGGCGGCCATCGCCCGCGAGTCCGGCGTGGACGACTTCCTCGCGCAGGCGACGCCGGAGACGAAGATGCAGCTGATCAAGGACGAGCAGGGCAAGGGCAAGCTGGTGGCGATGACCGGCGACGGCACCAACGATGCGCCGGCGCTCGCCCAGGCGGACGTCGGCGTGGCCATGAACACCGGGACCCAGGCCGCCAAGGAAGCGGGCAACATGGTCGATCTGGACTCCGACCCCACCAAGCTCCTGGAGGTGGTCGAGGTCGGCAAGCAGCTGCTGATGACGCGCGGGACGCTGACCACCTTCTCCATCGCCAACGACGTGGCGAAGTACTTCGCCATCCTCCCCGCGCTCTTCGTCGGCGTGTTCCCCGAGCTGGCGCCGCTCAACGTCATGCGGCTCGCCTCGCCCTACAGCGCGATCCTGAGCGCGGTCGTCTTCAACGCCATCATCATCGTCTTGCTCATCCCGCTTGCGCTGCGCGGGGTCCGCTATCGCCCGCTGGGCGCGGCGGCGCTGCTCCGCCGCTCGCTGCTCGTCTACGGCGTCGGCGGCGTGATCGCTCCATTCATCGGCATCAAGATCATCGATCTCGGCCTGGCCGCGGTCGGTCTGGTCTGAGGAGGCGCTCATGCTTCGCACCGAGCTACTTGCCGCCGTCCGCGCCACGCTGGTCACCTTGATCGGCGTCGGGCTGGCATATCCCCTCGTCACCACCGCCGTCGCCGGCGCGATCTTTCCCCAGCAGGCCGCCGGGAGCCTGGTCAGCGATGATTCGGGGAACGTGGTCGGCTCCGGGCTGATCGCGCAGGCCTTCGGCAAGGCAGGATACCTGCAGCCGCGGCCCTCGGCGGCGGGTGAGAAGGGCTACGACGCGGCGGGGTCCTCGGGGTCCAACCTGGGAGCTGGTCACCGCCTCGGCGAGCGGCCTCGACCCCCATCTCTCGCCGGCGGCGGCGCTCTGGCAAGCACCGCGCATCGCCCGGGCGCGCAATGTCGACGAGGCGCGCGTGCGGACGATCATCGAAGCCAATACCGAAGGGCGAGACTTGCTCGTGTTCGGAGAGCCGCGCGTCAACGTCCTGCTGGTCAACCGGGCGCTCGACCGGCATTTCGGGCGCCTGCCGCTCGCCACTCGATAGCCACGCCGTGGTGATGGCGACCGGCGCCGGTAAATGGTGGAATGATCCGGGAGCAGATGACGAAGGCGGCGCAAACGCGGAGGCCCGAGGACTTCCTCGAGCTCGTCGAACGCGCGAGGCGCGGCCGTCTCAAGCTGTACGTCGGGTTCGCCGCCGGGGTGGGCAAGACGTACCGGATGCTGCAGGAGGCGCACGACCTCCGGCGTCGGGGGGTCGACGTGGTGATCGCCTTCATCGAGCCGCACGGCCGCCTGGAGACCTCGGCGTTGATCGAGGGGCTGGAAGCCGTTCCCCGCCGCCGCATCGAGTATCGCGGCGTGGTCGTCGAGGAGATGGATCTGGACGCGGCGCTGCTGCGCCGGCCCACCGTCGCCGTGGTCGACGAGATCCCGCATACCAACGCGCCCGGGTCGCGCAACCGCAAGCGTTACCAGGACGTGCTCGCGCTGCTGGATGCCGGGATCAACGTGATCGGGGCCATGAACGTGCAGCATCTGGAATCGCTCAACGGCCTCATCGAGCGGGCGACGGGCGTGGTGGTGCGCGAGACCGTACCCGACAGTTTCCTCACCCAGGCCGATCAGGTGGTGAACCTCGATCTCGCGGTCGAGGACCTGCAGGAGCGCCTCCGGGCGGGAAAGATCTATGCGCCGGAGAAGATCCCCTGGGCGCTGGAGAACTTCTTCAAGGACCAGAACCTGGCCACGCTGCGCGAGCTGGCCCTGCGGGAGGTTGCGGAGAGCCTGGATCGCGCCGGACTGGCGAAAGGCGCGCCGGAGGTGAAGGCGTCGGGGCGGGTGATGGTGTGCCTCGCCTCCAATCCGCCGCGGGCGAAGACGCTGCTCTCGCGCGGCTCGCGCATGGCCGGCCGCCTGAACACGGACTGGTTCGTCGTCTACGTGGAGACGCCCGACGAGGCGCCGAACTTGATCGACTCCGAGGCCCAGCGCCACTTGCTCGCCAACGTCGAGAAAGCGCGGGAGCTGGGCGCCGAAGTGGTGCGGCTGAAATCGGATGAGCCGGCGCAGGCGCTGCTGGATTTCGCCCGCACCCACGGCGTCGCCCACGTCATCGTGGGCCGCTCGAT
>WNFT01000565.1_pt1 | contig 30786 bp, 29 predicted proteins | sample 5400191 | NCBI WGS metagenome assembly WNFT01 (sample SAMN13153359, study PRJNA577476) | soil metagenome | isolation source: 80 cm saprolite under Madrone tree | place: USA:California | collected 2016-06-14 | reverse complement strand
AACCCCGACACCGTGGAAGCCCAGATGGAGGGAGCGATCGTCTACGGGCTCACGGCGACCCTCAAGAGCGAGATCACGATCGCGGGCGGCCGCGTGGTCCAGAGCAACTTCCACGACTTCCCGCTGCTCCGGATCGACGAGTCGCCGCGGGTCGAGGTGTACATCCTGCCGAGCGCCGAGCCGCCGGGCGGCGTCGGCGAGCCGGGCACGCCGCCGATCGCGCCGGCCGTCGCCAACGCGATCTTCGCGGCGACGGGCACGCGGATCCGGAAGCTGCCGATCGGCCCGGCGGACCTCCGGGCGTAAGGGACGGGCCCCGACGCCCTCGGGCGGCCGGCAACCTGCGGCGGCCCGCCGGCCGCGGGCCTCCGGCCCCCGCGGGGAGGGCGGCGAGCCCGGCCCCGGTCAGCGGGGAAAGTTCGCGCCGCGGATCTCGAAGGTCTTGACGCCCCCCGGGAGCTGGGCGGTGACGGAGTCGCCGACCTTCTTGCCGATCAGCGTGCGCGCGAGCGGCGAGAGGATCGAGATCCGCCCGTCCGACGGCGTCGCCTCGTCGGACCCGACGATCTGGTAGCGGTACTCCTTGCCGTCGGCGCCCTCGAGGAGCACGGTCGAGCCGAACGTCACGCGGTCGCCCTGGGTCGGCGGGTCGATCACCTCGGCGACGCCGAGCTTCGACTCGAGCTCAGCGATGCGGGCCTCGACGAACGCTTGCTTCTCGCGCGCGGCGTGGTACTCCGCGTTCTCGGAGAGATCGCCGTGCGCGCGCGCCTCCGCGATCGCCCGCGTGATCGCCGGGCGCTCGGCCCGCTTCAAGCGGTCGAGCTCGTCGCGGAGTTTCTCGAATCCCGGCCGCGTCATCGGTGCGCGCTGGATCGACATCGCCTCACTCTACCATCGTCCCCCGCCCGCGAAGCGGCCGCCGCGCGGGCCCCTGGCCGGCGGGCCCGACGGCGGCGCGAGACACCGGGGTCCGCCGGGCCGGGCGGGCGTCCGGCTAGAAGCCCCAGTGGTAGACGTGCGTGGGCGTGACCTCGACGATCACGGAGTCCGACTCGCCGAGGGCCGCATCGGTCGGGTACTGCGGGAACTTGGCGTAGAGCGCCTTCCGGATGCGCCGGAAGCGAGGTCCGCGCCTGACGAGCGCGGCGGTCCCCTGGACCATCACGCCCCGGAGGTGGCTCCACGCGTCGGTGTACGCGTCGACGCCGACCGCGACCCGGGGATTGGCCTCGAGGTTCCGTACCTTGCCCGCGGTCTTGCCCGACCCGAAGCAGATCCTGCCGTCCAGCAGCACGTGGCAGACCGGCACCACGTGCGGGCGGCCACGCGCGTCCGCGGTCGCGACCCGGCACACGCGTTCACGCCGGACGAATTCGGCCACCGTCTTGGTGAGCCGCACGGGATCACCCGCTCACGGCCGGCCGGCCGGTGAGCTCGATCTTCGCCTTCTCGCGCGTCGCCATTAACCAGCGCTGCCAGGCGTCGTTGCGCTTGGCCTCGAGCAGCTGGCGGGAGATCTGCTCGCGGTCCTTCGCGAGCTCCATCGGATCGGGGGCGACACGCTCGAGGGTCTTCACCACGTAGTACCCGAGGGGCGTCTTGACGGGATCGCCCACCTGTCCCGCCGGCGTCCGGAGCGCCGCCTGCGCCGCCTCGGCCGGCAGGCGGTCCGGCGGCTCCGACCGGGAGAGGAACCGCGTCGCGCCCGCCTGGTCCCCCTCCCGCGTGGCCAGCGCCTGCAGGTCCCCGCCGCTCCGCGCCGCGGCGGCGAGCGCGCGCCCCCGCTCGAGCGCGACGGCCTCCGCCTTCTTCCGCTTGACCGCGTTCCCCACCTCGTCCTTGATGTCGGCCAGGGGCGGCACCCCCGCGGGCTGCCGTTCCAGGACCTTCAGGATCACGAGACCAGCCGGCGTCTTCACCGGCTCCGAGACCCCGCCGATCGCGACGGCGAACGCGGCCTCCTGCATCGGCTCGGCGCGCGCGAAGGCCGCCGACCCCGCGGGGCGGCCGACGGTCGACTCACGCGCCGTGAACCCGAGCCGCTTCGCCTCGGCGGCGAAGTCCCTGGCGGCCAGGAGCGCGGGCCGGACCTCTCGTGCCCGCGCGGCGGCCGCCTCCTCCAGGTGTTCGGTGAAGAGCTTGGCCCGGACCTGGGGCGCGACGTCCTTCACCGGCTTCCGACCGCCTTCACGGATCTCGAGCACCCGGATCACGTGGAAGCCGAACTGGGTGCGGACCGGCGCCGGCGCCACCTGGCCCTGCTTGAGCGCGAAGGCCGCTTCCTCGAACTGCGAGACGACCTGGCCCTTGGTGATCCAGCCGAGGTCGCCGCCCCGCGCGGCCGTGCCCGGGTCCTCCGAGGACTCCTTCGCGAGTTTCCCGAAGTCCTCACCCGCGCTGGCCCGCCGGATCAGGTCGGCCGCCTTCGCCCGCGCCCTGTCCTCGCCCTCGCTGCCCCCCGTCTCGGGCACCCGGATCAGCACGTGGGCGGCGTGCACCTGGTGCGGCGTCTCGAACTCGGCGCGGTGGCCGTCGTAGTACTTCTGGACCTCGGCGTCGGTGATCGCCCGCGTCCAGTCCCTGGCGTCGACCAGGACGAAGAGGATTCGCCGGCGCTCCGGCCGCTCGAACTGGCCGGGGTTGTCCTTCAGGTACGCCGCGATCTCGGCGTCGGAGGCGGTCGTCTTCGACACGATCGACGCGAAGTCCACCGCCGCCCAGGCCGCGCGCACCTTCTCCTTCCGATACGTGAAGGCCTGCTCAACCTCGGCATCGGACACCTTGGCGCCGGCCCGGACGGCCTGCTCGACCTTGAACCGCGTGAGGTCGCGGCGGACCTCGGCCTCGAACGCCGCCGCCGTGGCGCCGCGCCGCCGCAGGAATTCCTGGTAGAGCTTCATCGAGAAGACGCCGTTCTCCCGGAAGGCCGGAACCGCCTGGAGCTGCGCGTTCAGCTCCTCGTCGCTCACGTCGAGCCCCTCGGCCTTCGCCCGCTGCACGATGAGGGCCTCGGTCACGAGGTCATTCACGACCTGCTGCCGCAAGCCCATGCGGTCGGCCAGCTCGGGCGTGAAGCGGTCCGGGTAGAGCTGGCTGTAGCGGTTGACGTAGGACTGGTAGAGCCGCCGGTAGCGCTCAGCCGGGATCGTCTCGCCGTTCACGACGGCCACGCCACCGCCCTCGGCCCCGCCGATCCCCGCCAGGCTGCCCTTGCCCCACACGTAGAAGGTCGTCAACACGAGGGAGCCGACGACCAGCCAGAGGAAGATGTGGAGCGCCTTCATGTACTGCCGCATGACCGTGATCATCCGTGACCTCCCGAGCCGTCCTAGGCTACCACACCGGCCTTCAGTCGCCGGGTTCGGCCGGCTCGACGGACGCGCCCGCGGCGTCCACATCGGCGGAGACGATGCGGCGCGCCACCGTGATGAACCCGGTATGCGCCACCATCCGATGGAACGGGCGGACGGACGGGCCGTCGATGTTCCAGGGACGGAACATCGTCTCGAAGGTCTCGATCAGGGCGAAGGGGGCGATCCGACGTAACGCCTCGACGAGCTGCTGGGACTGGATGATCGTCGGCACGTAGGAGAGGAAGATCCCGCCAGGGCGCAGGACGCCGGCGACCGCCTCCACGAGCTTCCACGGTTCCGGGAGATCGAGCAGCACGCGATCGACCGGCGCCTCGTCGCGCACGCCGTCCTCGACCGGCGCGAACCGCACGGTGAGGTTCGCCACCTCGCCCATGCGCGTGCGGATGTTCGCGAGCGCGCGGCGCGCGAACTCCTCCCGCTGCTCGTAGGAGATCACCCGGCCGTCGGGGCCGACCGCCCGGAGGAGCGCGAGCGTGAGGGCGCCCGACCCCATCCCGGCCTCGAGGACCCGGCAGCCCGGGTAGATGTCGGCCCAGAATAGGATCATCGCGAGGTCCTTCGGGTAGATGACCTGGGCGCCGCGCGGCATGTCGAGCACGTACTCGGCGAGCGTCGGGCGGAACGCCAGGTACCGGAGGCCCATCGAGGACCGGACCCGCGTGCCCTCGGGCTGGCCGATGATCGCGTCGTGCGCGATCCAGCCGCGGTCGGAGTGAAAGGTCTCCGACTTCCTGAGGAACACGAGATGCCGCTTGCCCCGCTGATCCACGAGCAGCACCTGCTCGCCGTCCTGGAACACGAACCGCAGGTCCGGCATCAGCGGTGCTTCGGCTCCGGCAGGAAGAGCGACGCGGCGAACCCGCCGACCGGCATCAGCGCGGTCACCCAGAGCGCGAGCGGCAGCCCCCAGCGGTCGGCCAGGCCGCCGAGCGCCGCCACGCCGAGCCCGCCGGTCCCGATCGCAAAGCCGACGATCATGCCGGACGCCATCCCGAGGTTCCGCGGCAGGTAGGCCTGCCCGAGCACGACCGAGACCGTGAAGGTCGAGATCAGCGTGAAGCCGACCGCGCCGAGCATCACGAAGGCCAGGGCGCCGCGCGTCAGGAGGAACCCGACCGTGAGCGGCGCCGCCAGCAGGCACGCCCAGACCATGAACGGCCGCGCGCCGAAGCGGTCGGCCACGGGGCCGGCGGCGATCGTTCCGAGCGCGCCGGCGCCGAGGAACACGAAGAGGAGCGGGCCCACGATGCGCGGATCGGCCTTGAGATGGTCCACGTAGTAGAAGGGCACGAACGTCGTGAACCCGAGCTGGGTCCACGACCGTAGCATGACGACGACGATCAGGATGGCCATCGCGCCCGGCATGTTGCGCGCCTCGGGCGCGGCGACGGCCGCCGCCCGTGGCCGCGCCGGCACCGACAGCATCGGCAGCGCGGCCATCAGCAGGAGCGCGACGAGCCCGGCGGGGATGAGCAGGCCGAGGCTCCCCGCGAGACCGAAGGTGGTCACGAGCAGCGTGATCACGGGCGGCCCGAGCGCGATCCCCACGTTGCCGCCGAGCGAGAACCACGAGATGCCGGTCGCCTTCTTGTCGCCGGCGACGTTGCTCGCCGTCCGGTAGCCCTCGGGATGCCAGGCCGCCACGCCGAGCCCCATGAGGACGATGAGCCCGAGCAGCACCGGGTAGCTCCGCGTGAAGCCCGTGAGCGCGAGCCCGAGCCCGGCCAGCGCCACCGACGACGGCAGGATCCAGCGCCGCGCCGACCGGTCCGAGAGATAGCCGAACAGCGGCTGGATGACCGACGAGGTCACCGTCGCCATCAGCATGACCGTGCCCGCCGCCGCGTACGAGAGGGCGAAGGTGGCCTTGAGGAACGGCAGGAGCGCCGGCAGCGATCCCTGGATCGTGTCGACCGTGAGATGCCCCACCGCCAGGAGACCGAGGAGCTTCGCGTCTGGTTTGACGGGCCCGACGATCGCGGCCGAGGCCTCGGCCGCCGGCGCCGCAGCGTCCGCCACCATCACGGTGTCACCCGGAAGTCGTGTCACACCGAGATGTTACACTACCTCGACGATGGAGACACCCGTGAAGGTGACCGAGCTCGGTCACGTCTCGCTCTACGTTCGGGATCTCGACGCCTCGCGACACTTCTACCGGGACATCCTCGGTCTGACGGAAACCGGCAGCGGCAAGGGCGGCCGCATCCTCTTCTTCTCGGCGGGTGTCCATCACCACGATCTCTCGTGCGAGTGCGCGCATACCGACGGCGCCGGCCCGCCGCCTAAGGGCGCGCCCGGTCTCTACCACATCGCCTTCACCGTCGGCCGCTCCCACGACGATCTCGCGCGCGCTCGGCGCTGGGTCGAGGCCCACGGCCTCACGCCCTTCGGCGAGGCCGACACCTCCTTCAGCATCCGCGACCCAGACGGCACCCAGATCGAGCTCACGGTGAACCCGTGACCGACGACCGGTCTCCCCGCACTCGCCAGATCGCGAAGAGGGCTAGGGCCAGGGCCAGGATGACGACGCCGAAGGCGGGAAGGTAGCTGCCGCTGCGGTCGTAGAGCGCCCCGCCCAGCCAGGCGCCGAGGGCCTCGCCGGGCCCGACCAAGAGCGAGAGCCAGCCGAAGATCGACCCGAACCGGGGCCCGGCGAAGGCGTCGGCCGCCCGGGCCGAGGCGATGATTCCGCTCGATCCCTGCGCCATGCCGTAGAGCAGGACGTAGGCGGCGAGCCAGCCCGGCGCGCCGTGGAGCGCCAGCAGCGCGAGGCAGCCGATACCGGCGGCGGCGCTCGTGTAGGTGATCGTGAGCGTGGGCGCGCGGCCGATCCGGTCCGCGAGCCAGCCCGTCGTGAGCCGCCCGGCCATGCTGACGAGGCTCACCGCGCCGAGGGCGGTCGCGGCCGCCACGGGCTCGATCCCCTGCCCCACCGCGTACGCCACCATGTGGGTGTTCATGAGCGGGAACGCGCAGGAGGCGAAGAAGCGCAGGGCGGCGAGCCACCAGAACGCGGGCGCCCGCAACGCCCGCGCGACCGTCCACTCGGTGGCGCGGCCCTGCGGCGGCTCGTGCGGCCGATGGTCGGCGGGGAGCTGCTGGCCCGCGTTGGCGGGGATCACGACCGCCAGCAGGAGCGCCGCCCAGACCAGGAGCGTCGGGCGCCAGCCCCAGGTCTCGACGAGCGCCTGGCCCAGGGGGATGAAGCAGAAGGCCCCGAACCCGGTGCCGAGATCGGCCACGGCGATCGCGCGGCCGCGCGCGGCGGGGAACCAGAGCGCCGCGATCACCATGTTCACCTGGCTGCCGAGGGCGGCCAGGCCGAGGCCCCCGACGACGCCGTAGGTGAGCGCCAGCGCCCAGAGGGCGTGGACCCGGCTAGCGGCGAGCAGGCCGAGCGCGGCGACGGCCGCGCTCCCTTGGATCAGGCGGCGGGGACCGAGGCGGTCGAGCCCGTGGCCGACGAGCGGGCCGGCGCCGTCGCCGATGAAGAGGACGAGCGCCTGGACGGCGGCGACGGCGCCACGGGAGGCGCCGAACTCGTCGATCAGGGGCAGGTAGAGCACGGCGAACGCCATGACGATCCCGTTCTGGATCGCCAAGGTGAGGGCCGCGATGGCGAGGGCCCGGCGGGGCCGCGCCGCGGGGGTCAGGAGCCGAAGGCGTCGCAGCCGGTGATGTCGCGGCCGATGATCAGCGTGTGGATGTCGTGCGTGCCCTCGTAGGTGTTGACGGTCTCGAGGTTCATGAGGTGCCGGATGACCGGATGCTCGTCGACGATGCCGGCGGCGCCCAGGATGTCGCGGGCCATCCGCGCCGTATCGAGGGCGATCTGCACGTTGTTCATCTTCGCCATCGAGATCTGCTGGGCCCGGGCCCTGCCTTCATCTTTGAGGCGGCCGAGCTGCAGGCACAGGAGCTGCGCCTTCGTGATCTCGGTCACGATCCACACGAGCTTCTGCTGCACGAGCTGGAAGGAGGCGATCGGCCGGCCGAACTGGACCCGCTGCTGGGCGTACTGGAGCGCCCAGTCGTAACACGCCATGGCCGCCCCCACCGCGCCCCAGGCGATCCCGTAGCGCGCCTGGGAGAGGCAGGAGAGGGGGCCCTTGAGGCCCGTGACGCCGGGCAGCCGGTTCTCGACGGGGATGCGGCAATCCTGGAACGAGAGCTCCGAGGTGATCGACGCGCGCATCGAGAACTTGCCGTGGATGTCGAGCGTGGAGAAGCCGGGCGTGCCCCGCTCGACCAGGTAGCCGTAGATCTCGTGGTCCTCCGCGTCCTTCGCCCACACGAGGGCGACGTCGGCGATCGACCCGTTCGTGATCCAGAGCTTCGTGCCGTTCAGGATCCAGGCGTCGCCGCGTCGGGCGGCGCGGGTCTTCATGCCGCCGGGGTCGGAGCCGTGGTCGGGCTCGGTGAGGCCGAAGCATCCGACCGCAGTCCCCGCGGCGAGCGCGGGGAGCCACCGCTCCTTCTGGGCGTCGGAGCCGTAGGCGTGGATCGGGTACATCACGAGGGCCGACTGGACGGACGCCGCCGAGCGGAGGCCCGAGTCGCCGCGCTCGAGCTCCTGCATGATGAGCCCGTAGGCGACGTTGTTGAGGCCGGCGCAGCCGTAGCCCTTCAAGGTCGCCCCGAACACGCCGAGCTCGCCGAGCTTGGGGAGCAGGGCCACCGGGAAGGTGCCCTGGCGGTGATGCTCGGTCACGATCGGAAGGTACTCGGCCTCGACCCAGTCACGGATGGCGTCGCGCACCATGCGCTCGTCCTCGGACAGGAGCGCGTCGATGCCGTAGTAGTCGACCCCCCGGAACTTCTCCATGGCTCACGCCCTCGCCGCCCGAATGCTACACCCCGGGCTCACGGTTTGAGAAGAGGGTCAGGCGTTGAGGAGCTCGAAGATGCTGCCGACCAGCGCCTCGTGATCCTCCACGTTGTTGCGGAAGATCCCGAGCTCGGGCAGATCGGTGAGGTCGACCGTCTTGAAGGGCGCGCCCGGTTGGTACTCGGCGAACGAGATGACCTGGAAGCAGGACCGGCCCGGCTCGGGATGCTCGGTCACGAGGACGAAGTAGAGCTTCGGCCACTGGCGCCGGGCCATCAGGAAGACCGACCGGTCGCCCCGCTGGTTCTCGACCGAGATGAACTGGTCGATGTGCGGCCGATACTTCACCTCGAGCAGGAGCTCGAACGGCTCGCCGGTGCCGGTCTCGAGGCTCGCCCGGAAGTCGGGCGAGAAGTCCTCCCGGCCGAAGCGGAGCGGGAACTGCTCGGTGTGGAAGCGGTCGACCCGATAGCGCGCGCGCCGGAAGATCGACTCCACGAGGGCTTCAGCGATCCGACTCTTGGCCTCGAGGAGGTCCATCGCGTCGGCGTCTCAGGCCTCAGACATTCGTCGGGATCGACGGCCCGTCTTCGTTCAGGGCCTTGACCAGGGCCTGGGCCAGAAGCTGATCGTGCTCGTGGGTCATCGCGAAGACGCGGCACTGGGCCACCTTGCCGGGGAGGTACTTCAAGAGCTCGCGCAGCGGCTCCGCGCTCACGCGCTGGGTGGTCGGGTCGTAGACGTAGATCTGGCGGTCGCCCATCGCGAGCGGGTTGAGCGGCCGCGGATCCTGCTGGGCCATGTCGATCTTGAACGGGAGCTGTCGGAGCTCCCGGGGCAGCATCTTCCGAGCCTGACCCTCGACCGTCGCCTCGTCCATGAAGCGCTGGCCGGGCTTGGCCTCAAAGAGGTCCAGCACGACCTCGTGCGCCATCCGCCACTTGAGCCGACGGTCCAGGATCTGGCGCCACTCGGCGCCGAGGCGCTCCTTCTCAGGCTCGTCGGAGTCGTGCCAGCGGCCGACCTCCTCGAGGAGCGTCCACTCGGTGAGGTGCAGGTAGGGGTGCAGGTCCTTGCGCAGGTCGTACGGAAACGCGATCTGCATCGTCTCGCGGAAGATCTCCTTGAGGTGCAGGTCGATGCCGCGGGTGGTGCGATGGTAGTAGACGTTCGTGTACATGTAGAAGCGGGCGTTCAGGAACATGATGAACGCCTGGAGCCCGCTGCGGTCGAGCGTGAGCCCGCTCTCGGTGAAGAACGAGTAGTAGATGATGCGGTCGATGTCGATCGGGCCGACGGCGACCCCGCACATGTAGGCGTCTCGGAGGACGTAGTCCATGTTGTCCGCGGTGAAGACGCCCGAGAGCAGGGGCTTGAGGTGCGGGAGCCACGTCGGGTGGCCGGCCTCGGGATGCGTGTAGCCCTTCCCCATCAGGTAGCAGATCCACTCGGGATCGATCGTCTCGCCGGGGGCGAAGACGCCGCCCGGGCTCCGCCGGAGGCCGCGCAGGACGTCGCCGAGCTCCTCGCGGATGATGCGCTGGCCGACGAGCTCGTGGGTCAGCTCGTAATCGGAGAGGAAGTTGTCGTCGAAGAAGTGGCCGAAGGGCCCGTGCCCGACGTCGTGGAGCAACCCGGCCACGCGCAGCAGCTCTTCGATCAGCGGCAGCGACGGCGTCTCCGGGAACACCGCCTTGAGCGAGGGGTAGAGCTGCTGGGCGAGCCGGCCCGACAGGTGCATCACGCCGAGCGAGTGCTGGAACCGGCTGTGCTCCGCGGCGGGGAAGACCCAGCGGGCGGACTGCAGCTGCGGGATGCGACGAAGCCGCTGCACCCAGGGCGTGTCGATGAGATCCTGCTCGGTTGCCTCGCCGGGGATCCCGTCCGGGCGGGTATAGAGGAGGTACCGGTGGATGGGATCGGCGATGAGACCCCGACCTCGATAGGTGTCGGCCGCCCCCTTCATATCTCGCAGCGTACCCCACTTCCGCCCCGCACGGCAAAGCCCTCGGGACTCACCGGTTCGTGTACTGCCGGTCGTAGTATTGGGTGAAGAGTCCCGACCGGAGCGGCCGCCACCAGGCCTCGTGGGTCCGGTACCAGCCGACCGTCGTCTCGAGCGCCTGCTCGAAAGAGTGACGCGGCGCCCAGCCGAGGGCGCGCGCCTTCGACGCGTCGAGCGCGTAGCGGCGGTCGTGACCGGGCCGGTCCGTCACGGGCTGGATCAGCGACTCGGGCTTCCCCAGCAGGCGCAGGATGCGCCGGGTCAGCTCCCGATTCTCGATGCCGGTCCCGCCCCCGATGTTGTAGATCTCGCCGTCCCGGCCGGTGCGGAGGACGAGGTCGATCGCCGCGCAGTGATCGAGCACGTAGAGCCAGTCGCGCACCTGCCGCCCGTCGCCGTAGAGCGGCAGCGGCCGGTTCTCGAGCGCGTTCGTGACAAAGAGCGGAATCACCTTCTCCGGGTATTGGTAGGGCCCGAAGGTGTTCGCGCCGCGGGTGATGACGACGGGCAGCCGGTGGGTGATCCAGTAGGCGCGCGCGAGCAGGTCGGCCGCCCCCTTGGAGGCGGAGTAGGGATTGGACGGGTTCAGGGGGTCGCTCTCGCGCGCCGCTCCCGCGGCCATGCTCCCGTAGACCTCGTCCGTGCTCACCTGGACGAACCGGGCGATCCGGAGGTCGCGCGCGGCGTCGAGCAGCGTGCCCGTGCCGCCGACGTTGGTGCGCAGGAACTCGCCGGCGGCGAGGTTGGCGCGGTCGACATGACTCTCGGCCGCCAGGTGCACCACGGCGTCCACGCCCCCCATCGCCTCGCGCACGACCCGCGGATCGCCGACGTCGCCGTGCACGAACCGGTAGCGCGGGTCGCCCTCGACGTCGCGCAAGTTCTCCAAGTTGCCGGCGTAGGTGAGCGTGTCCAGGTTGACGACCCGGTCCTCCGGATGGGTCTCGAGCACGTGGCGGATGAAATTCGACCCGATGAAGCCGGCGCCGCCGGTGACGAGCAGCTTCATCCCCCTACCCGCGGGAGACGTCCCAGATCTCGGCCCCCGCGAAGTCCCAGGGCAGCCGCCCCTCGTCGCAGGTGGCGGGGTCCGGCGTGAAGCCGAGGTCCGTGAAGTAGATGACGTGCCCGGGCCCCGCCGCGAGGTTCCGCGCCCCGTGGGCCACGCCGGGCGGGATCCGGAGGAGCCGCGACTGGCCGGCGCCGAGCACGATCCGGCTCCGCAGCCCCTCGGTCTTCGACCCCTTGCGCACGTCGATCAGCACGCAGAGCAGCCGGTCCGAGGGCGGGACGAACCAGACGTCGGTCTGACGCACGTGGACGTGGAAGGCCTTGATCACGCCGGGCCCGAGCTCGCTGTAGGTGACCTGCTGGGCGGTGAAGCCGTGCAGGCTCATGAGGGCGCCGGCCCGCAGCCGCCCGAGCTCGGTCAGCGCGCCCCCGTCGTCGACGTGGCGCGCGAGGTCCACGAGCTGGACGCCCTCGACGCGGGGCACCGGGGCATAGCTCTGCAGGCTGAACGCACGCTTGGCGTCGGCGCTGAGGTCCATGGCCCGGTCAGACGAGGCCGATCTGGCTGCGGTCGCCGAGCATGAAGTTGTACGACCGGGGCTTGGTCCCCGCGCGGTAGATCGAGACCTGCCGGCCGATCAGGCTCGACTCGATCCGGCCGGCGATGTCGGTGATGGACGAGCCCTCGAGCACGATCGAGTGCTCGACCTCGCTGCTCCGGACGATCGCGTGGTCGCCCACCGCCGTGAACGGTCCGATGTACGCGTTCTCGATCATCGCCCCCTTCCCGATGACGGCGGGGCCGCGGATCGTGCTCTGCACGACCTTGGCGCCCAGCTCGATGATCACCTTGCCGAGCACCTCCGAGCCCTCCACCTCGCCCTCGATCCGGCGGTCGATCGTGTCGAGGACGAGGCGGTTGGCCTCCAGGATGTCCTCCAGCTTCCCCGTGTCCTTCCACCAGCCGTCGATGACGCGCGGCACCACGACCCGGCCGTGGTCGATCAGCCACTGGATCGCGTCCGTGATCTCGAGCTCGCCGCGGGCCGAGGGGCGGATCGCCTGGACCGCCTCGAACACGTGCCGATCGAACATGTACACGCCGACGAGCGCCAGGTCCGACGCCGGCGCCGTCGGCTTCTCGACCAAGCGGACGACCCGGCCCCCCGCCAGCTCGGCGACGCCGAACTGCTGCGGGTTCGGCACGCGAGCCAACAGGATCTGGGCGTTCGGCGCCGTCGCCCGGAATTCGTCCACGAGCGACTTGAGCCCGGCCCGGAGGAGGTTGTCGCCGAGGTACATGACGAACGGCTCCCCCCCGACGAAGGCCTCGGCGATCAGGACCGCGTGGGCGAGACCGAGCGGCGCCTCCTGCTCGATGTAGGTCACGCGCGCGCCGAACCGGGCGCCGTCGCCGACCGCGTCCTTGATCTCCTGACGGGTGTCGCCCACCACGATCCCGATGTCGCGGATGCCGGACTCGACGAGCGCCTCGATCCCGTAGAAGAGGATCGGCTTGTTGGCGACGGGCACGAGCTGCTTGGCGGAGGTAAACGTGATCGGCCGCAGGCGGGTGCCGCGCCCGCCCGACAGGATCAGACCCTTCATGCGCTACAATGCTCCCAGATTGGCACGGGTCTAGCCGTCAGTATAGCAGCCGCGGCTACGCGCCAACAAGGCTGGCCCGATTCCCGCTTGACCCGATAGGGATTAGGGGTATTATCAAGTAGATGAAAACTCTAAAGGATATGCTGGTTGAGGCTCGCCAGGTCGTCCCCGAAGAGGGCCCGGAGGAGCTGAGCCGACGGCTCAGGGCCGGCGAGCAAATCGCGGTGATCGACGTGCGCGATCCCGACGAGTATCGAGACGGCCACATCGAGGGGGCGACGAATATCAGCCGCGGCTTTCTCGAGTTCCGGATCGGCGCCGCAGTGACGGATCCAAAGACGCCGATGGTCGTCTACTGCCAGTCGGGCCTCCGTTCCGTGCTGGCCGCCAAGTCGCTCCGGGAGCTCGGCTACACGACGGTCGTCAACCTCAAGGGTGGCTTCCAAAAGTGGGCCCAGTCGGGTCTTCCCGTCGTCAAGGACGCCCCGCTCACGACCGACCAGATCCAGCGCTACAGCCGGCACTTCCTGCTGAGCCAGATCGGCGAGAAGGGGCAGCGCGCGCTCCTCCGGTCGAAGGTCCTCCTCATCGGCGCCGGCGGCCTCGGCTCGCCGACGGCGCTCTACCTGGCCGCGGCCGGCGTGGGGACGATCGGGCTCATGGACGGTGACGTCGTCGACCTCACGAACCTGCAGCGCCAGATCCTGCACACCACGGCCGACGTCGGCAAGCCGAAGGTCGAGTCAGGCGCCCGCAGCCTGAGGGCGCTCAACCCAGACGTGAACGTGATCCCGTTGCCGATGCGCATCGACGTCGACAACGTACTGGACATCATCAAGGACTACGACCTGATCGTCGACGGCTCGGACAACTTCGACACCCGTTACCTCGTCAACGACGCCTGCTACCTGGCCGGCAAGACGAACGTCCACGGCTCGATCTTCCAGTTCGAGGGGATGGCGACGGTGTTCGCGCCGAACGAGGGCCCGTGCTACCGCTGCCTCTATCCGACCCCTCCGCCGCCAGGCCTCGTGCCCAGCTGAAGCGAGGCTGGAGTCCTGGGCGTGCTCCCAGGCATGATCGGGATGGTGCAGGCGACGGAGGCCATCAAGCGCCTCACCGGTGTCGGCGAGCCGCTCATCGGGCGGCTCCTGACCTACGACGCTCTCGGCATGCGCTTCCGCGAGGTCAAACTCCGGCGAGATCCGAATTGCCCGCTCTGCGGCACGAACCCGACGATCAAGGATCTCTCGATCCACGCCGAGGGCGCGGCGGCGGCCTGCGCCGCCGGAGGCAACGATCACGGCGAGGCCGTGGCCGCTCCGAGCGCCGCTCCCGCCCAGCGCTCCGGCGGCTGAGCTCGAAGCGGACGGCCTTCCTCCGGGCCGACACCCCCGAGCCCGACCGTCGCGCCGCCCGGCCCGACTCCGCCTTCGAGATCGGCTCGACGCCGCGCGAGCGCGAGCCAGCGACCCACCCCTCGGCCGGTAGGAGGCGCCCCTGGCGCGCCGCGCCGACGACATGCGGGAAGGACGATCCCCTGGTGCCGGAGGGATGGGCGGACACCCTCCGACGTCAGGCCCGCGGGCTGACCGTCCCCTGAGATCAGGGAACGCCCGCGCGGCTCCTGACCGTCGGCGGGGGGCCGGACGGCCCGGCCAGATTCGGCCCCGCCCCGCGCTCCCCGCAACTTGGCTTCCAACCCCACGGGGATGTTATTGTTCTAGAGTAGATGCGGCTCCCCATCAAAATCTTCCTGACCTGTTCCCTGGTCGTCCTTGTCCTGGCAGGCGTGGCGGTCTGGAGCCTGGTCGAATTGGCTTACTTGGCCTCCGCCGAGCGGACGGTCACGGTCCAAACGGCCGAGGCCCTCCGGCTGCAGGTGGCGATCCGTGAGGCGGTCGTGGACGCGAGCCACCTCGAAATGCGGAACCTGGTCTTCGGTGACCGCGAGTACGCCGCGGTATCGAGCGCCCGTGCGACGCGCATCGCGTCGGAGCTCGACCGGGTGGAGACGCTCGTGACGACCGACGCGGAGCGGGACTCGCTCAAGCAGGCCGCCCAGGCCTTCAACGACTTCCGCGCCATCGTCGTCCGGGCCCGCGGCCTCCGGGCGCGGGGGGATGTGAAGAGGGCCGAAGAGCTGATGCAATCCACCGGCCTGCCGATCGTCACGCGGGTCGTCTCCACGATGGACAACCTCGTCCGACTCACCCAAGGCTCGCTCGATCGGAGCCAGACGGAGGCGACGGAGGCCCTCGGCGAGACGCGGACCGCGATCGAGCGGCTTCGCGCCCGCACCCTGACCGCGGTGACCGTGGCGATGGTCGCGGCGGTGCTGGTGGCGCTCGCGGGCACGGCCGCCATCGCGGTGCGGCTGACCCGATCGCTCCGCCGGCTGTCGGAGGCGACGAAAGCGGTCGCCGAAGGGGCGTTCCACGAGCCGCTCTCGATCGAGTCCAAGGACGAGGTCGGAGAGCTGGCCCAGTCGTTCAATCGCATGGCGGTACGCCTCCGCGAAATCGACCAGATCAAGGAGCAGTTCTACACGACGGTCTCGCACGAGCTCCGCTCGCCCCTGAACGCGATGCGGGAGTCCGCGCGGCTGATCGAGGAGCGGGCGGCCGGGCCCCTCACCACCAAACAGGAGCGCCTCATCTCGATCATGCACCGGAGTACCGAGCGGCTCCTCCGGCTGGTGAACGAGGTGCTCGACCTCTCGCGGGCGAGCGCGGGCCTCCTGTCCCTGGAACGCGGCTGGTTCGACGCGGGCGTGGTGATCGGGCGCACGCTGGACGAGCTCCGCCCCCAGGCCGAGCAGCGCGGCGTCGCAATCCGGTTCGAGAACGGCGCGGGGGCGCCCCGCCTCTTCGGCGACCAGGACCGGGTCGTCCAGATGGTCGTCAATCTCGTGGCCAACGCGCTGCGCTTCACCCCGTCCGGCGGCTCCGTGACGGTGCGGGTCCACGCGACCGACACGGACGCCCAGGTCCTGGTCGAGGACACGGGCGCCGGGATCCGTGCCGAGCTCCTCCCCCACGTGTTCGAGCGCTTCCGACAGGCCCACAGCGGGCGGGGTGGCACCGGCCTCGGGCTCGCCATCGTTCGCGCCATGGCCGAGGCGCACGGTGGTCGCGTCACGGTCGAGTCTGAGGAGGGGAAGGGCAGCCGGTTCACGATCACGCTCCCGCAGGGCGCGGAGACGCCGGTGCCCGTGGGCGCGCGGACGTGATGAGGGCGGCCGCCGTCAGGGCTCGGTTCCAGGGCGCCGGCCGCCCGTGCCGGGCGGCCGGCGTCGGGCGGAGCTCGCGCGGCGCCGCGCGATTCTCACGCGCCCACGGAACATCGAGCTGACCTCCGAGTGGCACCGGTGACCGACAAGACGATCCTGATCATCGACAACGACGAGGCGCTCGTCGACGTCCAGTCGTTCTATTTTTCCGAGCACGGCTACACCGTCTTCACGGCGCTCGACGGCGACCAGGGGGTCGAGCTGGCGGTCCGCCACAGCCCCGCGGCGATCGTCTGCGACGTGATCATGCGGAACATGCACGGCTTCGAGGTCCTCCAGGCGCTGCGCCGGCGACCGGAGCTCACTCGGACGGTCGTGATCATGACGTCCGCCAAGGCCTACAAGCCGGACATCGCGCGCGCCCTCGAGCTGGGCGCGACCGACTACGTGGTGAAGCCCTTTCGCACCGATGAGCTGCTGTCGGTCGTCGAGCGGCACCTCGCCGCGGCCCGGGAGGCCTAGATGCGGGTGACCTTTTGGGGGACGCGAGGGTCCATCGCCACCCCCGGCCCCTCCACGACCATCTACGGTGGCAATACCTCCTGCGTCGAGGTGCGGTGCGGCCCGGAGATCCTGATCTTCGACGCGGGGACCGGCATCCGCCCCCTGGGACAGGCCCTCGTCGACGAGTTCCAGGACCGGCCGTTCACGGTCCACCTGTTCCTGAGCCACACGCACTGGGATCACATCCAGGGCTTCCCGTTCTTCATGCCCGCCTATCAACCGACGGCCACCATCCACATTTACGGCTCGACCGGCCTGGGGCGCCCGCTGGAAAAGCTGATGCGGGGGCAGATGGACCCGGACTACTTCCCGGTCGCGCTCGGCGAGCTGGCCTCGACCCTCCTCGTCCACGAGCTCCGGGGCACGACGGTGGAGATCCGCGACGTGACGATCACGACCGCGTACCTCAACCATCCGGGGATGAACCTGGGGTACCGCGTCGCCCACGGCGGCAAGACCCTCGTCTACGCCACCGACAACGAGCCCTACCGCGTGACGCTCGACCGGCTCGGGCTGCGGGGGTCGGCCGGCCGGGACTTCGGCCGGCGGCTCGACGAGGAATTCATCCAGTTCATCGACGGCGCCGACCTCTACATCGGCGAGGCCCAGTACACGGACGAGGAATACCCTCGGCGGATCGGCTGGGGGCACTCGTCAGTCTCGGCGACGGTCGAAGCGGCGCTCGCGTCGCGGGTCGCGTCGCTCGCCCTCTTCCACCACGATCCAATGCACGACGACGCGACGGTGGCCGGGATGGCCGACACCGCGCGCCGGCTGATCGCGGCGCGGGGGTCGGCGATGCACTGCTTCGCCGCCCGGGAAGGGGCGGTAATCGACCTCTGACCCCCTCGGGCTACTTGCCGAGAGGGGTATCCCGGTAGACGCCGACCGTCACCTCGACGTCCTCGGCCTGCCCGTTGCGGAGGACGCCGAGGCGGACACGGGTCCCCACCGGCGTGACCGCCACCAGGCGCTGGAGGTCCTTCGGCGCCTCGACCGGGGTGCCATCGAACGAGACGACGACGTCGTTGGTGCGGAGCCCGCCGCGCGCGGCGGGCTCGCCGGGCATGACCTCGCGGATCACGGCGCCGCGCGGCTCCTTGAGGTTAAGCGTCGTCAGCTCCTCGTCGCCGACCTCGCCGATGCTCACGCCGAGCCAGCCCCACTCGATCTTCCCCTTCTCGGCGAGCTGCGGCAGGAGCTGCTTCAGGAGGTTGGAGGGGATCGCGAAGCCGATGGAGCCGTTGCGAGCCGCCATGCTGTTGACGCCGATGACCTCGCCAGCCATGTTGACCAGAGGGCCGCCGGAGTTGCCCGGGTTGATCGCGGCGTCGGTCTGGATGAAGTCGAAGCCCGGCGCGGCGACCGAGAGCGGCGCGCCCTTGCGGCTCACGATCCCGAACGAGACGGTCTGCTCGAGGCCGAACGGATGGCCCAGCGCCAGCACGAGCTCGCCGACCCGCACGCGGTTCGAGTCGCCGAGGGGCAGCACCGGCAGGTTGCTCGCGCCGTCGATCCTGACCAGGGCGAGATCGACCCGGTCGTCCTTGCCGGCGACCTTGCCCACGAACCGCCGACCGTCGGCCATCCGGATCTGGATGGCGTCGCCGACGTCGACGACGTGGGCGTTCGTCACGAGCAGGCCGGCCGCGTTGATGAAGAAGCCCGAGCCGGTGCCCCGGCGGGCCTCGCTCGGCGGCTCCGGCTTCTCGCCCGCGGTCGCGCCGCCGCCCCGGCCCACGCGGACCTGGACGAGCGCCGGCTTGAGTCGCTCGGCGAGCTGGCTCAGCAGGTCGTCGAAGCGGGCCAGCTCTGGGGCCGCCTGGGCTTCCGCCGACTCCGTCCAGAGCGCCTGGTCGGCCGCCACGGCGGGGGCGACGCAGCCGACGGCGAGAAGGACGATCGCAACGCGGGCGACGGTCGTCGCGGGGGCGAGCACGCGCATCAGGCCCTCCTTTGATTACCTTCCAGTATAGCGCGCCGGCCCGTGGCGCCTAGCGATTCGCCTCACGGACGAGGTGGCCGAGCTCGGGGATCACGAGCTTGTCCATCGCGAGGCGGCAGGCGTTGGGCGAGCCCGGTAGCGAGACGACGATCCGCCCGGCGCGCACGCCCGCCTGGGCGCGCGACAGCATCGCCGCCGGCCCGATCTCCTGGTAGGACAGCATCCGGAAGAGCTCGCCGAAGCCCGGCAGGTGTTTGTCGAGCAGCGCCTCGACCGCCTCGAAGGTCGAGTCCCGGGAGGTGATGCCGGTCCCACCACTCAGGATCACCGCCTGGACCGCGGGGTTTGTGCACTGCTCGCGCACGATCCGCTGGACGTCGGCGGGCTCGTCCCGGGTGATGGCGGACCCGACGAGCGTGTGCCCGGCGCGGGCGAGGAGGTCGCGGACGACCCGGCCCCCCGTGTCCGTCTCGGGAGTTCGGGTGTCGGAGATCGTGAGCACGAAGCAGGCGACGGACGTCGGCGCGTACGCGCGGTGCTCGCGCGGCGTCGCGTCGGGCCCCGTCATGTTAGTCGGGCATCTCCTTAGTCGGGCATCTCCACCAGGATGTCTTCGGCCTGGACCCGCACCCGGTAGCGTGGCACCGATTCTCCCGGCACCGTCATGCAGGCGCCCGACCTGGCGTCGAACTCCCACCCGTGCAGCGGGCAGATCACGATCTCGCCCTCGACCTGGCCGTCGCCCAGCGACCCCGACTGGTGCGGGCACTCGTTGCCGATGGCGACCACCTCCCCGCCGAGGTTGAAGAGGGCGATGTCGCGGCCGCCCGCGTAGACGGCGAGGCCCGTTCCGGGCGGGAGGTCCGCCACTCGCGCGACCTTAACCTCCGTAGGCACGGTTCAGCACCTCGACGATATGGAGAACCCGCACGCCCGCCCCGCGCTCGCGGAGGCCTTGCGCCAGCTGCAGGATGCACCCCGGGTTCGCGGTCACCACCGCCTCCGCCCCCGTCTCGAGGACGTGGCGCGTCTTCCTTTCGAGGAGCCGGCGCGCCATCTCGGGCTGCGTCAGGTTATAGATGCCCGCCGAGCCGCAGCACCAGTCTGCCTCCCGGAGCTCGACGAGCTCGAGGCCGGGGATCTGCGCGAGCAGCTTCCGCGGCTCTCCCCGGATCCGCTGGCCGTGCACGACGTGACAGGGGTCGTGGTACGTGGCGGTCATCGGCACCGGGCGGAGGGGGCCGCGCAGCGGCTCCCGCGCCAGCTGCTCCGAGATGTCGCGCACGAACGTGGAGAACGCGCGCGCCCGCGCGGCCCAGGCCGGATCGTCCGCGAGGAGGTGCCAGTACCCCTTCATGTGGGCGCCGCAGCCGGACGTGTTCACGACGACGGCGTCGGCGCCCGCTCGCTCGAAGGTCGCGATCGTCTGCCGGGCGAGGGCCACGGCGCGCGCGTGGTCGCCGCCGTGGGCGTGCAGCGCGCCGCAGCAGCCCTGCCCGCGCGGAACCACGACCTCGTAGCCGTTCTTCGCGAGCACGGACGCGGTCGCGTGGTTGTGGGCCCCGAAGACCGCCTGCTGGACGCACCCGGTGAGGAGCGCCACCCGCGCGCGGCGCGCGCCCGCGGCCGGAATCTGCTCTGGCAGCGGCGCCCGCTCGGCCGCCGGCGGCAGCGAGGGCAGGAGCGCTTCCCACGCCGGGAGCGGGCCCGGCAGGATCCTCAGGAGCCCGCTCGCGCGCACGAGTCGCTGGAGCCCGATGACCTGGTAGAGACGCAGCGCCGCCACCACCAGCGCGAGCGCCCGCGGCGACGTGAGGAGCAGCCCGAAGTTCAGCCATCGGACGGACCGCCGCACGGGGCCGCCGGGGCGCTGGCGCTCGATCTCCGCCCGCGCCGCCTCGATGAGCCGACCGTAGGGAACGCCGGCCGGGCAGACGGTCTCGCACGCCCGACAGTCGAGGCAGAGCGAGAGGTGCGTGACGGCCGAGTCCGTGAGGTCGATGCGCCCCTCGGCGAGCGACTTGATGAGGACGATTCGCCCCCGCGGCGAGTCCATCTCGGTGCCCAGCAGGGAGAAGGTCGGGCAGGCGCTGAGGCAGAGCCCGCAGTGCACGCACTGGTTCACGCCGTCGACCGGGAGCCCGTGGAGTTGGAGCGCCGCCGGGGGCGCCGCGTCCGCCCTCTCGTGCCCCATCACAGGCCCCCGACGAAGCGACCGGCGTTGAGGATGCCCTTCGGATCGAGCTGCCGCTTGATCCGCTGCATCATCCGGAAGGCCGCCCCCGGCTGATCCCACACCGGTATCAGCTCCTTGACGGCGAGCGCCGCCTCCTCCACCGTCGCGTGGCCCCCGCCCGCGTGCGCGGCCTCCCGCCAGTTGCGGAGCGCGGCGGCGACGGGCTCGGCCGCATCGCGCGGGCCCGCCAGGGCACCGACGATCGCCCCGACGCCCGCGTGGGCAGAGAAGGCGGCCCGCAGCCCGACGTCGCGCGCGCTCGCGCCCGCCCGCTCGACGACTTCCGCAACCCGCGCCGGGAGGACGGAGAAGCGCATCACCGCCGCCGGCTCTGCGAGCGCCCGGCGGGCCGCGACGGGCAGCACTGCCCACGTCGCAGCGGGCAGGTCGCGAACCTCCCCGCCGCCCGCCTCCTCGCACAGGCGCGCGAACTCGGCCCGCTGCCACCGGACCTGCTCCGCGAGACCGTCGAAGCCCGCCACCAGCGCGGGCCGCTCGCCGTCGAGGCCGAGGGCGGCGGCGGCCTCGCCGTCGACGAGGTCGAGCGCGGAGGGGAGGAGGTCGGATGCGGTCACCGCGCGCGCAGCGAGCCCGCAGTCCTTGAGGCTCCCGAAGCGCACCGCGACCAGAATCTCCACGTCGGGCTTCGGCCGGAGCTTGACCGTGGCCTCGACGATCACGCCGAGACTGCCGAAGGCGCCGACGAAGAGCTTGGGGAGATCGTAGCCGGCGACGTTCTTCACGACCTTGCCGCCGCCGTGGACGATCGCGCCGTCGGCGCAGACGACCGTCACGCCGATCAGCAGATCCCGCGCGGTCCCGTAGAGGTGGCGCCGCGGGCCCGCCGCGTTCGCCGAGAGCACGCCGCCCACCGTCGCCACGTGGGCTTCCGGCGGATCGAGCGAGAGCCATTGCCCCCGCGCCGCGAGGGCCGCCTGCAGCGCCTGCATGGTCGCGCCCGCCTCGACGGTCGCGGTCAGGTCCCCGGGCTCGTGCTCGATCAGCCGGCCGAGCCGCCGGAGCCCGAGCACGACGCCCAGCCGCGCGGCCGGCGCGCCGACGCCGATGCCGGTCCCCCCGCCCCAGGGCGTCACCGGGATCGACGCGTCGTTGGCCAGCGCCAGCACGGCGCTCACCTCGTCGACCGAGCCCGGGAACACCGCGGCCTTCGGCGTGCGACCGTCGACGACGTAGGGGGAGAGCTCGACACCGGTCAGGAGGTTCGCGGGACCGACGACGCCCCGGAGCGTTTCGAGAATCGCGTCCGCCACCGGACGGCCGACCCGCCCGCGCTAGAAGCGCTGGGCGAGCCCCTTCTCTTCGATGGCGTGCGGCCGGTGGGCGACGGGGCCGACTTCCACGCACGACTTCTTCGTCGGGAAGATCTTGCCCGGGTTGCAGAGCCCGCCCGGATTGAAGGCGTCCTTCAGGCGGCGCATGCACTCCAGGTCGGCGGCGCTGAAGATGAAGGGCATGAAGTCGGCCTTCTCGAGCCCGATACCGTGTTCGCCGGAGATCGAGCCGCCGACTTCGGCGCAGACCCTCATGATCTCGGCGCCGGCCGCGACCACGCGCGCCTCCTCGCCGGGGATGCGCGGGTCGTACAGGATATTCGGGTGCAGGTTGCCGTCGCCGGCGTGAAAGACGTTCCCGACCCGGAGGCCGTGCGCCTCGACGATCTGGTTGACCCGGTTCAGCACGTACGGCAGCCGCGTCCGCGGGATCACCCCGTCCATGACCATGTAGGCGGGCGACACGCGGCCGTACGCGCCGAAGGCGGACTTGCGGCCCTTCCACAGGAGCTGGCGCTCGGCCTCGTCCCGGGCCGTCCGCACCTCGCGCGCGCCGGCCTCCCGGCACGCCAGGACGATGCGCTCGACCTGCGACTCCATGCCCGCCGCGAGACCGTCGACCTCGATCAGCAGCGCCGCCGCCGCGTCGCGCGGGTACCCGCAGCCGAACGCGTCCTCCACGGCCTGGATCGTGAGCTGGTCGATCATCTCCATCGCCGCGGGGACGAGCCCGCGGGCGATGACGGCCGAGACCGCCTCCGAGGCCTGGGTGATCTCGTCGAAGACCGCGAGCACGGTTTTCACCGCCTGCGGCTTCCGGAGGATGCGCACCACGATCTTGGTGGCGACGCCGAACGTGCCCTCGGACCCCACGAACACGCCGGCCAGGTCGTAGCCGAGCGCGTCCCGCGTGCGGCCGCCGAGCCAGGCGATCTCGCCGTCGGGCAGGACCACCTCGAGGCCGAGCACGTGGTTGGTCGTGACGCCGTACTTGAGCGTATGCGGCCCGCCGGAGTTATTGGCGATGTTGCCGCCGATCGTGCACGCCTGCTGGCTCGACGGATCGGGCGCGTAGTAGTAGCCCTTCGGCCCGACCGCCCACGAGAGGTGCAGGTTCACCAGACCCGGCTCGACGACGGCGATCTGGTTGTCGTAGTCCACCTCGAGGACCCGGTTCATCCGCATGAGGGAGATGACGATGCCCCCCTCCGACGGCAGGCACCCGCCCGACAGCCCGGTCCCCGCGCCACGGGCCACGAACGGGAGCGCCTCCCGGTTGGCGAGCCGGACGATCGCAGAGACATCCTCCGCGGAGCGCGGGAAGACGACGAAGTCGGCGAGGGCGCGGAAGAGCGTGAGGCCGTCGGACTCGTAGACGAGCAGCTCTTCGGGATCTGACAGGACGCCGTCCCGGCCGACGATGGCTTCGAGCTCGCGGCGAAGGCTCCGCTTCCGCGCGTCCGTCATGGCGGCGCCATTATAACATCCGGCTCGACCCCCGGATCAGCGCCCGGCGCCGTACTGGCGGGACAGGTACTCGACGATCACGCGGGCGTCCTCGTCGCCGATCGGCGCCCCGAACACCTTGATCATCTTATTTACGACGCCGCGCCACTGCGCCTCGCCGCCCCGAGGCTGTATCGTGATGTAGTCGACCGAGTGGCACATCTGGCAGGCCCGCTGCGTGACCTCCATTCCCGGGCCAGCCGTGAGCGCACCCTGATCGGGGGGGAGCGTGATGGAGACGACGCCCGCTTCGGCGGCCACCGGCGCGCTCGTGAGCAGCGCCACCAGGCGGAAGACGAGGGTGCGCGTCATCGCCGGCGCCTCAGCCGACCTCGAGGTCGATGCGCTCGACGACGTTCCTCAGATAGCCGGAGGGATTCCAGAGCGGCGTCATGCCCTGGGACTCGCCGATACCGTTCAGCGCGCGGATCATGACCGTCTGCGGCCCCCGTCGGGCCGGCGCCCACCGCGCCGACCATTCGCGGAACGAATAGCGGCCGAGGTCCGGCCCGAGGGTCGTCGCGCGCCAGGTCTGCCCGCCGTCGTCGGAGATCTCGACGGTCTGGATGCCATAGCCGCCGTCGAACGCGATCCCGGCGAGCGGCGCCGGCGCGCCGACGGGAACGCGGGAGCCGCTCTCCGGCGACGCGATGAAGGAGCGCGTCCGCATCCGGCTAATCGGCACGGTGCGGGCGGGCGTCGTGCCGGGCTCGACGCAACCGCACGGCGTGTCCGGAATCCGGTAGGCGGGCTTCATCCAGAACTTCTCGAAGGGCTGGTCGGTCACGGTGATCTCCGAGAGATTCTTCACCCAGTAGGTCGAGTACCACCCCGGCACGACCAGCCGCGCGGGAAAGCCGTTCAGCATCGGCAGCGGCCGCCCGTTCATCTGGTAGGCGATCAGGACCTCCGGCCAGTCCATCACCTGCGCGACGGCGAGGCTCTTCACGAAGTCGGGCACCGTGGGGAACGCGGGCGCGTCGAGCCCGTTAAACGTGACGTCGACCGCGCCCGGGCGGAGCCCCGCGGCCTGGAGCACCTCGCGCAGGCGGGCGCCCACCCACTCCGCGTTGCCCATCGCGCCGTCGCCCCACTGGCCGCCGAGCACCCGGGGCGAGAAGCGGCCCCGGCTGTTACCGGCGCACTGGCAGACCGCGGTGATCGACGCCGGGGAAAACTTCGTCCGAAGGTCCGCCATCGACAGCTCGAGCGGCCGGTCGACGTGCCCGCCGACTCGGAGCCGCCACTCGTCGAGGTCCACGCGGGTCGGGATGGGAAAGACGTGGTATCGGACGAAGAAGGCCTCGTTGGGCGTGATGGCGCGGTCGAAGTACTTCATGGGCGTCTCGAGCTGGGGCGGCCGGGACGTGAGCAGGATGAGCTCGGTCTTCTCGGGATACCGCACGAGGGGGCGGCCGGCCAGGACCGGGTCGGCGGCGCCCGCCGACGCCCGGGGAGGCGACAGGAGGAGGGCGACGCCGGCGGCACCCGCCCCCGCAAGGAAATCTCGGCGCGACAGACGGCCTGACATACGCCCTCCCGACGGGGGCTGAGCCTCGTCCCGCGTGCTTCGACTTCTAGGCCGTTCGCCGCCGGGTGTCAAGCCGCCGCGTCCCGTGTGTAGGGAGCACATGATCTGTCCGCTCCCGAGAGCAGGTGAAATGTCCGCTTTTCGAGCGCTCCGCGGTACAGCCATGGTCAACCAAGGGGGTGATCATGGTCTTCGCCGCGGCTGCTGTGGAGCGAGCGATGAAGGTCCAAGAAGTGATCATGCGCGCGTTGAGCGGCGCCCTGACCTGGCTGCAGGCGGCCGACATTCTGGGGATCGATCCCCGCAGCCTGCGCCGCTGGCGGGCCCGGTATGAGGCCCAGGGCATCGTCGGGTTATACGATGGCCGGCGCGGGCAGCCTTCACGCCGGAAGGCCCCGGTGGCCGAGGTGCAGCGCCTCCTGCGGCTCTATCAGGACGGCTATCGCGGGTGGAACGTCCGCCACTTCTACCGCTTCGCCCGGCGCGACCATGGCGTCACGCTGTCGTACAGTTTCGTCCGGCTCGTGCTCCAGGAGGCCGGGCTGGTTCGCAAGGGCCGGGCGCGCGGCCGGCATCGCCGCCGCCGCGAGCCTCGGCCGTGTGTGGGCGAGATGCTCCATCTCGACGGCAGCCCGCACGCCTGGCTGTGCCGCTGTCCCGAGCAGACGCAGACCCTGCTCGCCGTGCTCGACGACGCCACCAAGCGGCTGCTCTACGCCCAGCTCTGGCCCGGCGAGACCACGGCCGCCGTCATGACGGCCTTGCGGGCGGTGTTCGTCGCCCACGGGCTGCCGATCGCGCTGTACACCGACCGGGCGGGCTGGGCCTTTCATACGCCGAAGGCGGGCGGGCGCGTCGACCGCACCCGGCTCACGCAGGTGGGCCGCGCCCTGGCGTACCTCGGCATCGAGCATATCCCCTCGTATTCGCCCCAGGGGCGGGGGCGCAGTGAACGCCTCAATCGGACCCTCCAGGGCCGGCTCGTCAACGAACTCGACCGCGCCGGCATCACCACGGTCGCCGCCGCCAACGCCTACCTCACCGAGCACTTCATCCCCGCCTACAACGAGGAGTTCGCGCGGCCGCCGGCGGACCCCGCCAGCGCCTTCGTCCCCCTTCAGGGCGTCGACCTGGAGAGCGTCCTCTGCCACGAGGAGGAGCGCACGGTGGGCCAGCACAACGTCGTCGTGCTCGAGCAGGTGCCCTTGCAGCTCGCCAAGCAACCGGGCCGTCGGACCTGCGCCGGGTTGCGGGTGCTCGTCCGGCGCCACCTCAGCGGCCTTCATTCGGTGTGGCACGGCACTCGGTGTCTCGGTCGCTACGATGGGCAGGGCCATCCGCTGCCGGCGACGGCCCTCACCGCGGCGCCCCCCGCACCGCGCCGGCCGCGGCCGCAAAACGCCCGCGCGCATTTGGCCCAGGATCCGCGATCGGCCCCGCGCCGAGGGCCGGGTATCCCCCCAAACACCGCCCCGCAGCAAGCGACGGAGCCGACCCCGCCTCCCCGTTGGGCCCCCCGAGTGAACCGGACAGATCACTTGTCAACCGACCGGACAGATCACTTGTCAACAACAGCCGCCGCGTCCCGTGCGGCCTGAGGCAAGACCGGGGCCTCCCCGCCGGCAGCGGGAGGCTGGGCGCGCCGGCCCCAGGCGGGCTGGTCGCCCCACCCGACGCCACACGCGGCGGCCAGGGGCGCGGCCGCGTATACTTGCGTCGAGCCACTGCGGCGCGAGGAGGTCGGCATGCCCCCTGGGCGCGTCCGGACGATGTGCCCGATGAACTGCCATCCCACGTACTGCGGGATGCTCGTGGAGGTCGGCGCGGACGGCCGCGCCCACCGTGTCGACGGCGACCCTGACAACCCCGACAGTCGCGGCTTCCTCTGCGTCCGCGGGCGGGCGGCGGTCGAGATCCCGCACAACGACCGCCGGCTCCGGGTGCCGCTCCGCCGCGCCGGCGCCCGCGGCAGCGGGGCGTGGCGCGAGATCGGCTGGCCGGCGGCCCTCGACGAGATCGCGGGACAGATCCGCGCCACGCGGCCCGATCGCGTCGGCGTCTGGTTTGGCCACGGCGCCTACGTGACCACGATCGCCCGCCCCCTGATCATGCGGTTCGGCCACCTCGGCGGGTTTCAGGTCTGGAATCCCGCGATCGTCTGCTGGGCGCTCGGCGCCTATGGCCTCGCGCTGACGGGCGTGCTCGAGGCCAACACCAAGGAGGACTTGGCCGGCCACTCGAACCTCGTCGTCCTTTGGGGCGCGAACCTGGCGAGCCAGCCGACGACGGCGCCGCACCTGGTCGCCGCCCGTCGCCGGGGGGCGCGGGTCGTCGTCATCGACGTGCGGCGCAGCGAGGCCGCCCGCCAGGCCGACGAGGTCTACCTGATCCGCCCCGGCACGGACGCCGCGCTCGCGCTCGCGATCGCCCACGTGCTGGTCGCCGAGGGCTTGATCGACCGCGCGTTCATCGATCGGCATACCGTCGGGTTCGACGCCTATGCAGAGAGCCTCGCGGCGGCGACGCCGGCGTGGGCCGCGGCGCATACGGGCCTCACCGCCGCCGACATCGTCCACCTCGCGCGCCTGTACGCGACCACCCGCCCGGCCATGATCCTGGTGGGCGGCAGCTCCCTCGCCAAGCACCGGCACGGATGGCAGCCGGGGCGCGCGATCGCGACCTTGCCGGCGCTCACCGGCCAACTCGGGATCCCCGGCGGCGGCCTGGGCCCGCGCCACCGGTCGTTCCCGACCGGGGACGCCTTCGCCGATCTCGCCGCCGCCGACCGCCGCCCGCCGGGCGACTACGTGCCGAGCCACATGGCGTCGATGTCGAAGGTAATGGAGGACGGCAAGCTCGACATCCTCGTCCTCCTCGGCACCGACCTCCTCTCTTCGTTCGCCGATGCCGGCCGGCTCGAGCGGCACCTCGACCGCGTCGGGCTGATCGTCGCCTACGATATTTTCCCGAACGAAACGATCCGGCGGGTCGCCGACATCGTGCTGCCGGGAACCGTGTGGCTCGAGGAGATCGGCCTCAAGGACACCGCGACGCATCTCTACCTGATGGAAAAGGCGCTCGAACCCCAGTGGCAGGCACGGACGCTCGTCGACGTGCTGCGCGGCCTCGCGGCCCGGATCCCCGTTGCCGACTTCTTCCCGTGGGTGGACGTCGAGGACTACCTGACGACGTATCTTGCGCCCCAAGCGGGCGGGCTCTCCGTCCGGGGGCTCAGGGAGGCCGGCGGCTTCGTCGAGCGGGGGCGGCTCTCCCACGTGCCCTACACGGATCACCGCTATCCGACGCCGTCGGGCAAGATCGAATTCTACTCCGAGCGCGCGGCGGCGCTCGGCCTGTCGCCGCTCCCCGCCTTCACGCCGCGCGAGACGGGAAGCGGGCCAGAGCGGCCCGGCCTCGAGTTTCGCCAGGGCCGGACGCTCACCGCGTTTCACGCCTTTTACGACGCCGGGCGCGCGCTGCCGACGCTCGCCCGGGTCGACCCCGAGCCCGAGCTCTGGATTCATCCGGTCGACGCCGCCGCGCGCTCGCTCGGGCCCGGCCAGCCGATCGAGCTCTACAACGAGCGCGGCGCCTTCGGAGCGCTCGCGCGCGTCACGGAGGACGTGCTACCGGGCGTCGTCTGGATGCGGGACGGCTGGCCCGGACTCAACGTGCTGACGAGCGGGGCCCCCTGCCTCGAGCCCGAGGCGAGCGACGGGCTCGATCCACGGATTCCCGGCGGCCAGGCCAGCTTCGAGGCGCAGGTCGAGGTCCGTCCCCGCGGGCCCGAGCCCGCTGCGCCAGGCCGCTCGTCGTGAGCCCCGGACTACCGGGGGGCCGGCCGCCCGGGCCGCCTTTCAAGAGCCGGTGGGTCTGTCTGATCTGCCCATGGGTGAACGAATCGGGAGACCGGTGCGCCCAGTGCGGCAGCCCGCGACCTCGGCCGAGCCCCTCGCTCAGACCGCGCTGGATCGAGCCGCGCCCGAGCCCACCGCCGACGCGTCCCGCCAAGGTCGCCACGCCGCTCGCGGTCATCGTCGCGCGAGACAAACCGTGGCTGCACACGCACTTCCACCTGAAGTTCCGCAACACTACGGCGCGGGTGCTTCTCGACCGGCGTGTGGGCGAGCGGCGCCACCGGAGCGGCCAAGGGGCGCCCGAGCGCCGACGCGCCGATCGCCGGGCGCGGCCGAGCGTCGAGGCCGACATTCAGGCGCTGGGCTGGGCGATCGTGCGGACTTCATAGAATTCTCCCGGCGCGGAAACCAGCCCTTCAGGGCGGGGAGGAGCGCCGATCTCTGTGGTAGAGTGTCCCCAGTTGGAGCTGAACACGCGCTCCGCGAGCCGCCCAGGCGATAACCAAGCCGCGGGCCGGCTCAGACAGCCGTCGAAACGACGGTGGTGCTGGACGGGGAGGCTACCGGGTCGCCAACCGGGCCGACGAACCGTCAACCTGGAACCGCAAGGCCAGGCTCTCGGGCTCAAGCACGGGTTCCTTTCTCCGAGAAAGCCCCGGACTTGAGTCCGGGCGATGTTTACAAGCATGGCGAGGGTACGACGCAGCGTGCTGTTCGTCCCGGGGAGCGACCGAGCGGCGCTCCGGGGCGCCCTGAAATCCGGACCAGACACGCTCGTCGTCGACCTCGAGGACACCGTCACTCCGGCCTGTAAGCACGCCGCCCGCGCGCTCGCGGTCGCATTCCTCGGGGAGCCGGCCCCGGCCGGTACCGAACGGGCCGCCCGCGTCAACTCACCCGCGACACCGTACTTCTCCGACGACCTCCCGGCGGTGATCGCCGCGGGCGCCGACGCGCTCGTGATCCCCAAGGTGAACTCGGCGGGGGAGATTCGCGCGGTGGACGATCAGGTCGCCCGCACCGAGGTGGAGAGGGGGCGCCCGCCGGGTTCGGTCAGGCTCCTGCCGCTGATCGAGACGGCGCTCGGCGTGCTCAACGCATACGCGATCGCCACCGCCTGCCCGCGGGTCGACGCGCTCGTCTTGGGCCACGTCGATCTCTCCCTAAGCCTCGGCATCCGTGAGGCGGGCCTCCGCCAGGGGACGATCCTTCACGCGCGCTGCCAGGTCGTCCTCGCCGCCCGGGCCGCCGGCCGAGACGCGATCGACGCGCTGTTCATGAACCCCACCGACGCCGACGGCTTCCGGGAGGAGGCCCGCGAGGGCCAGCGCCTCGGCTTCGCCGGCAAGCTCCTCCTGCATCCGGACCAGGTTCGGCTCGTCCACGAGGTCTACGCGCCTTCGGACGGGGAGATCGCCCACGCCCGGCGCGTCGTGCAGACCTTCGACGAGGCCGCCGCCGCCGGCACCGGCATGTTCCTGCTCGACGGGCGGGTGATCGACCTCCCGGTCGCCGAAGCCGAGCGGGCCGTCCTCGAGCGGGCGCGACGGGCGGGCACCCTCTGAAGGGCCGGGCGGGCGCACCCTGGGCCTGCTCCCGCCGGATCCCGAGCGTGACCCTCGCGCTCCTCACCGGCGCCGCGTGCGCATATCACCATCCGGTCCATCGCTCGCCGGCCGTCCCGGTCCCCGTCGGCTACGAGGAGACCGGCCAGGCCTCGTGGTACGGCCACCCCTACCACGATCGGGAGACCTCGAGCGGCCAGGTCTACGATATGCGGCAGATGACCGCCGC
>WNFT01000564.1_pt1 | contig 30804 bp, 26 predicted proteins | sample 5400191 | NCBI WGS metagenome assembly WNFT01 (sample SAMN13153359, study PRJNA577476) | soil metagenome | isolation source: 80 cm saprolite under Madrone tree | place: USA:California | collected 2016-06-14 | reverse complement strand
GTGCCGGCGGAACGGGCCATATCGGGGTCCAGTTCGCCCGCCTCGCTGGGGCAAGAGTTGCGACCACCGTCAGTACTCCAGCAAAGGCAAATCTAACTGCCGAACTGGGGGCAGAGCTGGTCATTAATTATCGCGAGCAGGACTATGTCGCTGCCGCCGGGGACTGGACCGAGGGGCGCGGGCTCGATGTCGCCCTGGACAATGTGGGGGCCAAGGTGATGCCGCGCACATTCTCCGCCATGAGACCCTATGGTCGAGTCGTCACGCTGATGGGCACCCCCGGCGATACGGCCGACGGAGCCGCCTATAACGGCAATCTCACCATCCACAATGTGATGATGCTGACGCCGATGTGGCGGGGACTGAAGGGGCGGCTGCGCCAACAGGCAGATCGGGTCCAGAAGTCGATGGTGCTATTGGCAGAGGGCAAGCTGCGGGTCGTCGTCGACCAGGTCTTCCCGATGGCAGAGGCGGCCGCCGCGCATCGCTACCTCGAGAGCAGTAAAGCGATCGGCAAGGTGGTCCTAGCCGTTTGATGGGCCATAGATTAGGTTCTGCGACCGCCCTGTTCGCCTTTTGCAATTCTCCATGCGAGGCACCAAGCGTACGCCTCTGCGCTCAAGTCGGGTGTTTGTGATGAGGGTCGTGCCGTGCGCAACTTTGGTTACCATACTCGGCGGTCTCCATCACGAGTTGTGCCTACCGAAAACCCCGTCTGCCGCAGAAGTCTGCCAGGTTTCTGACACCAATCGGCGCATGCCTACCACCAGTACCCTACCAATTCCGACTCCACCCCGCGCATGCTACACGCTGACGGAGGGTGACCGGTCCCCTGTTCTTATCGCAAATCAAATCCGAACGTCTTGGTGATGCAGTTCACCGAAATGGAGGTTTGCGAAAATCCGTCCGGCGCCGTGAACTTTGCGCGGAACCGGGCCGTCCTTGCGGTGAGAGGGAATCCGACCGCGAAGTGGATTGCTCGGCAGATTGTCGAGGCGTTTCGACGATCCGCTGGCATCGTCGTGGATTCAGAGCGTTTTGGCGCTGGAAGTCGTGCTCCAGGGGTGGCCGGCCGATGGTCCCCACGGTGAAAGCTCGCCGAACAGGCCGCGCTGGAGCAATTGCGCAAGGTCGGCCTGGTCGATAAGGCGCGGGAAGGGCCGGGTAATCTGTCGGGCGGGCAGCAACAAAGGGTCGCCATCGCAAGAGCGCTCGCGATGGAGCCAAAAATATTGCTATTCGACGAACCAACCTCGGCACTGGACCCCGAGCTTGTGGGCGAGGTCCTCAATGTCATGAAGGCCCTGGCCGAGGATGGAATGACGATGGTCGTGGTGACGCATGAGATGACCTTTGCCTCTCGCGTTGGCCACCGGGTCGTCATGATCGACAAAGGCGAGATCATCGAAGAGGGGACGCCAAACCAGGTGCTTAGAGCGCCAAAATCAGAACGCGCTCGCCAGTTTCTGGAGCAGTTGGAGTGGAAGTGAGCGCCTGATCCACCGGCCTCGTTTCCGCGTTGGCCAGTTGGCTTCTAACGCATGCCTATCGAATCGCCGAGGCAAGCGTCGTGGCGCCATTCGAATATAGCTCCATCCTCTGGGCGACGATCGCGGGCATCTTGTTCTGCGGAGAAATTCCCGATGTCCACACCATCGTCGGAGTGATCGTGATTGTCGTGGCTGGCGTATTTGCGCACTGGATTCCGGCCGAGTTCACCGCTGATCGGTAACCCCTCATTTCCGCACCCGCAATATCGGATTTCGTTTATGGTAGGGATAAGTCATGCGCCAGATCGTCATCCCCAAATCCGGGGAACCGGATGTGATGCAAGTCGTGGAATGCTCTACGCCTGCCCCACGCGCGGGCGAAGTCGCAATTGATGTCATCTATTGCGGCTGCAATTGGGCAGACACGATGATGCGGCGGAACACCTATCCCCATCCGGTCACCTATCCAGTTGTGCCCGGCTTCGAGGTCTCGGGTCATGTCAGCGCGCTCGGCGCTGATGTGAGTGGCATTCGGGTTGGCGATCGGGTGGCCGCCTATCTTTCCGAAGATGGCGGCTACTCTGAAACTTGCATCGTGCCGGTCGAATCCGTCATCCCCTTACCGCAGCAGATCGATCTCGATGTTGCGGCCGCCTTTCCCGTGCAGGCACTGACCGCCTATTTCATGCTGCACATGATCGGCCGCGTCCGGCCGGGCTGGGTCGTGCTGATCCATGCGATCGGCGGGGGTGTGGGGCTCTGTCTCACACAGCTTGCGGTCAAGGCCGGGGCAAGGGTCATCGGCACGATCGGCACAGCAGGAAAGGAGCGCCGACCATTGGAGTTGGGCGCCAGCCGGGTTGTAAACCGAAACGAGCGCGATTTCGTTTCCGCCGCGCTCGAGATGACGGGCGGCAAGGGCGTCGACCTGCTGCTTGATTCGGTCGGTGCTTCGACCCTCGACCGCAGCTTCGCTGCGCTCAAGACGCTCGGCCATGCGATCAGCTATGGCGAAGCCGAGGGCAGACCGTTCGCAAATCTTTGGGAGCGGATGGTCCCGAAATCCCTAACCTTGACGCGCTTCCACATGGGACATATCGAGGTTGGCTCGGCCGTTTGGAAGGCGGGCGTGGCACACGTCCTCGCTGGTATTGTCGAAGGATGGCTAAGGATCCCGATCGAGGGTATTTATCCGTTACGCGAAGCAGGTGCGATGCATGGCCGCCTCGAATCGCGTCAGGTATCCGGAAAGCTCTTGCTCGCGACTCGCGAATAGGCGTCGCCGTTTCGCAACGGAGGTAGTGCAGTGGATTTTAGCAATCAAAGCGTCATCATCACCGGGGCAACTTCTGGCATCGGCGCCGCCATCGCACGCCATTTCGCCGAGCTAGGGGCGAGCCTCGTCTTGACGGGCCGCAGCGCCAACCGCGGAGCCCCTATAGCGAAGGAGATCGAAGACGGTGGGGGCAAGGTGGTGTTCCTTGCCGGCGATATCAATAACCCCAAACTACCCGACGACTTGGTTCAGCTAGCGCTCAAGCGGTTCGGCAAGCTGGATATTCTGATCAATAATGCCGGCATTTTCCACCGGGGCTCTGCGCTTGAATGCACAGATGAGGAGTGGGACGAGACCATCGCCACGAATGCCACGTCAGTATTTCGCATGTCGCGGGCAGTCTTGCGAACGATGAAGCCGCAAGGCAGAGGCTCCATCGTGAACATCGCGTCCGACTTCGCCGTGATCGCTGGCCCACGTGCGTTCGCCTATTGCGCCAGCAAGGGGGCGTTGGCCCAGATGACCCGAGCGATGGCCATTGATCACGCGCGCGACGGCATTCGCGTGAATGCCGTGTGCCCGGGTGACACGGACACGCCCATGCAGGACAGCGCCTTTGCCGACGGTGACCGGGCCGCGGGCCTGGCGAAGGTGGGAGAAACGGTGCCGCTCGGCCGCGTCGCCACGCCGCGCGAGATCGCCAAGGCCGTGGCCTTCGTGGCGTCGCCGGATGCGAGCTATATGACTGGCGCTCTGATTCCCGTCGACGGCGGAACGACCGCGCGGTGACGACGAAGGACTAGAACGTTTCGCCGACCGCTGTCCGCTGCTCCGGCGAGCCGTCGACTTTTTCCACGAAGTGACAAGCTACCGTGTGCCCGTCGTCGGCTGTCCGCAATGTAGGCTCCTCGCTGGAGCAGCGTTCGGGGCTGCCCAACTGCTGACGCAGCCAGCAGCGCGTGCTGAAGCGGCAGCCGCGCGGCGGATTTGCAGGGCTCGGCATTTCGCCCGTCAGGATAACTCGTTGGCGACGCTCTTCGATTTTGGGATCGGGGACGGGCGCCGCCGACAGAAGGGCGACCGTGTAAGGGTGCAGAGGCCGACTATAAAGGGCCGCGGAAGGGGCCGCTTCGGCAATGCGACCCAGATACATCACCATGATGCGCTCGCTGATGTAGCGCACCGCTGCCAGATCATGGGAGATGAAGAGATATGTCAACCCCAACTCGCGCTGCAGCCGTCGCAGTAGGTTCAGGATCTGCGCTTGGATGGAAACATCGAGAGCGCTTATGGGTTCGTCGGCTATCAGTATATCGGGGTTGAGGGCCAGCGCGCGGGCGATCCCGATTCGCTGGCGCTGGCCGCCGCTGAACTGATGCGGGTAGCGACGCATCGCGTCGCGGGGCAGGCCGACAAGATCGAGAAGCTCCACGACCCGCGCCGTTCGCCGCCGCGCATCGACGCCCTGGATCGCCAAAGGCTCGCCAATGATGGCACCCACAGTCATTCGCGGGTTCAAGCTGGAATAGGGATCCTGGAAGATCATCTGCACACGACGGCGAAGCTCGGATGTCGCCGTGCCGTCAGCATTGGATACCTCTCGCCCTTCCAGGCGGATGGACCCGGCCGTGAGCGAATTGAGACAGACAAGTGCGCGTCCCGTCGTACTCTTGCCGGATCCAGATTCGCCAACGAGGCCCAATGTTTTCCCTCGGTAGAGGTCGAAACTGACGCCGTCGACGGCACGCACTGCACCAATCCGACGCCGGGCAAGCAGCCCCTTCGTGATCGGGAAATGCACGGCCAGATCGCGCACGGAGAGCAGCGGCGTCGCGACCCCTGCTTCCGTGCCCGGTAGCTCCTGTAGGGCGGCGCCGATCACGCGGCGCTCGTTCCTGCAGGCATCGGTCCCGGTTCGATGTATTCGCGCAACGGATGGCCTACCGCGGCTTCCTCGTCCGTCACGGGATTATGGCAGGCGAGCCGATGCGCGGGCCGCCCGCCGTCGCCACGCTGGGTCACCGGCGCTAGGGGCGGATTGTCGCGCAAGCATGCGGCGATGCGCCAGGCACAGCGCGGCGCGAAGGGGCAACCACGCACGGGCGAGTACTGATCCGGCGGCGTCCCCTCGATCGGCACGAGATCCTGGCGATGGCTACCATCGAAGCGGGGCAGTGAATGGAGCAGGCCTACGGTATAGGGGTGGCGAGGATGAGCGAATATTTCTGCCGTCGGCGCCGTTTCCACGACAAATCCGGCATACATGACGAGCACTCGCTTGGTCATCGAGGCGACAACGCCGAGATTATGGGTGATGAGCAGCACCGCCGTGCCGCTTCGCCTCGTCAGTTCGCCGACCAATTCCAGCACCTGTGCCTGGATCGTTACGTCGAGCGCGGTCGTCGGCTCGTCGGCGATCAGCAGCTGAGGCGTCAGGGACAAGGCAATTGCCAGCATGACCCGCTGGCGCATGCCACCGCTCAGTTGATGGGGATAGCGGGCAACGACTTGGTCGGAATCGGCGATGCCGACCATCTTCAATAGTTCAATCGCGCGCACGGCTGATTCGCTTGCCTTCATCTTCAAATGCGCATCGAGCGCTTCGGTCAACTGCCTTCCGATGGTCAGAACTGGATTGAGGGAGGTCATTGGGTCCTGGAACACTATCGAGATATCTTTGCCCCGCAGCGCCCGCATCCTGTGTTCCGGCAGATTCACCAGATCGGTACCGTGGAAAAGAATTTTACCGGCGCTGATCCGTGCGGCGGGCTGAGGCAGCAGCCCCATGATGGCAAGGCTGGTTGCGCTCTTTCCGCAGCCGGACTCGCCCACAATCGCCAATGTATCCGCCTCGTCGAGATCGAAACTAACGCGGTTGACAGCGTGAACGGTTCCCTCCTCGGTTCGGAAGCGGACGGCGAGATCTTGGACGGAGAGCAGCATGTTAGATTTCGGCTTTCATGGCTCTATAGTGGCGGCGAGTTACATCGTTCGAAGCTTAACGGCGACCGGCAAGGCGGCACAGTGGGGGCGGAAATGCTTAGAGGCAAGTTCGCAATCGTGAGCGGGGCGGGTGGCGGCATCGGCCGTGCCATCGCGCATGCCTTTGCTGGGGCGGGGGCGGGCGTGCAATGTGCCGACATTGACGGCGCCGCTGCCAGGGCCGCTGCCGACGAAATTTGCACTGCGGGCGGGAATGCGACCTTCCGCGAGGTCGACGTCAGCGATGCTGTCTCGGCGCGCGACGCTATCCATGATGCGGTCGCTGCTTTCGGCGCCCTTCATATCCTGGTGAACAATGCGGCTGTCTTTCCGGCTAAGGCAACCATCGCCGAGCTGGCGGATTCGGTCTGGGAACGGGCGCTTGCCGTGAACATCGGCGGCGCGTTCCACATGAGCAAGCATGCCATCCCGCATATCAAGAAGTCGGGCGGCGGCAGCATTATCCATATTGCCTCGCAGATGGCTCGCGTGGCGGAGCGGGGCGACGCGGCCTATTGCGCGACCAAGGCCGCACTGCTTGGGCTTGCCAAGGGCATGGCTCTGGACCATGCAGCCGACGGCATACGAGTGAACACGCTCTCGCCTGGCGGCATCGCGACCGAACAGATGGTGCGCGAATTCGGCGACATGGCGACGGCGGAGCGCGACTGGGGCAAGGCGCGCCATCCAGTGGGACGCCTGGGCAAGCCAGAGGAGATCGCAAAGGCGGCCCTGTTCCTGGCAAGCGACGACTCTTCCTTCATGACTGGGGCCGACCTTCTCGTCGACGGTGGCTACACGGCTCGCTGATCTGGCTTGTCTTGTGCGCGGCACTGACGAAAGATGCGCGCCGGACTTGCACAACAAGGCGAGGATATTTCCATGCCTGCCATCAAACCTGAGCGTCTGCTGAACGATCTCAAGCGGCTGCGCCGTTTCGGGGCCCAGGGCGTGGGCGTCGTGCGCCTGTCGCTCTCGCCTATCGACATCGAATCGCGCCACTGGCTCGTCGAGCGGATGAATGAGGCTGGCCTCGAGGCGGCGATCGACGGCGTCGGTACGGTGTTCGGCCGCTCGCGCAAGAATGGTCCGGCGCTTCTGATCGGCTCTCACACCGATACCCAGCCGACCGGTGGCTGGCTTGACGGCGCCATGGGCGTAATCTACGGGCTGGAGATCGCTCGCGCTCTTGCCGAATCCAAAGAGACGAGGCACTTGCCCATCGACGTAGCGTCTTGGATCGACGAGGAAGGCACCTTCGCAGGATATCTTGGCAGCCGCAGCTTCGTCGGAGATTCCGTGGACGGTGCCATCCGCACGGCGAAGAACCGCGAAGGTCGGCGCCTGAAGGATGCATTGAAGGCAGCTGGGCTTGCCGGCCAACCGCGCGCCAGTTTCGAGAAGGGCCGGCATGTGGCCTATCTGGAGCCCCATATCGAACAGGGCGGGCGGCTGGAAGCCGCGGGCAAATCCATTGGCGTGGTAACCACCATCGTGGGCATTCGCGAGCTGCGCCTGCGCTTTACCGGACAGCGCAATCATGCCGGCACGACGCCCATGTCGATTCGGCGGGATGCGGGTGCGGCTCTCGTCGCATTTGTCGGCCTGCTCGACAGCGAATTTCGAAAGTTGGCGGATGCCGACACCGTATGGACGGTGGGCCGCATCGAGCTCGATCCGGGTTCGCTCAGCGTTGTACCCGGCAAGGCGGAAATGTACCTGCAATTCCGCGACGCCAATCCAAAGCGCCTCCAGGCGATGGAGGCAAAGCTCGCGGACCTGGTTCGAACCGTCAATGCCGCAGGGACGATGCGGATCAGTCTCGAAACGTTCGACGAAGCGGTAGAGCCAGTGACGATGGATGCGGGGTTGCAGGATCACATCGCAAGTGCGGCCGAAGCGATAGCGCCGGGGCAGTGGATTCGCATGCCGAGCGGTGCGGGCCATGACGCGCAAGTCATCGCGAGCTGCATGCCCAGCTGCATGCTTTTCGTGCCCAGCATCGGCGGCGTCAGCCACGACTTCATAGAAGACACCGCCGAGGAGCATATCGTCCTTGGCTGCCAGGTCGCTGCCGCGGCGGCCGCATCGATCTTGCTGGATCGGCACGCGCGTGCCCCTGCAGTACTGAATCGTTAGCGCGCAACCCGGCCGAGCGGTTTGGCCGGCTCAGGCCGATTGCAGGGCAGGAAGCGGCCGCGGCCGGCCTTCCCGGCCGGGTTCCCGTCGCGACAGATCGGCTCGCCCCGTGAAATAGTCATGATCGGCCAGCCCTTGACCTTAAATCCCTCATAGGGCGTGTAGTCCATGCGATCATGCAGCATGCTCTTGGCGATGGTCATCTCACGTTCCGCATCCCAGATCGTGATATCCGCGTCGGAGCCGACGGCGATCGTGCCCTTGCGCGGATAGAGACCATAAATCTTCGCCGCATTAGTCGCGGTAACGGCCACGAAGGTGTTGAGGTCGATGCGACCCTTGCCCACGCCTTCGGAAAAAAGCAGCGGCAGGCGCGCCTCGATGCCCGGAACCCCAGGCGCTACGTGACGGAAATGCGGATGCGCGCCGTGGACGCGTTTGCCGGTCGATCCTTCGAAAAGGAACGAGCAGTGGTCCGAGGACACGACTTGAAACGTTCCCCCCCTGATCCCTTGCCAGAGGGCGTCCTGGTTCGCCTTTTCGCGCGGCGGCGGTGAACAAAGGTACTTTGCGCCCTCCCAGCCGGGTTGCGCGATCATATCCTCGTTCAAGAGGAGATATTGCGGGCAGGTCTCGCCGTAAACCTTCAGGCCGCGATCGCGCGCCCATTTGATCTGATCCATTGCCTCCCGCGCCGAGACATGGACCAGGAGAACCGGCACGTCGATGATCTCACCCAGGGATATCGCCCGATGGGTGGCTTCGCGTTCCACCGCCATGGGGCTCATCTTGGGAAACTGGGCGATGGAGGTATCACCCTTCTCGCTCAGCTTCTGCGTCAGCCAGTGTATGCAGTGGTCGTTCTCAGCATGGATCATCACCATAGCGCCAGTGCGGCGCGCAACGTCCAATACCTGAAGGATCTGATGATCGTTCAGAACCATCCCTTCATAGGTCATGTAGATCTTGAACGAAGTGTAACCATCCTCGACAAGCGCCGGCAGCTCCTGGCCCACGGTTTGCTCGCTGGTATCGGTCACCATCAAGTGGAAAGCATAGTCGATGACGGCTTTGCCTTCGGCCTTCTTGTGATATTCCTGCACCGAGGACCGCAGCGTTTTGCCGGACTCCTGTTGCACGAAGGGGATCAGTGTGGTCGTGCCGCCGCAGCTGGCTGAGATGCTGGCTGATTCGAAATCGTCGGCATTTAGCACGCCATAGAATGGCGGTTCGTCGATATGTACATGGGCGTCCACGCCGCCGGGCAGCACATATTTGCCCGTCGCGTCGACGATCTCCTTCGCATCGTTGAGCCCCTCGGCCAGTACAGCGATCTTGCCGTCCTTGATCCCGATGTCACAGCGGATAGTATCGGACGCCGTAACTACCGTGCCGTTGCGGATTATGAGATCGAATTGCGCCATTGCCGGTTCCTCCTGGGCTTTCTTTTGCCGCCTGCCTACTCGGCGACTAAGGATGTTTGCTGTGATCAGGGCGGTGGGATCGCGCCCACGCGCTCGGTAATCAGCTTATAATGCTCTGGTCGCCGATGCGCCGCGAAATTGAAGATGTCGTTCTTGTAGCGATAGCCGAAGTCGAGGTCGCAGCGATGGACAATCAGTTGGTCCTCGAGGCTGTTGCACATGGCAACGATCTCGCCCGAGGGGGCGATGATCGCGCTCTGGCCGATCATGTTGAAACCTTCCTCGCGCCCGCATTTTGCTGCACCTACGACCCAGCTGCCGTTCTGATAGGCGCCGGCCTGCATTGAAAGGTGATTGTGGAAAAGCTCGAGCGCGTCGAGATCGAAACTGTCGCCGAGACCGACGGGCGAATTATATCCCAATAGGATCATCTCGACGCCTTGCAGCCCCATCACGCGATAGGTTTCCGGCCAGCGCCGGTCGTTGCAGATGCACATTCCTAGAATGCCGTCGAAGGCGCGCCAGACCCCGAAACCCAGGTCGCCGACCTCGAAATAATGCTTTTCCAAATGCTGGCCTTGGCGGCCAGCGAGCGCTTTGGCGCTGCCGGGCAAATGGATCTTGCGGTATTTGCCGACGATGCTGCCACTCTTATCCACCAGGATGGACGTGTTGAAACGCCGCGTCCGCCCGTCCTGCTCTGTCAGTTCGGCATAGCCAAGGTGAAATCCGATGCCTAGCTTCTGGGCTTCGTCGAACAAAGCCCTGGTTTCTTTGCCTGGCATTTCGCGTTCATAAAAAGAATCGATTTCGGTCCGGTCGGTTAGGGCCCAGCGCGGAAAGAAGGTAGTCAGCGCCAGCTCAGGATAGACGATCAAGTCGCATCCCATGCTGCGCGCTTGGCGCATTAGTTCCAAGAGTCGCGTGACGACCGCCGTTCGATTTTCCCTCCGCGCGATTGGTCCCAATTGCGCTGCGCCGACAGTCATGATCCGCGCCATGGCGATAAATCTCCCCCGCCAATCCGACGAGAGCCTTTCCATTCGGTTCGATAATCGATTAGCATAGACAACTGTCGACTGACCGCAACCAATTGTCGACCAAACATGTCGCCAAAGCGCGATAGGGAAAGCGGAACAGGGCGTCCCCCAAGGGAGGATCAGAAAATGAGTGACGGGAAAAGTGCCATGGCCGGAACGAGGACGGCATGCATATTCGGCCTGTCGAGGCGGGCGTTCGTGTCGATGGGAGCGGGATTTCTTGGGCTGACCCTCGCCTTCGCCATCCCCGATGCCCGCGCTGCAGGTAAGGATACCTTGGTCGTGGCTTCAGGCGCCGATGCGGTGACGCTCGACCCCGGTGTGTCCTTCGATGGGCAATCGCCGCTGATCTGGCGCGGGGTCTACGAGGCGTTGCTCGGCTACAAGGGAAACACGGTCGAAATCGTGCCGGAACTCGCGGAGAGCTACAGCATTTCCGACGACAGGCTGACCTACACGTTCAAGATCCGCAAAGGGATCAAGTTCACCGATGGCGAACCACTGGACGCTGCCGCGGTCAAGTACAACATCGAACGTCAAATCAAGATCAAGCAGGGCATCGCCTATGCGTTGGGTCCGGTAAAGACGATCGAAACGCCCGACGATTCGACGGTCGTACTGCATTTGAGCTCGCCCTCTGACGGCATGCTCTCGGCGTTTGCTGGCATGTATACGGTGAAGATGATTTCGCCTAAGGCGATCAAGGAGCACGAGAAGGACAACGATGGCGCGCAGGCTTGGCTGCGCGATCATATGGTCGGCACTGGCCCATTCATCCTCAAGAATTACACCCAATCGCAACAGGCGGTGCTGGAACGCAATCCAAATTATTGGCGAGGGTGGGACGGCAATCACTTCAATCGGGTGATCATCAAATACATCCACGAGGCCAGCACGGAGCGGCTGTTGCTGCAGCAACGCGAAATCGACGTCGCCCTGTTCCTGCCCGACGACGTGGTGGAGTCTCTCGACGGCAAGACGGGTATCACCGTCACGAACGTGCCCTCGCTGAACCTCTATTATCTGGTGCTGCCCAGTAAGAAAGGGCCGACCGCCAACATCAAGGTGCGGCAGGCCATTGCCAATGGCTTCAATTATGACGCTTTCATCAAGGACACCCTGCGGGGCAAGGCCAAGCAGGCGCACGGTCCGATCCCGAGCAACTTTATCGGCTTTGCGGCCGATACACCAGCCTACAGCTACGATCCAGTAAAGGCCAAGCATCTGCTGGCGGAAGCAGGATACCCCAATGGCGGCTTCACCATCAAATTTACCTATGAGACCGGTTATTTCTGGAAGCGGCCTCTGGGCGAACTCTTCCAGTCCAATATGAAGGACCTCGGAATCAAGGTGGAGATTCAGGAACTGTCACCTTCGGCCTGGGCCGGACTTCTTTCCAATCCGGATACTGCCAATCATGCATTCGGTCTGGTCTGGTGGCCAACGCTTGCCACGCCTTACGACTACATGTGGTCGATCTTCGATACAGCTGCCCAGGGCAGCGCCGGCTACAACTGGGGCTACTACTCCAATCCCAAGCTGGACAAGCTGCTCGATACGGCCTCCGCGGAGCCCGATGAAGCCAAACGCTTCGCTCTCTATGGTGAAGCCCAAAAACTGCTGGTGGCAGAATCGCCGGCGCTCTTCGTTTATGAAAAGAACTACCGGCTGCCGATGACCAGCAAACTGCAGGGATTCGTCTTCAACGGCGTGTATATTGAGACGCTCGACTTCTACGCCCTGCACAAGGAATAGGCCGGCAGGCCAGACATCAAGGGCGCCGACCGGCTCGCGCCGAGGCTGGCGGCCGCTCAGCCCGGTCCTGCGGCCCACCTAACAGCCACGCTGAGGGGAACGCATGGGCACGTTCATTCTGCGCCGCCTGCTCTTTATGGTGGTCGTACTCGTCGGCATGAGCGTGATTACCTTTTCCCTGACTCACCTTGTACCCGGCAATCCTGCGCGCCTGCTCGCCGGCCAGCATGCCAGCGAAGAGGAAGTTCACGCTGTCGCTGTGCTTTACGGACTCGACCGATCGGTGCCGACGCAATTCTGGATTTACATGAACGGCCTGCTGCATGGCGATTTTGGAATGTCGCTCACCAACCGCCGCCCGGTGATGGAGGACCTGCGCCAGTTCCTTCCGGCCAGCATCGAATTGACCCTGGCTGCAATCCTGATCGTGGTCGTCATCGGGTTGCCGGTTGGTCTTGTGGCAGGCGTTCGCCGCGGCAAGCCGAGCGACCATATCCTTCGGTTCCTTACCGTGGGCGGCGTATCGATGCCGATTTTTTGGTTCGGCATTATCCTGCAGATTGTCTTCTATAAGCAGCTCCAGTTGTTGCCCATCGGCGGCCGTCTCGGCATCCTCGACACCGAGCCGACCCAAGTCACTGGCTTCTATCTGATCGATACGCTACTGGACGGCGACCTATCGACCTTCGGCTCTGCCCTGGTGCACCTCATTCTACCGGCAGCAACATTGGCGGCCGGCAGCCTGGCCGTTGTAACCCGCATGATGCGCGCTTCGGTCATCGAAGTGCTGGACGCCGATTATGTGCGCACCGCACGGGCCAAGGGTCTTTCCCGGGCAGCGGTGCTGCGCCGCCATGTCTTTCGCAACGCGCTCATTCCGACCACGACGGTGCTTGGTCTGCAGATCGGCGCCCTGCTGGCGGGAAACGTGTTGACGGAGGTCGTGTTCAACTGGCCAGGCATCGGCCTCTATGCGGTGAATGGCATCAAGAATCTCGACTATCCGGCGATCATGGGCGTCACTCTGGTGATCTCCGTCATTTATGTCTTCGTAAATTTGCTGGTCGACATCGCCTATGTGGTCCTCGACCCGCGGATCAGCTTCGGAGGTGCCGCGGCCCGATGAGTGAGCCCGTCCTGCCCGTGTCGACGGTAGACGCCCTGGCAGATACCCCGCCGATGCTGCGCCGCAAGCCGCGCAATCTGCTACGCCGATTGCTGACCAATCCGCTCAGTGCTGCCGGACTAATACTCGTCTGTCTGGCGGTCGTCGCTGCCGTGCTGGCGCCGCAGATCACACCCTCCGATCCCCTTGCCATGACGCTGGAGAACCGATTGGCACCGCCCAGCGCGGAGCACTGGTTCGGAACGGACGATGGCGGTCGCGACATTCTCTCGCGGATCATCTACGGCACGCGCTCCTCGCTTCTCACCGCCCTCGGCATTCTCGCCATGGCGTCGATCCTAGGCACGATCGTGGGCTTGGTCGCGGGAAGCTGTGGCGGCTGGGTCGACGAAGGACTGATGCGCATCACCGACATGTTCCTGGCGTTCCCTGCCCTGGTGCTGGCCATGGGATTGGCGGCCACGCTCGGCCCCAGCCTGTTCAATGCAATGATCGCTACAGCCATTGTCTGGTGGCCCTGGTATGCCCGGCTGGCGCGGGGTCAGACCCTGCAACTGAAGCACGAGGCCTTCGTCGAGGCGGCTCGCATCGCCGGAGCCTCCCCCATCCGTATCGCAATCCATCATATTCTGCGTAACTGCCTGACGCCGATTATCGTGCAGATGAGTCTCGACATCGGCTATGCGATCCTCACTTTGGCCAGCCTGTCCTTCATCGGCCTGGGTGCGCAGGCGCCAACGCCAGAATGGGGTTCGATGGTCTCTATCGGTCGCGACTATTTCCTTGATCAGTGGTGGATGGTGACCTTTCCCGGTCTGGCGATTTTCATTTCGGTGATGGCATTCAATCTTTTGGGCGACGGGCTTCAAGAGGCCCTGTCGCCACGCTTGCGGCGCTAATTCATGCGGACGAGGGGCCGAAGATGAAGCGAGCACCGCTGGGGCACTCTGCAGTGAGGGCACGGGGTCCGGGCGCCGACCGCGCGGGTCTGCCGAACGAAATTTGCGAACGGCTGCGCCATTCCATCGTCAGCGGCTCTCTGCTGCCCGGCGAACGCATCGTTGAGGCCAGGCTGGCCCGCCAGCTCGGCATCAGTCGGGCACCCATCCGTGAAGCCGCCCGCCTGTTGGAGCGAGAAGGCCTCATCGTTTCTCACCCAGGCCGCGGTTTCATCGTCCGCCAGATTACGATACAGGAGTTACAGGAAATATATGACGTTCGCGCTTGCATCGAGTGTTTCGCGGTGCGCCGGGCCGTGGAAGCCCACGACGAAAGACTGGTCGATGAGCTCGGTCGAATTGCCGAGCGGCTGATGCGGGCGAACCGTGCGGGCGCGTTTTCCCAGCAGGTGGCCGAAGACTACAACTTCCATCGGTCAATCGTCGCGGCCGCGCGAAACAACCGGCTACTTCGTTCTTACGACGAGATCGCCGGCGAGTTGCGCATGACGCTCTCGCTGATCGGAATGGCCGCCAACACTTCCGACTGGCGGAAGATCGCGGAGAGCCACGAATTCCTTTTGCAGGTGATCAGCGGGGGCACGTCCGACGAAGCGGAGCACGAATTGCGTGCGCATATCGCCATGGCTTGGGCGGAAACGCTGGCGCGCTTCATGAGTTCGATGCAGGTTGGCACCGCGCTCGCCCCCGCGGTCCGAAAACGCCCGGCCCCGGCGGTTGCCACAAAAATATGATCAATTGTGCTAGTCGGCCACAAATGTTGGGAGCCTAATGCTCCCTCCTGATCTCCAGCTAAAATCCCTGTTCTTTTGATTTAATTCCCTGAACCGGGAGAAACATTTCCGGATCCACTGAGTAGGAAATATTTTGAAATACACAGCTGTGCAGAAGCTGTGGCTACCGAAAACCCCGACCGGGACGAGATAGCTTGAAACTTGCCGAATCGTGTAATGATCGCGCTGCATGGTGGGGATGGTTGGACTGCTGTTTGGTTGGCTGTCGTCGCTGCTGAAATCGCGACGGCGGCTCCAGGCAGAGAACCTAGTTCTTCGTCATCAGATAAACATTTTGCGTCGGCAGTCCCCAAGGCGTACTCGGCTGCCTAATTCGGATCGGTTGGTGTTCGTCTGGCTATATCGATTATGCCCGACCGTGGTGGATGCCGTCGCAATCATCAGACCCGAGACGCTGATCCGCTGGCATCGGCGCGGATTCAGGGCGTTTTGGCGCTGGAAGTCGCGCTCCAGGGGTGGCCGGCCGATGGTCCCCACGGAGATCCGCGAGCTCATCCGGGAAATGAGCCGGGCCAATTGGTTGTGGGGCGCGCCGTGGATCCACGGCGAGCTGCTCGAGCTCGGCATCGAGGTCGCCGAATCGACCGTCGCCAAGTACATGGTCAAGCGGCCCAGACGACCGGGTCAGAGTTGGGCGACCTTCTTGCGCAACCATGCGGACGGGATTGCCGCGGTGGACCTGTTTGTCGTGCCCACGATCGGCTTCAAGTTGCTCTATGTCGGGGCACGGGCGGCGGAGGCTCATTCGTTACGCTGTGACAGCGCACCCGACTGCGGAGTGGATTGCCCGGCAGATTGTCGAGGCGTTCCCCTGGGATGAAGCACCTAAGTTTCTCGTGCGAGACCGTGACGCCGTCTATGGCGAGGTCGCAAAGCGACGTCTGCGCGGCCTGGGCATCCCCGAAACCCGGCTACCGAAATGGCCGTCAAACAGGCCGGCTAGTTTATGAGGACCGGAGTGCGCGAATCTCCATCATGGCCAGGGCGAAAGCCTATAGGCCGGATACTTTGCAGCAGACTGCTTGGGACCAACTGGCATCAATCCACTTGCAGACCGGGGGCGGGCCGTACATTTCGGTAAGGACAGCCATCGCTGAGTGGACCCAATTGGCGACAGAGAAAGAGGCGGCAACCGCCGCCCTTTTCCCACGCCCAACTCCGAGGCGGCAATCTCTTTACTAGCTTATCCGCCAGGGGCTTCCCGCCGCCATACGGTTGCGTGGGGCGTGGTTGCCGTGTAACCTCTGATATCCACTCAAGTTCAAATCGGGGGAGCCACATGACCAAGACAAACAACAGCGGTAATCCACCAGAGACGTCTGCAGAAATCGCCAAGGAGCGGCGGGCGCTCCTGAAGAAGCTCGGGCGTTTTGCTACCGTCACGGCGCCGACAGTCACCTTGCTTCTGGCGGCCACGGGCAAGCCCAAGAAAGCCTTGGCGGTAAGCGTCGTCTCAAGCCGGCAGCTCAAGGATCCGCAAGGCCCAGCCGATTGCGTGGCGTTGTTGACCACGCAGCCGGGCATCTGCAACGGCGTTGCAATCAATATGATCGACGGGGTCGGGGTCTGCCTCGCCGCGATCAAGGCGCTGTCCGCGAAGGTCGAGACGATCGAAGCCGGGCTGCAAGCAGCGCGTCGGAAGAAGGCCGCTTAATTCAGCGGTTCTGCTTGCCGCCGCTTTCGCGTCAGCTCTTCGATCGCCTCGAGGATCCGATGCCAGACTCCACTTCCGTCTGGATCACCCTCGGCCAATAGCCCATCGGCTCGCTCGGCAGCGCGAAGGGCGGCATCTTCACCATGCCGGTCGATCAGCAGCTTCGCGGCGTCGAAAATGTCAGGGTCGTTGATCATGGGTTTAAGATCTCGCGGTGGGCAACTCATTGCGTCGCTTGCCATTGAAATTTTGGCCAAATTCGTTTGGCGACGGGCGCCGTTCGTGATCATCGCGATCTGCTGTTAAGGCGACAGATCGCCGGCCTTGCAAGATGGACATACAGTCAGTTGAAGCACTGAGGCCCTCAATCGCAGAGCTGCGAGAGGAAGCGTGGGCCTCCTAGAACGTCGGGAGCGTCTCTCCGACCAGAGGGTGAAAAGAGAATTCGTGTTGTGCTGTATTTGGGATCACGTGCTGGAGTCGACCTTCTTATAGTGGCCTCTGGCAGCAGCGAGGCGTTGCCGAACCATCTGCTGAAAATGCCAGACGCCGTGCTCGCTCCATCCTGCAGCATGATGGGGATCAATCATGAGTTGGCCAGGTTGGTAGCCAACCGAGTGCAGCCCGCGTTGGACACTCTCTGCAAGCCCTAGATCTTCCTTGCCCGCTACTTGGATCGTCGAATAATATTGTCCCAGGATTCAAGAGTTTTGTCCCGATGGCGACTGGCCGCGGTCACGGCTGCTTCGGCATCGTCCTTGGCAAGAGCAGCCAGAATAGAGCGATGCTCGGCCTGGGCTGCCTTCATGCGACCGGGGTCCACCTCGAAAATAGATTGAGCGCGGGCGCGCCAGACGCGATCCCAAAGATCGGCTATTTCTTGTTTCAGCACCGTGTTGGTACCAGGCTCGTAGAGGCGACGATGGAATTCCCGATTGCCGGTGCTGAATCGAGCAGCCGAGCCGGTCGCAAGATCCCGGTCCATGCGATCCAGAATTTTGCCGACTTCCGCCAGGGAGGACTTGTCATGGCCGGGCGCGGCTTCGCGTACCGCCAGCACTTCAAGATGCATTCGCACCGATACAATTTCGGCGGCCCTGGACCATGAGAGGTTGGCCACGGAGGCACCGCGGTGACTGTGCATCTCAATGAGACCGTCGTGCTGAAGCATGCGCAATGCTTCGCGCACGGGCATCTCGCTCATATTGAACTCGCGGGCGAGCTCGGTCAGGCGCAGCCGGTCGTCGGGCTTGTAAGTGCCGCCGAGGATGCGGCGGCGGAGTTGCTCGTAAACCCACTCGCTCTTGGTGGCGAAGGGGCGCTCGGCAATGTTCATGTTCGCTTAACTCCCGCGGCGTATCCGGCATAGTAGTCTCCCGCCTCCACCTTCAGATGCTCGCGGCCCTCGAAGCGATTGGCATCGAAACCAGCGAGCAAGTCCGGCCGCTCGCCGTCGTGAAGCCAGCGGGCGAGAAGCTCGCCGATCAGCGGGCCCAAAAGAAAGCCGCGGCCGTTGCACCCATTGGCCTGGACGAAGCCCTTGAGACGGGTGACGGGGCCGACCAGAGGTTTGCGGTCGGGCGTCATGTCGTACACGCCTGCCCATTGGCGCACTACTCGAAGGTGACCGAGACGCGGCGCCTTGGCGAGGATGGTTCGGGCCGTCCGTCCGAGAGAGAGCGCCGTGGCGGCGAGATTGACGCCCGGATCCTCCTCCAGCGCCAGGCAGCCGGCCACGAGCTCGCCGCGAAGCGTCTGGTTGAACCAGCCCTCCTGCGGTCGGTAGAACGTTATCGCCGCCTGCATGAATGGTTGGGCTGCTTCGGTCACCAGCGCCTCGCGGCGCAGCGGCGTGTTGGGAATCCGGATCCCGGCCTGGGAGGAGAAACTGCCCGACCATCCGCCGGCAGCATTGACAACTTTGGAGGCGCGGACCTCGCCATCAGCGGTACGGACCCCTGCGACCTCGTCGCCTTGCTTCAGCACCTCCAGCACCTCGGTCTGCTCCATTAGCCGGACTCCGAGCCGCCGGGCGGCGGCGCGATAGGCATAAAGCACCGCATCGTGATGGACGATCGCATCGGGGTGCATCAGTGCCCCGGCCGGTCGCTCACCACCCTCAAGCACGGGAAGCCGGCGGAGTGTCTCGGCAGGGCCGATCAGTTGGGGCTTCAGGCCAAGGCCGCGCAGCATATCGCGCACCTCCGCCATGCGCGCCATCTCGGGCTCCTCATAGAGCACCCAGCCATAGCCGGCGCGCCAGAAGAGGGTGTTGGCACCGAGCTCATCTGCCAGCGAGGCATGCTTGGCCTGGGCGGCGATGGCGAATCGGGCGAGCTCTTCGGTCAGTTGCATGGCACGAATGCGGCCGACATTGCGACCCGAGCCGCCGGCGCCGGTGAAGCGGCGCTCTAACACCACGATGTCGCGCCGGCCCAGGCGGGCGAGTTCAACGGCCAGGGAAAGGCCCGTGATACCGCCGCCGACGATGACGATGTCTGCCCGGGCGGTCATGACTCACCCTCTATCGCGGCCAGCCCGGCAAGGCTGACGGGGCGCAGCAGGGGACGCACGGTCGGAAGCGCCACTGGCCGGGCGGCCTCGGCGAGGCAGGCGAGCATCTCGCCATGGCAGAGCTTGCCCTGGCAGGGGCCCGTGCCGGCACCGGTGCGCCGCTTCAACAATTCGACGTCGGCGAAGCCGTCGGCAATGGCGGCCTCGACATCGCGCCGGCGCACATCCTCGCAGAGGCAAAGGAACGCCCGGGGAGACGACGCAGCGGCCCGCCGCAGCGATGGCGGTGGCCGCAATGCCGCGTCGCCGACGACCGTCATCGGGATGATCGGTTCACCGGCGGCTAGGACCATGGCAGGCGAGCCAGCTAGGATCGCGTGCTGGCCAGCCTGCATCTGCAGTTCATAACTCGGCTGGCCAAAGCCGATGACGAGAAGATCGCACGGCTGCCGCCCGCCGGGATCGAGACGAACGGCAGAAACGGCCTGGCGCCCTTCGGCAGCCAGCAGGGTCGCTCCTACGAAGCGCGGGCTTGGCGCTGGAGGTAGATTGCCCGGTCCGGCGATCCAGGCAAAGTGCACGCCGGTGGCGAGCGCCGCGGCTGCATGCTCGGCATCGGCAAAAAGGCCGATCCGCCAGGCGACTGGGATCCTGCTCTCTGCGACGAGACGCTCGAGGGCACGAAGGCCGATGATTCCAGGAAGGTCATTGCCGGCGAATCCCGGAAGCCGATCATAGGCGCCCGTGGCGACGACCAATTCATCGAAGGCAAGAAGCGTTGGGCCGTCCGGGCCAAAGAGCAGCGCCTGGCGCGCCTCTTCATAGAGGCCAACGCAAAGAGTCGCCAGCAGATGCGGTCCCGCATCCGGCTCGGCCAGCGCCTCTGCCATCGCTGGCTGGAAGCGAGCCCGTCCGCCCAGGGCTGCCTCTGCTTCTACCAGCAGCACGCGGCGACCGACCGCGCGACGCGCGCGGGTCTCTGTCAGACCGGCGAGACCACCACCAACCACGAGCACCTCGCAGCGCCGCTCACGCCAACGACCGGCAACGGGGGCCGCTGCCGGCGGCAGTGCCGGGGCCGCGGAAAGCCGGCGCAAACGCTCGAGATAGAACTGGCGCAAGGCCTGCGGCCGCAGCAGCCGGCCTTCATAGAACCAGGGCGGGTGGCGGTCGGCAAAGTGCCCAAGAAGCCGTCGCCAGCTGTTGCCGATCTGGCGTGGCGCAGCGGTGGTACGGCAGGCGAGCGCAATGCGGCCGTCGAGCAACGTAACCCGGCACTGCTGGCACCAGCCGGCGTGGCAGAAAGCGCCGCGCGGCCGGTGCAGGCGGAAGCTCTCGGCCAGTGCAAGCCGGCCCGCGCTCAAGGCGGCTGCAGCGGCGGTCGGGACCGGGCTCTGTGGGGATTTCTCGCTCATCGCTTGCAATCGTATATTTGATATGATTTAGAATATTGGATCCGGACGCTTTTGCCTAGCGGCGCATCAGCCGCCCACCGAGGAGACATCCCTTGTCCAGAACCATCGAAGTCGCTCGCACAGCCCATCGCGTCATCGCCGACTACATGGGCACCAAGGCCGGCGAAAGAGTTGTGATCGTGGTTGATACCCGAACGAGCCCGTCGATCCCCGAGATGCTCGCAGCGGCCGCGCACAGCATCGGCGCCGATCCGGTTGTCGTCATGATGACGCCCCGGGCGAAAAGCGGCATGGAGCCGCCGGAGCCGGTCACGGCAGCGATGGTGAAGGCCGACGTGGTGATCGCCGCCGCCAGCCGCTCAATGTATCACATCGAGGCGAAGAACCTTGCGAAGCTCGCCGGCGCGCGCGGCGTCTTTAACGCGCCCTTCGAGGAAGACGGCTGGATGAACGGCGCCATGACTGCTGATTTTCTCGAACTGCGCAAACTGGCGGAAAGGCTGCGTGACCGCCTCGCTCGCGGCAAGATGGCCCATGTGACTTCGCCCGCGGGCACCGACGTCAAGATGGTGATCGAGGGCCGCAAACCGGTCGGCTGGCTGACTGGGGTCTGCCGCAATCGGGGTGAGGTGTCGGCTTTTCCCGGCGGCGAAGTCTCATTGCCGCCGTTGGAGGGCACCACCGAGGGACGGGTGGTGATCGAACATGTAATGACGGACATCGGTCGGCTCGCTCAGCCCATCACCTGGATCGTGGAGAAGGGTGAAGCCGTGCGCTTCGAAGGCGGCGCCGAGGCACTGGCGCTGGAGGCCCATATCGAGGGGGTCAAGAACGCGCGCAACATCGCCGAACTCGGCATCGGCATCAACCCGATGTCACGGCTGATCGGCGGCATCACTGAGGTCAAGAAGAAACTGGGCACGGCGCACATGGCGCTGGGTGACTCGGCTGCCGGCTATGGCGGCAAGGTCATGAGCGACGTCCATCTCGATGGCATGATCCTGAACGTGCGCATCGAGGTCGACGGCGAGGTCATTGCCGAGAACGGCAGGATCCTGGTGTGAGCCGCGCAAGCGACATCGTCGACCGCCTGCGTAAGCTCGAGGGCGGCGGGCTCAGGACATTCGCCGAGGATCCGCCCTTCGTCTGGGAGAACGCCAAGGGCTGCCATGTCGAAGACGCCGACGGCCGACGGTATCTCGATCTTTATGGGGGCTTCGCCGTCGCCGCGGTGGGCTATGGCCATCCCAGAGTCGTCGAGGCGATCCAGCGTCAGGCGGCGACGTTGATGCATTGTCCGTCGGCCCACCCTTCCCGGGTCAGAGCCGAGTTTTACGAAGCACTCGCCAGCATCGCGCCATCGGGCCTCGATCGCTTCCTGCCAGCAATCACCGGCGCCATGGCCAACGAGATGGCGCTGCTGCTCGCGCGAACCCGGCGGCCCGAAGGCGCAATCGTGAGTTTCGCCGGCAGTTATTTCGGACGCTCCGTTGGTACCGTGGGATTCGCCGGCAAGGCCCGCTACCGCGAGGCGCTGGGAATTCCGGCTGGCGGACCCTTCGTTCCCTTTCCCTACCCGCTCCGCCACGGCGCGGCGGCCACTGATCTGACCATGCAAGCGCTGGAGGATCTCGCCGCCTCCCAGAGGCAGCCGCTGGCGGCGGTAATACTGGAGCCGATCCAGGGCAATGGTGGAGTGGTGATCCCGCCGGCGGATTTCCTCCCGCGCCTGCGAGCGTTCTGCGATCGGGAGGGCGCGCTGATGATCGTCGACGAGATCCAATCCGGCTGCGGGCGAACGGGGCGCTACTGGTCCATCGAACATAGCGCCGTGATCCCCGATCTGTTAACCGTTGGCAAGGGCATCGGCGGCGGTCTGGCCGTGGCAGCCGTGATGGGGCGGGGCGAGGCAATGACGTGGAAGCCCGACTCCTATACCTCAACTTTCTTGACCAACAACCTGAATCTGTCCGCCGCCGTGGCGGCCATCGGCGTGATGCGGGACGAGCAGCTCGCCGGCCGCGCCGCTGCTATTGGGCCGACCGGCCTTACGCGGCTCAAGGGCGCGCTCGCCGATGCCGCAGGCGTGCGCGAGGTTCGCGGCATCGGCCTCTGGTACGCAGCCGAGCTCACGGACAGCGGCTGGGCGGGACGCGCGGTGAAGCTGGCGCGCGAGCGCGGCGTGATCGTCGGGCGCGGCGGTTACGACGACAGTGTCGTCAAGCTTTCGCCCGCACTGGTAATCGGGGAAGCCGAACTTCACGCCGGGATCGACATGGTAGCCGGCGCCATACGCGATTCTAGAGGAGCAACTGGGTGATCGAGGTCAAGAATTACATCGACGGCCGATGGGTCGGCTTCGACGGGCCGAGCTTCAGGAGCGTCAATCCGGCGACGGGCACGGTGGTGGCCCAGGCACCGCTAAGCGACGCGGCGACGGTCGGCTCTGCCGTGGCCGCCGCGCACCGCGCCTTCGACGATGGCGGATGGCGTTGGACCAAGGGCTCGGCGCGCGCCGCGGCGTTGCTTAAGCTCGCGGACGTCCTGGAATCGCGCTCTGCGCCGATCAGCGAGCTGATCGCTCGCGAGATGGGCAAGCCCGTCAGTGTCAACATGGCGCGGGAAGTTGAGGGCGCTATTGACAAACTGCGGTATTTCGCGGGCGCTGCTCGCTTCCTTGAGGGACAGGTGACGGGCTCGACGCTGCCCGAGCTCTGGGACATGGTCCTGCCCGAGCCCGCCGGCGTCGCCGCGCTCATCATTCCGTGGAACGACCCGGTCGACCTTGCGGTGCGCAAGCTGGGCGCGGCCCTGGCAGCGGGCTGCACCGCGGTGGTCAAGTCGTCCGAGATCACTCCGGCCTCGACGGCGGCGCTGATCGAGGCAGTTCATGACAGCGGCGCCTTCCCGGCGGGTGTGGTGAATCTGCTGAGCGGCCCGGGGCAGCCGACGGGCGATGCGCTGGTCGACAATCCGGGCGTCGGCAAGATCTCCTTCACCGGCAGTACGACAACCGGGATGCGGATCATGGAGCGAGCCGCCAAGCGCCTGGCCAAGGTGTCGCTGGAATGCGGCGGCAAATTCCCCGCCATCATCACCGAAGACGCCGATCTCGAGCGCTGCCTCGATGCCGTCACCTACGGCGCCTTCATGTATGGCGGCCAATCGTGCACTGCGTGCACCCGCCTCGTGGTCGACAAGCGCCTGCACGATAGGGTGGTGGAGGGGGTGGTCGAGCGTTCGCGCAAGCTGCCGATGGGCGATCCCCTCGATCCCAACATGCTTGTCGGGCCCATGGCCTCACGCAAGCAGTACGACAAGGCGGTCTCCTATATTCGACTCGGACTTGCCGAGGGTGCCAAGGCTGCTGTCGGTGGCGTGCCAGCCGACCAGTCCTCACTGTTTCTCCCACCGACGGTTCTCGTCGGCGGTCCCGTCGACGGCCGTGTGGCACGGGAGGAGGTGTTTGGACCGGTGCTTGTTATCCATCCGTTCGAGAACGAGACCCAGTCATTGGCCATTGCCAACAACACGCCATACGGCCTCGGAGGATCGGTCTGGTCGCAGGATATCAGCCGGGCGCTTCGGCTCGCCCGGCGTCTCGATGTCGCCGATGTCTGGATCAACACCCATTACATCCGGCATGTAGAGACCTCCTTCGGCGGGCGAAATCATTCCGGTCTGGGCCGGGAGTTGGGCATGGCGGGGGTGGAGGAATACCTCTCCTGGAAGCGGCTTTGCATAGATACCCGTAGCGATTTCCATTTAAAGAGCTGGTTCGAGGGTGCGAGGCGATGAGCGCCGCATCGGGCAAGGCCCATGACGTCATTGTGCTGGGCGCGGGTATTGTTGGCGCCGCCACAGCCTACTTCCTGGCCAAGAAGGGCTTTCGCGTTCTGCTGGTCGAGGGCGAATCACCCGCCTGGGGCGCGTCTGGACGCAATCCCGGCTTCCAATGGCTGCATACTAGGAAGGCGGGGATCCAGATGGAACTTGGGCTCGCCGGCCGCCGACTCGCCGACCAGTTGCGCGACGAACTCGACGATTTCGAAATGCGGCCGAGCGGCGGAATGATTTACTTCGTCGACGAGCGCCAGTTGCCGCTCTTCCGCGCCTTTGTCGCCGAACGGCGGGCGGCGGGGTTGCCCATGGAACTGATCGATGGCAAAGCTGCGCGGGAGCATTGCCCGGCGCTCTCGGAGAAAGTGCTCGGCGCCAGCTGGAACCCCCTGGATGCGCATCAGAACACGGGCAAACTGGTCGATGCCCTGGTGACTGCCGCGAGAAAGCATGGCGCCGAAATGCGGTCGAACTGCCGAATCGAAAAACTCGCTATCGAAGCCGGACGCTGCGTCGGCGTGGTTACCGCTGAGGGCGAGACGATCCCAGCTGGCAAGGTCGTACTTGCAGCGGGGGCGTGGTCGCCCAAGTTGCTAGAGCCACTCGGCATGAGCCTGCCGATCTCGGCAATGCGCCTGCAGGTGGTCGAGACCGAGCCCGCGCCGTTCCGGTTCGAACCTCTCCTGTACGGGCCCACGGCGGTGAAGCAGTACGCCTACATCCGGGATCTGCCGGGCTATAGCGAGGAGGGAGCTTGGCATCCGATGGAGCGTCAGTTTCCGGGGCTCGAGTTCCTAGAGCTCGCGGCCCAGCGGAAAGACGGGCGAATCCGTCTTGGTTGCCCAATGGATTTTCCCGGGCTCGACGACCGGCCAACGGTGGCGGGCATTGCTCTGACGCTGGCCGTACTGGCGGAAAACATGCCGGCGATCCGCGACCTCGCGATCGAACGAGTCTATGCCGGGCTCCTGCCCGAGACTCCGGACGCCCTGCCGGTTCTTGACCCCGATCCCGGGATCGAAGGGCTGGTAATCAATGCCGGCCATGTCTTCGGCAATCTCGCCGGTCCGCTATCCGGCAAGATGATCGCCCAACACCTCGGTGGCGAGGCGACGGATTTCGACCTCACGCAGTTCCGCCTCGATCGCCCGGCGCTCCGCGTTAATCGGGAGTCGCACGGTCGATGGTAGTGGCGGCCAGCAACGGGCCAAACAAGGGAGAGAGTCCATGACTCGCAGGATCGAATTCATCAATCCGTTCGGGACGCCAGCCTATGATGCCATCATCACCGAAACCTTGACGGCCTATGCAGGCGAAGGCACGGAGGTGACGGTCAGCAGCCTGGAGAAATGCCCGCCCAATATCGATTACTATTACAACAAGCATCTGATGGAGACAGTCGTCTTCGAGAAGGTGATGCAGTCGGAGGCTGCTGGATTCGACGCCGTGGTGGTCGGCTGCTGTTACGATCCGGGCGTGCGAGTGGCGCGCGAGTTGGTTGACATTCCCGTCATTGGACCGCTCGAGGCCTCGATGCAGATGGCCGGATATTTCGGCCATAGCTATACGATTGTTACCGACCATCACAAGGCAGTGCCCTATCTTGAAGATATGGTGCGCGTCTACGGGCTTGGTGGCAATTGCCGCGGCGTGCGCTGCGTCAACTGGTGGGTCAAGGATATGGTGAAGAATCCCGACCAGGTGGCGCTCGATACCATCGCGATCTCCAAGCGGGTGCTGGCAGAGACGCGGGCCGAGGTCATCATCATGGGCTGCACCATCGTTGCCGCATGCTATCAGCGCTATCTCATGACGCAGAAGGCGAAGCCGGACATCGCTATCGTTAACCCAAATCTCCTGGCGCTCAAGATGGCCGAGAGCCTCGCCGATTTGAAGCAAGCCGGTATCTATCGCCTCGCTCGCGATGGCTATTACGAGCAGCCTCATGGCCACTACCGTAAGGAATTTGAGGAGCAACGCCGCGAAGTGGCGCGCGCATTGCGCCTCAATGATCCGGTAGTTTAATCGTAACGCATTGGTGTACTCACGGGATTGTCAAGAATAGGCGGGTCACAGGTTCATACTACGAAGCCGGCTGCGGTCTGCTTAGGGGTCAAATCCCGCCCTATACCGAATGGTGGGATAAGGCAGAAGGCGCCCTTCCCAATCCCAACAGACTCGAACTTGCGACAAACTAGGTCCGCAAGCCTCGGAAATGACGGCGGAATTTCGGCTCCCATTGGCGCGGAGACACTAATTGCGAATGCGGCAGCGCGAATATGGAGCACCGCAGAGGATTTATTGGCCACCCAGCCGATCGGAGTACTAGCCCGCCACCTCAAACGTAGAAAAGTAGAAAAGAAGCGTTTTCCAGTCGAGTTCGACCGGTGGAAGTGCCCGATCGCATTTTTCGCGCCCTGCAGTTCTTCATTCAAAATCGGCTAACAAAAAACGGGCGCCCCGAAGGGCGCCCGTCGTTAGACCAGTTCCGGCGAGAGCGCCTAGAGTGACCACTCCTCGGCAAAGAGATAGCTCGTCGGATGCATCTTAAAGCCCCTGACCTTCTTATTCATGCCGGTGAACACAGCGCGCCAGAGCGGCTGCACAATTGGTCCCTCTTCCTGCATCAGCGCTTCGATATCCTTCATGATCAGTTTTCGCTTCGCGACATCGAGCGTTGCATCGGCCTTGGCCAGCAGATCATCGAGCTTCGGATTGGCGAAATGCGACTCGTTCCAGGGAACTCCGGTCCGATAAGCGAGGTCGAGGACCATGACGCCCAACGGACGATGCGTCCAGTTGGTGAAGGCAAATGCCTCGATCATCCAGTGATCCCAATACTGGGCGGATGGCAGGACATTCATTTTCACGTTGACACCGATCTGCTTCCACATGTTGACCATGGAACCGACGGCGATGGCTTCCCAATCGGGATCTTTCTTGCAGAAGATCTCGCAGTCGAAGCCGTTCGGCTTGCCCGCCTCGGCCAGCAGCTTCTTGGCCTCGGCAACGTTCTGCTTCATGAAGGTCAGCTTGTAGTATTCCGGGTGCACCGGCGCCACATGGTGATGTTCCGCCGGGGCGCCGAGGCCCAGATGGGCGATCTGCAACACCTTGCGGCAGTCGATCGCAAGACGCATCGCCTTGCGGATGCGCGGGTCCTTGAAGACGTCCTTATCCTCCTGCATGCGCGCGACAGCGGTCTGAGCCGTGGTCACCTGATGGATGACGACGTTGGGAATCTTCTGCAACGCAGCGTATTGCGAAGTCGAAGCTTCCATCATGCCGTCCACCTGGCCCGACGAGAGAGCTGCGATGGCCGCGGCTGGATCATCGCCGTTGTCGATGAACTGCACTTCGTCGATGGCCACCTTTCGGCCCCAATAGCCGTCGCGACGTTTGCACACCGCCTTCTTGCCGAGCTCATATTCGGTGAGCGTAAACGCACCCGTGCCGATAGCGCCGACGCCGAAGACGCCATTGTCCTTCGGGTGCAGAACGACCGCCGGGTAGTGGAACAGGTTTTCCGGAATGGCGAGCTGCGCGCTCTGGCCGTTGAGGCGGATGGTATAATCGTCCACCTTCTCAATCGCCTTTTCAGAATAAAGCTTGGTTCCCATCTTCGCCTTGCCGGCCGCGTCCTTCGTGCCCGTGTCGTAATCGACGACCAGAAAGCCCTTGAACAATCCGATGATCGAGGAGCCGACCTTTTCGTCCAGCCAGCGCGTCAGATTCCAAACCACATGATCGGCCGTGAGCTCGTCGCCGTTGGACCATTTGATCCCCTTCTTCAGGGTCAGAGTCCATGTCTTGAGGTCGTCACTCGCCTGCCACTTCTCAAGCAGGGACGGGCGTGTCACGTTGTCCGGGCCGGTGCGGGTCAAATAGTCGCAAACCTGGCGCGCGATATTCGAATCGTAAATGTAGTCATAGATCGGCGGATTCGCGATCTTGATGACGCGCATCGAAATGCGAATCGTCCCGCCCATCGTCGCGGCTTCGGCCGGTTCTATGGGCTCCGGTAGGCCGGCGAACCCATAGGCCGCCGATGCCGTCAGGCCGAGCAGGGTCGACATGCGCAAGAAATCACGGCGATCCATCTTGCCTTCCTTGAGCTGGTCGACCAGCCCCGGAAGAGCGGAATGGACCTTTTCCAGATCCCGTTTATGTGATGACATTAGAGGGTGCCTCCCATATTGGCTATTATTCGCGAATCCGACATAGCGCTCGCCTTCCAATTGGATCCTGGGCGTCTCGGCGATATGTGGCTTGTTCATTGTACACTTTAGCCACGATAAGAATGCATGGGTTTTTATTTCAATTGCCTGCCTTTGAGTATGCCAGGAGCAGTATCTCGCTCCGTGATACCTTTTCGTAGCAATAGCGAACGCAATTGCTACCCTCCGCGGCTCCCTACTGACTCTGGACCACGAATAGGTAGTTGGGTTTGCACCCAATGCGCCGGGATTTCTGTGGCTTGCGGCGCAGGGCGGCTATGGCATCGAGGCTTGTGCTAGCGCAGCGAAGCTCGCCGCCTCTTTGCAGAGGAGGCCACTTCCCGACAATCTTCGACGTTTCGGCGTGTCAGCTGAGCGGTTAGCGCCTGAGCGTCTGCAGCATATGAGCGGCTGATCTAAATCCGTGAATTGGACATCCGTTATCTAGTTGCTGGAGACGTTTAGGTCCCCGGATGCCATCGCTGCCGAGGTCACAGTTTTTCTCGCAGTGGAGGCAATGCGTCTTGACAAGCCCTCCTCGGGACTGGATCAAGTATTATCGATACGTCGTTATAGTTTGCGGTGATCCGCTCGATGTTACCTGATGATGACGCTCTCACACTTGGCTTCCTCGGTGTAGGCCAGTTTGCAGCTTACACTGTCACGGCTATACGTCGGGGCGGCTTCCCCGGCAGAATCCTATTGTCACCGCGAAATTGGAATCGTGCGCACTGGCTCGCAGGCGAATTCAACTGCTGCGTCATGGAATCAAATCAGGCGGTCGTAGAAGAGTCGAACCTAATTGTGCTCTCTGTCCGGCCCGCAGACGTCCGTGAGCTGCTTCTTAAGTTAGAATTTAGCTCGGAACAGGTACTGCTCTCCGGTGTAGCTGGCGTCACGCTGGATCAGTTGCGGGGAATGTGCTCGAAGCCCGGCCAAATTGTTCGGTTCATGCCTGCTTGTTTTATTGAAGCGGCCGAGGGACCGATACCCATCTTTCCCAATCACCCATTGGTGGATAAGGTGATGCGCCGTGTTGGGCCGGTGTTCGCGTTCGACAGTGAAGACAAGTTCGAACTTTCCGTCCTAGCCGCAACAATGAATTCCTGGCTTTATGCTCTATACCACGAACTGGTCCAATGGTTTGTCGGTAGCGGGTGGGACTACGACCAAGCTAGGAATCTAGTTTTGCGCTACGTTAAAGGCTCCCTCGACTATGCGCACAAGCGGAGCGACGACGATCTTCGGAAAATTGCTCTTGATATCGCCAGCGAGGGGACCTTTGCGCGCGCCGGCCTACAGCAACTAACATCTGCCGGCGGTCTCTCGGCATGGGTACAAGGGCTAGATGTTGTGGCTGCGGCTATCCGTCACGCAGGCAATAAGATCTGAACCACAACTTTATCCGGCTAAGGCGGCCCACCGTACGATTTTCTATGTGCTATTGACGGAGATGCCGTCGTGCGTGATTTGTGGGAACACTACGGGTTATAGACGCCCGCTTTCAATCGCCTAAACCGGTGGACTCGACGCAGCATCCGGAAGAGGATCTTCGGCCAGCTAAAGCGCGCTGCGGTCTCGACTCTAAGCACCGTGCGTTCGTCGACAAATCTGATCCGGGAGTTCGGCAGCCCTATCAAATGAATCTGCAGCGCCAGAGGAGTCGTGATTCGGGGCCAGCATTAAAAGTCCTTACACAGCCTGAGGGAATCGTAAATCGCTGCATGGACATTCCGGCTGGCGACGGCGTCACCGACACGATATAGCAGGAACGAACCTCTTAATTCAGCTTGGCCAGGCTGCGGTTGTCCATTTAACAGGGCGTCGTAGTCCAGCACTCCATTGTTGGCGGAGTGGGGGCGTAATTCATAGTATAGATCATCCAAGGGGACGGTGCCGTGTTCGACAACGACATGATCAACGGTCCGTTCGATGTCTGGGCCATTGTATTCGTTCGAGAATGTGGCCTTGAGTTTGTTTCCACTCCGGCGAACAGATTTTAACCGGGAATCAGGAGTGATCGTGACGCCCTTCGCATAGAAGTGTTCCATGAAGACCGGAACATTAAGGACGCCCATCTCCATAGCGGCCGCGCGATCGGGGGTCACGAATTCGACTGTAATCTCGGGTTTCCCTGCCAAGTAGTCGGCGCAAGAAGGTGCCTGATGTTGTCCATTGT
>WNFT01000914.1_pt1 | contig 30830 bp, 30 predicted proteins | sample 5400191 | NCBI WGS metagenome assembly WNFT01 (sample SAMN13153359, study PRJNA577476) | soil metagenome | isolation source: 80 cm saprolite under Madrone tree | place: USA:California | collected 2016-06-14 | reverse complement strand
GCCGGCAAAAGAACTCAAGAGCTTCTCGGACATGTCGTCCCAGGCGCTTCGGATTTCGTCGACTTCCGGATATTGTTCCGGGGTCGCCAGCTTCGCGCCTCGCGTGAAGAGCGCCGACCACGAAGTTTCCCACTCCGCACCTAACGATTTGAGTACGGCCCCGCGGTGGACGACGAGATGTCCTGCCACCCACATCAGGTGATTTGAGTCATCGCCCGGCCGAAGAAACCACCGTTCGGGTAAAATGCCGTCAAACGCCTTCTTCACAATATCAGTATTGGTTTTGAACATACCTTCGATGTTTGCGAAATCTGTATCCATACCTGCCTCCTGAATTTTGAAATCAATTTCTAAACTCTACGACGGATGAAACTGACCAAATCGACAACTCAGATCGTAATTGGCGACAAAAGCATCAATTTCCCGGTCTGCCGGGAGTCTTCGCAATCGGCGACATTCGTAGCGGCAACCTCAACCACGTAGCTTCAATTTCGTGCGCCGGGTGCTGGGCGAGTAGAAAGGCGAGTAGTCCAAATGAGTTGGCAGTCTGCTTGGCGATTTCTGGTGCTCTCCATTAGGGACACCAACCAGACACCAAGAGCCTCTTGATCATTTTCTCTTGGCGCCGAAATTAGCGCTTCGGCCTACAACGGCATTGAAATCTACTGGACGCTTCCGTGATCGGAACCAACATTCCGTATTTCTCAGCAAATCGTTGCTTGGATATGTGCGTCGGGATTTGAACCGCGGACCCCTACCGTGTCAACGCGCGAACCCTAGCCGCGTATAACGCGTAATCCATTGTTACGGCACAAAATTTAACTTTGGCGGCTAGTCAACACTCTTAAAATTGCCTGACGCGTTCCGGCCGGGTGCCATCTGAAGCAGCGGGCACCATCCATGACAGGGATGGTGTCATGAAGTAGGTGAGCGAAGCCGCAGAGGAGCGGGCGATGAAGCTACCGAAGAAACCGTGCGAACTGTAGTGATGGATCCTATGCTAGAGAAACCGAATACAACTTACTCCTTTTATGCCTTAGACTCACTACACAGTTTTTCGTAGTCCTGCAGAATTCCTTCGCCGACCTCGGTCATCACACAGTTCTCACGCAAGGAAAGAAGTGTTTTCCGTAACTGGGCCACGTAGTTTATGGTCGCCTCGCGTGCCGTCGAATCTGGTTGTGTTCTGCTAAAGAGCGTCATGAAAGCCAGCGCCGTAGCTGCATGCAAGCTCTGAACGGCAGGTCGGTCCGTCATGCGCACCCCACTAAAGACAGGGGTAGATATGTCTGAACTGAGGAACGGATCGGCGCTGTTTAGAAGCATTAGGGCCTGATGTCCAAACTCGTGAGCTAGGCCAAGCTTTATTTGCCATTCGTCCAGGGGCACAAAAAAAGAAATAAAAACAGCGCCTCGAGCCAGGTCCAAGCTCTCATTCATTTTGCTCTCCGACACACGTAAGGGTATTACTGCATGCACCAAAAGGTCGAACAACTTTCGAAAAAGTGAATCCGACGCGAGCACAGATTCCTTTGCGCGATTGAAGAGTTCCAGCACCGGGCCTTCAACAGTTGGCTGAGCTATTGGATGCTGGGCTTGGTCCTTCGCAAGGTTCTTGAAAATATCTAGGGCGATGCGGTCGGCTTGAGGCAGCCCCAGATAATTATTCACTGTCTGGAGTTGCAGATCCGAACTAATCAGCGACCCGGGGGCATATCGATCACTGAGTGCTGGATGGTCCACGATAGCTTCCCCAGGCCTTGGCAAACAACTCATCCAGGGGACATAGTGGCCGTAGGTTCGGCCCGATTGAGCATTCCAAAGAACTAAAGTCCGTTTAGCCAGTTCATCGTGTAATTCTTTTAAGAGGCGTGCCGTGCCGGTTCGTAGGATCAATGAGTAATCCTCCCAGCTGGTAATGATGCGCCGGCAGTTGAATGAATAGCCATTCAACTGCCGGGTTTTAGTTTTAGTTTACCCGTTTGGTTTTTGTGAGTGATCCGTATGCTCACTGAGTCGCGCGATGTAGGTCGGATCAACCCGAGCCTTTAATTGGCCGACCAAGTCTCGCGCCTCAACTGAAGCCGGAGCTGAAACGGTCGCTTGAGTGGATTTTTCAAGCTGCGTTACATGCGTGCCGATGAACGGACTCAAGAATAACGCAAGCAGAGTCAATAGATTTCGGATTTTCATGTGAGTTCTCCTTTTTGGTGATTCTGAATTAAGGTCATATCTTTAGGTCCGCTGGCTCGGCTCCTTTGATGTCGAACATATTCCTCTTGGTTGTCGACCGAAGGCAACGCCTGGCCTTATCGCCGTGCCGCCTGTTCTAAGTCACGCGAAGGTTGCGGCAATTCCTGTGCCCTTAAACTACCAAATGAATTCTCATGTCCCGATGTTTGGCCACGACCTGTCGTTGCGCCTGGACTGAGCCTAGAGGAGAGTTCTCACTGCGTGAATAATCTATTCGCCGGACGGCTCAGTTCAGCAGCTCGTCGGCGGAGTTCGTCATCGACGTTTATCATAACGCGCAAAGGCACTGCGCATTCACCCGGCGCCGGACGGACGCTAAACAAAGCCAACACTCGATTTCCGTCATGGGAGACATCAAAAGTCGAATAGTCGTCAACCGCCAATTGGTCCTGTGACCACAGACGCGACTTGTTCTTCGACCAAGTCCCACGGTTGACCGTGTAGTCAACCACCATTACGCGATTCTCAGGACTCAGGTAAAACAACCGATTGTTACCGCCCCAAATGGGCCATTGTCCGCCACCGTTGGATACTTGCCAAATGGCATGACGATTCGTTACCGACGTGACATAGATCTCGTATTTGCCCGATCCTGTGGAAGCGTAAGCCAACCAACGGCCATCATGGGAAATCGCGGGCGCGACTTTTGCGCCGTTTCCTTCCAGCTCGAGCAGTTTAGGCTGCTCCATTCGCATTTTGTCCCCGTTATAATTTACGTCAGCGATCCAAATCTCCCAACCATTTCTTTCGCTAGCTCTCGTGTAGGCGACCAACTTGCCATCGGACGAGAAGGTCCACGGATAGGCATTACTGTCAGCTGCTTTTAATAACTCCATTGCGGAGCCGCCATCTGCGCGCGTCCAGGCGAGGACTCCTGCGGACTCAAACGCAACAAACTTTCCGTCCGGAGACCACGCAGGAAAAGTATTTGGGCCGTCGCCGAAAGTCAGTGGATTCGGTTCTGCATTTCCACCGATAGAGTAAACGGACAGGTTCAACCTTCCCTCAATGTTTAGAGTGAGCGCCACACGTTTGTCATCTGGTGAAAGGCGAGGCGTTGAATAATTTCCGGTAGCACCTTTTAAGTTCACGATTTTGCCGTTCGCATCGATCCACGCAATTTGTCGTTTAGTCTCTTCTTCGCGGCGATAGACTAGTGAACTCGAATCCGATAAATCAAAATCTGCCTGGCCGGTATCCCGATCGTAGGCCACTCGTGTTCTTAGTAACTGAAGCGCAGGCCCCGTAAGAACTAAGTTATTCAGACTAAAGGCGGCAGTAAGCAACGTACCCTGCTGGCAGTAAACAAGGTGCCCACTCTTCAGATAACGTCCGAAGCTCGCATCGTGAACGATGGTTTTGGATTGTTGGCGTCCAGCTGCGCGGATTTTAAGGAAGCTATGGTGATCTTGAGTTGTCGCGATAAAGAGAACCGCACCACCGGGTAATGCCTGAGGCCAGCGATGGCTGTCAACGTTGGGCCCATCGTCATGCAAATCCGTAAATGGCTGGGGGTCTCCTCCTTCTGCTGATAATCGCGACAAGCCGCCTTTGGGACTGAGTGCAACGATCAGTTCATTGTTTTCGCTCCAGCTTCCTCCACGAGGCCGATGGGCATCGCACAAAACTACTGGTGTTCCACCATGATCGACATTTATTTTTTTCAGTTTGTCTGAAGCGAAGAAAGCCAACCAGTGTCCGTCAGGGGAAAAAAACGGATATTCTGCCCCTTCCGTTCCTTCCAGGAAAACCGCGTCGTTCTGATCGAGCCGCCTCATGGCTAACTTGCCCCTGGAAACGAAGACAACAAGCGATCCATCCGGCGAAATTGTGGGCTGTGACGCGTCAGCTTCGCTGTTCAGATCAAGATTGTAGAACCGCTCGTCATGACTTGCTTGATTTGCCGGTCTTATCAGAAAACTTCTTGCCGTTCGACCAATATAAGGGCCTACAAATACTAGGAGAGCTATCAAGAGAACAAGCGTCGCCCAACTGACCCAGTCTCGATAAGCCCAAAGGCGAAAGTTCCTACCCTGCGCTTGCCGGATCGTTGCAAGATCAACCATCGACCGATCGAAACGGCGAGCCACCGTCTGCGCGGAATCAGTGATGATTTTATGATCCAGCCCCGCAGCCCTTGCAACTGCGTATCCGTGTTCCATGAGACAATGAATTTCGCTAAGTGAAAATGAATCCAAGTCGGTGCGCACGTTACGCAAGCTTCGTTGAACCTCTGGTGATAGAGCGGGTTCACCGGCAGATGCTTCGACTTCGGTGCCAATCTTAAAAGGAACAACCTGATAATTTCCGTCAGCTAGTGTTTCGTACTCAAGTTCACTAACTCGTTTCATTACGAGATTACTGGCGCGGATATTTCTATTAGTAATGAATGTAAATCTCGCCTGCAAGTCCCAATCGAAATTGCCCTCGGCATCGCTAACAAGAAACAGATCGGTATTATCAGCGTGTTTTTTACGCCAGACTAGTTGGTCAATTCCAAGGTTGTCATAGATCCCTCCATCAGTCAGATAAAGAATGTGGGGTAGGCGTTTTCGATCACAAGCTAAGATTTCATTGGAGACAGAAATGGGCGGGAAGAGAGGTGGGAAAGCGGATGATGCTGCCACAGCAAACGATATTTCAGTTTCAGAAGCGGCAATCGTTGTCTCTAGCTCGCCATCCCGCCAGGTAAAGCCTGCTGGTCCAAAATGACAAGGCGTGCCTGTACTAAGGCTGGTGCAGTTAATGTATAGCTCGGGCCGCGGATCCTTAGAGGAAGGATCGGTTCGCAAGTCTCTGAGTTTGGCACCTTTAAATAGTCGCCGGTACTCGGCTTGAAGAAGGCTGGTAAAGGTCCACTTTCCCCTTCGGAACAAACGCGGGATCAGTGTTAACCATGCGAGGATCCAGCGCCGAATAATGCGGCCCCGAACGTCGGAGCTAACGAAAGCCACAATTTCGTTAGCGGCGCCATCAAAAGATGACGCGTTACCAACATATCGCTCCCAATTCAAAACCAGATGTGCTCCAAGCACACTACCCCCGGAAACTGCGGAAACACTTTGGACTTGAGGCAATAGACCGTTGTCGTGGAGAAAACTAATCACCCCAAGATGAAACAAGGTTGCCCTAAATCCGCCTCCGGAGAGTGCCAACGCAACTCGTCTTCCATGGGACATGTGCGAAAGGGTACCGTACGATGAAGCCGCTCACAAGGTTTTCATCATACGTGGTCGAGGAAGATTCCTACGTTTTATGAAAGACACCAGCGTCCTGTCGCGGCCATCTTCTACTTGACGCTCACATTTCCACTTACGAGAGCCTCCCAATATCTCGAGAGAAATCCGCGTCCGGCATAATGTTCGGTGTGCGTTGACTCGCAACCTTGGTCGCGGTAGACGCCTACCGCGCGGCGATAGTGTTCTAAAATTCATCGATGGATGTAAGTGCGCAAATTATTGAGCGCATTGGTAGGCGCGGCGGATTCGAACCACTGACCTACAGTGACAACAAAAGCCCGGCAACCGCGTATATCGCTTATCTGCTTTTTATGGCGTAAAACTTTCCGGCGGCTAGAGAAGTCACTGTAGGCTGCCAAAACTGTATAGACGCAAGTTCTGCTATTTTCCCTTCAGCGGTTTTTCAAAGTGCTGGTAGTCTTTGGGACTGGTCCAATTGCCGCCCCAATCCCAACCAAGTCTGATAAACTCACGCACAATCGGATTGTCAGAAGCGAAGCTGCCCGCGATCTTTTCATCATACGCCGCGCCGTGCGGAAGAATGATATTGCCCTTGATGTAGGGATTCAGGAACGTGTTTATATCAATCGCTCTGCCAGACGCATGGTTCGATAGTCGGCCGCCACCGGTGATCTCTCGGTAGTTGAATGCCGAGGTGTTGTTGGCCTCCATCGAAAGTTCATCATCCCAGCGATTGTCTTTGCGAAAGCGTTTATCGGAAATCGGAATGACGGAGTAGATTGGAAAGTGATGCTTCAGCGCCAGCGCGAAAACTCTCTTGATGTCGTTTTTCAAGTCTCGATCGATTACCAACTGGCCCTGATGGATTTGTTTGTCCATCGAATAGTACTTGACGATGACGAGTCTCTGCCGCTTCCGAATCTCATCCGGGCATTTTGGATCCAAGCCGTCGAAAGCCTCTTTCTTGCTCATGTTGCTGTCGACGATGGGATGCCTTTTAGTCCCAAGCGGAGTCTGAGCCTGACCCACGCCGGCAAGAACGAGGAGAGTAGAACCGAGAAACATCGAGAGCAAGAATGTGGGTGACAAACGATAAGTCTTAATCATGTTTGTATCAGCGGAAGTTATTGAGCGAGCGTGGCAGAAGGCCGTTAGTCCACGGGCCAAGCCTCTGCTTGCTCAATTTGAAACGCCGCTCAAACAAAGATCGCAGGCCGGTACTTCCAAGGCTCCGAGTCAATGATTCAGCGAACGCCGGCCTCTTTGATCTCAAGTGTTTGGTTAGTCGCATCGAGGGTGGTGTTCACTCCGAGCGGAAGAGTGAGTTGATCATCCGTATGCCCAATCGTCAAGCCGGAAAGAACCGGTATCTTCAATTCTCCCAGGATGTTGTCGAGCACTTCACCAAGGCCATAAGGGATCGTCGTCGATGGTTTGTAATCTTTGGGCCGACAGTCTTGACACTCTCCGAAGATCACCCCCGCAACGCCGTCGAATTTCCCGGCAAGTCTCAAATGCGTCAGCATGCGGTCGATGCTGTAAGGTTCTTCGTCCACATCTTCAAGAAAAACAATTTTTCCCCGGGTTTCGATTTCATAAGGTGTGCCGAGCGTGGTCGAGATCAAGGTGAGGTTGCCGCCAATCAATTGCCCAGTCGCAACTCCTGGCCTGATAGTTCGCAGCGTATGAGTCGGGCGCAACTCATTGCTCTCCGGTGGATTTGTGACTTTGCCGATGGGCTGACTCTCGAACAATGCCTTACGAAAATACTTCTGCGTGTAATCGGTAAACCGCGACAACGTAATCGGGCCATGAAAGGTAACCAGCTTGGCCTGTTTGTTAATCGCCAAATGCATCGCTGTGATATCGCTGTAGCCCAAAAAGATTTTTGGATTACGGCGAATCAGATCGTAATCAATGCGATCGAGCAGATGCATCGATCCATAACCGCCGCGAATCGCGAAGACGGCTTTCACTTCCGGGTCGCGAAACATCGCATGCAAGTCATCCAGGCGCTCATTGATCGAAAGGTGGTAGTCACCCATCCGCTTGCCGGCGTTCCTGGCCATCTTCACCCTCAGCCCGAAATACTTAAGCGTGCGCTCAGCCGTGGCCAGCCGATCGGGATCGGGAACGTAAGTCGCCGGTGTAATCAGCCCAACCGTATCGCCCGCGCGCAAAACCTTCGGACGAATCAATTCAGCGTCAGTGGTAGTTGCGAAACCAAACTTCCATCTAACGAGCGAAAGCGCCGCTCCCGCCCCGACAGTACTGAGAAAGTTTCTGCGTCTCACAGTTAAGTTTCCTTGTCGTTCCCTTGACGGACAATCACCCGATCTTGCAGTAGTGCAGGGCTAACGGATAATACCATCAGCAGAGCGAAACAGAACGATAACGTGAAGGCACTCCAGTCAAATAACAATGGGAATTTTTGCCTCGGGTTAGGCAACGCTCGATTAAGGCCTTGCCGTGGTCAAGCCAAGAATGAGAATTGCGACGGCATTGAGCAGAGCGCGTATAACGATTTTCATAGAGACTCCTAACTTTTGTTACCGGAGAAATTGTTCCTTACAGATTATGAAGAACGCCTTCCGATCAACGAGGAGCGCCTCCCCGTAGTCGGCCCAGCGCGTTCCGTAACGAGCGAGTTCTCTCGGGCATCCGAATCCGACCCTCCGTATCTGCGTGCTTGATTGCATCCAACAGGCTTTCGAGATCCGTTGCGCCCGTGTAGCGGATCTCATTGATATAGATTGTAGGCGTTCCCGTCACATGCTCGTCAAACAGGCTACGCTGATAGTCAGCTTCAATCTGGTTAAGAAATGTGTTTTCCGCGACGTCGCGCGTGAATCCTTCCACATCAAGACCAAGGCGTCGGGCGTAGCGAGAGAGATCGCGATCCTCGAGCGCTGTTTGATGAGTAAATAGTTCGTCGTGCATCTGCCAGAATTTTCCTTGCGCACCGGCGGCCTCAGCAGCTTCCGCAGCCCGCAACGAATGCGGATGAGTCTGAACCGTGGGGAAGTGACGAAAGACAAAGCGCAAATTGTCGCCGAGAAGTTTTCGCACCTGCTTAATGACCGGATAGGCGCGTCCACAGTGAATGCACTCGAAGTTCCCATACTCAAGAAGAGTAACGGGCGCGGTTTCCGGTCCCGAGACATGGTCCCGTTCGCTTACCGAGTTTTTGAGTGTGACTACTTTCGGAGTTTTGACCTGACTGTCGGCGGATTTGGGTTCAGCCATTTGATTCCTCCTTTGAATTGAATGACAGATTATATCAGGGTGCTCGGGTGCCGATAGTCCTGCCCTCACGTTCCGTCGGCAGCGCTTCGACGAAACGTTTTCAGCTCCGCGAGTATCCGCACATTCTTCTTAAGGAACATCCATCTCACCAAGGACTCCGCCACCTTCAGGAGTCTGTCGGAAAATCCCGTAGGGATGCAATGTTTATAGAAAAGCTCGAACCGATTGATCTCGGAGAGGCCATTTATGGGCGAACGATAGTCGGTTGCGCTCCTAAAGGAGCAACTACATCTCAATTGTGCCTACCCTTCTATAGACATTTCACCGCTACGCGGTTTTTCCGACGGACTCCTTCAGCAGGCCGGGTATTTGGATGGTGAGAGCGCGAGTGCGCGTCGGTAAGACCTTGCTTCCTGGTAGCCGCTTGAAGTCGCCACAACAGATCAGCGCGGGCTGCATGAAACAGCTAATAGTGTTCCAGCTTTCCTTGGCGCCGGGCTTCTTCAATCAGTCTTAAACTCCGTATCAATCATCACCGTCCCTGAGCCTGCTCTCCTCTTAGAGTCATGCACGTACTTGACGCGCGAGCCACGAGGTTTCCTTTCTCGTCAGTTATATCGCACCCGACCAATCCCACAGTGCGCCCTGCGCAGCGACGTTAGTTGTTAACTCCCGGATCGGGAGCAATGATAGAATGAACCAGCTTTGAGGAGTGAAACGATGAATCAATCGACTCTGTCCGCAAATTGAAGAAAGCCTCAGCCAACAGCCGGTCTTCGAACAACGCCGATTAGTTGAACGCCTTGTGCGTCGCGTCAATGAGCACAGTCAGAATCAACGTGAGCAAATGGAAGATCAATTGGTTCAGATGGCAACCGACCGGGAGATTCAGCGTGAGATTCTTGCAGCCTAACGAAATCTCATTTTACACTGATGACTTCAGAGCCGATCCTCGCCGTTGTTTTCTTCCGCACTGAATTGGGGCGAGAACCGGTACGGGAATGGTTGAAGGGCTTGGATAGAGACGATAGGAAAATGATTGGTGAGGATATCAAGTTGGTGCAATTTCGTTGGCCGTTAGGCATGCCGCTGGTTAGGAAAATCGAAGCCAATCTGTGGGAAGTGCGTAGTCATCTTGCCGGGCGGCGCATCGCGCGCGTCTTGTTTAGTGCTAACGAGGGTCAGATGGCGTTGCTCCATGGTTTCCTTAAGAAATCTCGAAAGACGCCAACGGAAGACTTGCAACTCGCTCGACAGCGAAAGAATCTATGGCTTAGTGAATGAGGTAATATGAATCGATATTCGGGCAGCACGTTGGATGAATTATTAGCCGAAGAAGGCATTCTCGAAGAAGTGTCGGCAAAGGCGCACAAGCGACTATTGGTCCTGCAACTGACCGATATCATGCAGGAGTCCAAGCTCAGCAAAGACGGGCTGGCTAAGCGACTTCAAACCACTCGCTCCCAAGTCGATCGACTCCTCGATCCAGATAACACGTCAATCACGCTGGACCTACTAGAGCGTTTGGCGCATGCCGTCGGCCGAGAGCTCAAGATCGAACTCGCTTGAGCGAAAGCCGAAAAGTCATGACTTGCGATCCTGCGCCTCTTTAACCAAGTGATGGACGATGCCACCTGTCTGAATATTATGGTGCGCTTCTGAATGCTGCTTGGGACTTTAGGGCGCGCCCTTATCAAACCGGAGATAATCAATGCCACGTTATTGGGTTATCGCTCCATTCGCCAACAAGAATGCAGATATCTTCGATAGGGTCTGGCAATTCGATCTTGCTAACAACACAATATCGATCGGCTGGAGTCAACTGGGAGACGTTTCAAAGATGACGCGGGAAGTGCTCACCCAAGCAGTAGGCGCAGCGTATCCTGAAACGCCTAATCCAACGAAGTCTCTTTTCGTCAATATGTTGTGGTCCTTCTACCACGAGATCGGCCCGGAAGATATTGTCATTGCGCGAAGAGGTAGAAAACACTTGCCGCAGTTGGCAAGGTAACGAAGGCAGCCTATTTTTCTGCGGGAAGAAATCCGCATCTCGCATCGCCCGGTAACTCGCATCCAAATTTCCTAGACGTCAGATGGTTAGATCAACCTCGCGACAAAGCTTTTCCCACGATCGTCTTTCCAATGCATTCGGTTTACGAGATTACGGAGAGCCAGTATCAATCTTTAGTTGAGGGGTCGATCGCTCAGTCTGCGCCGGGCTTCGATGACGCTGTCGAAGATCAGAATGCTTTCGTTCTGGAAAAGTACTTGGAGGATTTTATCGTTAGCAATTTCGAGACGATATTTAGGGGCAAGCTGAAGATTTACGAAGATGCTGAGGGCCTGGATGGTCAACAGTTTGCCACCGACATTGGTCCTATCGACATCTTGGCTACGGAACCCGCCACTGCATCGTTCGTGGTAATTGAACTGAAAAAAGGTCGGCCATCAGATCAGGTCGTCGGGCAGATCCTTCGGTACATGGGTTGGGTTAAGGAGAATCTTTGCAAGAATAATCAAGCTGTCAAGGGCCTCGTGATCTGCCGCGATCCCGATCAGAGACTATCCTATGCGCTGACGATGACCAATAACATCGATGTTCGATATTACAGCGTTTCTTTTGCTCTCAAAGAAGCGCCCTAACAAACAATTCGTTGCGCTGAGAAATTCTTTATCTAACCCGAATCAGGCGATGGCGCTAACCATAGCACAGCATTTTGTAGATAAGTTTTTATGTCGATAAGCCTCTGCGGGTCTCTTGTGATCTCATACCCGGGTGGTTCCTCGACAAAACTCGGGCATCCTTTCGCCGTGTCCCAGTTATAGTCAACCAGGTGATGAAAGCTTGACTCAGCGATCCCACGTCCAAGCGTATTTCCCGATCGATCGCTTACTCGGTCAAACGCGACAATAAGATTAAAGGGACGATGGGTAACCTCACTCACTCCGGTCGCAATCACTCGTGCATGGTCTTCTCCTTCGGGCACGCCGACTTCCCCTTCGTGCGGGTGCGCCGGAAACCACTCGATCGCACCTGAAGCGTTATCGGAATTCAGCAGCAGTTCGTGTACTGGTTCGACGGGCGTGACTTTTTGATAATCGCCATTGCTGCCCGAATGATAGTTAGGCCACGAGATCGTCTTTGTATCCTGATCGTCTCTGACATGACGCGATGAATCGGGATTCTGATGACGAGTGTGAAAGAAGTGCGCGCGACCAACTCCACCCAAGGTGCAAAGCGACGATCCCAGATCCTGATGATCGCGCGTCGTCAGAATTCCGCCTCCTCTTTGCCGAAAACGAGTGATACCCTGACAATCGGCGACCGTTAGTCCATCTCCCTTGTCCACAGCGAAGAGCCAGAGTTCGTCGAAATCTGTGTCATCAAGGCCGCTCAGCACCCTATCGTTTCCGTCCGCATCTGCCTCGCGATTGCGCGCAGTTACCTCATAAAGAGCGTTGCTCTGATCGTCGGTAATTGAACTCAAATGCTCGCGAAGCAGAGAAAAGCGATCGATATTCCAATCATCTTCGACCGCCGCGATAGTCGTTTGCAAAAGAATGCGAATTTGTTTGCTCATAAGCTTACTCACCTTCCTGCAGCCTGCTTCGATATTGACCAGCTACGCAAGCTGTAATTGCCCGGCTGGCAATTTGGTGTACTTCTCAATCATGCGTGAAATCGACTCTTTGCTGGCTGCTCCAATCACGCGTTCAACTTCCTTTCCGTCGCTAAAAAGAATCAAGGTCGGAATGCCCCTGATTCCGTGCGCCGCTGCGGTAGCCGGATTGTCGTCCACATTCAACTTTACTACTACGGTGCTTTCCGAATACTGTTCGGCGATAGCCTCCACGGTCGGCGTAAGCATCCGGCAAGGGCCGCACCACTCAGCCCAAAAATCAACCAGCACCGGTTTTTCGGATCCCAGAACTTCCAGCTCAAAAGATTCGTCGGTTACTTCTCTAACTCTCTCACTCATTTCTTTGTTACTTCCTTTTAATAATTCATACTAATTCATTCATGTTTTTCCGCAACTGAAATACTACTTACGCATTCCACTCTGAGACTCCTCAGGAATAACCTCAAGCCTTAGTTTCTCCGTCCCTCTGATAACCACGAGCGAGGCCTTGTGCCCGATGAGATTCTCTGACAGGAGTTTATGAAGATCATCGATGCCGGCAGTGGGCCGATCGTCCAAGCCAATAATAATGTCTCCTTCGCGCACTCCACCCTTTCTTGCCGGGCTGTTCCCCTCGAAAGATACAACTAAGATCCCGCTCTCAACCGCAAGGTTATAGTAGCGCACGATTCGGCGCGGAAGCGGAACGTTCTGTCCGGCCAGGCCGATGTAACTGCGACTAACTTTACCGTCGCGAATTAGACGGCTGGCGACGAACTTGGCTGTATCGATTGAAGTAGCGAAGGAGATTCCCTGGGCCGGCAGAATCATCGCCGTGTTGACGCCGATCACTTCGCCGCGTGAGTTAACCAGTGGCCCACCCGAATTGCCGGGATTGAGCGCGGCATCCGTTTGAATCACATCGTCCATCAATCGGCCCGATTGCGCGCGCAATGAACGCCCCAACGCGCTTACCACGCCGGCAGTCACGCTGTACTGGAAGCCGTATGGATTGCCGATAGCGATGACCAATTGGCCCACGCGAATCTTTTTCGCCTCACCCAGAAGGGCGGGAACTAGATTCGGCGCGTTGATTCTGATTACCGCCAGATCCGTGTCCATGTCATCTCCGATCAAATCCGCCTGATACTTGTGCCCATCTGAGACAGTCACCTCGATTTTCTTCGCGCCGTGTACCACGTGACTATTCGTCAGAATGAACCCGTCCGGAGTAAAGATGAAACCTGAGCCGCTGCCCCGCGTTTCCTGCGGAATTCGTGGAGCGTTTCCTCTTCTGGTCCTAACAGGTTGGTGGACTTCTATGTAGACAACCGAAGGGCTGATCTTTTCCGCCGCGGTGATCACCGCGCGCGAGTACGCATCCAAGGCGTCGTCGTCCGGCTCCGCAGGCGCTAAGCGGTCTGCGCTTCCGGGTTCCGGATGCGACACTTCATCAACAAGTAACTCGATTTCTGATCGCATATCGCTAACTCCCACCTTGTTTTGTTATTTCGTTAATCTCTTCACGCGACGGCTTGGGCGGTCGCCGCCAACGTCGGGTAATCGGTATATCCGGGCTCGCCCGGTACATGAAACGTTGATTGGTCTGGTTCATCCTTTCTCTGGTTGTTTATCGGCTTAGAGCTGACTCATGCCCCCATCCACGACTAATTCTGTACCCAGCAGGAATGAAGAGTCCTCGCTGGCAAGAAAAAGTACTGCCTTCGCAATCTCTTCCGGCCGTCCGAATCGCTTCATCGGCACCTGCGCTTGAATACTCTTCTTCGTCTCTTCGAGCACCTCTGGCGGCATCCCCATCCGTCCCAGGATCGGCGTCGTGACCGGGCCAGGACTGACAACGTTAACGCGGATGCCGCGACCAACGAGTTCGGCAGAAAGGGTCCGCGCCAAGGTAATCAGCGCCGCCTTGCTCGCCGCGTACACGCTTGAGTTAGGCATCCCAATGTAGGCATTGATAGACGCATTCAGCACGATCGAAGCGTTGTCATTAAGCAGCGGCAGCGCCTTCTGGATGGTGAAGTACGCGCCCTTGAAATTAACGTCCATGATTGAGTCAAACAAATCTTCTGTCACAGCCTCAACCGGCGCGAACTTGCCGATACCTGCGTTGACGAAGAGCACATCTATCTTGCCGAACTTTTCCTTCACGACCGCGAACAGCTTGTCTATCTCCATCAAACTGGACGTGTCCGAGCGGACCGCCAGAACCTCGCCGCCGATCTCTTGCCTAGCTTCATCGAGTGTCTGTTGGTCACGGCCCGTGATAACAACCCGTGCGCCCTGTTCCTTAAACTCTTTCGCGGTTGCTAAACCAATGCCGGAGTTTCCTCCCGTGATGACGGCTACTTTGCCTTCCAATTTGCCCATTTTGTTTCCTTTCCTTCCTATTTGGCTGCGGCTCCAGCGCCTGCAGGCCTTTAAACGTGTTCTGGAACACTCGTTCCGGAACAGCTCAAAAAAATTTAGTCGAGCACTGAAAGTGTGACCTTTACCACATCTTCCAGCGTCTTGCGATCCTGTGTGGCCTTGGCTATCAATACCAGACCCTGAAGGCTGCTGTAGAGAAATCGCGCCACGGCGCGAGGATCGCCAACCCCTTTGAGTTCGCCCTCCCTCTTTCCACGCCGCAGCGCGCGATAAAAAGCGCCCTCCATCGCGGCCATGTTGCTGCACGTCCTGGCCGTGGTCTCCTGGCAACGTCCAGCTAACTCTGACATTGCGTTACCCATGAAGCAGCCGCGCCGCTCCAGATCGCAGAGCGATCCTTCAACCACGCCTGCGAACAATTGTCGCAGTGCCTTTTTCACTGAGCCACGCTTCTCCAGCAACTCACACAGCTTTCGACCCTCCACTGCGCGGTAGCGGTCGAGAGCCTGTAGATAAAGCGCGTGTTTATCTCCGAACGTGTCGTAGAGGCTCTGGCGATTGATGCCCATCCGCTTGACTAAATCCTCAATGGAGGCGGCCTTATACCCGCGTGACCAGAAGACCTCCATCGCCTTATGGAGGGCCTCATCCTTATCGAACTCTTTGTGCCGCGCCATCCCGACTGTTCTCACCTTTAAAGAGATTTATACTCTTTCTGGAACGAACAGTCAAGAACGGAGAGCCTGTGAAAAGGCGGCGAAGTACCTGCCGAAAGGGACGATGCGGGGCGACTAAGTTGAGACGAGCACCGTGCTCACAGCAAGAGCTTAAGTGTCTTGATTGACGCGAAGGAAAGTTCTTAAGATCGGCCAAACCGTGTGGGGTCTCTAAAGTTCTAAACAGAAATCCGATCCTGGCCGCAGAGCGCCAAATACTTAATCAATTCTCGGCGAGAATCAGACTTCTCGCATCTCTGTCGATTGTTTCTCAGGCGAGCGTCGGAAAATGGAAGTCAGACCGCGCGAGAGTAACCCGTGGGCCAGATATCCGATTACCAGGGTAAGCAGGACCCAACGCGAATAGAGATAGATCAAACCGGTCAGGGCAATCATCCCGATTACGAGCCGCGCGTTGCGCCGGCCCGTGCCCAACGATTTAAAGCTCGTGAAACGCAGCGTGCTGACCATGAGCACGCTGAGAAAGCCCACCAGAATCATCATCAAGGTCGCGAGCAATTCCGCGCGGTGAGGCGCATATTTGATTGGCGTCGGAGCAAAGTGAACAATCGCGGCAATCATGCAACCCGAGACGGGAATCGGGAGACCTACGAAACTCTTCTTATCAACCTTCGGCGTTCCTTCCGCCATCGGGCGCGGCCGCATCGCCTGCACATTGAACCTGGCCAGACGAAAGCCTCCGCAGACGACGTACATGAATGACAGAAACCAGGCAAGCTGTCGCGCGTTCAGCCAATCCTGCAAAGCAGTCCCATAACCCCAGGCGTACGCCAAGATGGCAGGAGCCATCCCGAACGAAACGATATCGGCCAGCGAGTCGAGTTGAATTCCGATCTCGGTAGTGCTCTTCGTCATGCGCGCGATCCGACCGTCTATCGCGTCGCACGCAAACGCCAAGCCGATGGCGATGGCTGCGGCGTCAAAACGACTTGCGGCGTCGCTTATCTGTTGCGCCCCACCGATGCCGAGCAAACGGAATCCGCTCATCGTCGCCATCAAGGAGTAGAACCCGGCGAGTATATTCATCGTGGTGAAGAACGAAGGCACTAGGTACACGCCCTTTTTCAGACCCTTGTGTCTTGATGGCGCCGGGACCGGACCAAAGCGTCTATTCTGTTGTAAACGCGGAACACTCATGCTCGAATTCTCCCGACTACAGTCTCTCCACCTCGCACGTGCACGCCTTCGCGCACCAGGACTTCAACGGTTGGCGGCAGCAGCAAATCTGTCCGCGAGCCAAACTTTATCATGCCAAAGCGTTCTCCGCATTTTACCCTTTCGCCCTTCCGCTTCCAACAGATAATTCGCCGCGCCAGGATGCCGGCAATCTGCGTGCATCGAACGGTCAACGCCTCGCTCTGGATTATTAGTGTGTTCTGCTCGTTCACAAGCCGCGCCTCGGCTTTCGTCGCCATCACAAATTTGCCGGTTTTGTAAGCAATTTCGACGATTTGACCCGCAATAGGTGCGCGGTTGATGTGCACATCCAGGGGGGACAGAAAGATACTGATTAGCGATTCCGGATTTTCATGCCCGTCGGCAAGTCTGACTATTGTGACCCGCCCGTCTGCGGGAGCTACGACAATTCCCGGCTCAGAGGGTATTGAACGACGCGGATCGCGGAAAAAGAAAGCCATGAAGGCGGCCAGCACCAACAGCGGCAGCGCCAGCAACCAATAGCCGAAAAGAAACGGCGCCGCCGCCAAAACGATCGGCACAACTACGAATGGAATTCCGTCACGAACCATTTCTTAACGCGCTGCTCAAAAACCCTTTCTCTAGCCCAGGCGTTCACGCCTGGGAAGAGAGTAGAAAAGAAAAACATCAGCCTCCTTCAGGAGGTTGTCGGAAAAAGGTTTCTCCGTGTTCTCCGTGCCTCCGTGGTGCTTCTTTTTCTTAGCAATTTCAACACGGAGACACGGAGATCACGGAGCTTACACGGAGAAATCAGCTTTTTTCCGACAGACTCCTTCAGGAGGCTGTCCGAAAAACCGCGTAGCGGCGAAATGTTTACAGAACACCAGGCCGAATTGAGATCTGGAAGCTCCGCTAGGAGCGCAACCGAACAACTTTCCCCCATAAATGGGCTCCCAGGGTGATGGCCTGGACTCTTCTATAAACATCGCATCCCTACAGGATTTTCCCGAAAGCCTCCTGAAGCAGTCTGTCGGGAAAATCGAACTTCTCCGTGTAGACTCCGTGGTCTCTGTGTCTCCGTGTTGAAATTGCTTTAGAAAAGAAGCACCACGGAGGCACGGAGAACCCGGAGAAGTACAAAGACTAATTTTCCCGACAGACTCCTGAAGGAGGCTCAGGCTGATCCTTCTTCTTGGCTTTCCCATGCGTGAACGCCTGGGGCTAAAGGAAAAGTCAAAAGACGACCTCCCTTTGCGGCCTGCGAAACCTTTGCGTCCTCCGCGTTAAGAACCTGCCTTTCCAACGCCCAAGAACAAAACGGGGCGCAACAGCGGATCTGTCGTCCCCGTGATAGTCGTCCATAGACTTATCGTGATCCTGAAAACGGACCACGCATAAAAAATAATCAGTGCCCCACGTTAACTGCTTTTTCGTATTGGAGCATCAATGAATACATCTGGTCTTTTATGGCAAGCTTCTTTTTCTTTAACGTAACCTCTTCCAACTGCTCTTCATCGCTCGGATATGAAAGTGCGGACAGTTCGCTCAGACGTTGTTCGTAACGCCCGTGCTCGCGAGCCAACTCGCGAAACTCGGGGTTACTCGACATCAGTTCTTCCTTAACGCTGTCCGTCTTCGTCATTTCCATAACAGATAGTCTCCTCTCGAATGATTTGGTTGGAAAGAAATTGCTTGCGGCGTGAAGTGCCCGAGGGTAATGCCTCATGCCGGAGATGTTACCCAATAGTGCGTGGCAAATCAAGGGGCACAGTTTGACCAGCGAGTGGCTTGTGGGAGATGCGAACAAGCTGCGGAAGGGCGTACGAGACTTGGTAAGTTTCCCCTCGGCCCTCCGATGTAAAATACCGCGCTTGAGAGTATTATGAAGCAGTCTTGGGTAGATACTTAAGACGTTCGGCGGCTTCGTTGTTTATTAGGAACACGAGCGTAAGTTCAGCGTGTTTACAGACGGAATGCCAAGTCAGTATAAGGAGAAGATCGGATGAAAACGAAAGCACTTCTTGGTGTCAGTGTGACCATCCTGTTGTGTGCGGTCGGTTGGACCATGGCTATACCCTTCATACCGGAAGAGGGACATGAGAGAGCCGAACTGCAAGTGTTGAAGGTGTTCTCAGCCCGAGATGGGGACGCTGTTTTTCGAGCATATATGGTCAACTGGAAGGGTCAGGAGGTAGTTGTTAAAGACACCCTGGCAAAAACAGACTACCACGTTGGCGACAGCGCCGTCGTCTTGGTGATGAAGCATAAATTCCCTAAGGGGGGAGTAGGCCCAGACCTTCTTAGTTTTGAAATCGTGCCGGACGTTCAATTGAGAAACAGCGGAACCCGGTAGATCAACCGTTACGCGCAATCAATCGCGCCGCCGAACAAATCGTCAGGCCGTGTGAAAACTCAGGATATTTGAAAATCAGGGCATCACAAATCATTCGACGCGACCAGAAAACGCTTTACAGGTTAACTATGCCCAAGAATTTTCTGCGACACTTCTCTACCTGAGTTTTCACACAGTCTGTCGTTGGACACGAGCGGCGGGGGCGTGCTTTTCAACTAGCTTGGTGCGGCGAAGGGTGCTTCGATTCGCGCCGCCGCGTCAACTCAACCGTCATGTTTCTCGCTCGCTTCGCCTTGAAACATGAGTATTGATGAATTACATGCTTCGCACATCGGTCGCGTAGCCGTGAGTTTTCATTTGTCCTCTCCGACGCTAAACCCGGATGATGTGACGACCGCGCTCCACATCGACCCCGAGTTGGTCTCAGTGCCACCTTCGACGCACGGATTTTGGAGCGTGAGTTCTCAAAACAAAATTACTGGTTTGTTACCTTCGAAGGATATCAATGAACATTTCCGTTACTTGCTCCGAATACTTCTGCCCAATCGTGAAACCATCTTGCGTTTCGCGAAAGATGGCGAAACCTACTTCGATGTGCTTTGGGAATCGAGCTACCTGCATGCCGGAACCGGACCAGAACTTGATCGCGATTGCATTACAGGTATCTCTCAGCTAGGTGCGGGACTCGGTTTTGATATTTACCAAATTGACGCTGACGCGGTGCAGCACTTCTCTTCAGCGGACGAAATATAAATCGTTGGACGCGAGCGGCGGGAGCGACTCTCGCAACTTGCTTGGTGCGGCGTGGGGTGCTTTGATTCGCGCCGCCGCGTCAACTCTGACGGTTATGCGGCTGCATTCTAAGTAATTAGGAATGAAGCTATATGAAAAAACTTCCGGCGTTCATCATTGTTGGCTTACTAACGTTTACTCTCGGCGTCGGCATCAGTGCGCGTCGTTTTGTTCGTCGTCATGTCAATCAATCAGTAAAGCTAGTCGGCGCGCCGTGCCGTGAGGGTCTCGTGTCTGTGGAACCAGAAGCCGATGTTCCCCTGCGCGTGACAGTATCAGATGCCGCTTGCGACAGTCCGCAGGAGGCTCGGGTGCAGTGGGTGGCGGAAAATATTGGCAAAGTCCAAATCAGCAGATTCGAAATTCGTAGTATCGAAGCATATGACCGCGCCGTCGACGGTCGCAAAGGGGTCATGACGATTGGTTCTAATCTATATCCGCATCAGACCACTACCGGTTTGATCGGCAGCAGCGCTATTACCGGTGTTGCCGGCGCGCCCGTCTTGACGAGCTACAAATTAGCCGTTTGGTCTGTCACGTATGGATGGTAAGACTTGGACTCGCACAGCACTGAAGTAACGTCGGTAACTCGGGCCGGCGCCGTATAACAACGATCGTTGGACGCGAGCGGTGGGAGCGCCTCTCTGCAACTAGCTTCTTACGGCGAAGGGTGATTTGATTTTCGCCGCCGCATCAACTCAAACGTTGGGCGTAACTTTGTTGAGTAATGCTATGAACATCATTCTTACGTTTCTGCTTGCATTAATACCGGCTGCATTTCCCTTTAAGCAGCTTCCCGCCCAGGTGGGCCAATCAAAAGAGAACTTGTCAGTGTCTATTGACGACTTGCGAAACGCACCGATCGAGGTAGTGCTCGATGGTAGGTCCTTATCTTTGTCTGCGTATCCGTGGCGAGATTTCATGCCAAGCATTGGTTTACCGGCTCCTGACGGCAGTCCAATGATGGTGGTGCTCAAGGTCGCCACTACTGACAAGAAGCCATTCCCGAGCGGAGTTCGGATGGACCGAGCATGGGTACTTTTTGGCGAGCAATTGTGGGAGGCATCTCAATTTAGGGGACGTGTGAAAAGTCCCCCTTACGATAAGGATGGGTGGATAAACTGCGGGGACTCACCTGTGTGCGAAGCTACCGCTCGGGACGGCCCTAAGTGGGGTCCGGGCGTCTTCGTTGATGTTGTCGTGCGGCTAACCGACAAGGAAGGGCGGCTTTTTTTGCTTCGGGCACCAAAGCAGTATGTTAAGCGAACCGACTAGCTCGCGTGTAGACTTGTCCCGCCGTTCCACCCAAAATCGTTAGGGCGTGTGAAAAGTGAATTTGGTTTGATCTGGTCGCCGGGTAATTCTGCTGAGATTGTCAGAAGCTGATTATTCTGGTGCAACGATATAGCGCGGGTCGGCTGAAGCAGCGCACAAGAAGACATTTACTATGACCCAATGTCATCGTAATTTGTTTTTGAAAGGGAGAGCACCATGAGCTTACCGAGTACACCGACGAACGATGAAAAGTAATAGCTCAACTCTCATTCCTCTCGAATGTGGTTTCAAGTCTCCTTGGACCCGATTTGGCGTGCTCCTGAAACAACACTATCCGGCCTGGGTTCGTGTCGCCGCGCGACTTGAACTAAGCCGTTCGACTTCTTGTTCCAGGCTCAATTGCGTTAGACTCGCCGGGAGACGCCTGCTTTATGGTATCAGTGGGGATAACGATGAATCGCTCCTGTCTTTCTATAATTGTTGGCGTGGGCCTAAGCTTCCTTCCAAGCCCTGTTTCTGCTCAGTCACCCGCTACGAAGCCAAGAACTGCTCCGCTTAACAATACAGCCGGCAGGGACAAATCCGACCCGAAGGCAGAAGCCGACCGCATCGTAAAGGAGCGCCGCGCGCAAGCCCGCTCGCTGTTGATATCATTGGCCAGCGACGCGCGCACCTTTCGCGATCAACCGTTGCGCGCTCGCTCGCTGGCGAGAATTGCGGACGCTCTATGGGCCGCTGATTCCGAGCAAGGGCGCACACTTTTCCGCAAGGCTTGGGAAGCCGCGGAGATAGCCGATCGAGAAAGCCAGGAGCGTCTTAACATCAGCGGAGGAGAAGTAAAGCTAAAGCCTGCGGAAATTACCCCGGAAACAATTTCCTCAGTTGTGATGAGTCTTGACCTCCGCAGAGAAGTCTTAAAGCTGGCAGCCCGGCGTGATCGCCTACTCGCTGAAGAGTTTCTTCAGAAGCTGAAGGCAGATCAACAGGAGACTAAATCCGAAAATTCCAGAAGGAGCTTGTGGGACCTTCCCGAAGCGTTGCAGCAAAGATTGAGTCTCGCAGAAGGACTGCTCCGCACGGGCGACATTGAACGAGCTCTGCAATTTGCCGATCCCGTGCTTGGCAGCGTGACCATATCGACGGTGGAGTTTCTCACACTGCTGCGCGAGAAAAATCTCGCTGCCGCCGACCGGCGTTATGCAACCATGCTGGCTAGTACCGGCGGAAACTTATCGGCGGACGCGAACACGATATCGGTGCTTTCATCTTATATTTTCACGCCTCAGACGTACGTTATCTTTAACACCCAGGGCGCGGCCTCATACTCCTCGATGCCCTCTTCCTCGCCCGCGGGTGTCGGCCCGCAGTTGCGACTGGCTTTCTTTCAGACCGCCGTCGGTGTTTTGCTGCGGCCCGAACGTTCGCCAGAGCAGGATGAGAGCACGGCAGGAATTGCCGGCAAGTATATGGTTGTCAAACGCCTGATGCCGCTATTTGAGCAATACGCGCCGAGAGAAATCACGGAAGCAATGCGTGGCCAATTTGAGGCCTTAAATTCCCTGGTCAGCGAAGGCGTACGTCAGGAGGAAAATGAGTCGGTACAAAAAGGGATCAGTCCTGAGAAACCGCTTGCGGATCAGGAGCAGTCGCTGCTGGATCAGATCGAACGCGCCAAGACGTCAGACGAGCGCGACCAGCTCTATTTTAGACTGGCCTTGCTCGCGCTCAGCAAAGATGACATGCGGGCCCGCGACTATGTGAGTAGGATTGATGAAAGCGGGTTTCGGAAACAGGCGCAAGCGTGGGTTGACGCATGTTTGGCCATTAGTGCCATCGAGAAGAAAAAGATTGAGACGGCTCTGGAACTGGCTCGCATTGGAGAGTTAACTCACATCCAGCGGGTGTGGATACTAACTCAGGCGGCAAAACTACTGGCGAAAAATGATCGGGACAAAGCTCTGTCGTTGCTTGATGATGCAATAGCCGAGGCGCGCCGTATCGAGGGTGTTGATTTGGATCGACCGCGTGGGTTACTGGCCATCGCCAATGCTCTTGAACTGGTTGAGCCAGCGCGCGCATGGGACGCCATCTTCGATGCCGTCAAGGCGGCTAACGCAACCGAAGGTTTTACAGGCGAAGACGGTGGTCTTACAGTCACCATAAGCACCAAGAGTCAGATTAGGGTGAGTCCGAACGCTGTTCCCGATTTTGATATAGATGGAATCTTCGGCAAGCTGGCACACAATGACTATGATCGGGCCGTCCAGTTGGCGCGCGGCTTCCAGGGCGAGGCGGCGCGCGCAAACGCTACCATAGCAATCTGTCAGTCTGTGCTGAATGAGAAGAGCGCTACTCCAGCTCAAAGGAAATTGGCAGTTGAATAAAGTCGATACTCAAGAACACCTCGGGCCACAGGAAGATTCGGGCGAGTTGACTGGCTCAATAGACAAAGGCGAGATAGACATCAACCTTAATCCGAATATCTCCGACGCTAATGTGATTCCCTCGCCCTCTGGGAGAGGATTAGGGTGAGGGATTTAGCGTGCTCAAAAAACGACTCCTTCTTATTACTTATTCTTCCTAACTTCGTCCCTCACCCCGGCCCTCTCCCAATGGGAGAGGGAGCTGTTACAGCGAAACTGACATGAGCAGCGCATCCTCGATCGGATTGCTGTAATAGCGTCGTCGTCGTCCGGCAGCTTCAAAGCCGCAACGATGATAAAGCTCTTGCGCCGCTTTGTTTCCAGCGCGCACTTCGAGAAACGCCATGCGTGCGCCGGCGCATCTGCCACATTCGAGGACCGTTTGCAACAGTTGAGCGGCCAGGCCGTGCCGGCGAAATTCGGTTCTGACGGCGACGTTGTTTACATGCATCTCGTCCGAAACGATGCGCGCTATGATGAAGCCGGCGATTCCCTTCCCTTCGTTCAGCTTCGCATCGATGCCGCCGACCCGTGCAATCAGCATGATCACATCCTCCGGTGATTGCAGCTCTTTGTGATAAGCGTCCCAGCCCCAGGGACTGAGGCCGGAGAGTTCTTCAATCTCCACGACTTCGAGCAGATCGTGCTCAGTCATGCGTGTAATCGAAAAGCCCATGATCGAATGCGATTCCGCGGCGTTTCCTTCAGCGGACGAAAGAATCTCTGTCCCGCGCGACGGAGCTATGCTGCCTGAGCGGGTCGCGGTTTCAATCGCTAGAGTTAATGGTTCTTTGACGTTCGGCATTACTGCTTTGATAGAACCGAGCATTGGATTTCTTCTCATTCACACCCTGCTCTAGGAGTCTGTCGGAAAATCCCATAGGGATGCAATGTTTATAGAAAAGCTCGAACCGATTGATCTCGGAGAGCCCATTTATGGGCGAACGATGCTCGGTTGCGCTCCTAAAGGAGCAACTACATCTCGATTGTGTCTACCCTTCTATAGACATTTCACCGCTACGCGGTTTTTCCGACGGACTCCTTCCTAACCAAAGCACGGTGTGAATGAAAGCTACTTACTAAACATCCTTGGCTTCTTCTTCATGGATTTGACACGAACCATTGCAGACGGAATGATCTTAAATCACATATAGGGGGCAAAGGCAAAAGGGGATCATGGGCTTAGATTAGGATGCCCGAAGAATTCTTAATGTCGGGGAAACGGCAAGCTGAAGCTTGTCGGACATTGGAATGAAGATATGCGAATAGGAGTTCTCACCGCCGGCGGAGATTGTCCCGGGCTTAATGCTGCTATTCGGGCAATCGTGAGGCGTGCTTCGGCGGATGACGTCGAAGTCCTCGGCATCAGAAATGGCTGGCGCGGTCTGGTGGAGAACGATGTCGTCGAACTGACCAGAGCGTCGGTCACCGGCATACTACCCCGGGGCGGCACGATTCTGGGCACCTCACGCCTCAATCCGATCAAAGATGAACAATTGATCGAACGCCTGAAGGAGAACCTCCGCATCCTCAGATTGGACGGGGTAATCGTGGTCGGCGGCGAAGGCTCGCTCTCGGCGGCGCGCGATCTCTGGCACGATCATCAAGTGCAATTAGTTGGCATTCCCAAGACGATCGACAACGACGTTTGCGGAACCGATTTCACTTTCGGCTTCGACACGGCGGTTTCGATTGTGACCGACGCGATCGATCGTTTGCATTCGACGGCTGAGTCGCATCATCGCGTGATGGTGGTCGAAGTAATGGGCCGCCACACCGGATGGATTGCAGCTTACGGAGGAATTGCGGGCGGCGCGGACATCGTCCTGGTTCCCGAGCATCCCTTCCGAGTCACGAAGGTTTGTGAGCTACTGAGCAACCGCAAGAAAGTTGGCCGCGCGTTTTCGATCATAGTAGTTGCGGAAGACGCTCACCCGCATCCGGATGAAGACTTCCTGACTGAGGAGCAGAGCCGCAGCATCTATCGACACGATCGGCTCGGAGGGATCGGCGAAGTGCTGGCGGATGAGATTGAGCGCTGCACGGGCTTTCAAACTCGCGTCACAAAGCTGGGCTATGTGCAGCGCGGTGGCTCGCCAACCGCTTTCGATCGCATCCTGGCGACCAGGTTCGGAATTAAAGCTTACGAATTGGTGCGCGAGGGCGACTGGGGCCAGATGGTCGCAATTCGCGGCAACCGAATTGTGAGCGTGCCACTCGCGGAGGCAGTAGGCGAGATGAAGCGATTAGACGATGAAATCTATCGCGTCGCGGAAGTGTTCTTTGGATAGGAGCCCATCCGCAGATTACGCCGATTTCGCAGATTGATCTTCTTGAATGCTTATCGGTGTAATCTGCGGATAATCTATCTGATCTTCAGTGTTGGATCGCCCAGCAGAATCCACGTCCGACGCACATCGAGATCGGTCGTTGCTAACTTCGCCTGGCGCGTAGCATCACCGAGCGTGATCGGCTGCGAGCCGTAAAGCAATTGGAAGAGGCGTTGGCCCATGGCGTGTTGGCCATCGGGAATCGTTAGGCCCGAGGAAACAAAGCTGGCCACCGATCCGCCGTTTGGAGCTTTAAGCAGTGATTCACCAATGCAGTCCAGGTTAGGCGCAACGAAATAGCCGTTGAGACAATCCATCACCACTACCAGGGGCAGCTGGTTCCCGTTGGTGAGCGCCATCGCATCGCTGTTGTTAAAGATCGGCGCCCCGGTCCATACATCGACGTTTCCATGGCCTGAATAATTTACCAACGCCGTGCCTTGGTTGAACTTATTGATGATGTCGGCGCGAGTAGCCGAGTCCGATGGTTCGAGCCGGCGATAGACTCTCTGCGCATTGCTCTGCATGTTTGCCGGCAGCAAGTTGATCAACTCCTCATTCGAGGCTTCAAAGTTCCAATAGTAACTTCCCTGGGTATCGGCAACCATCACCACCGTCTGCGGCACATTGGCGGGGGAGAAGTTCACAATTTTTGAGAGCACCAGATTCGCTTCAGCCGCTGTCCGAACCGGCAGCCGGCCAATCGCAATCTCAGGAATACCGTCGCTATCGAAATCAGCGAGCGCGTCGTCTGAGGCCGTCTCAAGCGCACTGGATGTGCCGGCGACGCCAGTGTCGATCAATTTCGTGGGCACGAGATCGGAGTTTCCGGCGCCTGAATAGTTGCGAGGGTCATAAGAGGCATCGCCTAATAAGAGAAGATAACTTGGCGCCTTTGTCCACGTGGAGCGGGCACGCGAAAGGAAATCGATCAGGGCCTGTGGCGTGTGCGAGCCGTAACTGAATTCGTCGAACACATCTTCGATATCGAGAATTCTGACTGTAAATCCCTGTGATTGCCGCTGACTAACGAGCGCCGCCAGGTTGGGAAGCGTCATGAAATTCCGATGCGAAATGATCAGAAGGTCGGCCGCGTTGTTTGATTGATTGAGCGCGGACGGTTGATTGAAACTGATGGATGCGGGATGTAAGAACGATTCCGCCGGCTGTGCCAAGAGCGTGCGCGCAACTTTTGATTTGGCGCCGGACGAAGGGACGGTAATTGCGTAACCGGAACCGCCAGTGCTAACGATGGTGTGCACTTCCTGCAGCGCATTTGGATCAGAAATATCGAGCACGCGTAGATTCGTTGTGGTGAATCCATCGATCGTAGCGCTCTGTGTCGATCTTAGTGTGAATGAAAGTGTGTCGTTCTCGACGCGATAGATTCGCGGAAAGGTCAGCCTCGCATACGAGAAAAGAACCAGATCCCCGACGCTGGTCTTGACGAATTTGATATCGTTTCCGCCCTCGCGTAGCTGCGAAGGGGCGAGGTTGAAGGTTTGTTCGGAATACGCCAAAGGCTCGAAGGTTAAAGAGCCAATCATCACGTCATTCAAGAGGATGTTGACCGCATGAGTCTGATTCGACGCCCCTTGCAATCCTATCCGCAGTTGCGCCGTGGCCTGAGAGCCTGTTTGCAGGCCGTTGACGTTCAGGGTTTTCGTTATTGGCGCAGCAATAACATCACCAAAGAAATTTTCCGCAGCGCCGTTGAGCAGGCTGCTGAAGTAAAGGAAGCGCTCCTTCCGTTGAACTTCATAGAGAAAGCCGCCTGCTGAATTTGGCGAGGCGATGGCGTGATTCCTCTTGCGTATTAGATTGGCGTGGCGGTTCTCATTCGATGATGAACGAACCGGCATAATCGCCGATGGCGGAGCGGCGGTCGGAGAGCCGGCTTCTGTGTGAAGTTCTCCAAACACCGGGATGCGCAGACCGGGCTGGGATCCATTGATGAGGTAATAGACATGAGTATCGGTTGTCGGCGTGTCCAACCCTGTGCCATAGAACTCTATGAAGTCCGCCGCGCCGAGCTGCCCACTGCTGCGGCTCGCTTCTATCGGCACTTCTCTTCCGTCCACAAAAAGCCGCAGGTTTCGAGCGTCTCCAGAAACGTCAAAGCCGGAAGCGGCCATCTCAGACTGCGTGACTCGGTACCAGCCATTCTGCATTATTCCAATCTTTAAGCCTGGCTGAGCGGCGATGGCCCATTGGTCTTGAATCGTCGCAGGTGTTGACGCTACTTGATCAAATATCCCCGCCGGTCCTTCCCCTTGCGCGGAAACATTCGCCTGCGCGCCGACCTCGGTGATTAGTTTCGCCTGTCGGGTCTTGGGAAGGTTCACGCTCCAAACAGAAGTGAATGGACCGAGCAAAATACTTCGCTCATTCAGCCTGATTTCTTCGAGATAATAACGAGAGTAGCCAGTCCCGCCCGCGTCGAACCATTGATACTCGTAACCGGAGTCGAACGGAGTTCCCTGCCTGAGCACCGAGCCGGCAATAATCGAAGGATTCACTAGAATTTGCGCTCCGTCATCGTCGCGATAAAGGTTAAAGCCCAGATTGTCGAGTTCGAAGGAAGTGTGCCATTCGATCAGCACGCCTGATGGGCTCGCGGCAACTCTTACGTCGGCGGCATGCGCCAAGCCGATGCTTGCATACGGATCCGAACCCTGAGCACGGACTGAAATCGACCAGGTTACTGGCGCGAGCGAGCAAAACAACGCGAAGATCAAAGCGACAATGGCGATGCGTCTCATCTCAACCTCTGCAATCGCACATTATCTGCGAATGATGCTTGGGGAGACAACTGAAATTGCGTTAGGAAAAGCTACCAAGCAGATATTGCCCGGCCTGAAGAGCGAAGGCGCCAATTTGGTAGGGAAAACGGGGAAAGGTAGCGACTCGGCCATTCAGATTGAAGGTTGCCGTAATCGGATCTGGCCATCGTTCGCGGACTTCTTTCAGCAGGTTTCGCGGGCTTCGCAGCGATTGCGCGAATAGCGGGCGCGGTTGCACCGGCAGATGATCGCGCGAATGAAGATTTCCCCACTGTTTCAAAGTTGCGTCGATTAACCAATCTGGAATGTTTCTCGCTTGCGCAGACAAAGGCACGGCATCAATTTGTGCTCCCAGCAGTCTATGAGCCAGGACGATCGAGGACGCAATCCACGACGCTCGACGTTGATTCGATCCGAAACAGAGATTCCAATCAAAGCGCGGCGGCAGCGATTCGATCATCAACGCAATATCGCACAGCCACGAAGGTCTCCACGCGCCGTGTTTGAAGAAATGTATTGCCAGCAATGCCAAGTTGTCTTCCGGACACAAGACTCGCACTCTTGTTCCCTGCAAATTCGCGGTCTCTGAACGAGCGAACAATTCTTCCGTCGGGCGATCCCTTAGCTCTGAAAGTTGCGAATGCAGATCAACCCACCACGCGTCCGCCGGATTCAATGCTTCGAGCGCCGCACGATATTCCGAAGGTCTGACCAGCAAATCGACGTCACCGTAAGCTCGCAGTGTGGGATGCGGATAGAGACGCGCGATAGACCACCCCTTGATGAGAATCGGCTGAATGCCGGCCGCGCCCAGCAAACCGCAGGCAGTAACGATTCTGTCTTCATTGATTGCCGACTGCAACGCTTGCATATAATATCCCTGATGCAGTAACTCCCCGCACGCGCTTGTCTTCAAGTAACTCTCCCCGAAGCGCCACCACGCGAGACCGGCGCCGCCCGAATCGTAAAGCAGCCTGGTAACCAATTCGAGATCGCTCACGCAAATATCTAGCGCCGGCTGCTTGTCTCGCCAGGAGCCCGCCAGAAAGTTAGCAACAAGGTGTCCGCGGGAATGAGAGAATGACGGCTTCATCGAAATTCAGGTGGAGGCTGAGAAGTAAGGAGCGCAGCCAACGTTAACCCCCGATGCACGTACCATCACAGATGCCTGAACAACATTGAGTGGGGGTACTACACGGTGACCCAGCGTGAAGGCAGCTTGCAGCCTGGGCGGGGGTCGGCGCGACAATCGATGTCACCATAGGCACGGAAACAACGGCGGCAAGACCGAGAGCGCGCACCATTGCGCGACGATTCATTCCCTGTATTTCCTGAGGAGGAACAGGTAGTCGTTCCAGCAAGTGATTGCGGGCTAGCCGATCAAGCGCCAGCCAAACGATCTTCTCATCGACTGAGCAATCGAACTGCTGACCGAGTTTCCGCGCGATCTGCTTAGTTGAATTCCTGCCATCGCAATGCTGCCAGACGAACGCGGCGGTTTGATTAAGACAATGCGCGCGATCGCTATCGAGATCGTAAACCAGAACTTCGTCAGGCAATTCCTGAATCACGAGACCGTCTTTGCGAGCGAGGGGCTTTCTTTGACGATCTTTGTCCTTCACGTTTGCCTCCGGCGAAAACCGTCGCAAGGGATCAGTGCTGCTTTTGAATCTTAATAAGTTAGAGAATGGCAAAGTACCACGGCAGGCCCAGGGCGTCAACGGTTTTCAAGTTACACGGTTTTCAAGTTAGGCGCACAGCTACCGCCCTGTCGACAGTGAGAACGAATCAAGCCACAGCGTGCCGAACGCAGGACATGGATCACTGGCGCAACTCTGTCGGGCGACCGTTATGAAAATCGCTTGAGTCTGGGCGCTCGTGTTGAAGTCGATCGCGAAGTCACGCCAGCCGGCTACATCTGGGCGAAGAGGCATTGACTCAGCCAGAACAGCGTTCTTTTGGTCGGAAGCATCGGTGATCGTTACGGTCGGGGCCGCGGCGGAAACGAAATCTTTCGCGAGCGCGGCAAAGCCGAGACGGTAATGTATCTGTGGCTTGACCAGCACCAATTGAGTGAGCAAAGGAGAGGTTGGGCTTGAGTTACCGCGAAAGTCGATCCGTAGACTTCTCGATTCATCGTGGCGTTCATTCGTGTCGACAGACATCGTCACGTTCGCAACGTTCGGCGTGATTTGCCAACCGAATCCTGACTGTCCTACCGTAATCGGCTCTTCGAATCCACCATCGCGAATCCCGGCAGAGGTGTCAGAAACCCGACCGTCAGGAAGGGTGC